>Ga0123332_1004684_pt1 | contig 11884 bp, 11 predicted proteins | sample BioC12SIPDNA_4_FD_89958 | JGI IMG/M metagenome (GOLD analysis project Ga0123332, IMG submission 89958) | Anaerobic biogas reactor microbial communites from Washington, USA - Biogas_R2_A C12 SIP DNA | ecosystem: Engineered > Bioreactor > Anaerobic > Unclassified | place: Washington, USA...
CCCAGCCTCACGGCCTACGCAGATCTGCGTATGGCGACCCCAGGCCGGGATTCGGCAGGCTGGCACGGGTCCGACACAACCGTGAGAGGAACGATCATGAACAGTTCACGGCCCGGCAGCAGGCTCGCTCGCCTGGGTGCCGTCCTCGCCTCGGTCGCGCTGGTGACCAGCGCTTCCACCGGGATCGCGACGGCGCAGGAGCCCGACCCCCCGTTCTGGATCGAGATGCCGCCGGTGGCGGGACCGACCGAGGTCGCCCCCAACCGCACGGTGCTCGTCGCCCGGATCAACATCCCACCCGGTGGCTACGTCGACTGGCACCGCCACCCGGGGATGACCAGTGTCACGGTCGAGGGAGACGGCACGTTCACCCTCATGTCGATGAACTGCACCTCCACCGAGTACACCGCGGGGGAGAGCTTCAACCCGCCGCTCAGCTGGCACACGGCCCGCAACTTCTCCGACGAGCACGTGGTCGGCGTGGCCACCTTCGTCTTCCGGGGCGACAAGCCGACCATCATGGCCAAGCCCAGGCTCGATGCCAACCTCGACCGGCGGTGCGGCCTGGAGGAGTGACCCTGCGCCGAGCGCGTCGTGCCGAGGGGCCGGGGCCACTTAGACTCCTCGGCGTGACCGAGCCACAGCCCGCCCCGCAGCCCTCCGCACCGGACCCGACTGGCGCCATACTGCGTCGTGGTCCGTTCCGCGAAGGTGACCGGGTCCAGCTCACCGACCCCCGCGGCCGCCTGCACACCATCGCCCTGGAGGCCGGGAAGCAGTTCCACACCCACCGCGGGCACATCCGGCATGACGACCTCATCGGCGCGCCGGACGGCACCGTCGTGGCGCACAGCTCCGGTCAGGACTACCTCGCGCTGCGTCCGCTCCTGTCCGACTACGTGCTGTCGATGCCGCGCGGTGCGCAGGTGGTCTATCCCAAGGACGCCGGGCAGATCGTCACGATGGCCGACATCTTCCCCGGGGCCCGGGTGGTCGAGGCCGGCGTCGGCTCCGGCGCGCTGAGCCTGTCCCTGCTGCGCGCGGTGGGGGACCGCGGGCGGCTCTACAGCTTCGAGCGCCGCGAGGACTTCGCCGACATCGCGCGGGGCAACGCCCGGATCTTCTTCGGGGCGGACCACCCGGCGTGGACCGTCACCGTCGGCGACCTCGCGGAGATGCTGCCGCAGACCGTCGAGCCGGGCAGCATCGACCGGGTGGTGCTGGACATGCTGGCGCCCTGGGACTGCCTGGAGGTGGTCGGTGAGGCCCTGGCCCCGGGTGGCGTGCTGATCTGCTATGTCGCCACCGCGACCCAGCTCTCCCGGGTGGCCGAGGCGGCCCGCGACGCGGGCGGATGGACCGAGCCGCAGGCCTGGGAGTCCATGGTCCGCGGTTGGCACCTCGAGGGGCTGTCCGTGCGCCCGGAGCACCGCATGCACGGGCACACCGGCTTCCTGCTCACCACGCGGCGGCTCGCGCCCGGTGCCACAGCACCGACGCGCCGCACCAGGCCGGCCCACGGCGCCTACGGCGAGGACTACACGCCGCCCGCCGAGGAGTGGACCCCCGAGGACGTGGGGGAGCGCGTCATCTCCGACAAGCGGGTCCGCCGCACGCTGCGCGACCTCGACCGCGACGTCGAGCGGACCTCCGACGCACGGGCTGGGGATGAACGCGGAGATCTGCCTCCCGGCGATTAGGCTGGAGTGACCCCACGCAGAGGAGTCACCGTGACCGAGGAGCCCCAGGACCGTCCCGCCGTCGCCGGGCACGCCCGCGTCCGTCTGCTCGAGCAGCGCATCCTGCACCTGGAGACCCGGCTGGGCAACGTCACCGGGCAGAACGACAAGCTCACCGACACGCTGCGCCAGGCACGCGCCCAGATCGTCCGGCTCCGCGAGGACCTAGACTCGATGGGCGAGCCCCCGCTGAGCTATGCCACCGTCCTGCAGCGGCACGACGACAACCGGGTCGAGATCTCCTTCGCGGGTCGCAAGATCCAGGTGCGCGCCATCTCCGACGTGCCCGTCGAGGAGCTCACGGCGGGTCGCGAGGTGCTCCTCAACGAGGCGCAGACCATCGTCGGCGTGGCCGACTTCGAGCGCACCGGTGAGGTCGTCACGGTCAAGGAGCTGCTCGAGGACGGGCGGATCCTGGTCCTGGTGCGCGGTGACGAGGAGCGAGTATGCCGTGCGGCCGGCTCCCTGCAGCCGCCCTTCCGGGTGGGTGACGGGCTGCTGATGGATGGCCGGGCCGGCTTCGTCTACGAGCGGATCCAGATGTCCGAGGTCAGTGACCTGGTGCTGGAGGAGGTGCCGGACATCTCCTACGAGGACATCGGTGGGCTGGCCCGGCAGATCGAGATGATCAAGGACTCGGTCGAGCTGCCGTTCCTGCACACCGAGCTCTACGAGGAGCACCAGCTGCGCCCGCCCAAGGGGGTCCTGCTCTACGGCCCGCCCGGGTGCGGCAAGACCCTGATCGCCAAGGCCGTCGCCGCCTCGCTGGCCCGGCACTCCGCCGAGCGCGCGGGGCGCAAGGACGCCAGCAGCTACTTCCTGAACATCAAGGGCCCCGAACTGCTCAACAAGTACGTCGGCGAGACCGAGCGGCACATCCGCACCATCTTCCAGCGCGCCCGGGAGAAGTCCAGCGACGGCACGCCCGTGGTGGTCTTCTTCGACGAGATGGAGTCGCTGTTCCGCACCCGCGGGTCCGGCGTCTCCAGCGACGTCGAGACCACGATCGTCCCCCAGCTGCTGGCCGAGATCGACGGTGTGGAGCGGCTGGAGAACGTCATCGTCATCGGCGCCTCCAACCGCGAGGACATGATCGACCCGGCGATCCTGCGCCCGGGCCGGCTCGACGTCAAGATCAAGATCGAGCGTCCTGACGCCGAGGGCGCCAGGGACATCTTCAGCAAGTACCTCACCCCGGCGATCCCGCTGCACCCGGACGACCTGGCCGAGCACGGCGGCGACCGGGAGGCGACCATCGAGGCGATGATCGCGGCGGTGGTCGAGCGGATGTACTCCCAGATCGACGAGAACAAGTTCCTGGAGGTCACCTACGCCGGCGGTGACAAGGAGATCCTCTACTTCAAGGACTTCAACTCCGGGGCGATGATCCACAACATCGTCGACCGGGCCAAGAAGATGGCCATCAAGGACCTGCTGGTCTCCGGGTCGCACGGCCTGCGCGTCGACCACCTGCTGCAGTCGTGCGTCGACGAGTTCAAGGAGAACGAGGACCTGCCCAACACGACCAACCCGGACGACTGGGCGCGGATCTCGGGCAAGAAGGGCGAGCGGATCGTCTACATCCGGACGCTGATCTCCGGCAAGGACGGCACCTCGCCCGGACGCAGCCTGGAGCGCGGCAACACCGGTCAGTACCTCTGACCGACACCGGCACCGGGGCGGGGCCGGTCGTCTGGTGGGGAGGCTGGGGTCGCCACAGCGCGCCCGATTGACCCACGGGACGCCCGGCACGGCAGCCGGACGCGGATGCGGGGCCTACAAAACCACTACGAAAAGGCGGGGGAGACCTACAAAACCACTACGAAAATTGGTGGGGGACGGGGTATGCCGACTCTCGCGTTGGCATACCCCGTCCCGTCTCGGGGGCTGGCTAGGTCAGCCCTGGGCGACCTCCTCCAGGTTCAGCAGCTGCCAGGCGGCGATGCCGCACAGCAGGCCGCCGACGAAGGTCAGCAACAGGCCGGGACCGGGCATCCAGCCGGCCATGCCGACCTGGCTGAACACGTGCCAGAACTGCCACAGCGGGATGAACATGGCGACGGCCGCTGCGATGAGACCCTGGACAACTGCCAGCAGCCTCGCGGGGACCAGGGCCCCAGCCAGGGCGATCATGCCCACGGTCGCGGTCCACAGTCCGGGTCCGGCCATGCCGGTGAAGTTGCCGACCTCGGTGTAGAGCCACGGCACGAAGGCACCGATCAGCACCATGACGCTCCCGGCCAGCATCCGCTTCTGGCCGGGCATCGAGCGACGCCGGGTCTGGGCCGGTCGCACGACACCCCTCCGACCGGCCACGGTGGTCACGACTCGCCCTTCGTCGTGTCGTGGTGCTCGCCGTGCATCAAAGCGTCGTCGACGGTGCCCGCGGCATGGGCCGCGACCAGCTCGCTGCGACCGGGGTAGCGGATGTCCTCGACGAGCTGCTGCATCGCCTCGGTGGGCTTGGTGGTGAACTGCGAGACGACGATCGTCACGATGAAGTTGATCACCATGCCGACGGCGCCGAAGGCGACCTCGTTGATGCCGAACAGGCCATCGCTGTTGCCGTAGATGTCGATCGTCCACAGCTGGTAGGCGATGGTGGTCGACAGACCGGCGATCATGCCCGCCGTGGCACCGGCTGCGGTGCACTTCTTCCAGAAGATCCCGAGCACCAGGATCGGGAAGAAGCTGGCGCAGCCGAGCCCGAAGGCCAACGCGACGACTTGTGCGACGAACCCGGGAGGGTTGATGCCCAGGTAGCCGGCCACGACGATGGCCGCGCCCATGGCGATGCGACCGACCATCAGCTGGCGCGCCTCGGAGGCCTGCGGGTTGATCTTCTTGTAGTAGACGTCGTTGGCCACCGACGAGGAGATCACCAGCAGCAGACCGGACGCGGTGGACAGCGCCGCCGCGAGACCACCGGCGGCCACGAGACCGACGATGGGCGCGGGGAGCCCGGCGATCTCCGGGGTCGCGAGCACGACGATGTCGTTGTTGATGAACAGCTCGTAGCCGGCCCCCATGCCACCGGCCACGTCGATCACGCCGTTGCCGTTGAGGTCGTCGACGGTGATTAGCCCGACCTCCTGCCACGACTGGAACCACGAGGGCTCTGACCCGATCGCGGTCCCAGGGATGCTGTTGAGGATGTTGAACTTGCTGAACGCACCGATCGTGGGAGCGGTCAGGTAGAGCAGCGAGATGAAGAAGAGCGCCCAGAGCGCCGAGTAGCGGGCTGCGCGCACGCTCTTGGCGGTGTAGAACCGCACGATGACGTGCGGCAGGCCGGCGGTTCCGAACATCAGCGCCGCCGTGATGAGGAACATGTTGAGCATGTTCATCTGGGTGAAGGCCCCGGTGTACTCCGCCAGGCCCAGGTCGGCCTGGAGCCCGTTGAGGTCGTCCATGATCTGACCGAAGCCGATCTGCGGGATCGGGATCCCGGTCAGCTTCTGCGAGATGGCGATGGCGGGGATCAGGTACGCCACGATGAGCACGGAGTACTGCGCCACCTGGGTCCAGGTGATGCCCTTCATGCCGCCGAGCACGGCATACAGGAAGACGATCACCATGCCGATGATCACGCCGACCGTCGTGTCCACGCCGAGGAACCGCTGGAAGACGACGCCCACGCCGGACATCTGGCCGGCGACGTAGACGAACGACACGACGATGGCGCAGACGACGGCGACCAGACGGGCAGACTCGGAGTACCGATCACCGACGAAGTCCGGGACGGTGTACTTGCCGAACTTTCGCAGGTAGGGCGCGAGCAGCATGGCGAGGAGCACGTAACCACCGGTCCACCCCATGAGGTAGACCGAGGCTGAGTAGCCGTTGCCGGAGAGCGCGATGATGCCGGCCATCGAGATGAACGACGCGGCGCTCATCCAGTCGGCGGCGATGGCCGCGCCGTTGGCCGGGGCCGGGATGCCGCCGCCGGCCACGTAGAAGCCGGAGGTGGTGTTCACCCGGCTGGCGTAGGCGATGTAGATGTAGAGGCCGAAGGACAGGACCACGAAGACGAGGGTCCACAGCTGCACGGTGCTCATGAGTGGTGGACCCCTTCCTCGTACTCGGTGATCCCGAACTCCTTGTCGAGCTTGTCCATCCGCCAGACATAGACGGCAATCAGGATCAGGAAGGTGATGATCGAGCCCTGCTGGGCGAACCAGAAGCCGAGCGGGATCTGCATGATGCTGAAGTTGTTCAGCTGCTCGACGAACAGGATCCCTGCTCCGTAGGACACGAGCGCCCAGATCGTCAGCAGGACCGCCATCAGGCGGAGATTGCGTTTCCAGTAGGCCTGGCGGGCTTCGGCATCCATCAGGACACCTCGCTGCGGGGTGGGGTGATGTGGGACACGGGGGTTGCTCCTCCTGTCGGGGGCCACGGCGTTGTGACGCTCGACACGCTAGGGAGATGCGGCACGCCGCGGCAGGAGGTCGGGCAGTTGATGCGGTCAGCGGTGGAGGCGATCGTTGGTCGGTCTCCTGCCCTGCGATGAACGGCACGCGCAGCGGGACGAGCGGTCAGGTGCGCACGCGCCAACGATCCTCGGGGTCCCAGTCGCCGCGGTCGAGGTCGACGCTCTCGGGAGTGTGCAACCGGATCATCGTCCGACTCACGCCCTTGGCGACCCGTCGAGGGGTCGCGAGGGAGACGAGCACCATGACCAGGAAGGCGATGGGCATCGTCCAGGCTGCCGGCTGAGCGAGCGCCGGCGTCCACCACCCTCCGGTCGGGGCCAACACCAGGGTGGTCAGGACGGCCAGGGTGGACAGGCCGCCCCCGGTGACCAGCCCCGCGATGGCGCCGGCGTCGGTGAGTCGCCGCCACCAGATGCCCAGCAGCAGGAGCGGGCAGAACGACGACGCGGCCACGGCGAAGGCCAGCCCCACCACGTCCGCGATGCCCAGGGACGGGCTGATCAGCGCGAGGGTGATCGGCACGATCAGCGCGAGGCTGGCACCCAGCCGGAAGGCCCGGACCGGGTTGCGCACCCGGCGACCGATGAGGTCCTGGGACAGGACACCGGCCACCGAGATGGTCAGGCCCGAGGAGGTGGACAGGAAGGCGGCGAACGCCCCCGCGGTCACGAGCGCCGACAGGGCGTCGCCCGGCACGCCGTCAACCAGCCGTCCGGGCAGCAGGAGCACCACGGCGTCGGTGCGCCCGGTCAGCAGCAGGTCCGGGGCGTACAGGCGGCCGAGCGCGCCGTAGGCGGTCGGCAGGAGGTAGAAGATCCCCAGCAGGCCGAGGACGGCGACGGTCGTCCGACGGGCCGCTCGGCCGTCGGGGTTGGTGTAGAACCGCACCAGTACGTGGGGCAGCCCCATCGTGCCGAAGAAAAGGGCCAGGATCAGGGAGTAGGTCGAGTAGAGCGGGTAGTCGCTGTTGGACCGCAACGGTGCCAGCCAGTCCTGCCCGCCCAGCGGCCGGAGCGAGTCGGCGTGCGGGATCTCGGCCCCGGCGGGGAAGGTGACCTCGGTGCCCTGCGCCAGTGCGTGGACACCGGGTGTGAGCTCGAGGGTGCCGTCCACAGGCTCGCCGTTCACCACGCCCACCGCGTCGACCCGGACCGACTCGGACACCTCGACGGAGACGCCGGTCTGGATCTCCACGGTCGTGGCCGCGACGAAGACGGGGGGACCCTCCTGGTTGATCGTGGGTGTGCCGTGGGACTGCCAGACCAGGAGGATGAACACGGCAGGCACGGCGAGCGCGGTGAGCTTGAGCCAGTACTGGAAGGCCTGCACGAAGGTGATGCTCCTCATGCCGCCGGAGAGCACCCCGATGAGGACGACCACGCAGACGAGGACCGGCCCCACCCACCGGGGTGCCCCGGTGACGGTGCGGACGGTGAGTCCGGCGGCCTGGAACTGGGGGAGCAGGTAGAGCCAGCCGATGGTCACCACCAGGACGCTCGCGGTGCGGCGCGCCGCGAGGGACTCCAGCCGTGCCTCGGCGAAGTCCGGCAGCGTGTAGGCCCCGGACCGGCGCAACGGCGCGGCGACGAGCACCAGGAGCACGAGGTAGCCGGCGGTGTAGCCGACGGGGAACCACAGCATGTCCGCGCCGTAGGCCAGGATCAGGCCGGCGACGCCGAGGAACGACGCGGCCGAGAGGTACTCCCCGCCGATGGCGGAGGCGTTCCACCACGGGGTCACGGTGCGCGAGGCGACATAGAAGTCGCTGGTGGTGCGCGCCGCGCGGATCCCGATGACGCCGACGAGCACGGTGGCCACCGAGGTGGCCAGGATGGCCACCAGTCCGAGCGTCGGGCTCATCGGTCGTCGAGCAGGTCCACGAAGTCGCGCTCGACGCGCTCGGCGTTGTGCGCGTAGAACCATGCGGCCCCGAGGATGGCCGGGTAGACGACCAGCCCGAGGATGAGCCACGGCAGCGTGACCCCCAGGACCCGGACCGCGGCGATCTCCGGAAAGAGGTGGAAGACGAGTGGCAGGGCCGCCAGGACACCGAGGGACACGGCCAGCACCGCGAGGCCCAACCGCAGCTGCGAACGGATCAGGGAGGAGATGTAGACCTCGCCCAGACCGGTCTGCTCGTCGATCTCCCGCGTCAGCGACGCCGGACGCATCCGGGGACGCTGCCGGCTGGGGTGGGTGATGGTGACCCGGCCACCGGGCGTCCGGCCCGGCTCGGTCATCCGCCGGCCCGCTTCACGAGCACGTCCCGCAGCTCACGGGTGTGCCGGCGGCTCACCGTGAGGTCCCGGCCGCCGACGGACACCGTGTAGCGGCCGCCGTCCACCCGGATCTCCTCCACGTGCTGGAGGGCCACGAGGTGGCTGCGGTGGATCCGCACGAACCCGGCGTCGGCCCACCGCTCCTCCAGGGTGGTCAACGGGGTCCGGAGCAGGTGGCTGCCCTGGTGGGTGTGGAGGCGCGCGTAGTCACCCTGGGCGGTCACGTAGATGACCTCGCTGCGACGCACGAAGCGGGTGACCCCTCCCAGCTCCACCGGGATCGACTCGTCCTGCAGGTCGGGGGCGGCCGAGGCGCCGTCGACGACCTGGTCCAGGGCTCGCGCGAGGGCCGCAGCGAGCCGCTCGGGACGGTAGGGCTTCATCACGTAGTCGACGGCCTGCACGTCGAAGGCGTCGACGGCGTGGTTCTCGTAGGCGGTGACGAACACCACGGCCGGCGGCATCCGGAACCGGGCGAGCACCCGGGCCAGGTCGAGCCCCGACAGGCCCGGCATCCGGATGTCGAGGAAGACGATGTCGACGTTCTCCTGCTCCAGCAGGCGGAGCGCCTCGGCGCCGTCGGAGGCGGTCAGCACGCTGCCCACTCGCCGGTCCTGCGAGAGGAGGTGCGCGAGCTCGCGCAGGGCGGGCGGTTCGTCGTCGACGGCGAGGACGCACGGCATGGAGAGCACACTAGTCCGCGCGTCAAGTGGGCGTCAGGGGACGTGTGGCGACGCGACCACGCCCAGGGCCGGCCAGTGCGGCCAGGTCGCCGCGTCGGGTGCACCCGCGCGTTCTGGTCGCAGCGGAGTATGCCGGGGGGTCAGTGGGCGTGCACGCCGGGGGCGTACTTGGGGACTCGCATGCTGACCTTGGTCCCCGCACCGGGCGCGGTCTCGACGACCAGCCCGTGCTCGTCGCCGAAGACGCTGCGCAGGCGTTCGTCGACGTTGCCCAGGCCCACGTGGTCGCCACCCTCGCCAGTGAGGTTCTCCAGGACCAGCTCCGGCTCCATGCCGACCCCGTCGTCCTCGATGCTGATGCTCGCCTCGTTGCCGGCGTCCTCGGCGATGATGATGATCCGGCCCCGACCCTCCTCGCCCTCCAGCCCGTGGCGCACAGCATTCTCGACCAGGGGTTGCAGGCAGAGGAAGGGCACGGCGACCGGGAGCACCTCGGGGGACACGCGCAGGGTGACCTCCAGCCGACCGCCGAAGCGTGCCTGCTCCAGGGCCAGGTACCGCTCCACCGAGCGCAGCTCCTCGGCGAGGGTGGTGAACTCGCCGTGCCGCCTGAAGGAGTAGCGGGTGAAGTCCGCGAAATCCAGGAGCAGCTCGCGGGCGTGCTCCGGGTCGGTGCGCACGTAGGAGGCGATCGCCCCGAGGCTGTTGTATATGAAGTGCGGGGAGATCTGGGCGCGCAGGGCCCGGATCTCGGCCTCCGCGAGCTTGGCGCGCGAGCTGTCCAGCTCGGCCAGCTCCAGCTGGCCGGAGACGAACCGGGCCACCTCCTCCACCGCCCGCACCAGCCGCGCGGACGGGCGGGACCCCGTGTAGGCCGTGAGCGCGCCGACCACGTGGTCCTCGGTCGTCAGCGCCGCCGTGATCGCGTTGCGGACCCGGCACTCGGGGTCCGGGCAGGCGACGGTCGCAGGCCCGAGCACGACCGTCGACCCGTCCCGCACCGCGTCCACGGCACTGCTCACCGCGTGCTGGGCGTGCACGTCGGCGCCGACCCCGTCCCAGGCCAGGAGCCGGGTGCCGTCGGTGAGCGCCACGGCAGGGGTGCCCAGCAGGTCCCGGAGGTGGCGCACGGCCTTCTCGGCGCCCGCCTCCAGACCGGCGCGGAGCTCGGGCGTGGCGAGGCTGGTCATGTGCAGCACCTGGTAGGTTGCCTGGTCCTCCGGCGTGCCCAGGACGAGCCTGGACCGGACGAACCAGGTGAGCAGCACCGCGCCGGCGGCCACGATGAGCACGCCGATCGTGACCGTGAGCACCGTGTCCATAGCGGGTCAGCCTAGGGCCCGGTCAGGCGGCGTCGCCCCGCGACGCAGCAGGACGCAGCAGGATGCCGACCAGTCGCCACCCGAGGAACCCCGCCCCCAGGACGACGGTCGCCACGACCACGAAGGACAGGGCGGTGCCCTGGCCGGACAGCGCGCGCAGTCCCATGCCCACGACGAGGGTCACCAGCCAGACGACCCCGCCTGCCCGCGGGGCGGCGAGGGGGAGGCGCAGGACTCTGCCCGCCACCCAGCTCGCGAGGAGCGCGACGACGAACGGCCACAGCGTCTGCAGGGTGCCGTCCACGGCGAAGCCGTCCTCGTGGGTCGCGCGACCGATCAGGACGAAGACGGTGACCACGATCAGGTCCAGGGCGTAGGGCACGACCACAGGGTGCCACAGTCCACGCGCTACACTGCCCTTGCGGTGAACACTTGTTCACCCCTCGTGGTCCGATGGTCGATGGCGCCCTCTGGTCACCACCACAGCAACTCACCACCGCACCCCACGACATACTTCCGCAGGAGCAGCGTGTCCATGTCCGCCACCACCACCCGTCCCGACGCCGCGCCCGAGGCCGTCAAGGGGGTCGCGACCGGCCTCATCATCACCGTGCTCGGTCTCTGCGGCACGCTGGTGTCCCTGCAGCAGACCCTGGTCCTGCCGCTGCTGCCGGACTTCCCCGACATCCTGGACACCACGACCGACAACGCGTCCTGGTTGATCACGATCACCCTGCTGACCGGGGCCGTGGGGACGCCGATCGTGTCCCGCCTGGCCGACATGTTCGGCAAGCGGCTGATGCTCCTGGTCTGCCTCGGCTCGGTCATCATCGGCTCGGCGCTGGGCGCTCTGAGCGAGACCCTCGCCCCGGTGATCATCGCGCGCGGACTCACCGGCATCGGCACCAGCCTGGTCCCGGTCGGCATCAGCATCATGCGCGACCACCTGCCGAGCGAGAAGGTCGGCTCCGGTGTCGCCCTGATGAGCGCGACGCTGGGCATCGGCGGCGCCGTGGGGATGCCGCTCGCCGGCGTGATCTACGAGAACTTCGACTGGCAGATGCTCTTCGTGGTCTCCGGCGGCTTCGCGGTGCTCATGTTCGTCCTGGTGCTGCTCGTGGTGCCGGAGTCCACCGTCCGCACCCGCGGCCGGTTCGACTACGTCGGGGCCGTCCTGCTCTCGATCGCCCTGACCTGCTTCCTGCTCGCCGTTTCGAAGGCCGGTTCGTGGGGGTGGTTCGACCGGCTCACCGTGTCGCTGGTGATCGTCTCCGGGCTGGTGCTGGCCGCCTGGGTGCCGTGGGAGCTGCGGCAGGGCCAGCCCCTGGTCGACATCCGCACCTCGATGCGGCGGACCGTGCTGCTGACCAACGCGGCCTCGATCCTCATCGGGCTGGCGATGTTCGCCAACTTCCTGACCAGCGC
>Ga0123332_1004689_pt1 | contig 11875 bp, 13 predicted proteins | sample BioC12SIPDNA_4_FD_89958 | JGI IMG/M metagenome (GOLD analysis project Ga0123332, IMG submission 89958) | Anaerobic biogas reactor microbial communites from Washington, USA - Biogas_R2_A C12 SIP DNA | ecosystem: Engineered > Bioreactor > Anaerobic > Unclassified | place: Washington, USA...
GCCGTGAGGCGACCGGCGAAGAAGCTGGACAGGAGGTAGCCGATGGTCGTCGTCACGAAGAGGGCGCCGAGCGAATCGAAAGGAAGCGAGAAATCGCGGCGCATGGAGGGCCAGGCGACCCCTAGGAGCCCGTCGGGCAGGCCCAGCGAGACGTAGGCCAGAAAGGCCAGCAGGGCGACGCCCAGGCCCAGTCCCACCCGCCTCTCCATGGACGAGGTGTTACGCGTCGCCTTGCCTCCCCCTCGCCCTCCGCTCCGCAGGTGCGACCGAGAACTCGAACTCCGGCGCTCTACCCAGCTGCGCCTTGACGGCGCACTTTTCAGCCGCCCGGACGAGGGCGTCGCGGTATTCCTCGGGGAAGCCGTCCGGAACTCTGATCTCGAACGAGACCGTTTTCAGCAGGTGGGTCTCCTCATCGTGCACCGCGTCGATGCCGAGGCCTGCAGCGGCGTGCGGGAGCCCTCGTTCCTTCAAGAAGGCGCGTACCTGGTATCCGGTGCACAGCGCGAGCGCGGAGAGCAGGAGGTCGAAGGGCCCCACCGCCTCCGGAGCGCCTCCATGAGCCGGCGGCGGCCCGATCTCGAACACCATCCCTTTCGAGCGGGTCCGTATCCTGTCGTCAGTCGGGAAGTCCACTTCCACGCGCATGGAGGGCCTCCTTGCCGCTCTTGCAGCCGGGTGACAATGGGCGCTAGGTTAGCATAGGCTGTGTGGCGCACGGACCGGGGAGACGAGATGATGGACTACCTCAAGCTGGACTCGACACGGATATCGTTCGGTGAGTACAGGCGCTGGAAACCCGGTCCCGCCTTCCTGATCCTGGCGGGCTGCAAAATCCTGAGAGTCAAGTTCCCCACGGAGATCCTCATACCGGCGGTGACGCGCATCGACATCGTCGAGCCGGCCACGCAGCCTTCCGACTTGGTGGAGACGCTGGGTGAGCCCATCCGGATTTGCCGCGAAAGCGGGTACGAGCTCAGCTTCTGGTACATCACTCCCGTGATCGGCACGATAGTCGGATTGGGAGCAGCGCTGCTGCACTCGGATGGCCTCACGGTGGCCGCCGCGGTGGCGGGCCGGACGCGCGACGGCACGAACCGAGAGGTCCATCTTGGGCTCGCTTCGCGAGTGCTGGGCGGCCGGTATCTCGTAACAGGGGATGGGGGGTCCCTGTTCGACCCGGCGCCGGAGGTCGAGTCTCTCAGGCTCCGGGGTCGGTCGTACTCCGAACTGCTCCACGCGCACGCCGGACGGGTGAACAGTCGTGGGACCGAGGTGATGGCTGTGGACGACGTGCGGGAGCTGGTGGGGGAACTCGAGCAGTTGGAGATCGATGCCAACCGCAGGCGCGGGATATACGTCCCGGCTTCGACCGCAGAGGTCGCGGAGATCACACGGAAGCAGGACGCCGGTGGCGTCGTCGGTGGGGGAGACGCGGGGTAGGCGAGGCCTGCCCCGCGTCTCCCCCCGCCCTGCGGGCGCCGGCGTTATCTCAGCCGCGTGAACGATCGCAGAGCTTCCAGATCCGCGCGCTGGACCGCCGACGATGGACCTTGATGTCGGTCCATCTTCCACATGGGTCCCGATGCCGCCCGCTCGTCCGGAGTGCCGTAGATCCGGCCGCTCCGTATCTCGGAAACGCGCGAAGCGCCCCTCGATGACCACGGTAGCAGCAAGAGCACGGCGAGACGTTCTGTGAAGACTCCCATTGTCTTCCCCCCTCCCTATCCGTTTCGTCTGGGAGGGATTCTAGGGGAAACGTCTGAAGGATAACAGATTCAGAGAGACGGAAGTGTTACCATAACAGAACCGACGTCGCTGACACTGTATCTGACAATGGACCATAACAGTTTCTCCGCCGTATCGGCGACCGGACAGGGAGGTGGAGCGGCGTGAAGACCGGGCTGCCGCGGGCCAGGGTCCCCAAGTACTCACTGCTGGCAGATGACATAGCCGAGCAGGTCGCACAGGGCGTACTACGCCCAGGGGACCGCATCCCTTCGGTGAGGCAGATGAGCCGGGAGCGGGGCATCAGCGTCACCACCGTGCTCGAGGCCTACCGGCTCCTGGAGGACCGGGGCATCATCAGGGCCCAACCTCAGTCGGGGCACTTCGTGGGTTGGAAGCCGGCCGGTTCCGCCCGGCCTCAGCCCACCATGTCGTCGGCACTCGCCTTTCCCGCCGAGGTCACCATCAGCGATCTGGACACGAACACCCTCGTCGAGTCCGTGTCGCAGGGGATGGTACGCTTCGGGGCCGCCTTCCCAGCCGTCGAGCTGCTTCCGACCGACCGCCTGAACCGCATCCTGGCCTCGCTGGCCCGGCGAGGACAGGTGGGCCGCGACCTCCACGCCTCGGTGGATGGGTGGGAGGAGTTGCGCCGTCAGATCGCGCAGCGACGCTGCATGCAGGGCTGCCTGCTCGACAGCAGTGAGGTCATCATCACCTCAGGGTGCACCGAGTCGCTCAGTCTGGCTCTGCAGGTGACCACCAAGCCGGGCGACCTGGTGGCGGTCGAATCACCGACCTACTTCGGCATCCTCCAGATCCTGGAGGTCTTGGGCCTGCGGGCTCTCGAGATCCCGACCCATCCCGCGACGGGGATCAGTCTCGAAGCCCTCGAGTTCGCGCTCCTTCATGATGACGTGCGCGCCGTGGTCGTCATGTCCAACTTCAGCAATCCGCTGGGCAGCTCCATGCCCGACGCGGCCAAGCGACGGCTGGTGGCCATGCTGGGGGAGAAGGACATCCCGCTCATCGAGGACGACGTCGACGGCGAGCTCTACTTCGAGGGCAACCGTCCCACGGTGGCCAAATGCTACGACGAGCAGGGGCTGGTGCTTCTCTGCTCCTCCTTCAGCAAGGACATCGCCCCTACGTATCGGGTGGGGTGGATCGCTCCCGGGAGGTTCCTCAAGCGTGTCAAGCACGTGCGCGGCGCGCTCGCGGGACGCGCCCCACTGATGACGCAGGTGGTCCTCGCCGAATACCTCTCCCACGGAGGGTACGAGCATCACCTGCGCCGCCTGCGGCGCGCGTACGCCGAGCGGGTGAATCACATGGCCCAGGCCGTCGTGGACCAGTTCCCGGAGGGGACGCGGGTGTCGACACCCGCCGGGGGCTACGTCATCTGGGTGGAGATGCCGCAGATGGTCGACGCGCTGGCCCTCTTCCGGATGGCGCTCGAGGCAGGTATCTCAGTGGTGCCGGGCCACCTGTTCTCGGTGGGGCCGCACTTCGACAGCTGCGTCCGCCTGAACGCCGCCTACTGGTCCAAGCGGACCGAACCGGCCCTGACGCAACTGGCAGAGATGGCTCACAGGCTGGCGGAAGCGCGGTCGGCGCCTCCGGCCTCTCGGCTTCCATAGAGCGGTGAGACCCCGGGCCGGCGGTAGTCCGGGGCGGTCGCCCCGGAGCTCGTCCGGGGCTGGGCAGTGGCGCGGGCCCGCTCCGTCGCGGGGCGCTACTCCTTCGGCCCGTCCAGACCCCACTTCTTGAAGTAGTCCTCGTAGAAGAAGGGCTGCTTGAAGTCGGGGTGCATGGACAGGCGGAACTTGCGGAAGGGCATGCCGATCTCCTCGAAGTGGTAGATCCCCTCCATCAGTTCCTGCAGCATGTTCTTTGGCACCGACAGCACCATCTCGTCGTCTCCCGCGCCGGCCCGCTCGTAGTCGCCGGGATCCGGCACCGCGACCATGCAGATCCCGTCAAGGAACGGCGGGACGACCGTATGGACGCAGGACCCGATGGGGTCCAGGGTGGAGGTCACAGTGGTCCCGTGCAGGTATCGCAGGGCGAGGAGGAGGTGCCTGAGTTGCGCGGGGGTGCAGTAGATCATGACGACGTCGGGCTCGAAGTTGGCGTCCTTGAGAGGGCCGATCACCATGCCGGGATACTCACCCACCGACAGTCTGGTCATCTCGCGGCCGTGTTTGGCGGCCGCCTCCTTGTCGGCTATGAAGAACGAATTGGTGAACCCCTCCAGATAGTCTTCCGGCGGCTCCACCAGCCCGTAGGAGATGATGGGTTCGAAACACCAGTGGTCCTCCAGGAACATGGCCACCGTCATGCCCTGGCGACGGGCAAGCGAGAAGACCTGGCAGACGGCGTAGTGCTCGTCACGGTCCTTCTTGGGGCGGATTGCGCCCTCGGGGATCTCGGCTTCGTTCTTCAGCAGCTTGATGGCGATGGGGTAGGTCTTCAGGCACATCATCTGCTCGAGATCGACGCCGTACTTGATGAGAGTGTTCTGCGGGGTCATGGCTTGGGGGCTCCCTTGCTGTGGCTGCACTGTGCGAGCGCCGGGCGCGCGGCTGCGCTGCGCGCGCCTGCCCGAGTGGTCGGGTGTTTCCGGAGTCGACTGACTCTAGTATGAACTGTGCCGGTCAGTCAAGCCAGGGGCGTATGGCGCGGTCGGGCTGTGCGTTCCGGGGCTGTCCGTGTCGAGGGAGACCGACGGACCAGGCGCCGCGAAGTCTTCCTGGATCGGCTCTTGACTATTATCAAATTAGTAGTACTATGTGGTTAGCAACATGGAACACAAATGGTCGCCGGCCGGCCGGTGACCTTGAGTCAGGGGTGAATGGAGGCAACACTGCATGATCCTCACACCTTCGACACCAGAGTTCGAAGAGGGTACTTCGGAAGTCGTTTCCGCCAGTGTGCGCAAGTTTCAGAAGGAGCTGAGCTCGGGCATCGTGTCGCTCGCTCTGTTAGCGCTGCTTGCCCACGCGGAGGAGCCGCTCTATGGCTATCAGATAGCCAAGGAGCTGGAGGGTTTCGGCGGGGGGCTCCCGGTGAAGCAAGGCACGCTCTACCCGGTGCTGCGGTCTCTCGAGGCCGGGGGGCTGCTGGTCAGCGAGGTGGAACCCTCGGTTTCGGGGCCGCCTCGCCGCTACTACAGAGTCACAGATGAAGGCCGCCAAGCGATCGGACTGTGGCAGGCCTCATGGATGAAGACACGAGAATTCGTCGACGCCGTTTTGGAGGGGCACTGTGGCAAATGACATCGAGACATATCTGAGGGAGCTCCAGGCGGCGCTGGCGTCGGCCGGAGCGGATCCTGCCCTGATGCAGGACGCCCTCTTCGACGCCGAGGAGTACCTGCAGGCGGCGATGGCTGTAGGCGGGAAGGCGGGTCGCGGCACCGCGACCTATGAAGCACGTCTCACCGCGGCGGTCCAAGGGTACGGGACCCCCGAGGAGGTGGCGGGGGCGTATCTGGGAACGCCGGTCAGCAGCGCGCCGCTCGCCCTAGCCGAGGCTGTACACCAGGCGGCGGCTGGAGCGGGAGCAGTGACCGTGCCCCCGCCCGCGTACGAGACCGCTCTGGTGACGGCGCCGGCCGAGGCTTCGGCCGGGGTTGAGCCTGCCACCGCCGCCGAGGCTACGATGGCCGGCGAGGCTACGGCGGTCCCTGCGAGCACAGTAGCCGCCGAACCGTCGATCTCGGGTGCGGCGCCGCGCGTACCGCCGGGTGTCCCCGAGATGCCCGCAGCTCCCTACCCACCCGGTCAGCAGTACCCACCGGGTCAGCAGTACCCACCGGGGACTCAATACGGTCCTGGACCCCAGTACGGACAGGTGCCTGTAGGGGTCGCGACCGGCATGGCCGCCGCCGCCGGGACGACTGCCCCCGCCAAGCCGACCAGCATCTGGTACGACATCTTCGGTGTGTTCGCCGACGGCTGGGTGTGGAAGTCGTTCGTCTACATGTTGCTGTCGCTTGTCACCGGCACCGTGTACTTCACCATCGTGGTCACCGGCATCTCCACGGCCGGAGGGATGATCGTCCTCATCATCGGCATCCCGCTCTTGGTGGCGGTCCTGGGTCTGGTGCGCGCGATGGCGTTCTTCGAGGGGCGAGTGGTAGAGGCATTACTCGACACACGGATGCCGCGCCGGCCTCGGTCGGACCCCCCGGGGATGGGTTTCTTCGAGCGAATCCTGTTCTGGCTGAAGGACGGCCGCACCTGGGCCTCGATGGTCTACATGGTGCTGATGCTGCCCCTGGGCACCATCTACTTCACCATAGCGGTGACCGGGATCGCGACCGGCATTGGACTGATCACGGCACCCATCTGGGGTTGGTTCGGGGACCACACGTTCATCTTTGAAGGTGTGACCTATGACTGGTGGTTACCGGCGTGGGGTATCCCGCTGGCGGTCATAGGGGGAGTGATAGTGCTGGTGGCCTGGATGCACATCGTGAAGTGGATCGGCCGCGGGCACGCCGCCTTTGCCAAGGCCATGCTGGTCCGCCTTCCGTAGACCTCCCGTCCGATGACCGGGCCGTCCACCCTCGAGTAGGGAGTGGGCGGCCCGGTCTGTTTGTCCCGTTCACGCGTGGTCGCCGCGTTCTGCACACGGCGGCCGTCGGTGGGACAATCGGCAAGGGCCCATCGGTTGAGGTGAGCGAGGCGTCGGCCGATGTGGCGGGAGATCTGCCGGCACTGGGAAGGGAGTCACCATGGCGGGCCATGACGGGCGGCGCGGTACGAAGTGCGGTGCGCACGATCGTGGGACGTTCGAGGCGCAGGGCGAAGCCTTCCTGAAGGAGAACCTCTCTGAGAAGCCGGAGTTCGACTACGCGGAGAACCGTCCCCCCCATTCGGATGGCCTGGCCCGCAGGACTCTCACACTGGCCCTTCGCGACAAGCCTGACCGCATGCGGCACACCTTCCGCTCGAAGACGGTGGAGGTGGAGATCCTCGGAGACCCGGGGCCGCGGCTCCTGACTACCAGATATGCTGCCTTCGAGATGGCGCCGGGCGTCTTCTTCGTATCCTACCGGCTGGCCAAGACCGAGTCGGTCGCCCTAGCCTTGGACCTGGTCAAAGGAGTCGCCACCATCGTCCGGGGGGAGATGAAGGCCGGGGGAATAGCCTCCACGGCGGGAAGCGCATGGATCGAGGAGACGGGGGGGAGCGGCGGTGGGGCGGCGGCCTCCTATCACCCGCCGTTCGATCTGGGCGGCACGCGGCTCGTGAACGTCTACGCGCACAACGTGATCTACGAGCACATCTATCTCACGGAGGTCTATGAGACCTGGCTGGGGATCAGAGGGCCCGAGGTGGGCCAAGCTGATACCGAGGAGTACCGCGCCTTCAAGGTCGCTGACGGCGTGTATCTCGTCTACTGGAACGAGAAGGTCCTCGTCACGCAGATGGTCTTTCTCTTCAACCTCTTGGCCGGGAACTGTGTGGGCCAGCTCTTCGCGCGGATGGACCGGGAGGTCGTCCACAACACTATCGGCGCCAACACGAGGCTTGTCCACACGAATCTTCCCGAGCTGCCGAAGGTCGCCCGGCTGGAGGTGTACTCGGGCGAATGAGCAGACGGGCGGGCCGGTGGGCCTGATGCGCTCGATCGTGCTGGAGAGAGCCCGCGCCCTTGGGGCCGATCTGGCCGGTATCGCATCGGTGGCCGCTCTCGGTCATGAGGAGGGCGTGGACTGGCCTGCTGGGGCCCGGAGTGTGCTCGTGGTCGCCGTCGCGCATCCCCCTGGGCGGCCGGAGATGGATTTGTGGTTCGGGCGCAACGATCCTCCCGGCAATCGCATCCTGGCCGGCATCGTGCAGGAACTGTGCGATTGGATCCCGGGCCGCTTCGGCTGGCGGGCAACTCATCACCCCTACCACGTAGAGCGGGGAGGCATCTTCCTGAAGGACGCGGCGGTCCTGGCCGGATTGGGTTGCATCGGACCGAACAACCTCTTGATCACTCCCGAGTACGGTCCGTGCGTGCGGCTGAGGACGCTGACCTTGGATGCCGACCTGCCGCCGACGGGCCCGACGTGTTTCGACCCCTGCGTGGGGTGTGACGCCCCCTGCCGGGCGGCGTGCCCGCAGGTGGCCTTCGGCTCCGGCGGACCCGCGCCTTCTGTCAGTCGGTCCAAGCCGGCGGCTCCCGTAGGTCCGTCGGAGCCGCTGCGGGCGCGACTACCCGGCCGGACCGGTGAGTTTTCCCGCGCAGCCTGCTACGTGCAGATGGATATGGACGTCGCGGCGGCGGCTCCCGCCCCGGCCGCGGTGGCGGCTCCCGCCTTGGCCGCGGCGGCGGCTTCTGAGGATGTCGCCGCCTCGATGTTGCCCGAGCCGGTCACGGTCATCAGGTACTGCAGGGCCTGCGAATTCAGTTGTCGCCTTGTGGCGGAGCGCTGGTGACCGCGCAGGCCCGCCCGCGGTCGGCGCCTCTCAGGTTGGTAGGCTTCACTCGCGATCGGGCCCCGTTGGCCGCCGGGCCCCGCTGGCGGCCGGCAGCCTGACGAGATAGCATGTGAAGGCCGCGCGATCGCGCGCAGACTGCTGGAGGTGATTTTGCTATGACGACCCGCACCATCGATCCTTTCGTCTCTACCGACTGGCTCCAGGACCATCTGGATGACGGTCTGGTGGTGATCGACCTGAGGCTTGACGAGCAATACGAGGCCGGTCACATCCCCGGGGCCATCTCGGAGCCTTTCAGCCTGATATCAGCCTGGGCCGACTCCGGCGAGCTCATCCTGGAGTTGCCACCGGTCGCTGAACTGCTCAAGTCCATCGGTGGCTGCGGCATGACGGCCGCCTCGCGAGTGGTCCTCGTGGGCCCCACGCCTGAGCCGGGCAACCCGCCCTACGCTCTCGCCGACCCCGTCCGGGTCGCCGCGACCCTCATCTACGCCGGCGTGAAGAACGTGGCTGTGCTCGCCGGCGGGCACGCCAAGTGGGCGGCTGAGGGGAGAGAGGTCGAAACCACGCCGAACGAGCCGGCGCCGGTCCCCTACGACAGCCCGGTGGACGGCGGTACTTGGATATCGACCCAGTACGTCAAGGACCACCTCGGCAAGGCCGTCCTCGTCGACGGTAGGGATCCCGACGTGTACTTCGGCGTTTCCATCGAGGAGGTCTTTGCCGACATGCGAGGCCACATCCCGACGGCCCGCTGCCTGCCTGCCGTGTGGGTGTGGGAGGCCGACGGGACCTACAAGCCTGTCGGAGTCATCGAGAGCATGGCAGCCGGCGTCGTGGGCCGCGACAAGGGCCGAGAGGTGATCACGTACTGCGGCGCGGGCGGCTACGCGGCCCTCTGGTGGTACCTGCTCACGCAGCTCCTGGGATATGAGAACGTCAAGATCTACGACGGCTCCATGGAGGCCTGGGTGGACGAGGGCAACACGAACGTCGCGTATTCCTGGACGGAGTAGATCCGGCCGAGTCCCGCATCGTGGCCGGGGCGCCTGGGGTAACATGCCACGGTGAAGTACAGCGACCTCATCTTCGATGTCGACGGCACCCTTTGGGATGCCGCCCGGGTCTCCTCGCACGGCTGGAACCTCGCTCTCGCCGAGATGGGCCTCGCGTCCCGAGTCACCGTGGACGACATCCGCTCCGTGTCGGGCAACCCCTTCCCGATGTGTGTCGAGATCCTTCTGCCCGAGCTTCATCCCGTCTCGCAGATGTTGCTGGAGAGCTTGGAGCGGCAGGAGCGCACGGCGTTCGACACCATCGCCGGGGAGCTGTACGAGGGCGTGGCCGAGGGTCTGCCCCGGCTGGCGGAGGCCTATCCGGTGTTCTTGGTCAGCAACTGCCCCGACTGGTATCTGGATAGGTTTCTCGAAGCCACCGGTTTCGGACCGTATCTTCGCGGGTGGGACTGCCACGGGCTGTCCGGCGTGAGCAAGCGTGAGATGCTCCTGCACATGCGCCGGCGCCATGGGATCGAGCAGGGCGTCTATGTGGGAGATACAGAGGGCGACCGTGAAGCGGCGCTGGGAGCCGGTCTCGACTTCGTTTTGGCAGCCTACGGATTCGGCGTGCTGGGGAGTGCCCGCGCAGGCCGTTGCTCCAGCACCGCGGCCGCTCGGGCCGGTGACGGCCGCACAGCCGCGGCCGCCGGCTTCTGTCCGGCCTTCGACAGCTTCCGCCGCCTGGTCGACTACTTCCTGGCCCTGAGTGAAAGCTGAGCGCGCTCTGCCGGGCGGCAGCGCGCGCCGGCCGTGTTCGGCGGGTCCAGCCGGTCGAGCCCGGCCGGCCGGGCTCGACCCTATGCGGCTGCGGTCGCCTCTATCTCGATCAGGTATTCCGGCAGCGCCAGACGGCTTACTCCCAGCAGCGTCGATGCGGGCTTGCATCCGGCCGCCACGAGGCGCGGCCCCACCTTGGCGGCCGCCCCGTGGAAGGCCTCGATGTCGGTGACGTAATAGTTCAGCCGCACCACATCGGCCAGAGTCAGTCCGGCCCCTTGGAGCACCTCTTCCAGGTTGTCCAGCGCACGGTTGAACTGGGCTTCCATGTCGCCGGGGTGGAGCGGCCGGCCCTCGGCGTCGGTGGACGTCTGGCCCGCGCAGTAGACGGTCCTTTCCGCACCGCGGGCCTCGATGGCCTGGGAGAAGTTGAGTCCGTCCTGCCAGGTCCAAGGGTTCGTGGCTGTTCGTTCCACGGAGTCCTCCTCTTCTGTGGGGTCGTGTGGCGGGCGGCCCCGCGCCGCCGCCCGCGCGCCGCCGCCCGCGGCTTCTTCGCTAGTGGATCTCCTCGCCGAAGGTGACGTGTATCTCCGACGTTATGCCCGCCATCTTGGCCGAGAAGGCTCTGTATTCCTCGGTCTGAGTGTCCTTGGTCTTGAAGTCCTCCAGGCTTCTCAGTGTGACGATCCCCACATACCTGAAGGGGATGGTCCCGGAACGGCTCTCGTCGATCCGCACCAGCTCGTACTTCTCCACGGAGGGGAGGCTGTCGATGTAGGGGCCCTTCTCGGTGTCCACGTACTCCTTGAACTCCTCGTCGGTCACGTGCGGCGCCAGGTTGTAGAGGATGATCTCCTTGGCCATGTGCGCTCCTCTTCTCAGATGATCTGGTCGACTCCGAGGCGCTCGAACCCCTTCTGATAGGCCTCTTCTTTCATGTCGGTGTGCCCAGGAACGCTCCACGGCATCTCCCTGATGTTGCGGAGCACCCTGTCGATATGGTGCCAGGGGATTATGACGATGGGGAGTCCGGGCGGATATAGCCTGTACATCTTCATCCCGTAGCAGACCCCGGTCCAGACTACGTTGATCTTCCCGGTCACATAGGGGTAGGTGAACATCCAGTTGCACCCCATGACGTAGGTCATGTGACTGACGATCATGTCTCCGGTGTCCCACTGGGTCGCCCGTATGATCCTCTCGCCCTGGTCCATGTTGTCGCAAGCCACTATCAGCAGGTCGGGGTCGAAGGTCAGCCTGCTCACCGGAGCGAACCCTACAGCATACGTCGAGCCTTCTGCCAGCAGCGTGATGTGGTCGTACACGCGTCGGTTCGCCCGCTCATCGGCGTAGATGTCGAAGGGAGGGCCGATACGGCCGCCGGCTGCAAGCGGCGTCAACTCGCCCTGGCCCGTGAGGAACAGGCCGGGCTCACAATACTGGTTCTCGGCGGTGGCATAGAAGGCGCGTCCCTGCTGCGCCTCCTTGAGCATCTGGCACCACGCGATCCTCCGGTCGAGGTGTTCGAGCTCCAGGCCCTCGAGGTCAGGTTCGGCGTTGAAGAACTTGAATCCCACCGGGGCGTACTCGAACTCGAACCGGTCCAACGCGCCGAAGTCGTGATCCCTTAGCTTGTGCCTGGTGTCGTAGTCCAACTCACCCATCTGCGCACTCCTTCCTGAGCGGGTTCTCCCTGCGTAAGCCGGGTTCGATGAGACAGTAGGTCGGCTAGATGATCCCCTCGACACCGAGACGCTCGGCGCCTCGCCGGTCGGCCTCCTCGGCCTCGTCGGTGTGGGCCGCCATCGTCCAGGGCATCTCGTTCATGTTCCGGAGCACCCTATCGATATGGTGCCAGGGGATGGACACGATGGGCAACAGAGGCGGAAAGGCGCCGTGCTTCGTCATGCCGTGGCAGATGCCCGTCCACAC
>Ga0123332_1004694_pt1 | contig 11871 bp, 5 predicted proteins | sample BioC12SIPDNA_4_FD_89958 | JGI IMG/M metagenome (GOLD analysis project Ga0123332, IMG submission 89958) | Anaerobic biogas reactor microbial communites from Washington, USA - Biogas_R2_A C12 SIP DNA | ecosystem: Engineered > Bioreactor > Anaerobic > Unclassified | place: Washington, USA...
GGGCGCACCTGGAACCTGCGCGACGTGATGACCAGCGCACACTACGAGCGCGAAGGGGACGACATGGCCGAGTTCGGCCTGTACGTCGATTTGCAGCCCTGGCAGGTCCACATCTTCGAGATCAGTTGAGATCATGACCGCCCGACATGCTCAGTGGATGATGGTCGTGCTGCTGCTGGTGGGCTTCTGGCTGCGCGTAGACCGGCTCGACACATGGCCGCCCGGCGTCAGCCTGGACGAAGCCGGGAACGTGATGGATGCGTTCCAGATCAGCCACACTGGCAAATATCCCGTTTACGAAAACCCTGCCCGGCCCGAGCCGCTGTACCAGGCCATCCTGGCGATTATGGCGTTCGCCGTCGAGCCGGGCGTGTGGACGATGCGCCTGGTGAACGTGTACATCGCCATGCTGACGCTCGCGGCCCTGTACTGGACAGCGCGCCAATGCCTCTATGACCGCGACCCCACCACGCGCGGAATCGCCGGGCTGGCCGCGGCGGCGGCGTTGGCCGTCGCGCTGAGCCATGTCGTGCTCTCGCGCAGCATCTACCGCGCCGGACCCCAGCCGCTGTTCACGCTGCTCTTTGCCGGGCTGCTGCTGCGCGGGCTGCGCACCGGCGACCGGCGCCTGTTCGTGCTGAGCGGGGCCAGCCTGGCCGCTGCGTTCACCACCTACACCGCCGCGTTGATCGTGCCCGCCTCGCTGGCGCCGCTGGCGCTCAGCCTGCTGATCGTCCGGCGTAGGACGTGGCGCCGCTGGCTGCCGAATCTGGCCTGGCTGGGCGTGATGTTCGCGCTGCTGCTGGCGCCGGTGGGTTGGCGATTCCTGAACAACCGCGACGCCGTCCTGGGCCGCACCCAGGAGCTCGAGGCCGGGAGCAAGACGCTCGAGCGGCGGGCCGAGCTGGTCTGGGAGCAGTTCTTCACCAATGGCGACATCAATCCCCAGTACAACGCGGACTCGGCACCCTTGCTGCCCCCGGTATTCGACTGGCTGTTCCGGCTGGGCCTGCTGGCGCTGCTGGTGCGGATTCGCCAGCCGTCGTCGGCCTTGATCGCCGCGCTGCTGGTGCTGGGCATCATCCCCGCCGCCGCCGCCGGCGAACTGCCGCACGGCCTGCGCATCGCGGGCGCCTATGCCGCCTTCCCGCTGGTGATCGCCGCCGGAGTCGCGCTGATCCTGGCCCTGGTGGGCATGCCCCGCCGCCCGCAGGTGTGGCGCCTGGCCGCGGTGGGGATGGTCGTCGCGTTGGCAGCGATCACCGCTCTGGACGCGCGGCGCGCGCACCGCATCTACGCCGCGTATTGGGACAAGCCTTACGTCTGGGAGATCTATGACCGGCACCTGGGGCACGGCGAATGGTTCTTCCGCACCGACAAGCGCGACCTGGGTCGCTGGCTGGCCGGGCAGGATACGCCGCTGCTGGTGCCGCTCGACGAGCTGAACCTGCCCACCACGCGCTCCTGGCTGCTGCCGTGCTACCAGGACGTGACGACCGCCGGGGACGCATTCGCGCTGCCGCCGGGAACGCGGCTGGTGGTGCCGTGGTGGCTGGAGCGCGACGATATTCTACGCGAGACGCGCGCTTTTGGCCTGCTGCACGAGGATACGATCACCCTGCTGCCGCCGCTGTCGGTGGAGGCGCATGCCCGCCTGCTGGACGGCATCGACGAGGCCGAGGCGGTTACGCGGCCCAACGGCGACCTGATGGCGCGCGTCCGGGCGGTGCCGGACGATTTCGCGGTGGCCTTCGAGCCACGGACTGCGCCGCGCTCCGGCGAGCCATCGCCGCTGGCGATCTTCGACAACCAGATTCAACTGCTCGGCTGGCGCGGGCCGGACACCCTGCCCCCTGACGCCGAAGCGCAGACCATCGCCTACACGCTCGACTGGGCGGCGTACCCGTCCGCCCACCACCAGTACAGCGCCTACCTGCAGATCCAGACCCAGGACCGCCAGCGGCTGGCCGGTGACGACGTGCTGATCTGGCGCTGGCTGTACCCCTCGACGCTGTGGGACGATGAGGACACCGTCCCCGACCAGCACCTATTGACCGTCCCGCCCGATCTGGAGCCGGGCGCGTACCGGCTGGTGGCGGGCGGTTATATCACCGTGTTCGCGGACGAGCCGGTCGAGGCGCGGGGATCGGATGGCGCCCGGCTGGGCGACGCGGCGACTATCGGCTGGATCAAGGTGCCGCAGCGTGCCGCGCCGGAGCCGGAACCTGGGGCGCTGGCGGTGGATGCGGCATTGGGGGAGGTCATCGCGCTGCGTGCGGCCTTCGCGCAGCCGCTGGATGGCGGGCGAGTCCGGCTGGCCCTGGACTGGGAAGCGCTCGCCAGCCGGCCCGCGCTCGACGCGACGATCTTCGTGCACGCGATTGGCCCGGACGGGAGCACCATCGCGCAGGACGACCGCCGCCCGTGGGATGGGCAGTACCCGACCTTCATCTGGGATGCAGGCGAACGCGTACGCACCGAGCACGTGCTGGACCTGGGGAGCACGCCGCCGGGCGATATCACCCTGCGCGCCGGCATGTACACCCTGCCCGACGTGACGCGCCTGCCCGTCGTGCAGGACGGCACGCCAGATCCCGACTCGGTGATCCAGCTCGGCTCGCTCGCCGGGTTGTTGGTGGACTAGACGGGGTGCGCCAGCCTATTTGCCGTTGGCGCGCCACTCGTGGCGCGTGACGTGGTCATCCTCGTACGCGGTCGAGTAGGCGCGGTCCACGCCCAACTCGAACAGGATGGTCTGTCCGTTAGGCGTATAGCAGGCGGACTCGATCGCGCGCTGGCGGACGGTCTCATCCGCGATGAGCGTCGCCCGCCCATTGAGGTGAAACTCGCCGCCCGTGCCGCTCAGGTCATGCACCAGCGAATGCATGGCGTAGCGTCCATCGCGGCGCAGGTTGCGCGCTTTCGGCAGGTCCGGCGCGATGAACAGCAGCAGTCTTCCCTGGCAGATGACCGGGTGCACCGGGTTGACACACGGCGACCCGTCCTCGTTCAGCGTGGCGACATAGGCGACGCGCTCGCGCTCGAGGCGTTTTTCACCCCAGGCGGCCAGATCGGGGTCGGCAGCCGCAAACTCACTCCAGGTTGCCATGATAAGTTCCTCGCTTCACAAGTGATACGTGCTCGCATTGTACCGCGATCCGGCAGCGGGCCTATTGGAGAAAATGCACAGATCACTGGCTGAATCACGGGTGTCGTGGGGTTAGTCGACGAGGGCCAGCCGCAGCGTCCCCGGCTGGAGATCGCCGATCAGCAGCAGACCGGCCTCGCTGGCGGCCAGCGTCTGGTTGACACGCCCCTCGGCCTGCACGCTGTATTCCGCGCCGGGCTGCAGCCCCGTCACCAGGACGTACGTCACGCCCGCGCCCACAGTGAAGGCCGCCTCGGTCACGTCCGCGCCGTCGCCGGGAGCCGCATCGAACATCACCTGCGCCGCGCCGCGCACCACCCCGCGCACGTTTTCGCCCACGACCAACAGCCCTTCGGCGGGCGGCGGGTCCATGTCGCCCTGCATGACGAACGCGGTCAGAAACCAGTTGTCCAGCGCGGGCTCGCCGGGCGCCACTTCCAGACGATAGGGGCCATAGGGCACCTCTTCGAACGTGTTGCGGACCAGCTCGCCCCAGCTCTGATCGATCGTTTGCCCGGCCACCTCGTAGCCCGGCACCATCGTCACCTGGCTGTTGGGCAGCAGGTTCTGCATGTAGACCACGCTCGTGTTCACCTGGGAGCGGAAGAAAAGCCCGCTGGGCACCGGCTCGGTCTGGAAGTGGAAGACCAGCAACGGGGTGTAGGTGGGATATGTCGTCACGACGCGGTCGGCCACGATCACGATGTTGGGCCGCCAGTACACCAGCTCGCGGACCACCAGGGCGGCTTTGGCGCGGTTCTCCGGCGTGGCGTAGACCGTGCTGTTATACGCCCCGGTGATGTCGGCGCGCAGGTACGTGATGTCGCCGATCTCGCCGCTGCGGATCAGCGAGCCGGTATCGTAGGCGCGCCAGTTCTCGATCAGGTAATCGACGTTGATGGCGGTGCGGCTGACCGGGTTCATCGTGCGCTGGCCGCAGTCGTTGAGCCACACGTCGCGCTCGCCGTTGGGCCGGATGCCGTCGAAATTCTCGGCCAGGTCGCAGATCAGGATCGCGTTGGCGGCGATGGTGCGGGCGAAGTAATTCGCGTCATGCTCGGAGGTGCCGTCGCCGCTGTAGACGCCGCTGCGCACCACCAGATCGCGCCCATCGTGGAAGATCGTGAAGCTCCCCTGGTCGTAGAACTGGTGATAGGCCAGCCGGTCGCCAGCCACGAAGCTGACATAGGTCGCGGACGGGTCGAGCTGACCGTCGTCGCCGGCCCAGCGCGAGCGCATGAAGACGTGCCCGGAGTAGGGGGCGATCCACGTCGTCGCCAGCGGCGGATAGCCGGGCCGGTCCGGGTCGCGCCACAGGAACTCCTCGACCGCCATCCAGCCGGGCATCGCATCCGGCGGCTGGCGCAGGAACCAGTCCATCCAGTCGGCGTGCGGCGTCCCGGCGAAGACCGTCCTCAGCAGCAAGTCCTGGGCGCGGCCATAGAACACCGCCGCGTGATAGCGCTCCGCATCCCCGATGATCGCCGGGTAATCGTGCATCGGGTCGCCCCAGTCCTGGTTATAGGTGCGCGTCGCGGCGGGGTGGTATAGGAACAGGTCGTAGGCCAGCCGGTCGTACCACCATTCGGTATCGTCGAAGACGTTCTCCCCGCGCGCCGTCCACCAGGCCAGCGCCGTCTGGACCGTCGCCCAATTGGCGATGAAACCGTAGACCGGACCCTCGGCCCACGCGCCGCCCGTCTGGATGTCCAGCGCGGGAATAATCGTTCCGGTGAGCACGTCCCGGCAGAAATCGAGCAGGCCGGATGCGGCCTGATCCTCGCCCCACAGCGCCAGCCCCACCGCGCTGAGCGCCCACAGCCAGCGCGCGCTGGTGTTGCCGAAGGCCATCACCCGCCCCTCGAGCCAGATCAAGCCGCCCGTGTCGCGGGCCGGGTCGCGCAGCGCGTCTGACGCGCGGAGCAGCGTGGTCCGCAGGTGGGCGCGGTCCTGGTCGGTCAGCGCGCCGTGCAGCCAGTCATAGCCCAGCGACAGCGCCGCGACGTCGTCCAGCAGCGCCCCATCCAGGCCGCCTGCGCCGGCCAGCGCCGCGTGCGACTCGACGCGGTTCACCAGGCTCACCATGATCGCCTTGCCCCGGTCGGCATACGCGCGCTCGCCTGTGACCAGCCACGCCGCCGCCAGCGAGCGCAGGGCGGTGCCCGCCGTCCAGGCGGCGTCCTCTTCGGGACCGGTGGACACCACATACGCTGCGAAGGCCGTCCAGGCTGGCGCCCCGGCTGCCATGCGCGGCCTCAGCGTGGCGTCGATATAGTCGGTCGTGATCAGCAGGCGGGGATGCTGCCCCACACCCGCGACCGGCAACGGGATGCCATCGTCCTGGGCGACAGCCCGCGGGACCGCGGCATCCATCACCGGCGCGACCAGCGCGAGGGCCAGCAGGACAACCACACAGGCGCGGTAGGGCATCGCTGGTCCGGCCCTAGAAGGGGAGATCGCTCATGTCGGACGAGGTGAAGTTGATCACCGGCTCCACGCGTAGCCAGGTGCGCCCCACGCGGAACAACTGGCCGGGGAATACCTCGGTGCGATCGGTGATCTTCTCCTCGCCCACGAACGTCCCGTTGGTGCTTTTCATGTCCTCCAGCCAGAACCGCTCGCCGTCGTAGATCAGCATGGCGTGTTCGCGCGAGACCTGGCTGTCGTAGCTCAGGCGGATGTCGCAGCCCTCGCGCCGCCCGATGGTGATCTCGGTCGGCTCGTCGGAATCGAGCAGCGTCTCGAACGATAACACGGCGCCATCCTGCGGCCCGCTCATCAATGCAATCACAATCTCGTCCACCGCTTCCACTCCTACTCTTCCCCTTCGCCCAACTTGCGGCGCGCCTCGGTGCGTTTATCGCGCGAGGGCTTGTGCGCCGGGTCGATCTCCAGCGCCTTGTTGAAAATGCGCACGGCGTCCGCCCACTGTTCGAGCTGCATCAGCGCCTCGCCCCGGTTGTGCCAGAACCACACATCGCGCGGCGCGACCTTCGTCGCCTGCTCGTAACATTCGAGCGCCTCCTGCCAGCGCCCCAGCGCGGCGTACGCCAGCCCTTTGCCGTTCCACGCCCAGCCGTAATCCGGCGAGATCGCCAGCGAGCGATCGTATGCCTCCAATGCCTCTTCGTGACGGTCCAGGCGGCGCAGCACCTGGCCCCGGCGCGCCCAGGCCGAATCGTTGTCGGCGTCGATCGCCAGCGCCTGCTCGATGACGTCCAGCGCCTCTTCCTGGCGGCCCAGCGTGACCATCGGCTCGATCTGGTTGAGCCAGTACCAGACGCTCGAGGGATCTTCCTGAGCCGCGCGCTCGTAGCTGAGCAGGGCTTCCTCGCGGCGATCCATCGCCTCGAGCGCCAGGCCGCGCCCGTTCCACGCCCAGGCGTAATGCGGCTCGAGCTTGAGCGCCTGGTCGTAGGCCGCGACGCTCTCCTTGTAGCGCCCCAGGCGGCGCAGCGCCTGCCCGCGCTTGGCCCAGCTTTCGGGATGGTCGCGGTTGAGCCGCAGCGCCCGCTCCAACGGCGCCAGCGCGTCCTCGTAGCGGTGCATGACGATCAGCTCGTCGGCCTGGTTGTACCAGAACCACACGTCGTCCGGCTGGAGCGACGCCGCCCGCCGGAAGCAACTCAACGCCTCGTCGTGGCGGCCCAGCGCGCTCAGCGCCAAGCCGCGCCCGTTCCATGCCCAGGCGTAATCCATCGCCAGCTCGACCGCGCGGCTGTAGCTGGCAAGCGCCTCCTCGAACCGGCCCATGCGGCGCAGCGCCTGGCCCTGTTTGGCCCACGCCCGCACGTAGCGCGGATCGGCTTCCAGCGCGCGGCGGAACGACTCGAGCGAGTCCTCGTGCTGCTTCAGGTAGACCAGGGTATCGCCCTTGTTGTACCAGTAGAGCGGGTTCTCCGGCTCGGCGGCGGCGGCGCGGCCATAGGCCTCGACGGCCTCATCATAGCGCCCCAGGACCTCGAGCGCGACGCCGCGCTCGTTCCACGCCCAGGCATAATCGGGCGCCAGCTTGACCGCCCGCGCCAGGTAGCTCAGCGCTTTGGCGGGCTCGTCCATGTGACGGTAGGTATTGCCCAGGCGCGCCCATGATCGCGCGTGGTCCGGGTTGACGGCGATGGCCTTCTCGAGCATGCCAATCGCCTCGTCGTAGCGCTCCTGCAGCACCAGCAGATTGCCCTGGTTATACCAGTGCCACACGTCCTCCGGCGCGAGCTCGGACGCCTGGCGATACATCTCCAGCGCGTCGTCGAGACGCCCCATGCGCTCGTAGACGATGCCCTTGCCGTTGACCGCCCAGGCGTAATCCGGCTTGAGGTCCAGCGCCTGATCGTAGGCGTGCAGCGCCTGCTCGAAGCGATCCAGGTAGCGGAAGACCTGCCCCAGCTTGGCCCACGAATAGGCGTGGCCGGGCGCGATGCGCGTCGCCTGCTGGGTGGGCGCCAGCGCTTCCTGGTAGCGGCCCATCTCGACCAGCATCTCGGACTGGTTGTACCAGTGCCAGACCTCGCCCGGCTGGTGGCGGGCGGCCTGCTCGAAGGCTTCGAGCGCTTCCTCCAGCCGGCCCATTGCCTTCAGCGCCAGCCCTTTGCCATTCCACGCCCAGGCGTAGGGCGGGTTGAGCTCGAGCGCGCGGTTGTAGGCGTTCAGCGCCTCCGGATAGCGCTCGTAGGCGCGCAGCACCTGCCCCCGCTTGGCCCAGCTCTCGGCGTGGTGTGGATCGATCTCCAGCACGCGGTCGAGGACGGCCATCGCCCCGTCGTAATCGCGCAGTGAGTGCAGCGCTTCAGCCTGGTTGTACCACGCCCACACGTTGCCCGGCTGCAACTCGGTCGCCGTCTGGTGGGCGGCCAGCGCCCGCTCGATCTGCCCCATGCGCTCCAGGACCTGTCCCTTGCCGGTCCACGCCCAGGCAAAGCGGGAGTTCAACTCCAGCGCGCGGTCGTAGCTGGCGAGCGCCTCGTCATAGCGCCCCAACAGGCGCAGCGTGCGCCCTTTGCGCGCCCAGGCCCAGGCCGATTTCGGCTCGATTTCCAGCGCGCGGTTGTACGCCTCGAGCGCCTCGGCGGCGTACCCCAGCTCGGTCAGGCTGTAGCCCTTGTCCATCAACTCGCGGACTTCGAGCGCCGGGCCGCTCAGCTCGATTTCGGGCGGTTCACCGGTCACCGCGGCGTAGATCTCGGCCAACGCGTCAACCAATTCGCCCCACGTCTGGGGCCGGTTGTCGGGATCTTTCTCCAGGCACGCCAGCACCAGCTCGCGCGCCGCATCGGGCACCGTCGCCGCCGATTCGGGGAAGGCCGGGGTCGCGTTCAGATGCGCTTCGACCCAGTCGCTGAAGCGCTTGGCCTCGAAGACGGTGTGCCGGGTCAGCATCTCGTACAGCACGCACCCGAAGGCGTAAATGTCGGCGCGCATATCGACCGGCGCGGCGCGGCACTGCTCCGGCGAGAGGTACGGCGCCGTGCCGATCACCGCCCCGGCGCGCGTCAGGTGGGCGGTGTCGCTGTTGATCTCGTCGGCGCCGGGCAGATCGTCCAGGTCCAGCGAGCGCACCAGCCCGAAGTCGGTCACCTTGGCGATGCCGTCATGGCGCACCAGGATGTTGGCGGGCTTGAGGTCGCGGTGAACCAGGCCGGGCAGCATGGTCGAGGCGTGCTGCATCCCCAGGACGATGTGCAGGCCGAATTCGAGCGCGGTGGGCAGGTCGATCCGGTTGTGGCGGATCCAACTACGTAGGTCCGGCCCCAGGCCCTCCGGCCCAGAAATATGCTCGAGGATGATGTGCGGGCGCCCTTCGAACTTCTGAACGCGTTGGGCGCGCACGATATGGCGATGCTTTTCCAGCCGGATCCACGTCAGCGCCTCGTTGGTGAAGCGGGCCACGGCGTTCTCGTTGGTCAGGAAGCGGCTCTGGAACGTCTTGATGGCGACCGATTTCCGGTCTTCGTGGTCGTAACACAGATAGACGATGCCCATCCCGCCGCGCAGCACCTGCGCCACCTCGTAGCGCCCGTCGATCCGGTCGCCGTAGGCGAATTCGCCATCTTCGGTCCGGCGCACGAACCCGTTCAGCAGCGGGAGCGGCGTGGCGGTGTGGCCCTGCGGCGCGCCCTGAGTCGCCTCGATTTCCAGCACGAACACGTCAGACTGGTCCGAGCGCGTCTCGCTGAGCTCGGCGGGCGCTTCGATCGAGAGGAAGCCGGTCCCCACGTCGGTGCCTTCGTCGCCGTGCGTCACGATCTCGTCCGGGTAGATCTCGGTCACGTCTTCCGGCTCAGGCGACGGGGTGCGATCGGGCGCGGGGGTCATATCCTCGGCCTGCGGAGGCGCCACATACCACAGTGCCAGCAGTTGGGCCTCGTCGCTCAACCTGTCCAGCGCGCCGTTCTGCTCGACTTCGGCCACCGCCCACAGCGCCACGGCAATATTGCGCCGCGAGGGTACGGCGCGCGCCACGCGCACCACCCAGCGCACAAAGGACTCGTAGGCACGCTCGGCCAGCTCGCGGTCGTCCGGATCGGACCCGGCCAGCTCCATCGCCTGGCGATAGGCGTACAGCACCTTGCCGACGTAAAACACGCGCAGCCGCCGATCGTGCTCCGCCAGCGACAGGCGCGCGCACAAATCCCCCAGCGCCAGATAGTCGTAGGGGTGCATCACATCCCGGCGCAGGGCCAGCCGGCCCAGCCGCCGGACCTCTTCGTCCGGATCGCTGGCGAACGGGTCGCTCTGGTCGGCCTTGCGCCGCCGGTTGAGCAGGCGCTGCTCCTGATCGGGCGGCAGCGCCAGCGGGTTCACGCCAATTTGAGGAACGGGAGGAAGCTCGTTCGTGGTCATATGAGTCTATCATCTGTCACTGAGTTGCGATGCGGCCAGGGCACGCGGCGCGTCCACGCCGGGCCGATCCCCACGCAAAGCCGCTGATCACTCGGCGCCGGCAGCTTCGGACTGCGCCGGATCGGGCCCGTCGGCAGTCGCTCGCTCCGGACGGCCTTCGGGCGTATCGTGCTCAGGCCCGCGGCCTTCGCTCACCAGCGCCAGCTCGTCGCCCGCCACGATCACCCGGATCGCATCACCCGGTAAAAACGTCTCGTCCAAAATAGCCGTGCTCAGCGGGCGCGTCAACAGCCGCGAGATCGCGCGGCGCAGCGGGCGCGCGCCGTTGGCCGGATCGTAACCCTCGCGCAGCAGCAGCGCCCGCGCACCGTCGTCGAGCGTGAGCGTGAGCTTTTGCTCGGTCAGGCGCTCGTACACCTCGCGGAGCTGCAGGTCCAGAATATCGTTCAGCGCCTCGTGCGTCAGCGCGCGGAAGACGACCACCTCGTCCAGCCGGTTCAGAAACTCGGGCCGGAAGTGCTTCTTGAGGTGGAAGTCGTAATCGGGCAGTTGGTCCGGCATCGCCGTGAAGCCCAGCCCCTTGCCCACGTCGCCCGTGCCGATGTTGCTGGTCATGATCCAGACGGCGTGGCGCCCGTCGACGGTGGCGCCCTGCGAATCTGTCAGGCGGCCTTCGTCGAACACCTGCAGGAAAATGTCGAATACCTCCGGCGCGGCCTTCTCGACCTCGTCGAGCAGCACCACGCTGTACGGCTTGCGGCGCAGCGCCTCGGTGAGCTGCCCGCCCTGTTCCATGCCTTTATAGCCCGGCGGCGCGCCGATCAACCGCGCGACAGTGTGCTCGTCGTGGAACTCGGACATATCCAGCCGGATCATGGCGTCTTCGTCATTGAACAGGAACTCAGCCACCGCCTTGGCAAGCTCGGTCTTGCCCACCCCGCTCGGCCCCAGGAACAGGAACACGCCCACAGGCCGCCGGGGATCGCCCAGCCCGGCCCGGTTGGTCTTGATCGTGTCGGAGACAATCTCCAGGGCGTGATCTTGCCCGACCACGCGCTGGCGCAGCGCATCGGTCATGGTGGCGAAGCGCTGGCGCTCGTTGGCCGTCAGCTCGCTCACCGGGATGCCGGTCCACTCGCTGAGCACCTGGGTGATCGTCTCGGCGCTGACTTCCAGCGGCGGCGGCTCCTCATCCTGGTCCGGACTGTTGGACTGGATCACCAGCCGGGCGCACGCCTCGTCGAGCAGGTCGAGCGCCTTGTCCGGCAGTCGGCGGTCGCGCATGTAGCGGTCGGAGAGATGCACCGCCGCGGCGCGCGCCTCGGGCAGGATCGTGACCTTGTGGTGTTCCTCGTAACGGTGGTAGACGTTCTCGACGACAACCAGCGATTCGGCCACGCTCTGCTCTTTGATGTCGATGGTGCGGAAGCGGCGGTCCAGCGCCGGGTCTTTGGCGATAGCCTTGCGGTATTCCTCGAACGTCGTCGCGCCGATGCACGTGATCTCGCCGCGCGCCAGGGCCGGCTTGAGGATGTTGGCCGCGTCCAGGTTGCTGTCGATCGTGTCGCCCGCGCCGACGATGGTGTGAATCTCGTCGATGAACAGGATCACTTCCGGCGCGTTCTTGACCTCATCGACGATGCCGACGATGCGCTCCTCGAACTGGCCGCGCAGGCTGGTGCCGGCCACCAGCATCCCGATCTCCAGCCCCACTATCCGCCGGTTGTGCAAAAACTTGGGCGCGGTGCCATTCGCGATGGCGTAGGCCAGCCCTTCGACGACGGCGGTCTTCCCCACGCCCGAATCGCCCAGCAGCAGCGGGTTGTTCTTCTTGTTGCGGGTCAGCGTGCGCGCCACCATGCGGATCTCAACCTCACGGCCAA
>Ga0123332_1004695_pt1 | contig 11861 bp, 10 predicted proteins | sample BioC12SIPDNA_4_FD_89958 | JGI IMG/M metagenome (GOLD analysis project Ga0123332, IMG submission 89958) | Anaerobic biogas reactor microbial communites from Washington, USA - Biogas_R2_A C12 SIP DNA | ecosystem: Engineered > Bioreactor > Anaerobic > Unclassified | place: Washington, USA...
AGCCGACAATTGGTCCGTTATGGCTGCCTCGTCATCGACCAGCAGAATACGATTGCCTCGCTCGCATGCCTCCATACTCGTTCCCCGCCCGCCACGCACCGGAAGCGGGCCGCCGCGGCGCGTATCACTACTCTCAGGACGACCCAACGCCCAGCAAGGTTCCCCCCTACCGCCAGTCCGGCGCGCCCCCGATCCAGCCCACGATCGAACAGCCAGGGGGGACCGGCCACGGGACGCGCCGACCGGTCTCCACGTCCACCAGGCTCACCTGCAGCTCACCGCGCTGTCCATCGAACGCCTCGACCAGCACCGCCCGCGAATCAGCGGTCCAGCCAAGCAGCGCCGGATACGCACCCAGACCGGAGGTCACGCGACGGGCCTGTCCCGTCTGTACCTCCCACACATCCAACGCCCGCGCCGGGCTGACGTCAAGCGCGGGTTCCGCCCCTTCGTGCACCAGAAACGCCAGCCGCTGGCCATCGGGCGACCAAGTGGGCCAGCCGGCGTGCGTCTCCGCCGGCAGCTCGACGAGCGCGGTCGCGCCGTCTGCGGTCAGCTCTCGGATGTGGATCGCTCCCGACGCGACGACCGCCAGCCAGCGCGCGTCGGCGGACAGCGCGACCGCGAACGCCTCGACATCGAGCGGCGCCGCTTCGCGCCAGCCGGTGCGCAGGTCGACTGCCCAGAGCGCAGTGAAGTGCTCCTGCCCGCCGACTGGGATGACGATCAGCCGGCCCCGGGCATCACGCCCCAGAATCCGCAGATTCGCGAACCCCGGCCAGGGGTCCGCAGGCGGCGCCGGCGGCAGCGTCGGAACCAGACCGGCCTCACGCGCGACGATGCGGACCGACCGGCGGTCGGAGTCATCGATGACGCCCAGCTCGACCGCGCGCCCTCCGTCCGGCTCATCCCACGCCACAGCGTAGGCCAGATCGGCGTCCGCGCCGCCCAGCCAGGCTAGGTTGTAGTCCAGGCTTTTGCCGCGCTCGCCCAGATCGTACAGAATGCGGTCGGTTCCATCAATGGGGTCTAGGACGCGGATCTGGTTGGCGCTGACGTAGGCCAGACGGCGCTGGCCCCACGCGCGGTAGGCCGCGTCACCCGGCAGCGACGCAACGGCCCGCACGCCCAGGAGGCTGACAGCGCCGTCGGTGACCGATACGACCAGCAACCCGCGCTCCGAGGCCGACACTATCGGCGCGCCCGTCAATACGTCGGTCGCCGGCAGCGGTGGAGGCGTAGCTGCAGTAGAGACGCCCCACTCCATGGCGCTCGCCGGCGCCGGAGTCGGGGTAGGACGAGGCGGCACGGACGGTGTGGCGGCGCTGGTGACGCTCCATCCCTTCGCGCTTGCCGGCCCACCTACGACACAGCCAGCCAACACGGGAAGCAGCGACAGAACCAGAACGGCGTAAGCATACTTCTTCATCTCGCACCTCCGTGTGCAGTACTCGGGGCGCCAGGCGGCGCCCCGGCCTGCCAACATGCTACACGGTCGGTGTGGCAACCGTACGAGGTGGGTGTAGCAGCCCGATTACACCGTGTTCCGGCCCAGATACACGCGGCGCGAGCACTCCCGCCCCCCCGTTCGCGCCCGTCAGTCCCGAACCGGCACGGGAGGCCAACGCGGCGAGTGACCGAGAGTCACATAGGGCGCAGCCCTAGGACGCCGGTGCGCCGGGACCTCCGGTCGCGCGTCTGCAGCGCCAGGTGACCGGCCCGGTGGGCGCCCTCTGCCTGAAGCCGATGCAGTCCTGGCGGTTATCGCGTCATAGGGAGTCCGCGCATAGGCAGGAGCAGCGATCATCGCGTGTCGCTGACGCCGGCCCACCCGGCGCGCCGCAGGACGGAGGCCGCATGGAGCGACGCCCAGCGATCGGTCTCCTCGGCGTCGCCCAGCGCCGCGTAGGTGCGCGCGCGGAACGGGCTGGCGCCCGGCCAGCGTCCGTCGGGCTCTCGCTTGGCCGCCAGCCACTCGAGCGCCGGCTGCGCGCCGGGGCGACCGAGCGCGTTCAGATCGGCCAGCACCCGCAGGACGAACAGCAGATCGGCCTGGTAGAAGAGCGGGAAGTTGAGGTCGAACCACATCGGGTGCCTCCTCCCGCGCGTGGGATAGCGGGCGTCGACCAACTGGTGTTCGGTCAGCAGGAACGTCAGGCCGCTCTCGACCACCGCCTCCCCGTCCGCTCTGATGCCGGCCGCGCCGGCCTGTTGCAGCCAGGCCGCCAGCCCCCACAGCGCGCGGGCCACGCCCCAGGCGCACGGCAGATCGCCGTTGTACCGGCACCGCCAGCCACTGGAACCCGCCTCGCGTCTCAAGTAAGCAACGACGGGTCCGACGCGTGGATCGCGCGCATAGCCGCAGTGGACCACATATCGCAGCAGGTTGCCCCAGAAGCAGGCGAGGCCTCGCTCGCGCCCCTCGTGCGCCTCCTTCACCTCGCCGCTGGTCGCCGTCAACATGAACTCCGCGCCCCGTCGGAGGGCGACATCGCTCCCGTCGGCCGCCAGCTCGGTCAGGAGCAGCATGCTCCAGTGCGTGCTGGTGTACTTCGGCGTGTAGTAGCTCCGCTCGCCCGCCCAGTGACCCTCCTCCGTCTGCGGCGCCAGGATCGCCGGGACCGGCCCGACGGCGTGGATGTCGCGCCGCGCGGCGATGACGTCATCGTCCGTCTCGGACGCATCCAGCAGAAGGCGTCGCGTCAGGTAGCGGATCGAGGGGGTAGCGGCGTCCAACAACCACGTGTGAAGCTCGTCGTTGCACAGGTGATCGACCATACACTCACCTCCGAATGCCTCCATATTAGCGCGATACGGCGTGCAGCGCAAGGGAGCCCGGCGGGCGGGCGCCTGCCGGCCTGAGCGGGCGACGCTGCCCGTCGCTACACGCCGCCAGGATCCGTCCCGAACGCGACGTCGATCACGTTCCCGGCCTCGAACTGACCTGCGAAGTACCGGTAGGCCTGCTCCCGGTCCTCGCGTCCGGCCGCCGCGCCGAAGATCTGCTGGCAGAACTCCGCGATGTCCTGGGCGATGCGCTCGTACCGGTAGTAGGCCAGCGCGGTCCGATTCAGCGTCACCGGCCCGTAACCGGCATAGAACAGCGCCTCCTCGCGCCCGCCCGGAACGGCGCTGCCGATCCCCTTGCCGCCCATGCCCACGCACATCAGGTCGCGCTCACGCGGGGCCAGCGAGGGTGCATCCCAGTCGACGATGTAGAGCGCGCCGTCCGCACAGATCAGCAGGTTGCCCGCGTGCAGGTCCGAATGGCACAGGACGAACTCCGGCGGGTCGCCCGCCAGGGCGCGACCGAGCTCGCCGGCGCAGTCGACGATGCGCGCGATCTCTCCGCGCCGCGTTCGCATCAGCGCCGCCAGCCGTTCGGCGACCGGATCGGCAAATGCGCCGTCCGCGACCTGCGCCTGGAAGCGCCGCACCTGGTCGCGCCAGCGCGGGGACCAGTCCTCGCGCCGGATGCGGGCCCGCAGCGCCGGCGGGACGTCGGCCGCGTGAATCCCCCCGACGGCCCGGCCCAGCGCGAACCACTGCGCATCCGAGATCGCGACCTCGTAGCCATCGCGGCCCTCAACGAAGGGGTAGAGGATCATCCGGTACTCGTCCAGGCGGCCCCACCCCTGTCCCGCACGGGTGGCCAGCGGCGCGATGATCGATGGGACGCCCTGGGCGTCCAGGAACCGGGGTACGGCGACGACCATCTCGTCCCACGGATCGAGACGCAGCTTGAGGAAGTAGGCGGCGCCGTCGTCCGCGTCGACGCGGTAGACGGCGGTGCGCACGTCGACGCCAAGCGGCAGGAAGGTCACGCGGCCGGCGCGCAGGCCGAACTCAGCCTGCAGCCGGGCGATGATGAGCCCATCGGAGATGTCGGGCGGTTCGAGCATGGGAGTCCTCGTGCGTCGCACGTGAGGCGCGGCGGTCGGATGCACCAATTCTACCATAGACGGCGTCCGGCGGTAGCGGCGACCCGCGGCGATCGCCGCCGGCTTGCACGAACCGGCCCCCTGCGGTAAAGTAGGCCATCCCGACGCCCGACGGTCCGATATGAGCGACCTACTGGTACAGACCAAGCTCTTCATCCCGGCGGCGCGGCCCGCCCGGGTGGCGCGCCGCCGGCTGATGCAGCTGCTCGACGATGGCCTGCGATCCGGCCACCGCCTGACGCTCGTCTCGGCGCCGGCCGGATCGGGGAAGACGACGCTGCTGTCCGACTGGGCGGCGCACGCGGACGGCGCCGTGGCCTGGCTCTCGCTTGATGCAGGGGACAGCGATCCGGCCCGCTTCTGGACCGCCGTCGTCGCCGCGGTCCAGCGGGCGCGCCCGGGCGCCGGACTGGATGCACACCAGTTCCTCGACGCGCCCGTGGCTGACCCTGGCCTGGCTGTGGCAAGCGTCCTCTGCAACGATCTGACTGCCGTTCCCGAGCGCACCACCATCGTGCTGGACGACTACCACACGATCGCGGCGCGGGAGGTCCACGCAGCCGTCGCGTTCCTCGTGGAGCGCCTGCCGCCGCAGGCCCACCTGGCGCTGGCGACCCGCGCTGACCCGCCGCTGCCCCTGGCGCGCCTGCGAGCGCGCGCGCTGCTGACCGAGCTGCGCGCGACCGATCTGCGCTTCACGCGGGATGAGACCGCCGCCTTCCTGACCGATTGCATGGGACTCGCGCTCGACCCGGCGGACGTAGCGGCGCTCGAGGCCCGCACTGAGGGCTGGATCGTTGGGCTGCAGCTCGCTGCGCTGTCCCTGCAGGGGCGGTCCGACGTCGCGGGCTTCGTCCGGGCATTCGCCGGTACGCACCACTACATCCTGGAGTACCTGACCGATGAGGTGCTCGGCCAGCAGCGGCCGTCGGTGCAACGCTTCCTCGCGGAGACCTCGATCCTGGAGCGGCTGTGCGGGCCGCTGTGCGAGGCGGTGACTGGCGAGCCCGACGGCGCGGCCCTGCTGGATGAGCTGCAGCGGGCCAACCTGTTCGTGATCGCGCTCGACGACGCGCGGTACTGGTTCCGCTACCACCATCTGTTCGCCAGCCTGCTCGGCAACCACCTGAGGCGGACCGCGTCGCCGGACCACATCGCCGGGCTCCACCGCCGCGCCGCGCACTGGCACGAGGCGAACGACCTGCCCGCCGACGCCGTCCGCCACGCGCTCGCCGCTGGCGACGCCGACCACGCCGGGCAGCTGCTGGAACGGTTCGCGCTGGACTTCCTGACCCGGGGCGAACTCACGACGCTGCTGGGCTGGCTCGATGCGCTGCCCCAGGCGGCCGTACTGGGGCGGCCGCTGTTGAGCATCACCCGGGCGTGGGCGTTGGCGTTCGCCGGACGGGTCGGCGAGGTCGCGCCGCTGCTACAGGCCGCCAAGGCCGGCGTCGCGCCCGGCGATCAGGGGCCGACTGGACGCATCGTTCTGGCCAGCGCGGCGCTGATCCGCGCGCTGATCGCCGATATGGCGGGCGAAGTGAGCCGCGCGATCGAGCTGGCTGAACGCGCCGCCCGCGATCGCGACGCCCTGCCCCCGATGACGGCCAGCCTGATCCCGCACATCCTCGGCAGGGCGCACCGTTCCGACGGCAACTTCGAGGCCGCGCTGGCGGCGTTCGACGAGATCGCACGCCTGGGCGAGGCGGCGGGCAACATCTGGACCACGTCGGTCGCGCTCCGCGAGACCGCCACGGTACGCACACTCCAGGGCCGTTTGAGCGACGCGGAGGCGCTCTATCGCCGGGTGCAATGCCTCGCGTCCGAGCGCAGGAGCGCGCACTACGGCACACTCGCGATGGCGGACGCGGGTATGGCCGACGTCTTGCGCGAGCGGAACGACCTGGGGGCCGCCCAGCAGCGCGCGGAACGAGCGCTCGAACAGCTACGTGTCTGGCGCAATCCGACCGACCTGCTCGTCGCTTGGGCAACGCTGGCGCGCATCCGGCTGGCCCAGGGGAATCCCGCCGCGGCGCGGGAGGCGCTAGAACAGGCCGATGAGGTGCGTCGCGCAGCGCACGTCTACGTCCAGGTCCACGCCATCGTCGAGGCGGCCTGGGTGCTCCTGTGGCTGGCCGAGGGCCGTCTGGACGAGGCGGTCCGCTGGGCGGACGCGCCTGCGGAGAGCCGGGACGCGCCGGGGGCGCTCGGCGGGCGGATGATGGCCGAGGCCAGGCAGATCCTGCAGGCGCGCGTGTGGATAGCGGACGGGCGCCCGGACCAGGCGCTCGCCCTGCTCGACCGGCTGGCCGGCGACATCGAGTCAGGGGGACGGATGGGTCGTGCGATCGAGATCGACGTCCACCGGGCGGCGGCGCTCCAGCAGCGGGGCGCAGAGCAGCCGGCGCTCGACGCGCTGGGCCGCGCGCTGGTCCGCGCCGCGCCAGAGGGCGCCGTGCGTGTCTTCCTCGATGGCGGCGGCGCCATCGCCGGGCTCCTGCAGACAGGGCAGGCGCGCGGCGTCTGGGATACGCGCGGCAGCGCCGAGTTCGTGCAGGCGCTGCGGGCCGCTTTCGGCGGCGCCGAACGGGACGCCGCGAACGCCGGGCTGATCGAGCCCCTCACCGCGCGTGAGTTGGAGGTGTTGCGCTTGATCGCGGCCGGGCGCTCCAACAACGCGATTGCCAACGAGCTCGTCGTGACGCTGAACACGGTCAAGAAGCACACGAGCAACATCTATGGCAAGCTGGGCGTGACGAACCGCACCCTGGCGGCCGCGCGGGCTCGGGAGCTTGCGCTCATCGAGTGACGTCCGCCTACCCCTTTCCAGTAATCACCCCTCGTATCGCGAAGATACTACTTCCGCGTGGCGACAGCGGGCGCAGGGCAGGCTATACTGAGGCCATCATCGATCGGATACGAGAGGAGTGAGTGAAATGAACGCCAACCAAGAGAGTCTGACCATGGGCGCGCCCGCGCCCGCCGCCGGTAGCCCCGTCGCGACCATCGCTCTGGGCATTGTCGCCACGCTGCTCGTCGCAGCCGTCGTGACCGGCCGCCGCGTCCCGCTGCTTCGCAGCGACCGCGCTGTACTGCTCGCGCTGCTGGTGATCGGCATGGCGATGTGCAGCCGCGGCATCGGGCGCGCGCTGGCATCCTTCGGCTGGGTACACCCCATCACACTGACGGGCGTCGTGCTGGGGACGTGCATCCTGGCGATCGCGGGCAGCGCGCTGGTGAACGTTCGGCTGCCGCTGCTGCCGACCGATCGCGAGACGATCGTGGCCATCGCGACCGTCGGCGCGCTGAAGGTCCTGGTAATGGGGATCGCGCGCCTGATCGCGTAGGCCGCGCAGCCATCCCACATCCGAGCCGAGCCCTGGCGCGCGCCAGGGCTCGCGTCGCAGGGGAGATGGAGCGTATGCAGGAGCCGGCGCGCTACGAGATCCGCGTTGACGGCCACGTCGGGGCGATCTGGTTCGAGGGGTTGGCCGTGCGGCACACAGCCAGCGGCCAGACGGTGATCGCCGGGCTGATGGACCAGGCCGCGCTGCACGGCGTGCTGGCCCAGGTGCGCGACCTGGGGCTGACGCTGGCAGCGGTGCGGCGTGTTGAGGGACGCCGGTAGACCGCCCGGCGCCCACGTCCCCGGCTCAGCAGCCACACTTGCCCCATCTCACCCCGTGCGGTAGACTAACGGCGCTGTGACATCACGCGATGCCAAGGTAATCTCCGCGTCCCGGTTGGGAGGCGCATCGTCGCGGCTGGGGTCAGCAGCCGGCAGCGGGGCGGCTGAGCCGCCCCTGCGCGCGATGACATCGACTGGAGGGCGGTTGGCTATGGCTCGACGCACGGGGCTTCGTCTATGGATATGGTGGGTGGTCCTCCTCATCGCCGCCGGGTGTGCGTCGAGGGGCGCGCTGCCGCCGGAGGCGCAGACGGCGCTCGACGAGGCGGCGCGCGCCTACTATCGTGACGCATCCTACGGCGGTGCGGTGTTCGATGAGGTGGAAGAGGTCCGGGTCGTCCGCGCACGGCAGGCGGAGAGTGACGGGCCGGGCGCAGGCGGAGCGCTGTGGTGCGTGGATCTGGCCGTCACGGGCGTCCGCGACGGCGTGCGAGCCAGGACCGAGGCGCTGTGGATCGTTGCGGCCGGCGGTACAGCGTCATCGCCGGAGTGGGCAGCCGCGGCGCTCGAAACGATCTCCGCGTCCATCACGCACGAGCGCTGCGGCCAGCAAGCTCCTTGAGCGAACCCCCGACCACGTCCGCGGCGCAGACGGCGTCGCGCAGACCCCGAACCCGGCGCGGCGTCGGCAATCCAGGTGGATCGCGCGATGTGAGAACTGGCCGGCCTGCGCGACGATCGCAGGCAAGAGTCTGACGCTGACCTGACGGAATTGCGCGACCTCGCGTCTGTCTAGAACAGCTCCTCGATCGCCCGGTAGGTATCCTCACGACGGCGGGCGACTTTGCCCACCACAACTTCCTTGCGCCCGTCGTCGATCCTGTAGATCACCTGGTAATCCCCTACACGAATGCGCCAAATGTCATCGAACAACTTACGGCAGCCCCGTGGACGTGGGTCGTCCTCCAGGGCCAGCATAGCCTCTACAATGCCCGGGTGGTCAGCGTAAGCCACGCGGTCAAGCTGCTTTTCGGCCCTGCGCCGCAGCAGGACCTGATACTCAGGCACGCGGCTGTCCCCGCTCGGTCAGGTACTTGCGCAGCGGCCGGGCGGGCTCGCCTTCAGATTCGAGCATGTCCCGCACGTCTTCGAGGTCTTCCAGGAGGGTCATCAATTCCTGGTAGTCCTCGTATCCCATGACCACCGCTGCCGGGTCCCCACGCTGCTGGATGACGAAGCGGCGCCCGCCGTACCGGGCACGGGCCAGGATGTCGCCCAGGCTGGCTCGAGCCTGGGTGGCGTCGACTGTCTCTACCTTTTCCTCTGCGATCACTGTCCCTCCAACTATAGTCAGGCTAGTCTTACTATATATTATACAATAACTAGTTAGACTTGTCCAGCCTGCGGAGAGAGCTTGGCCACCCTATCTGGGACCCAGTCCTGTCTGGATCTCCTGTCTGTGGGCCGCGATCGATGCCGATTGCGCCGCGGGGAACGCCTCCCTTCTAGCTCTTGACGGCCGCGTGCCCCGACTTCCGTAGATGCTGCAGCAGCGGCGCCCACTGCTCGCGGCTGTTCACCAGTTCGCCCCGCTCCCGCATGATCTCATCCAGCGGGTCCGGGATGCAGTGGCCCTTCATCCGTTGCGCCTGAATCCAGTCCTCCATGTACTGGCTGGCCTGTGCGACGATCTCAGGATGGTCGTCGCAGATGTTGGTCGTCTGGTACGGGTCCACCTCCATATTGTACAGCTCGACCGGTTCGAAGGGATACCCGTAGTTGTCATAGGTTCGGATCATCAGATGCGTGCGGGTGCGGACCGCTCGCTGTACCGCATACAGCCCGTGATCCCAGACCAGATAGTCGCGCTCAAGGCCGTCCCGCCCCTCGAGGTTGGCGCGGAACGACTCGCCGTCCCAATCCTCCGGCGTCGGGGCGCCCAGCAGATCGCACAGCGTGGGAGGCAGATCGACGTTGTAGAGCAGTGAGTCAGAGCTGGCGCCCGCCGGCGCGACGCCGGGCCAGCGGATGATGAGCGGGATGTGGTGAATGCACTCGTCGGCGCAGACGTGGTCCGAGTAGATGCCGTGCTCGCCGAAGGCGTCGCCGTGGTCGCCGCTGATGATGATGACAGCGTCGTTCAGCACTCCCTGGCGGTCCAGCTCGTCCAACACCAACCCTATGTAGTGGTCGACGTACGCGATGGAGGCGTCGTAGCCCGTCACCATGTGCTCGAAGTCCGCGCGCGATTCGACCGACCCGGGCATCAGCGGGTAGGGACTCTCGTTCTCGGGGAACTGCCACTGCGCCGTGAACGGCCCCTCAATGGCCTGGTGGTCTCGAATCGCCTCCTCGTCGGGCCATGCTTGCTCGACCGGCGTCCCCTCCAGCCGATCGGCCCACGAAGCGTCCATCTTGTAGACGCGGTGGACGTCCCAGTAGTTGATGTGCAGCAGGTAATCGTCGCGTCCAGCGTTCTGCCTCAGCCAGCGGAGCACCGGCTCGTTCACCTCCTCGGCTGTCTCGTACCCACCCTTCAGGTTCGGCGTGTGGTACTCGGTCCAGCCGCGCATGAACCAGAGTGCGTTGTGCCGGTCGGCGAAGTTCGAGATACTGATGGTATCCAGGCCGTGCTTGCGCAGTTGGCGCATCAGGCACTCGTTGTCGGGCTCCGGCCCGCCGTAGTGCCGCAGGCGCATGGAGTAGTTCGCGCCGGCCGTGTGGTTCGAGCAGACGCCGTTGCGAATGCCGAACCGCCCGGATGACCAGGCCGTCCGCGAGGGCAGGCACGGCGAGCTGCTGCAGTAGTAGTGATCGAACCGCACTCCCTCGCGCGCAATCGCGTCGATGTGCGGAGACGTCGGCCGGTTGTAGCCGTAGCAGCCCAGATGATCGGGCCTCAGGCAATCGATGTCAAAGTAGATGATTCGCATCAGTTGACCTCCGTTCTGCGGGACCGTGCCGCCACGGCCCGTATGCTCTCTCTGGCTCCCTGTCCCACGCGCTCGCTCAGAACACCTTGCGGCCCCGCACGCACTCGTGGGGGACCTCCTGGCTGGACGCGACGTGCCGGTCGATGCGCGCCGATAGCTCCTCGACGACCCCGGCATACGCGGCGTCGCCGGCCACATTCCGATGCTGTTCGGGATCGGCGATGACGTCGGCCAGAAACACATCCTCCATATCCGGAGAAGCCGGTTGCCCGTCGATCCGCACGTTCTTGTCCAGCCGGAACCGCTCGGTGCGCACGCACGTCCTCCGGGGCCACCCGTGACCGTCCACATAGTCGCCCACGCCCATGTTAGGGAAAGCGTGGCTGTCAGCAAACCCGAAGCCGATCGTCGCGTAGACCGCGTCGGGCGCTGGGTCGGAGAACAGGTCGCGGCCCTTGAACTGATCGGGCGCGTCGATGCCACACAGGCCGAAGAGCGTCCGCCCGCAGTCCACGCACTCGCAGATGTCCGTGCGCTCCTGTCCGGCGTCGATCCCCCCGGCCCAGCTGATCAGCAGCGGTACCCGGTGGACCTCTGGGGCATAGACGTGCTTGTCGTAGCGCCCGCCGCCCTCACCGCGCGAGGCGCCGTGATCCGAGCCGAACATCAGGATGGTCCGCTCCAACTGGCCCCGTGAGCGCAGGAACTCGACGATCCGGCCGACCTGTGCATCGATCCAGCTCACCAGCCCGTAGTAGTTGACCTGCGCGCGATAGATCTCCTCATCGGTCAGCTCTCGCCCGCGCACGACATCGGCGAAACGCCGCTCGAAGAGACTGCCACCGACGTTCTCCGCGAACCGACGCGGGAAATCGGCGCCGTCGTAGAGCGTGTCGAATGGGGGCGGTACCAGAACGGGCGTGTGCGGCTGCAAATAGGATATGCGCGCGAAGTACGGTCCGTCGGCCTCCGCCAGCCATCGGAGCGCGTTATCGGTGTTCTGCTCCGGCGGGTACGCGGCGTTCGCAGGATACCGGCCGCCGAGGACCATCGGGATGCCGGGCGCGCGGATGACGTCCGTCGCCACGTCTCTCACGGGAGCGAAGCCCGACCCGATCCGGCCCGGTTCGGACACCATCCACGGGTCGAACTGGTGGGGAATGTGGACCTTGCCGAAGTTCGCCGTGACGTACCCGTGCTCGGCGAACACCTCCGGGATCAGCGTGGGCAGCCAATCCATGCGAAACTGCGACCAGAAGCCCTCGTTGTGATAGACGCCGGTGTCCTCCGGATAGAGTCCGCTCAGCACGCTCGTGCGGGAGGGCACGCACACCGGCGAGTTGCAGTAGCAGTTATGGA
>Ga0123332_1004696_pt1 | contig 11860 bp, 11 predicted proteins | sample BioC12SIPDNA_4_FD_89958 | JGI IMG/M metagenome (GOLD analysis project Ga0123332, IMG submission 89958) | Anaerobic biogas reactor microbial communites from Washington, USA - Biogas_R2_A C12 SIP DNA | ecosystem: Engineered > Bioreactor > Anaerobic > Unclassified | place: Washington, USA...
CCTGGAAGGCGCGGCCCAGGCCCAGGTGGCAGCGGCGGTAGGTGGGCAGCCGCGTGACGTCGACGCCGCCCAGGAACACGCGGCCCGAGCTGGGCTCGAGCAGGCCGGAGAGCAGGTTCAGGGTCGTCGTCTTGCCGGCGCCGTTGGGCCCGATGATCGCGAAGATCTCGCCTTCCTCCACGGCGAACGAGAGGTCCTGGACGGCCGCCAGGCCGCCGAAGCTGCGGCCGAGCCTCTCGGCCCTGAGGACCGGCTCAGGCATCGCGGCCTCCCAGGGCGTCGGCCCGAGGCGCGTCGGCCCGTGCCCGCTCGCGTCCGCGCCGCGTCAGGCCCCGGAACAGGCCCACCAAGCCGCGCGGCATGAAGAGGATCGAGACGACGAGGACGACGCCGTAGGCGACGAGGTAGCCGTCGGAGAGCGTGCGCTTCAGGGTCTCCTCGACGCCGGAGAGGACCAAGGCCGCGAGGATGGGGCCGACCGTGGTGTAGAGACCGCCGAAGATCGGCGTGACCAGCGCGAGAACGGTCGTGTGGACCGAGAAGGTCGCGTCGGGGTTCACGCTGCCGAAGCGGTGCGCCTCGATCGCGCCCAGCATCCCGACGATCACCGAGGAGATCACGAACGCGACGAGCTTCGCCCGCGCCGGGTTCACGCCCATCACGCCGGCGACGAACTCGTTCGTGCGCACGGCCGTGAACGCCTGCCTGAGTCGCGAGCGCTGGATCAGCAGCGACACGACGATCGCGACCGCCAGCAGTCCGAGGTAGACGTGGAAGTAGCCCTGGTTGCGTAGGTAAGCGACCTCCCAGCGCTCCATCTCGCCGGCGACGAACACGGGCCGGAACAGGGGCGGCAGGTTGGTGCCGACCGAGCCGCCGGTGATCGCGAACGGCAGCGACTTCACGACGGTCTTGAGCACCTCGGCGAAGGCGAGGGTCGCGATCGCGAAGTAGATGCCGTAGAGCCGCAGGGTCGCCGCGCCGAGGCCGAGGGCCAGGACGCCGGCGACGACCCCCGCGACGGGGATCCCTAGCCACAGCGGCGCGCCGGTCAGCTTGAGCAGCACGGCCGCGGCGTAGGCGCCGGCCCCGTAGAACGCGGCGTGCGCCAGCGACAGCTGGCCGGTGCGGGCGACGAGGTCCCAGCTGAGGGCGAGCACGGCCAGGCCGACAGCCCTGATGCCGAGCGCGAGGTAGCTCACCGACGCCTGCCCGTAGGCCCCGCGCAGGATGCCGGGCAGCGCGGCCAGCAGCCCGACGAAGACGGCCGCCGCGAGCAGGTCGAGCCAGAGGCCGCGGCGCCTCACGTCTTCCTCCAGGAGCGGTAGACGAGGGTGCCGAGGATGAGGGCGAAGAACACGGCGTTCCTGAGGGCGTCGCCGTTGGGGACGAGGGTAGCGACGAGCGACTCGGCCAGGGCCACGACGATCGCCGCCGTGACGATGCCTCTGATGTTGCCGAGGCCGGCCAGGACGACGATCGCGAACGCCTTGAGCGTGTAGGCCAGGCCGACGGTCGGGGTGGGGGACTGGATCACGGCGATCATCACGCCGCCGATGCCAGCGAGCAGGGCCGAGAGGCCGAACGCTACGAGGTAGACGCGGTTCACCTCGAGGCCGACGAGCCCGGCGCCGATGCGGTTCTGGGCCACGGCGCGCATCGCGCGGCCGACGGGGGTGCGGGCGAGCATCAGGTAGAGGCCGCCGACCAACAGCACCGAGATCGCGAAGCTGCCCAGCGGCACCAGCCCCACGCTGACGTCGCCGAGCTGGATGCCGATCGCCCGGTACGGCACGCCGCCGATCGACCGCGGGTCGCCGCCCCAGACCATCAGGGCGAGGTTCTGCAGGATGATCCCGATGCCGAACGTCAGGAGCATCTGGTTCAGCTCGGGGGCCTTGAGCACGAAGCGGATCGTGGAGGCGTAGAGAGCGGCGCCGATGACGAAGAGGACCGGCGCCACGAACAAGATAGACAGCAACGGGTCGAACCCGAAGCTGACGAAGAGCTGGTAGGCGAGGAACGCCCCGATCATGAAGAACTCGCCGTGGGCGAAGTTGACGATGCCGATGACGCCGATCGCCAGCGCCAGGCCGACCGCCACGAGGGCGTAGAGGCCCGAGGCGAGCACGCCGGAGACGAGCGCTTGGGGTAGGAGGGTCAGGTCCACTCTGGTCTCGGTGGGGAGGGGGCGTGGGCCACGCCCCCTCCCGGGTCGAGGGTCCTCGGCCTAGTCGGGGCTCAGCGGCAGGCCGCCAGCGGGGCCGTGGCGCGGTCTGCGGGCCAGACGATCTCGCGGACGCCGTTCTGGAACTGGAAGACCAGCCACATGTCGGAGCCGAAGCCCTGGTGCTTCGCGATGACCGACGGCTTGAAGCTCCAGTCGCCCATCGGCGAGCGGAAGGTCATCGTCTGCAGCTTCTCGATGACCGCGGCCTGGTCGGTGGTGCCGGCGGCGTTGATCGCGTCGGCGTAGCTCCAGAGCTGGGCGTAGGCGAGGGCGGCCATGTAGTTGTCGGGGTAGGCGCCGTGCATCTCGCGGTAGGCGTTCGCGAACGCGACGGCCTCGGGGTTGGGCAGGTTCGGCAGGTAGCCGATCAGGCCCATCACGCACTCCATCTCTGGAGCGGCCTCGATGCCGGTCGGCCAGCCCGGAGGCGCGCCGAACACGTACGCCGGTGCGACGCCTAGCTCCTTGAGCTGGCTCGAGAGCGGCTGCGCGTCGGAGTCGTAACCGATCCAGTACAGCATGTCGGGGTTGGCGGCGCCGACCTTGGAGAGCGTGGCGCGGAAGTCGCCGGTGCCGCCGGTCAGGGTCGAGGTGAAGGCCTCGCGCAGCACGACGGGGATGCCCATCTGCTCGACGCCGGCCTCGAGCCCGGCCGCGCCGGGCGTGCCGAACGCGCCGTCCTCGTGGAGCAGGGCCACGCTGCCGACGCCTAGGTCCTCGATGAAGCCGAACGTCGCCTCGACGTTCTGGTAGTCCCAGGGGTGGACGTGGAAGAACCACTCCTCCTCGCCGAGGAGCTCCTCGATGCCCTCGAAGTCGTCGTTGCCGATGCCGGACGAGGCGCCGCCGATCCAGCTCACGATCGGCTGGAAGGTGCGGAACGACTCGACGAGCGCGAGCGTGGCGCCGGAGGCGAAGCCGCCGGCGATGAACTCGACGCCGTCCTCGGTCATGAGCTTCTCGAACGCGGCGACGGACGTGGCGGGGTCGGCCCGGTCGTCCTCGATGATGATGCGCAGCGGTTGGCCGAGCACGCCGCCGGCGGCGTTGATCTCGGCCAGCGCCAGCTCGAAGCCGGCCCTCTGGGCGAGGCCGGTGCCGGCCGCGCCGCCGGTCAGGGGCGAGAGTGTGCCGATTGTGACCTGCTCCTGGGCTAGGCCCAGGCCCACCACGGCGGCGAGCAGTACTGCCAAGAGCTTCTTCATGCTTCCTCCTCCTCGAGGTGCCTTGCGGTGAAGGCGGCGGCGATGTCGCGTTTGAGGACCTTGCCCGCCCCGCTCTTGGGCAGGTCGGGCGCGAGGTCGATGTGCTTGGGGACCTTGAAGCGGGCGAGGCGGGCGTAGAGGAACTCCCTCAGCTCGTGCTCCGTGAGGCTGCGGCCCGGCTTGAGCACGACACGGGCGAGGCCGACCTCGCCCCAGCGCTCGTCCGGCACGCCCACGACCGCGCACTCGGCGACGGCCTCGTGGTCGTAGATCGCCGCCTCCACCTCGGTGGGGTAGACGTTCTCGCCGCCCGAGATGAACATCTCCTTGCGCCGGCCGACGATCGCGAACACGCCGTCCGCGTCGACGACGGCGAGGTCGCCGGTCCACAGCCAGCCGTCGCGGAGGACCTCGCGGGTCGCCTCCTCGCGCTCGAAGTAGCCGAGGAAGACGTGCGGGCCCCGCAGGGTCAGCTCGCCGGTCTCGCCCGGTTCGCACGGGGTCCCGTCGGGGCGGCGGACGACGGCTTCGCCGTGGAGCATCGGCACGCCGACGGAGTGGGGCTTGGCGTCGGCGACGTCCTGGGTGGTGGCGAAGCAGTTCACGCCGGCCTCCGTGAGGCCGTAGCCCTGGCGCATCGGCACGCCGCGGCGGGTGAACGCCGCGCGCACGGGCTCGGGGCAGGGCGCCCCGCCCGAGATCGCCCAGCGCACGCCCGAGAGGTCGGCGCGCGCGAACGACTCGTGGGCGGCGAGCATGTGGAACATCGTCGGCACGAGGAACATGACCGTCGCGCGCGCCTCCTGCACGAGGCGGAGGTACTCGCCGGGGTCGAAGGCGCGCTGCAGCACGACCCGCCCCCCGACGTGGAGGAGAGGGACCGTGAAGGCGTTGACGGCGGCGTGGTAGCAGGGCGTGGCCTGGACGACGCAGTCGTCCGCGCGCAGCCCCCAGCTCATGACCGTGTTCACGGCGTTGTAGAAGCCCTGCCTGTAGGGCAGCATCGCGCCCTTCGGCAGCCCGGTCGTGCCGCCGGTGAGGAGGATCATCTGCACGTCCTCGGGCCCGACGACGGCGTCGTAGCCGGGCGCGCGCGGCGCCGGCTCGGCGGCGGCCAACCGGGCCTCGTGCTCGCCGAGGTCCCAGGTCCTCACGCCGGTGGCGGCGGCCTTGGCCGCGTTGTCGTCGTCGTGCATGACGAGGGCGGGCCTCAGGTAGGCGGCCAGCTCGCGCTGCTCGCGCTCCGCGAGCCGGACGTTGAGCGGCGTGTACACCGCCCCCGTCTTCGCCGTCGCCAGGATCATGTCGACGTGGGCGACGTGGTTGTGCGCCAGGAGCGCCACGCGGTCGCCCTTGCCTACGCCCGCCGCGCGCAGCGCGGCGGCGAGGCGCTCGGCGCGGTCGTCCAGCTCGGCGTAGGTCAGCCAGCGGCCCTGCCACAGCAGCGCGGGCGCGTCGGGCGTGAGCCGCGCGCGGGTGGCGGCGACGTCGAGGATCACGGTGCGCCTCCCTCCCCCCACCGCAGGCAGATCGCGTTCCACACGTAGCCCACTCCGGCGGCGACGAGCACGACGAGGTCGCCGGGGCGCAGGCGCCCCTCGCGCCGCGCCAGCTCCAGCGAGAGGGCCTGGTCGACCTGGCCGATGTGGCCGTAGTCGCTGAGGTAGATCGAGCGCTCGAGCGGCACGCCGAGCGCGTTCAGGAGCGCCTCGTGCGCCGAGCGCTTGACGTGGAGCATCGCGACGTACGCGACGTCCTCGAGGCCGGCGCCGGAGCGCGCGACGGCGTCGCGCACCACGCCGGCGAAGTTCGCCATGCTCTTGGCCTCGAGCCGCTCTCGCATCCCGGACGGGTCGGTGACGCGGAGGCGGAAGCCGTCGGCGTTCTCGGGGCTGATGGGCGCCTTCGTGCCGCCGACGGGCACGAGCACGTCGAGCGAGAACGAGCCGTCGGTGCGGAACGCCGAGCCGAGCAGCTCGTGGCCGCGGCCGCGCTGGACTACGAACGCGGCGCCGCCGGCGCCGAGGTTGTACATGAACCTGACGTCGGGGTCGGAGAGGTCGACGAGGTCGCCGTTGCGGTAGCCGCCGGCGACCAGCACGGTGTCGACGCCGTCGTCGGCGAGGATCGCGTCGCGCGCCTGCTTGAGCCCCAGCACGGCCGTGCCGCACTTCTGCCCGACGTCGTAGGCGTAGGCGTTCACGGCGCCGACGTCGTGGGCGAGCTTGATGCCCGCCGTCCACACCGGGTACTCCTTGTACTCCTCCGTGATCGAGACGACGACGTCGACGTCCTCCGGCCTCACGCCGGCGTCGGCGAGGGCCGCCTCCGCCGCCCACACGCCCATCGCCGTGGGGTGGTCGTCGGGACCCGGCACGACGCGGGCCGAGACGCCGAGCTTCTCCCGCACCACCCACTCGGGCAGCCCGCTGGCGGCGGCGAGCTCGGCAGAGCTCATCCGTCCGGCGGGCAGGTAGGTGCCGATGCCGGTGATGCCGGGCCCCGTCGCGCTCACGCGTCCTCGCCGTCCGGCCCGGCCGCCGCGCCGCCGCTCGCCTGCGGTGCGAGGCCGGCGCGGATGAACGCGAAGACCGTGTCCATGACCTCGGCCGGCGGCGGCCTGCGGTCCCAGATGGGGAAGCGCAGGCCCAGGAAGTGCGCGATGCCCATCAGCGCCCACGCGAGCGCCGACGGGTCCCCTTCGCGCACCTCCCCCCGTCCCTGGGCCCGCGAGATGTTCCCGGCGTAGGCGTCGGCGAGGGTCTGGTAGTACTCGCGGTACACCGACTCTTCCACGAACTGCGACTCCATGACGACCTTGTAGAGGTTCTGGTGCTCGAGGGAGAACGTGACGAACGCCTGGAAGCCGAGCCGCTCGGCCTCGAGCCGGTCGGTCGCGCCACGGGTCGCCTCGGTCAGGGCTCGCCGGAGGCTGTGCCCCATGTGCCTGACGAGCTCGACCAGCGCGTCCTTCTTGCTGGGGAAGTAGAGGTAGAACGTGCCCTGCGCGACGCCGGCGCGGCGCGTTATCGAGGCGACCGACGTGGCGGCGTAGCCGTTCTCGCCGATCTCCGCCTCCGCCGCGTCCAGCAGCTTGCGCCTCGTGGCCTCGCCCCGAGCCGTGCTCGGGATGGGTAGCTCGCTCATCGTCCTCGTCCCGCCGCCAGGGTCCGGCCAGCGCCAGACCTGACGGGCGAATCAGGTGTCAGGTTGACCGGAGCGTATGTAGACCGGGTGGCGGGTGTCAAGGGCGGCGCCGCGCCGCGAGACAACGTGGGACGTGACAGGCGGGCGGGGGACGAGGTGGGGCGGCCGCGCGACCCGGCGGCCGCGCGATCCGGTGGGCGCGCGTCCCGACGGGCTCGCGTCCCTGCGGCGGCGGGTCCCGGCGGGCGCACGCGCCGGACCGGCCGCGCGGCGGCTCGGCCGGGGGCCATCTCGCGTCGCGGCCGCGTATAGTCCCGGCGTGAAGAGGGGCAGCCGCTCCAGCTGGGACGCGGTCGCGGGCTGGTACGACGCCACGGTGGGCGTGCGCGGCAGCCCACACCACCGCAAGGCCGCGATCCCCACCGTGATGCGCCTGGCCGACCTGAGGCGGGGCGAGCGCGTGATCGACGTCGGCTGCGGCACGGGCGTGCTCGCGTTCCACGTCGTCAAGGCCGGCGCCGAGTACCTCGGCGTCGACGCCAGCGCTCAGATGATCCGCCTGGCGCGCCGGCGCCGGGGCGAGGACGGGCGGTTCGAGGAGGGCGACGCCCGCGACCTCGCCGGCACGACGTCGGCCGCGCCCGGCACCTTCGACGCGGCCGTGTTCCTGCTCAGCCTGCAGGACATGGACCCCCTCGACCAGGTCTTCGCCTCGACGGCGCGGGTCCTCAAGCCGGACGGCCGCGTCGTGGCCTTCATGGTCCACCCTGCGTTCCGGCCGCCGCGGGGCAGCGGCTGGGGCTACGACCCCAAGCGCAAGCTCACCTACCGGCGCGTCGAGCGCTACCTCACGGCTGGGGCTGTGCCGATGAAGGAGTACGCCGAGGTGAGGAAGGGCGCGCCGCGCGGCGCCACCATCAGCTTCCACAGGCCGCTGCAGGACTACGTGAACGCGCTGGCCGCCGAGGGTCTGTGGGTCGACGCCCTCGTCGAGCTGCCCGACCCGGTCAAGGACGAGGAGGGGCGCTCGAACCCCGAGATCCCGTTGTTCCTCGCGCTCAGGGCGAGGCGCGTGGCGGGACGTGACCGGGGCGCCGGCGTGCCCTAACATGCCGCCATGCCCGACCCGCGGTGCCCAGCAGTACGGGCCCTGACGGCGGCGGCAACGCTGTTCCTCTGCGTCTCCCACGCCTCCGCCCCAGGCGGTCAGGCGGCCGGCGGACCCGACGCGGCCGCCACGGTCCTCGCCTGCCAGGTGGCCCAGAGCCTGCCCGTCCCGCCCGCCGAGGCGCGGGAGGGCGGCTTCGCGTTCGTGTTCGAGTCCCTGGGCGGCACGGCCGCCGACGGCCGCGCCTGCACGGCCTACCGCCTGCGGAACCTGCCGGGCAGCCCGCCGACGCCCGTGAGGTGGGCCGCCGGCTCCGAGGTCCTCGTCGACGTCGCCAGGCTCGCGCGCTGCCCCCGGGACCAGGAGTGCCCCTGGCTGGAGGTCGCGCGCTACTTCGACGGTGACTTCGTCGGCGGCGAGACCACGATCGGCTACGGCCTGAACGCCGACTCCTTCCACGTCACCAGCCCCGGCCTCGTCGCCTTCAGCTCCCCGGACGTGGGCGCCGCCGCGGCCAGCGTCGGTACCGAGGTAGCGGGCACGGTCGTCGACTCGCAGGGGCGCGCCGTCGCGCTCGACCTGGTCGTGAAGTCGCGCTTCGAGCGCGGGGAGGACGGCCTCACGCTCGTCTACGAGGCCACGGCCGACGACCCGACACAGCTCGACGGCACCCGCTTCGTGCTGGCGTGGGAGGCCTTCGACCTGCTGCCGGGCGCCGCCGACGCCGCGGTCACCGGCCCCAGCCCCTTCCGAGCTGCCGCCACGGGAGCGTTCGTGCCCGTCACGCACCGCGCGCCGGGCGCCGTGAGCGTCCGCGTGCCGGCGGGCGGCGCCGCCTACCGGGACCTCCTCACCCTGACGGTCCGCGAGCCCGGCGCGGGCGGCGCGGACCTCCTCACGGTGGTGCTGCCGGCGTTCCTCCCGAGGCCCTGATGGCAGCACGCGGCCCCGCGAGCCGGGGGGCGAGGGGCGCTAGCCCGAAGAAGCTCATCGGTGCCGGCAACAAGGCCTACGAGTGGCTGAAGGAGGCCCTCGGCGTCTACGGCACGGCCGTCACCGTCGTTCAGCTCGTGCCGGCGGTGCTGGCGCTGCTGGCCGTGTTCCTGACCCCCACGGCGTGGCTCTCGGCGACGCTGAGGCGCTGGGTGGGCCTCGGTGCCCTCGCGGGAGCGCTCGTGGGCATGGCGCTCTTCGCCCGCGCCGCCGGTCCGCAGGACCTACGCGGCCTCGTGCGGGGCGGCGCCCCCAGGAGCGGGCGCCTCGCCGGCCTGGGGTGGTGGGGGCTGGGCGTCGGCGTCGTGGCGGCGGCGGCCTTCCGGTTCCACCTGGCGGTCATCGACGTCGCGTTCGTGAGCTCGGCGCCGTTCCTCACGCCGCTCCTCGACTACTACCTCGGCGGCGGGCCGGCGGCCGCGACCCTCTACAACCTCCTGGCCGCCGTGCTGGCCGGCACCGCGCTCGCCGGCTTCGGCGCCGGGGCGCCCGCGGCGCTGCTGCGCTGGCGCGAGCGCCGCCTGGCGCGGCGGGCGCTGCTCGAGGACGGCGGCGCGCTGGCCGCGTTGGAGAGGGCGCTGAGCTCGCTGGAGGCGGCGAAGGCCGCCGTCGTCGCCGCGAAGGCGCAGGTCGCCGACATGGCGGTGGAGCTCGAGGACCTCAGGGCCGCGGCCGGCGGGAGGTCGGACGGACCGGAGGCGGCCGCGCGTGGGGCCGCGCCGCCGGCTACCAGCGCAGCAGGCCGGCCAGGCCCCCCAGCTCCTCGCGCAGCCGACGGTCGGCGTCGCCGCTGACGAAGCGCAGCTCCATGCCGTGGTCCTGGGCGAGGCGCGGCAGGGCGTCGGCGAGGGGCAGGGGCTCGAGCCCGGCCCCGTCACACTCGGCGGCCCCGCGCTCCCGCGTGGCGAACACGCGGCCGGTGTCGCGGCAGCGCCAGACCTCCTGGTAAGGCACGTCGGGGACGATCAGCAGGTGGACGCGGCTCTCGTTGACGGCGCCCAGGGTCGGCTCGGCGCCGACGACGCCCTCCTCCTTCGCGCGCGCGAGGTCGGCCGACGCCTCGGCCTCCTCGGCGGCGGCGACGGCCTCGAGGAACAGCGCGTGGAGGGAGCCGGCAGAGGCCTCGGGGTTCGGCTGCAGCGGGATGCGGCCCGTGACCTTGGCGGCGGTGGCGGGGTCGAGCTGCTCCTCGAACGCGGCGAGGTCGGGGGCCGTGCCCGAGAGGATCACGCGGGCGGCGCCGTGCTTCGCGACGAGCTGGCGCAGGTCGGCGGCGACGCGCTTGTAGAGCCTGGCGATCCAGTCCGCCGTGCGCTCCTCGTAGGCGTCCTTCGGCGAGCCGCCGCGCTGCGTCTCGCCCGGCTTGAACGAGCCGGTCGCCTCGTCGGTGCGCCAGAACGTCTCGTCCCACGTCTGCTGCACCTTCGCCAGCTCCTCGGTGCGTCCCGGCGAGACGAGGAAGACCCTGACGCGGTCGCCCACGACCTGCAGCACCAGGCTGGGCCGGCGCCTCAGGAGGTTGAGCTGGATCGGCGCGAGGAACGCCTCGCCGAAGCGCGCGATCGCGCCGTCGTGCCCCGTGACGGCGCGGAGCGTGTGCTCGATGGGGACGGTGTGGAACAGCTCCTCGTCGTCGGGATGGGCGAAGACCGCCACCGTCCTGGCCCCCTCGAAGACCTGGCCCCGAAGGCGCTCGGCGATGCGTCGCGCGCTGCCGTTGGGCAGCCCGAGCTGCTCCATCGCCGCCCGCGCGCGCAGGACCCAGGCCTTGCGCTGGTTGTCCGCGGAGGCCGGGTTGACGTCGAGGTAGAGGCTGATGACTCTGTCGCCGTACGGGGCGAGCTGCTCGGAGAGGGAACGGACCTGCTCTGGAGCCAGCATGGGACCTCCTCGAGATCGAAGGGTCGTCGCTAGCCAAGCTAGGCAGTCGGGCGATGAGAAGGGGCGAGCGGGCGGTCGCGCCGCGCCGGGCCGCCGGGGCGCCGGCACCGCGCCCGGTCGCGGCGGCGCGCCTGGGGCCGCCTAGGCCGGACGCGCCTCCCGGCCGTCGGGCCGGGCGAGCCTCAGAGGCCCGAGAGTCGGGCGTTCTTCTCGATGTACGTCTCCCACTCGGCGGGCACGTCGATCTCGGGGAAGATCGCGTCGACCGGGCAGGCCGGGACGCAGGCCCCGCAGTCGATGCACTCCTCGGGGTGGATGTAGAACTGGTCGTCGGCCTCGTAGATGCACTCGACGGGGCAGACGTCGACGCAGGAGGCGTCCTTCGTGCCGATGCAGGGCTCGGCGATGACGTAAGCCATGACTTCCTCTCCAGGCGCCGCGCCCACGGGCTGATGGACGGCGGCCAAGGAGAGTGTGACAGTTGCCGAGCGTGCCCGGCAAGGCGTGATGCGTCACAGCGGGGCACCTGCCGGCCGAGGCCGGTACCGGAGTCGGCCTGACGTGCGTGCCGGGCGGGGGCGGGGCGCGCGGGGGCGACGGACAGTGCGGCGCCGACCCAGGGCTACGCGGCGCAACAATGAAGAACGACCCCGTCGCCTTTTCGTGCTCCGTCGGTTCCCGGTTCTCGGCGTCTGGGCCGCGGGTGACTCGGTCGAGCCTCTAGTGGGACTGGGGCCGCTCTCCTAAGAAGTGGGTCTGTTCGTCTATAACAGAACCTCCTTCGCCTACGATGCTACGCCATGGCGTAGGACCCAAGTATGGTCGTGCGTCCTATTGCGGCCCGCGGATGCGGGTTATCATCGTTCTTTGGGCCTACCGTAAGGCATACCGGGCCGGTCATGGCGCGTAACCCGCGTGGTGCTCGGCGCTCAGGGGCCGCCTGTGCGCGACCTCGGCTCCCGCGGCGCGCGTGCCGCACCCGGGTCTCGTCCCCCGGTGGGCTTACACGAGCGGAGACGAACGAAGGCGCCGGCGGAACAGGGCCCGCCGGCGCCTTCGCGTGCCTGCGTTGTCTGGCCTAGAGCAGCCAGCCCCCGGACAGGGCGATCACGCCCGCGAAGATCAGGGCCACGGTGTTGATGACCTTGATCAGCGGGTTGATCGAGGGGCCGGCGGTGTCCTTGTACGGGTCGCCGACCGTGTCGCCGACGACGGCCGCGGCGTGGGCCTCGGAGCCCTTGCCGCCGTGGTTGCCGTCCTCGATGTACTTCTTGGCGTTGTCCCAGGCGCCGCCGC
>Ga0123332_1004700_pt1 | contig 11856 bp, 8 predicted proteins | sample BioC12SIPDNA_4_FD_89958 | JGI IMG/M metagenome (GOLD analysis project Ga0123332, IMG submission 89958) | Anaerobic biogas reactor microbial communites from Washington, USA - Biogas_R2_A C12 SIP DNA | ecosystem: Engineered > Bioreactor > Anaerobic > Unclassified | place: Washington, USA...
CGCCACTTTGGCAGCAAACAGGGTCTCTTCTCGGCCATCATCGACGCCTATGCCGCGCCAGCCCTCAACAAGGCCATCTCTGCACAGCTCACCGGTGACCTTCGCCAGGACCTGCTGGCCATGGGCGCGCAAGTGCTGGCCGCGCTGCTCGAGCGTCGCGCGGCGCTGCGCATGATGCTGTGCGAGGCGGAGCACTTTCCCGAGGTGCGCCAGGTCATGGCCGAGAATCCGCGCCAACTGAGCCATCTTCTGGCCGGCTATCTGCGCCAGCAGATGGCCCAAGGCCGGGTGCGCCCCCTCCACGCGGAGGCGGCGGCCCGGGCCTTCTGGGGTATGTTTTTCGCCTACACCTTTAGCCTGTGGCTGATGGAGGAACCACTGAATCCCGAGCTGAGCACGGAGGAGTTGGTGGCCCAGTTCGTGGACATCTTCGTGGGGGGCATTCAGGCCTCGGGAGGAAACGATGGAAGCTAGCGCCATCCAGGTGCAGGCGGCCACTCGTCGCTTCGGCAGCCTGGTCGCGGTGGACCACTTGTCGTTCGAGGTGCAGCGCGGCGAGATCTTTGGGCTGTTGGGTCCCAACGGCGCGGGCAAGACGACGATGCTCCACCTGCTCACCGGCCTGCTGCGCCGCGACGGCGGCGAGGTCCGGGTGTTGGGCCACGATCCGCAGCGCAAGGCAAAAGAGGTCCGGCAGCGCACCGGGTACGTGCCGCAGGAGACCAACGTTTACCTTGACCTGAGCGCCGTGGACAACCTGTGGCACCACGCCGCGCTCTACTGCCGCGACCTGGCGGGCATCGAAGGGCGCATCGAGAGCTTGCTTGAGTTGATGAACCTCTGGGAGCGGCGCAAGGACGCGGTGCGCACCTTTTCGGGTGGGATGAAGCGCCGCCTGGTGCTGGCTCGCGCCCTGCTCCACGACCCGGAGATCATCCTCTTCGACGAGCCAACCCTGGGTGTGGACGTGCAGGCGCGGCACGCCATCTGGGCACACATCCAGGCGAAGCGCGGGCAGGGCAAGACGTTCGTCGTCTCCACCAACGATATGGCCGAGGCAGACGTCCTGTGTGACCGGCTGATCATCATCGACCAGGGGCGAACTATCGCCCTCGACACGCCGGAGCAACTCAAGGCCAACCTGGGCCGCGACATCGTGACGCTGCGCACCACGCCGCCCATCGCGGAACCGGAAACGTATTTCGCCGGGCTGGGGGTGCAGACCGTCACCCGCCTCGATCCGGACCAGTTGCGCCTTGAAGTGCGCGATGCCGAGTCGATCGTAGGCGAGCTGGTGGCGCGCATCGGCGCTTCCCATCGACTCGAATCGGTGCGCATTGCCCGCCCCACGCTGGACGACGTGTTTCTGCACCACACCGGCCGAGCGTTGCGGGAGTAGTTTCCCTCACTCAAGGGAGAAGGCCCTGGTAGGAGCGAACGATGACACGGTTTCTCCTGCTCTTGTACAACGAAGTCAAACTGTTCCGCACGACCGCGCTGATCCACCTCGTGGCCATCCTCCAGCCGGCGGTCCTGTACCTGCTGATGACCACCATCCTGGTGCATCCCACCTTTGATCTGAACGTGAACCGGCCCGGCAGCGACCTCGAAGCGAGTCTGCTGGCCGCGCTGGAGCAGGTCGGCTCACCCATCGGCCTGCCCTACGTCAACCCGATCCTGGTGGACTGGGACGGCGGTCCGGTAGTCCGGCAGGTGATCACTGTCGAAGAGCGCGAGGGCGTGCCCACCGCGGTCCAGTACTACGGCCCGATCGACAGCAATCTGGTCAAGAATTTCCGCAACCGGCTGACCGCGGCCGCGCTGCGGCTGTGGGACGCCGAGCTGGGCAATCGGGCCGTAAACGTCGAGGAGCACGCCTGGCTGCCCCGCGACGTGTCGTACAACGTCTACTTCGGTTTGGCCCTGCTGCCGATGGCGGCTTTCTTGGCGGCAGCCCTCACCGGCGCGGCGCTCACCGCCCAGGAGTTCGAATTCCGCACCATGGTCGAGTACCGCCTGGCGCCTGCGGCTCCGGGCCTGATCCTGGGTGCGCGGCTGACCCGGCTGGTGCTCTCGGCGCTGGTGGCAGCGGGGATTTTGCTGGTAGCCGTGGGCCTTGTCACCCACGCCTGGCCCCGCGAGCTTTGGCTGGTAGCCCTGATCCTGCTGCCGCTGGCGGTGATTGCCGGTTGCCTGGGGATCGTGGCCGGGCTGGTGTTCCGCAAGAGCATCCCCGCCTTCCTGGTGGCCCTCGTCGCCACATTCGCCGGCTGGATCTTAGGCAGCGCCTTCGGCCTGGCTGCCAGCTTCGGAACCGGCTACCAGCGGATCAGCCGCCTGACCCCCTTCACCCATGCGGTGGAGCTGCTCTTCCCTCGCTACTTCGGTGCGACGGTGGGGTCGCCGGTCGTCTCGGCCGCGACCCTGGTGCTCATGGCCGGCGGCATGATTGCCCTGGCCGCGCTGGCCTATCGCCTGCGGGTTGTGCGGCAGGAGGGCGTATGAGACGGTTTTGGATTCTGCTGCGCACCGAGTTGCTGGCCTGGCGGCACGATCCCATCACCGCGCTGGGCGGTTTCATCCCGACGCTGTTTATCCTGGTTGCCTTCGGGCTGCTGTTCGGCGGCCGGTTGTCCTTCGATATCGCCGTGGTGAACCACGATACTGGCCCCTACGGCGCTGTGCTGCGCCAGACGTTCGACGAAGTACTGTCGCCCTTTGGCGAGCCCTACTACGCCGTGTCGGACCTGGCAGAGGAAGCAGCCTGGGAGGAATATCGCACCCATCACCTCGAGGGAGTGTGGGTCATCCCCGGGGACTTCTCCGCGCAACTGGAAGCCGGCGAAAACCCAACGGTGGAGATGCACTTCAGCAATTACAACGACGACCGGGCCAAGAACCACCGCATCTATTCGGCCGAGATCATGTGGCGTTTTTACGAAAAGGCCGGCCAACCCGCGCCGCCCCTGGCCCTGGCCGAGGAGTACCCTCTGCCGCAGATGATCGAGTGGTTCCCGGTCATCTCCGTGGGCGTGGCGCTGCTGAGTTTCATGCTGGGGGGCATGGTCAATATGTTCATGTTGACCATGAAGGAGCAGGTGGCCCGCGTCACCCTCGAATTCGGGTTGGCGCCCCGGTCGCTGGCCTGGGTGCTGCTGCCCAAGACGCTGCTGGCGCTGGTGATGGGCTTGCTGACCGGCACCGCGTTTCTGGGCATCCTCTCCCTGTGGCCGGGCGTCTGGCCGGGCCGCTACCTGGGGGCCGTCTGGCTGCTGGCAGGGCTGGTGATCCTGTTCTGGGTGCCGCTGGCACTGTTGGTGGGCATGCGCGCCCGCTACTTCCCCGGCATGATCGTCACCATCCTGACCGGCCTGACGGTGTTCTTTGTATCCGGCGGTCTGGGCCTGGTGCGCGCCAATTGGGATGCCGTACCCTGGTTCTCACGGGTGTTCCCCAACATCTACGCCGTGGATCCGCTGCGCGACCTGATCCTGTTCCACGACTGGCCGGTGGATTGGAGCTCGGCGCTGTTCAAGCTGGTTGGCTTTGCAGCGCTCAGCCTCGCAGCCGGCTGGGGGCTGGCAAGCCGGCAGATTCGCCGCCCGGGCTAGCTCACCGGCCCGGAGCGCAGGGTGATCGGACTGCAGGCTCGCGCGGCGGCGCGGGTCGTGCCCGTCAGTTCAGCTCGTGCACCGTCCGGCGGATGATGTCGTCCTGCGTCGCGCGGTCCAGGCTCACGAACAACGCACTGTAGCCCGCGACGCGCACGACCAGGTCGCGGTATTGCTCGGGGTTGCGCTGCGCGGCCAGCAGGGTTGCGGTGTCCACCGTGTTGAACTGCACATGCCACAGCTTGAGGTTGCGGAACCCCTTGAGCAGGGTGACCAGGCGGTGGAGCCCGGCATCGGTCGCAAGCGTCGCGGGCGACAGCCGCAGGTTGAGCAGTTGCGCGAGCATGCGGATCGTAGGCAGCTTGCTGACCGAGCGCATGACCTTGGTGGGACCGCCCGTGTCGGTGCCGTGGACCGCAGAGATGCCCTCCGCGATGGGCTCGCCCGCGTGGCGCCCGTCGGGCGTCGCGCCGACCCTGGATCCCATCGGGACGTTGGCCGAGATGTTGCTGGTGGACCCGCCGTACCCGCCGCCGACCGGCCCGCGGCCGTAGCGCGAGTTGTGGTGCTTCGCCATCTCCTGTAGGTAGTCCTTCAGCACGCGGCCAGCCAGTGCATCCACTTCGTCGATGTCGTTGCCCCACTTGGGCGCGGCCAGCAGGCGCTGGCGGATCACCTCGCCGCCGGGGTTGCCGAAATCCGCGACCAGCGCGTCCATCACCGCTCGTGGATCGAGCGCCGCTTGCGAAGCCAGCGCCGCTTGCGAAGCCAGCGCCGCTTGCGAAGCCAGCGCCGGTTGCGGAACCAGAGCCGCTTGCGAAGCCAGCGCCGCTGGCTCAAACACCAGCACCTTGAGCGCCATCAACGCGTTCGCGACGTTGCTGATCCCCGACTGCAGCCCGCTGACGATATCGTAACGCGCGCCGCCTTCCTTGATCGTCAGCCCGCGGGCCAGGCAGTCGTCCACCAGGGCAGATGCGAAGGCATCGGGCACCAACTCCTCCAGGCAGGTATCCGCGATCGCGTCCAGGTGGAAGCTCTGGCGCGCGTAGAACATGTACTGCTCGTGGAACGCGTCGTAGAACTCCTCGAAGCTCTTGAAGTCCGCCAGGCTGCCGCGGCCGGGCAGAAGACAGATGCCCGTGCGCGGATCGACGCCATTATTGAGGGCGATTTCCAGCACCTTCAGGATATTCAGGAATGCCATGCCGGTCACGCGGTAACCCCATTTGCCCGGCACCCCTACCTCGATGCATCCGACGATGGCGTAATCGTACGCGTCCTCGGGCGCCACCCCCTTCTCCAGCAGCGCAGGGACGATCATTTCGTCGTTCTTCATCGCGGGCATGCCGAAGCCCAGCTTGATCGTGCGGGCACACTCCAACAGGAAGCGATCGGGCGTGCCAGTGTGCATCCGGGCCGAGACATTGGGCTGGGTCAGGCGCACGTTCTGGATCGCCTTGAGCACCATGTAGGACAGCTCGTTCGTGGCATCTGCGCCGTCCGGCGTCTGCCCGCCGATGGTCACATTCTGATAGGTCGGGTAGCCGATGCCGAAGCGAGTGTGATCCCACGGCCGGATCTTGATGATGGAGAAGAGCTTGAGCCACAGCAGCTCCAGCAACTCCTGCGCCTGTGCCTGTGTCAGCCGGCCCGCGGCCAGGTCGGCCCGGTAGAGGGGATAGAGATACTGGTCGAGCCGTCCGAGCGAGAAGGAGTGGCCGTTGCTCTCGATCTGGCTGCACAGGTGCACGAAATAGGCGGCCTGCACGCCCTCGGCGAAGGTGCGCGCCGGCTTGCCCGGCACCCGGCGGCACGTCTCAGCGATGGCATTTAGCTCGGTCCGGCGCTCCGGCGAGATCTCAGGCGAGGCCGCCTGGCGCTCGGCCTCGTCCGCAAACCTGCCGGCAAACCGGATCACGGCCTGCAGAGCGATGATCGCCCCTTGCAGGAAGGGACGCTTCTTGAAAGCCGCGGCCTCGTAGGGCGAAAGCGCGTCGCAGGCAGCCTCCGCCTCGGCAATCACACCCTGGAGGCCCACCTCCAGCACCTTGCGGATGTCCAGGATGATGTGCCCGTCGCCCGAGGTGATCATGCCCCGGCCGGAGATCACGCCCATCTTCGCGCTGGCTGCAACGTCCGCGGGCATGATCGCATTGGCCCGGTCGTTGAGCGTCTTGCCCTGCCAGGCGGGCACGATCCGCTCCAAGATGGGTGCGCGCGCCTCCTCGGGGACCCGGTAACGATCGGCGGGCCGCTTGTCGAACTCGTCGATCTCGGCAGCCAGGAAATCCACCAGGTACTCGGGGAAGAGGGGCGCGGCCCGCGGGGCGCTCGCCTGGTTGCCCACCACCAGCTCATCCTCATCGATATAGATCGACATGCGGTCGAGGGTGTCGGCAAACGCCCTGGCGCGGCGCAGCACCGGCGGATCAGCAGCGTAGCGCTCGTAGGCCTCGGTCACCAGGAGCCCGCGCTCGACGCAGATGCTTGGCTCGCTGTTCAGCACCCGCTCGCGCAGTCGCTCCACGCGCGGCGTGCACCCCGCGATCCGCAGATCGCCCTGTAAGCTCGCTGGAAGCGAGCGACGATCGCCAGGTAAGCTCGCTGGAAGCGAGCGACGATCGCCAGGTAAGCTCGCTGGAAGCGAGCGACGATCGCCAGCGACCGGGCGCCCGATCGGTTCGGCTGCTGTCTCCATCATTATCGCTCCTTATGTCAATCCTGCCGAGGTCACGCTTCTGCGAACGCCGTTCGGGCGATGATCTCGTCCTGCAGATCGTGGTCCAGCTCCGTGAAATAAGCGCTGTAGCCGGCCACCCGCACCACCAGGCCCCGGTATTCCTCCGGATGGGCCTGGGCGTGGCGTAGCGTCTCGGCGGAGACGACGTTGAACTGCACGTGCGGGATCTTCAGGCGGCAGAAGCCGCGCAGCAGCAGCACGAACTTGTCCAACGCGCCCTTGCTGGCGAAGAAGGAAGGCAGGAACTTCATGTTCAGCAGCGTGCCGTTGGAGGCCAGGTCAAGCTGCAGCTTGCTCACCGAGCGCAGCACTGCGGTGGCGCCGCGGAAATCCCGCCCCGCGGAGGGGGAAAGCCCGCCATCGGCCAGAGGCTCGCCGCGCCGGCGGCCATCGGGCGTGGCGCCGGCGTTGGCCCCCATCGGCACGTGCGCCGAGACGGTGTAGAAACCTGCCTGATGGACGCCCCCGCGCCAGGTAGGATATTGCTCCACCAGTTCGGCATAGCGGTCGCCCCAGCGGCGGGCGAAGCGATCCACCCTGTCGACGTCGTTGCCGTACTTGGGGGCCTTGTGGATGAGACGCTGGCGCAGCAGCTCGTGGCCCTCCCAGTTGGCTCTCAACGCGGCCAACAGCTCCCCCGGCGCGATCCACTTCTCATCGAAGACCGCCTGCTCGATCGCGGCCAGGCTGTCCGCCACGTTGGCAATCTGCACGCCCTGCACGCCCGAGAAGTTGTACACCGCGCCGCCGGCCGTCACATCTGTGCCGCGGCCGATGCAGTCTTCGATCACCAGGGAGAGAAAAGGCGAAGGGAGCATCTCGGCGTGGATGCGATCGACCACGCCGCAGCCCTTGATCATCAGGTCTATGAAGTGCACGAGCTGGGCGTCGTAGGCCTGCTCCAGCGCCTCCAGCGAATCGAGCTGGTCCAGTGGCGGGGTTGCCAGGCCAATCTGCTCGCCCGTGAGCGGGTCCCGGCCGCCGAAGAGGGTCAACTCGAGCACGCGCACCATGTTGAACATGGCTGCATCGCTCCACCCCAGCGCCTTGCCGGGAGTCGAGAGCTCCACGCAGCCGACCACCGCGTAATTGAGCGCGTCCTCCGGGCTGATGCCGCGGCGCAGCTGGCCCGGGATGATCACCTCGTCGTTGAAGACCTGGGGCATGCCGCTGCCCTTGCCGATAACGAAGGCAGCCGCGCGGAGGAATTCCTGCGGGCTCCCAGCATGGATCCGGATGGAGAGGTTCGGCTGCGTCATGCCCAGGTCCGCCTGGGCCCGGAGGCACATGTAAGACAGGACGTTGGTGGCATCGCGGCCGTCCGCCAGCTGGCCGCCCAGCACGATGTTGAAGCCGATGGGAAAGCCGGCAAAATAGCGGGCGCTGCTCTTGCTGCGCAGGAGCACGATCTCGTTGAATTTCAGCCAGAGATGCTCCAGCCACGTCTGCGCCTCGGCCAGCGTCAGCCGGCCTGAAGCAATGTCAGCCGCCAGGTAGGGCAGGAGGTATTGATCGAGGCGCCCTGGGGAGAAGCTGCTGGCGTTCGATTCGATCTGGAGCAGCACGAAGAGGAACCAGGTGGCCTGCAGCGCCTCACGAAAGTCGCGCGCCGGATTCTCCACCAGCCACCGGCAGACGCGGGCGATCTCTGCCAGCTCGATTCTTCGCGCGGGCGTTGCATCTGCGGCCTGGGCTTCAGCCAGCTCCGCATAGCGCGAGATGAAGGTCGACGCTGCATCCAACGCAATGAGCGCAGCATCGTAGAAGGTCCGCTGCCCGGGTGTGGTCGCATCGGGCCGGACCCGCGCTTCGCCGACCCGGCGGCGCAGACCCCCAATGCCCAGTTTCAGCCACGTCGCCACATCGGGCAGGATGTGACCCTGCGCGTGATCCGTCTGGTTGAGACCGAAGGCCTTGCCGCGCGCGGCTGCCGCCACATCAGCAGGCACGCGGGCCGCAACGGTATCCTCGAGCGTCTTGCCGCGCCAGTACGGAAAGATCTCCTCGCGCAGCTCTCGGATCTGCTCCGGCGTGATGTCGAAGCGATCCTGGGGTCGGGTCGGCAGGCCTTCGAGCTCGCCATCCACCCACGCAACTGCGCCTTCCGGCGCGATGACGCCCATGCGCGGCAGCAGGGAGCGGTTGCCGGCGATCAACTCGTCGGGATAGATGGCCAGGCTCATCTCGCGCACGAGGTCCAGGAGCATGGTGGCCCGGCGCACCGGCATGGGTCCTTCGGTGCGCTGGTAGCTGCGGGTGGTGTAGCGCGCCCGCTCCACGTCGATCAGCCTGGGCGTCTCGCGCAGCCTCCGCCTGATCTCTGCCAGGCGGCCTTCGGCGCCTGCGCCGGCCGGCCAGCATTCCGGTGGGAAAGCCAGCTCAGGCGACGTCTCCAATCGTTCCCATTCGTCCATGTCATCCACCTACGGTTACGGTCAATCCCATCGCCCTCAGCTCGCCGGCCAGGGTTTCCACTTCCTCATCCGACAGGTGTTGGTGGCCATCCCAGGGGTATGGCTTCGCCAATGCGGCGTACTTTGCGCGGCCAAAGGTGTGATAGGGAAGGATGTCCACCTGCCGGACATGACCCGGCAGCTCTGCTACGAACTGGCCGATGGCCTGCAGGCTCTCGGCCGAGGCATTGAAGCCGGGGATCAGTGGGACGCGCACGATGACGGCCGCTGCCCTGGCTGAGTCCGAGCCCGCCGGCACGGACGCTGCATCCGCAGCCAGGGCGGCAAGGCGGCGCAGGTTTTCCAGGATCAGCTCGTTGCCGGCCCCGGTGAACGCCCGGTGCGTGGCGCTGTCCAGGTGCTTGACGTCGAAGAGAAATGTGTCGAGGTAAGGCGCCAGCCGCTCCAGGTTGGGCCACGGAACCTGGCCGCACGTCTCGATGGCGGTGTTGATGCACTCCTCGCGCGCCAGGCGCAACAGCGCCTCGGCGAACGCGGGCTGCAGCGCGGGCTCGCCACCCGAAAGGGTCATCCCACCGCCGCCCTCGTAGAAGGGAGCGTCGCGGCGCACTTCTTCCAGGACGCTCCCTGCGGTGCGCCGCTCGCCGATCCACCGCACGCCGCCGGCCGGGCACAGCCGGGCGCGCGTCTCGTAATCGTCCTGGACACCCCACTTCCAAGTGACGTCATCCTGGATCAGCCAGCCGTCGGGGCAGGGCTCCTCGAACTGGCCGCAGTGGATGCAGTTCACCGCAAACACGGCCAGCTCGGGCTGCATGGTCTGCGACTCGGGGTTGGCGCACCAGGCGCAGCGCAGCGGGCACCCCTTGAAGAAGACGTTGGTGCGCAGGCCGGGCCCATCATGCACGCTGTACCGCTGGATATCGAAGATGATGCCCTCGACGCTCTCCAGCTCCGCACGGCTGGCGGCGCCCTGAAAGCAACCGCTGTTGCTTCTGCGACCAGGATCGCTGATCGAACGAGACACTTCACCCACCCATCTCAAACGCTTCCGCAGCCGCGCCGATGACTCCGATGTCATCCCCCAGCGACGAAGGCGCCAGGCGCACGGTGTCGCAAAGCTCGGGCTGCACGTTTTCACACATCGACTCATACGCTGCATCCATGAGCAGCGGGCCGACGCGCGTCAGTCCGCCGCCGATGACGACCAGCTCGGGATTGAAAAGCTGCACCACCATTGCCATTCCCATTCCAAAGTAGTAACCGGCCTTCTGCAACACCTCGCGCGCCATCCGGTCCCCCTGAGAGGCCGCTACAGCAATCTGTTCGCCCCCGATGCGCCGGCCATCCGCCGGAAGCATCTGGCGCAGCACCGTTTCTTCGCCGGCCGCGATGCGCTCGTTGATCATGCGACTGATGCCGATCGCGCTGGCATAGGTCATCAGGCAGCCCCGCTTGCCGCAGGTGCAAAGAGCGCCGCGCGGCTCGATCACCACGTGGCTCAGCTCGCCGGCAGAGCCACTGTGGCCGGTCACCAGGCGGTCGTCCACGATCGTGCCGAGGCCGAAGCCGGTGCTGAAGCAGACGTAGGCCATGTTGCGCACCCCGCGGCCCACGCCGAAGCGGTGTTCGCCCACCGCACACATATGCGCGTCGTTGTCGAAGGCCGCGGGCATGCCCAGCCGCCCGGCCACGATGTCCCGCAGCGGCACGTGATCCCATGCCGGCAGGTTGGAGCTGACCAGCACCGAGCCGGTTCGCAGATCCACCGTGCCCGCAAAGCCGATGCCAACGCCGGCAAATGCGCCGGTGCTCGCCAGCCCGCGCCCGATCAGGACGCGGCCGGCCTCCTCGATTGCCGAGATCACGTGTTCGGGCTCCCGCTCGGAATGAGCACGCGTCTCATACCGGCTGACGACATGGCCGTCCTGGTCGACGATGCCGGCAGCGATCTTGGTGCCGCCCACGTCGATGCCGATGGCATAACGGTTCATCTGAGTTGACCTCGCCTATGGCCGAACACGCGCACGCGCCGCGCGATGATAACCCGACATCTCGCGCGGCGCCAAACAGGGCCTGCAGCCAGCGGGCAGACTTGTTCGCTCAGCCCTTCACCGAGCCGGCGAGCATGCCGCGAATGAAATACCGGCCCAGGAAGATGTAGATCAGCGCGGTCGGCAGTGCAGCCACGACCGCGCCGGCCATCACCACGTTCCAGTCCACCGAAAAGCTGCCGGACAGGTTGTTGAGCGCCACCGTCACCGGCTGGTACTTCGGACTGGGCACCACCGTCACGCCGAACAGAAAGTCGTTCCAGATGTTGGTGAACTGGAAGATGCACACCACGACGAAGGCGGGCGGCGACAGCGGCAGGATCACGCGCCAGAAGGTCTGCATGACACCCGCACCATCCACGCGCGCGGCCTCGATGATCTCCGTCGGGATGCCGGCAAAGTAGTTGCGGAAGATCAGGGAAGTCACGGGCAAGCCGTAGATCACGTGGACCAGCACCAGACCCGGCACCGTGCCATACCAGCCGATCATCTGTAGAAAGCGGATGAGTGGAATCAGGATGCTCTGATATGGGATGAAGAAGCCGAACAGCAGCAGGGTGAAGATCACGTCGGAGCCCTTGAACTTCCACTTGGAGAAAAGATAGCCGTTGATGGCTCCGATCACAGCAGAGATGATCGTGGCCGGTATGGCCATGATCATGCTGTTGGCCATGTTAGGCCTGAGACGTGACCAGGCTTCAATGAAGCCGCCGCCTGTCATGCTGGTCGGAGGCCGCCACATGGTTGCCATGCTGACGTTGCGCGCATCCTTGAGCCCTGTCACCACCATTACGTAGACCGGCATCAGGTAATAGAAGAGCGCCAGCAGCAACATGGCCACGACGAACCATTGAAAGGCACTCTGCGGCAGGAGCGAACGCCTCGACACGGATTTTGCTTTGTTCGTCATCTCATTCCTCCCGCAGCGAGCTTGCCAGGTACGGCACGATGACCGCGCAGACGAAAACCAGCATCACGAATGAGGCCGCTGCGCCAAGATTGTAGCGCGTGGCCTTGAAAGTCTGCTCGAAGAC
>Ga0123332_1004707_pt1 | contig 11848 bp, 13 predicted proteins | sample BioC12SIPDNA_4_FD_89958 | JGI IMG/M metagenome (GOLD analysis project Ga0123332, IMG submission 89958) | Anaerobic biogas reactor microbial communites from Washington, USA - Biogas_R2_A C12 SIP DNA | ecosystem: Engineered > Bioreactor > Anaerobic > Unclassified | place: Washington, USA...
ATTCCCCCTGTCAAAGTGACAAAGTGTACGAAGTGACAAAGTGTACGAAGTGATAAAGTGTACGAAGTGATAAAGTGTACAACGTTATCATAAATGCATATGCCGTTTTTGCCCCCTCCAACCCCTTGACTTTGGCTCCTGCACTGCGCGATACTGAAAGATAGAACAGACGTTTAGTTTATTTGTTCGATCGGAGTGAGGCCCATGGCGGAATCCAATCTCCCGCAGCCGCGTCGCCCGCGGCGGGGACGAAGGAAACTCAATGCTGATCTGCTGCGGCAGATCGGCGAGGAAGTGGCGACATTTCGGGACGGTCCGCCGGAAGGAACATTCGATTTCGGCGCTCCGGTAGAGATCAGCGAGATGCCCCGCCGCGAGCGCATGATGCGCCTGCTGTGGGACAAGGCGCTCGACGGCGATCTGAAGGCGATGCAGATGATCCTGGACTACACGGATGGGCGGCCGGTGCAGGCCATGGAGGTCAAGGCGAGCGTTCGGTTCACCAGCGATGATCTCGCGCAGGCGGAGAAAAAGCTGGCAGCCTGGCGCGAGTCGATAGCCGCGGCTCCGCAGCTGGGAGAGGGAAGGGCGGATGGCGGTCAATGAGGCAGAGCAGCGGCGGGAATGGGCGGCAAGCAGCCGCTCGGTTGCGTACTGGATCCACACGTACTGCCAGCTGTACGACGCAACGACGCGCGGGTGGGGAGCGATGCACCTGTGGCCTGCACAGGTCGAGGTCGCGGACACCTTGCAGCAGAACCACCTGGTGATCATGTTGAAGGCGCGCCAGCTCGGCATGTCATGGCTGGCGGTGGGTCATGCACTCTGGCTGATGCTGTTCCGGCCTGCCGCGACCGTGCTGTTCTTCTCGAAGCGGGACGACGAGGCGGTGCACCTGTTGAACTTCAGGCTGCGGGGGATGTACGAGCGGCTGCCCGAGTGGATGCAATCGCGCGGCATCGTTGTGGACAACAGCCACGAGCTGCGGCTCACCAACGGCAGCCTGGCGCTGGCCTTCCCGACCACGGGCGGGCGCTCTTACACCGCAACGTTGGCGGTCGTCGACGAGGCGGACCACTGCGATAACCTGGAGGAACTGCTGGACGCGGTCAAGCCGACTGTGGATGCGGGCGGCAGCCTGGTGCTCCTTTCGACGGTCGACAAATCGCGACCGGAGAGCCCGTTCAAGCGCATCTACAGAGCCGCGAAGGCGGGGGAAAACAGCTATGCATCGATCTTCTTGCCATGGTCGGCCCGGCCCGAGAGATCGCCGGAGTGGTATGACGATGTTCGCCGCGATGTGTTGGCACGCTCCGGGTCGCTCGACTCGCTGTATGCGGAATATCCGGCGACGGATTTCGAGGCCCTGGCGCCACTCAGCAGCGACCGGCGTTTTGCTGCTGAGTGGCTGCAGCGCTGCGACGGGACCGCGGCCGTCGCTCTGGCTGGGGGCCCGGCCGTGATTGGCCTGGTGATGTGGTCTGCGCCTCAGCCCGGCGCCGGCTACGTGATCGGCGCGGATCCTGCGGAGGGCAATCCGCAGAGCGACGAGAGCGCGGCGAGTGTGATCGACGCAGCGACAGGCGAACAGATCGCGGTGCTGGCAGGCCGCATGGATCCGAGCGTTTTCGGTGCGGCGCTGGACACGGTTGCCGGCTGGTACAACGGGGCCGGCGTGCTGGTGGAGCGGAACAATCACGGTCACGCGGTGCTGTTGTGGCTGCGGGAGTTCGGGACCCAGGCGCGTGTGTTGTTGGGGCTGGATGGCAGGCCAGGGTGGCTGCAGAGCGGCAAGGGGAAGTCGCTGATCATGGATAACGCGGCGGACGTGTTGCGCGACGCGGGAGTGGGCGCGGAGGCGGATGGTCCTGCGTCCGGTTCTGCGGCAGTGCATGACCGCACAACGCTGGACCAGTTAGCCGGCATCGAAGGCGCGACCCTGAGGGCTCCGGAGGGACAGCACGACGATCGGGCGGTGGCGCATTGCCTCGCGCTGGCGGCGCTGCGGTTCTGCTCGCCTGGCGGCGGCGAAGCGGCCTGCATCCCCGGGGTCGATCCGGTCGAGGTGGCAGACAGGATGCGGTTCGGGGAGCGATGGTGAAGGGATTGTCCTTCGACTGCGCTGCGCTCCGCTCAGGATGCGTTCGACTGCGCCAGGCTTGTGCCTGGCTCCGCTCAGGATGATGTAACGTTGCGGCGCAAAAAGGTGATGGGGGAATGAACAGGTTTCAGCGATGGCTGTTGCGGAGCCAGGCCTTCTGGCTCCGGCTGGCGAGAGTGACGCCGGTGGAGGTGGGGAGGTCGGGGGATGGGCTGGTGCCGTTTTCGACCGCGGGCACGGACCTTGACCCGCGGTGGGATGATCTGCTGCGGGATTTGAACGACGCGCGTGAGGCCTGGCGCACGAATCCCCTGGCCCGGCGCCTGATTTCTCTCGTCTCGTCGTTCGTGTGCGGGGATGGGCTGACGTTGTCGAGCGAGCGGCGGGATCTGGGGAGGTTCCTCAAGGCTTTCTGGGAGCACGAGCAGAACGGGCTGGCGCTGCGACAGTTCACCTGGTGCGAGGAGCTGAGCCGGTCCGGCGAGTTGTTCGTCACACTGCATATGAATCCGGTTGACGGCATGAGCTATGTGCGGGCGCTGCCGGCCAGTTCGATCGATCGCATAGAGACGGCGCCAGGGGATTACGAGACGGAGCTCATGTTTCACGAGGTCGTGGGGCTGGATGATCCGGACTACCCGGAGGGCCGGACCTGGTTGGGGCACCGGAGCGCGGCGGCGGATGTGCCGGTTCCTTCGACTGCGGGTCCTGCGAGACCCTCCGCTCAGGATGCTGTGAGGTATGAGCCGGTGTGCCTGCACTACACGGTCAATAAACCAGTGGGCTGCGTGCGTGGGGAGAGTGACCTGGCGCCGGTGCTGCAATGGTTGCGGCGCTACGACGGCTGGCTGCGGGACCGTGTGCGGCTGAATGCGGCGATCCACGCGTTCCTGTGGATCGTCAAGGTGCCTACTCAACTCGTGATGAAGCGGCGCGCGGAGCTGGCGAGCCCTCCGGTGCCCGGCTCGGTGATGGTGGTGGATCGTGCGGATGAGGAGTGGCAGGCGGTCGCGCCCAGCCTGCATGCGAACGATGCGGGGGAGGATGGGCGGGCGATTCGCTGGATGATCGCGGCGGGTGGTCCGGGGATCGGCCTGGTCGACCTGGGCGAGGGCGAGGACAGCAACCTGGCGACCGCCAAGGCCATGGCCGAACAGCGGGCCAGGTGGATGCGGGCACGACAGCAGTACTTCGGCTTCGTTCTGGCAAGCGCTGCGCTGACGGCATACAACCGGGCGGTGCGTGCCGGCAAGTGGTCCGGCCAGGTGCGTACGTTGAGCGACATCCGCATCGGGTTCCCTGACATCTCGCCGGCCGACAACGCGGAGCTGGGGGCGAGTGCGGCGAGCGTGGCGAATGCGTTGGCGTCGGTCTCTGGCCATGGGATCGGCGGGGAACGATGGCGGCGGCTGGTGGTGCGGACGGTTCTCAAGTTCATCGGCGAGAGCGTCGACGAGGATGAACTGGCGAAGATTTTGACGGAGAGCGAAGTCGTACGGCGTGCCGAAAAAGCAAAACCAAATGGGTCCCATCCGAGCGCTATAGGTGCGGTTGCGGCCGAGGAAAAAGCAAAAGCAAATGGGTCCCATCCTGGGGGGAGTCGATGATAGCACTGTTTGGTGTGATTTGGTGCGGTGTTTGGTGCTGTGTTTTGGCGCTGTCTGCTCTGCGGGTTGCGTCGGTGGCGGATGAGGTCGCCGCGCGGCATTGGGCGGGGTCCTTCGACTGCGCTCCCGCTGGTCGCTCCGCTCAGGATGATCGGGGATGAGGGTTACGCTGGGCCGGCCGCTGCCGGACGGGATCGGGCGGGTGTCGCAATGGTTCGACGAGCGGCCGGAGGCCTACAAGCAGTTCGGGATCTGGGCGCACAACGGGCTGGATTATGCGGCGCCGTTGGGGACCGCGGTGCTCGCCGCGCATGCGGGAAGGGTGCAGATCGGCTTCGATCCCGGGGGTTACGGCAACTGGGTGAAGGTCGTGGGCTCGCGGTGCACGACAATCTACGCCCATCTTGCGGTGGCCATGGTGGGGCCCGGCGCGCGGGTGGCGGCGGGCCAGCAGCTGGGCACGGTTGGCTCCACGGGCAATTCGACCGGGCCGCACCTGCACTTCGGGCTCCGGCTGAACGGTGTTCGGAGCGCGGCCTATGGTGGTTGGGTCGATCCGATGATCGGACGGACGGAGGATTGATGGGAGGGGTATTTTCCTTTCGGTGAGGAGGTGGGCGATGGGTCCATGGAAATCTTCGACGTATACGTTGTCGGTGGGTGAGGATGGGACTCCTGAGGCGTCGGCTCCGGTGGTGCTGTATTCGGTGGTGGCGGCCAATTCGGGGGCGGCCGATCCCGCGACAGTGGGCATCTACAACGGGTCGGGCTCGGTTGTCGCCATGAGTCTGGTGGTTCCTGCTGGGGGGACGGTGGTTTGGAGCGGGTGCCTGGCGATGGCGAAGGGTCTGCAGGTGTATATGGAGGCCGGCGCGGGCTATGTGACGGTGATGTACGTGTGATCGAGGTGACGATGAGCGGTGAACGGGTGCGGGTTGAGCTGGCGGGCGAGCTTGAGCCAGGCGCTCTGGCTTCGGGGGCCGGTCCGCGCGGGCGGGTGTACCGCGCGGTGTTGATCCGGCCCGGCGAGTGGCTGGGGAAGGGGATCCGGTGCCCGGCCGAGGTCCTGGAGCGATCGGCGCCGCTCTTCAACGGGCTGGCGTCGTTTCTCAATCCTCCGCCTCCCCAGCTGGGCGAGCACGGGTACCCGGGGCTCGAGCGCCTGCTGGGGGTGACGGAGAACGCGCGGTGGGAAGAGGAGGTGCCGGCTGGCTCCGGCATAGGGGCGGTGGTCGCTGACTACCGGCTCGCCGACACGGACGCCGCGCGGTGGTTCCAGCGCCTCGTCGATGGCTGGCTGCGGGAGAAGGCTGACGGCCGTCCGGTGCCGGCGGTGGGGCTGAGTGCGGTGCCGTGGGTGATGTTGGGGCCGGCCGGGGCGGATGGGCTGCGCGAGGTGGCGGAGATCGTTGGCGTCGACCAGGTGGATGCGGTGTATAAGCCGGCTGCGGGCGGCGAGTTCGTTCAGGTGTTGGCGGCGGCGGGGCCGCCGAAGGAAGAGGGAAAAAGGAAGATGGGAGCGAGGAGGAGGGGTCCATGAGTGAGCGGGAGCAGGCGGCTGCTGCGCAGGAGGCCGCGGGAGCGGCCTTCGAAGAGGCTGGCGAAGCTGCGGAGGCGGGAACGTCCCCGGTGCCGGGATTGGTGGGGGCGGAGCCAGGTCTTCTGGCTGCGCTGCGGGAGTCGGTGTTGGAGGGGAAGCTGGCGCTGTCGGGGCTGCCCGAGCGGTGGCGGCGAGTGGTGAGAAGTGGGTTATCGGAGGTTTGGACGGTGGAAGAGCTGGACGGGGCATTGGAGCGCGTGCGTGCGGCGTATGCCGAAGAGGAGGCCCAGCGGACGGTGCAAGGGGTGCACGCGCTGGGGGGCGGGGGAGCCGGCTCTGCCGGCTTTAGCGGCATGATGGACAGCCGGGACCAGGTGACCGAGGCGCTGACCGCGCTTCTGGAAGGGCGGAGCCCAAATCACGGCGTGCGGCCGCTGACGGGGATCCGCGAGGCGTATCTCCTGCTGTCGGGCGATTACGACATGAAGGGGATCTTCGATGCGGAGCGGGTGCCGCTGGCCAGCGTGACCAGCACGACGATGGCGAGCATCACGGCCAACGTGCTGAACAAGCTGGTTGTGACCGAGTTCCAGAAATACCCGAAGTGGTGGCTGCCGATCGTGCGGACCGAGGCCTTCTCTACGCTGCAGCAGGTGCGCTGGATCACGCTGGGCGGGGTGGGTGCGCTGCCCACGGTGGCGGAGGGCGCGGCCTACACTGAGCTGACGTGGGATGACGGCTACGAGACGGCCAACTGGAACAAGAAGGGCGGCTACCTGGGGCTGACTCTGGAAGCGATGGACAAGGATGACGTTGGGCGGCTGCGGCGGGCGCCGGCGGCGCTGGCGCAGGCGGCCTGGCTGACCCTCGGCAAGTCGATCTCTGCGATCTTCACGAGTGCGGCCGGCCTGGGGCCCACGCTGACCGATACAGGGACGCTCTTCAATGCGACGGCTGTGACGAGTGCCGGCGGGCACGCGAACCTTGGGACCCTGGCGCTGTCGACCGCGACGTGGACGGCCGCGCGGCTGGCCATGCGGAAGCAGGTCGAGCTGAACAGCGGCGAGCGGCTGGGGATGCTGACGAATCCCAGATACCTGCTCGTTCCTCCGGATCTCGAGTATACCGCGATGGTCACTCTGGCGAGCGAGCTGCTGCCTGGCGGCGCGAATAACGACGTGAACGTGTATGCGGAGGGCAACACGTTCGAGAGCCGGATGGAGAGCGCGCGGAAGCGTGTGATCGTGGTGGATCTGTGGACGGATACGAACAACTGGGCGGCGGTGGCGGATCCCCGGCTGTATCCGACGATCGGCGTTGGGTTCCGCTACGGCGAGACTCCCGAGCTGTTCTCGGTGGCGAGCCCGACCAGCGGCCTGATGTTCACGAACGATGTGTTCCCGGTGAAGGTGCGGTGGTTCTATGCGTGCGGGCCGATGGACTACCGCGGGCTGTATAAGGCGAATGTGGCGTAGGACGAGAAGGAAGAAGGAAAAAGGAAGAAGGAAGAGCCTTCTTTCGTGGAACGGATAGGGGGAGAAAAATGGATGGGATGAGGTTTGTGGTTGCGTGGCACATTCACGGCACGCTGGCGGCGAATGCGGTGATTCGCTACAAGCTGCCGTGCGATGCAACGTTGGTGAGGGTGGACACGTGCGGCACGGCGAACGTGACGGCGGGCCTGATCGTGGGGACGTTGCTGCCCACGAGCGACGACAACGGGCTGATTGCGTCGTATGTGCCCGGGGCGAATGCGGTGTTTGATACGCGGGAGCGCGGGGACTTCGATGGTGCGCTGAATCCGGACACGGCGGAGTGTCCCCACCTGGCGAAGGACACGGTCCTGCTGCTGACGCTGACCCATGCGAGCTCGAGCGACGTGGACATCGCGCTGACCTTCCTGGAGGGCTGACGCGACGGAAGGAAGAAGGAAGGCGGCGGCCGAGCCGCCGAAGGAAAAAGGAAGATGGGATTTGCAACGTTTGTGGATTTTCCTTTTTCTTTTCGGTATTTTCCTTTGGTGAGGGGGTGTTGAGTGACTACGTTTGCGGATAGGTTGTATGAGCTGGGCGGGGTGCCGGTGGGCGGGGCTCCGCCCATCACGGGGAATGTGTGGTTCGTGGACAGCGGGGCGGCGGATGGGGCTGACAACGTGGGGAACGGGTACGGGCGGAGCCCGGCGAAGCCGTTCCTGACGCTGGATTATGCGATCGGCCAGTGCACGGCGAGCAATGGGGATGTGATCTACCTGTTGCCCGGGCACGCGGAGAATCTGACGGCCGCGGACACGGTTGATTGTGACGTCGCCGGCGTGACGATCGTGGGGCTGGGGCGCGGGGGCTTGATTCCGACCTTCACCTCCACGGCGGCGGCCGGGTCCATCACGGTGGATGCGGCGAACGTGACGATCCAGAATATCAAGCGGGTCGCGAACTTCGCGACCGGGACGACGGCGGGGCTGACGATCTCGGCGAACGGAGACGGCTGCACGGTGGATGGGGTGCACTTCCGCGACACCTCGGCGACGAGTGAGTTCCTGGTGCACATTGCGGTTGCGACCACGGTCTCGGATCTGTGGATCAAGAACTGCACGTTCGTGACCGCGGCCGGCTCGCTGACAAACAGCATTCTGTTCGCGGGCACGTCGGTCGATGCGGTGATCGAGAACTGCTATTTCTTCGTGGACTCGGCTGACTCGGTGATCGATCATGCGGCTGGGGCGAGCACAAACCTGCACATCCATCACTGTGTGATCGTGAACATCGATTCAGGTGCGGCGGGGTACTGCGTGCAGCAGAAGAGCGACGGCACGGGGGTCGTGCATGATTGCCGGTTCGCGTACGGCAAGGTGGATGCGGAGATCAGCGTCGGGGCTGCGACGTGGTGGTTCGAGAACTACGCGAGCAATACGATCGCGGAGTCTGGGCTGTTGGATCCGGCGACTTCGCACGCGATTCCATAGGGGTTTGAGACCTCTTTGTGATAGGGGCCGGGCGGCCGTGAGGCCGCCCGGCGCCGGAGCCAGGCCTTCTGGCTTCGAGGGGGTTTGTGATGGTGTTGGGGTCGTCGTTTGACGTGGTGGAGGCGGTGCGGGCCCTTGCTGGGGATGTTGGGGCCCTTCGGGAAGTGGTTGCGCTGCTCGGTGAGCGGCTGCAGGTCCTGGAGGCTAAAGGTGAACAATCTGGACAAGGAAACAATCGGGAAGATCATATCGGCGGTGCTGACGTTGATCATAACGTTGCTGGGGATCCTGGGGTATCACGTGACGGTCGTCGCTCCGCAGTTCGTGCAAGCGGCAAGGTCCGTCGAGCTGATGTGTAAATGACTCTTGCAGAGCTGCGGGCGCTGTGCCGGCTGAGCCTGGCGGATACGACCGACTGGCCGAATGCCACGATCGACGCATGGATCATCGCCGGCATCCGGCTGTATTCGGCGCACTTTCCGCGGCGGGTGTATGCGGAGGTGATGCTCTTCATGCCGTCTGTGCGTTACCTTTCGCTGCCGGGGGGATACGACATCCAGGCCATCCTGTCGGTCGAGTATCCGGCCGGGGAGAGTCCGCGGCGGTATTGCAAGCTCGTTGCGGAGGGTAGTGCCGAGTTCGCCTCGGGCGGCGATTACTACGCCCTGGCGGGCGAGGACGTGACCGGGCTCGTCGGGCACGCGGGACAGTTGGCGCTGGCGAAGGAAGTCGAGACCGGGGATACGTGTTTTGTCGAGTATCTGACTTCGCACGTGCTGCCGGCGGTTGGCGGGGATGCGACGGCGCTGAGCGTGCCGGCGCACCATGTCGAGGCGATCACTTCGTTCGTGGAGTTCTGTGCGCTGCACGAGTTGGAAACTGACGAGGCTTCGGTGATCGATGCGACGACGATCGTGCTGTCTCAGCTGGGGCAGGAAGCGCGGCGCGCGTGGCTGCGTTACAAAGAGGTGATGGATCGGCTGCTATGGTTGTCGGTTGGTCCGGTAACGGGCCAGGGTGCGATCGTGTGGGGGGACATTGGGCTGTGATGGAAGAAGGAAAAAGGAAAAAGGAAGAAGGGACGTTTCCATTTTGGGAACGACATCTTCCTTCTTCCTTTCGGTATTTTCCTTCCGCCCGAAGGGCGGCGGCGTATGACTTGGGGTAAGTTGCGGCCGAAGGGCTGGGGATCGCACAAGGATGATGCGCTGGAGGATCTGAGCGGCATCCGGCAAGTGATCCATGCGATTGTCGAGGTTGTGGCTGGCGGGGTTCTGCGCGCGGTCAAGCGAGCGTACACGGACGACACGCGCGCGGGCTGGTGGCTGGGCGTGGACTCGGATGGGAAAGCGAAGCTGAACATCGGCGACGCGCACCAGTTTCTCAAGTGGACGGGGGAGCGGGTTTCCGTGCGTGGTGACCTGGCGCTGCAGGCCCTGCTGGGGAAGTTCGACGGCGGCGGAGTGGTCTGGGAGGATGCAGACGGCAACCCGGTGCTGACAGTCGGCGCGCAGGTGGACCTGGGTGACATCTCCGCGCTGATGATCGAGTGCCATCACGCGGACAGCGGGCTCATGGTTTACTCGGAGGGGTTTCTGATCCTGGATTCTGATAGCGGGGTGGTGGACGTCCTGTACAACCGGGTCGGAAACGTGGCCGACGCGATGGCGGACGGGGACGCGGTAAGTCGATCGTTCGGGGATGGGCGCTACCTGGCGAAGAGTGCCGGCTGGTCCGGATCGTTCGCGGTGGGCGCGCAGACGGTGACGGTTGTGAACGGGCAGATCACGGGTGTTGCGTAGGCGGGTTGCAGGATGTCGCGCTATGTGGCGTTACGTGGGGTTGTGTCGCGCGGATCCTGTGTTTTTCGGTGTTGCGGGGGTAGGCGAATGACGTTGCGCGTGTTGCTGGTGGCTCCGGAGGCGCTTGGGGTGCCGCGGTTGGGCTGGGTGGACGAGCTGACCGCGATCGCGGGCGTGGAGGGCGTGGAGCTGGCGGTGTGCGGTGGGCTGACGGCGACGCGGGCGGGGGTGGCGGCCCGGCTGCGCTGCGAGTGGGACGTGATCATCTGGTCCGGCCACGGCGCACCCGGCCGGCTGCTCCTGGCGGATGGACCGGTGGGCGCGGACTGGCTGGCCTGCATGATGCGGCAGCAGCCGCCCGGGGTGGTGGTGTTGAGCGCATGTTTCTCCGGCGCGCGGGATGAAGCGCTGCACAGCATCGCGGAGACGCTGTCGCAATCGTCGGTGACGTGCGTGGGGATGTGGGTGGAGGTGGAGGATCGCGCGGCGGTGGTGTATGACGTGGAGTTTGTGCGGGCGTATGCGAGCGGGGGCAGCGTGGCGGTGGCGCACCGGGTGGCGGTGCAGCAGGTGGCGCTGGAGTATCCGGGGCAGGCCGGGGCCGCGTTCCTGCTGCCCGGGCTGGTGAATGGGTATGGGAAGATTCGGGATGAGTTGGCGGCGATCACGCGACGGCTTGCGGTGGTCGAGGAGAAGTTGGATGGGTTGCTGTCAATAGGAACCCGCTCTGCTTAGGTCGCCAAAAACCGTTGCCACCGGCGACACATGCCTGCAGCCGGTGGCTCAGAAGATTCGGCTCCTGATGTTATACTTGCCCGAAAAACAGCAGGAGGGGCAGCATGGGCGACGATGTCTCGCAGGCGACGCTTTCCGTGTGGGGTGGCGAAGGAGGCCCGGAGGGCCGTAGCCCAGAGAGCCGCGGCGAATGGCCTGGCGCCGACGCCAGAGGGCCTGGCTCCGCAACCCAGGTGCCGGTCGTTCTCAGCGCGGCGTACGGCTATCCGGACGTGGAATCCTGGCTCGACGTGGCCCAGGGCCGTGCCCCGGGCCACATCTACAGCCGCAACACCAATCCGACGGTTCAGGCCTTCGAGGAGAAGGTGCGCGTGCTGGAGCGCGCGGCCGCGGCGACCAGCTTCGCGACCGGCATGGCGGCCATCAGCAACACGCTCTTCACGCTCCTGGCGCCCGGGGACCGCGTCGTTTCGGTCAAGGACACCTACGGCGGCACGAACAAGATCTTCACCGAGTTTCTGCCCCACTGGGGCGTAGAGGTGACGCTGTGCGATACCTCCGACCACGAGCAGATCGAAGCGGCGATCGGGCAAGGAGCCAGCCCCTCTGGCGGCTGCCGGGTCTTGTACCTGGAATCGCCCACCAACCCCACGCTGAAGGTGCTCGACCTCGCCCGCCTCGCCGCGGCCGGCCACCGAGCCGGTGCGGTGGTCGTGGCCGACAACACCTTTGCGACCCCGATCAACCAGAACCCCCTCGAACTCGGCTGCGACCTGGTGCTCCACAGCGCCACGAAATTTCTCGGCGGGCACGCGGATGCGCTGGGTGGCGTCGTCTGCGGCGACCCGGACCTGGTGGGCCGCATCTACCATTACCGCGAGATCAACGGCGCGACGCTGGAACCGATGGCAGCGTACCTGCTCCTCCGCGGCATGAAAACCCTGCACCTGCGCGTCCGGCAGCAGAACGAGAGTGCGCTCCGGATCGCGACCTGGCTCAGCGCGCAAGGGGAGGTCACCGCGGTCTACTATCCGGGCCTGGAGGGGCATACCCACCACGATGTGGCGCGGCGGCAGATGCGCGGCTACGGCGGCGTGCTCA
>Ga0123332_1004708_pt1 | contig 11848 bp, 13 predicted proteins | sample BioC12SIPDNA_4_FD_89958 | JGI IMG/M metagenome (GOLD analysis project Ga0123332, IMG submission 89958) | Anaerobic biogas reactor microbial communites from Washington, USA - Biogas_R2_A C12 SIP DNA | ecosystem: Engineered > Bioreactor > Anaerobic > Unclassified | place: Washington, USA...
CCCGGCCTCATCCACGACGACCAGGTGACCGACGCCCAAGGCTTGGCCGAGGAGATCAAGGCCCTGTTCCACGACGCCGGCATCAGCCGGCGTTTCACCGTCACTGCCGTCAGCAACCGTCAGGCGATCACGAGGAACATCCACGTGCCACGCATGACGGTCCAGGAGCTGGACGAGGCCATCAAGTGGGAGGCGGAGCGCTACATCCCCTTCCCGATCGACGAGGTCATGCTCGACTACTTCGTCCTCGACAACCCCGAGGACGTCGAGGAGGGCGGCCAGCTCGAGGTCGTGATCGCCGCCGCAAGGCTCGACGAGGTCACGCAGCAGGTCGAGTACCTGAAGATGGCCGGCCTCGAGCCCTACGTGATCGACGTCAAGCCGTTCTCGCTCCTCCGCTCGCTGAAGGGCTCGCTCCTCGGCGAGCACCTCACGCGCACCACGCTCGCCGGCGACCTCTACACGGAGGCGAACGAGATCGGTGTGGTCCTCGAGATCGCGGCCAGCACCTCGACCGTCACCCTCGTGCGCGGGCAGCGGGTGCTGATGAACCGCAACATCAACGTCTCCGGCGACGACTTCACGGCCGCGATCCAGCGCGCCTTCGGGCTCGACTTCGACAGCGCCGAGGAGGTCAAGGTCGAGTACGGCACGGCCACGATCCCCACCGAGGACGAGGAGGACCTGCTGAACTTCGACGCCAAGCGCGAGCAGTTCTCCCCCGGCCGCGTCTACGAGGCGCTGCGCCCGGTGCTGGTCGAGCTGACGACCGAGATCCGACGTTCCCTCGAGTTCTTCCGCGTGCAGAGCGGCGACGCCAACATCAGCCGCATGCTCGTCACGGGCGGCGGCGCGAAGCTGCGCGGGCTGCCCGAGGCCATCGGCGACGCGCTCGGCTTCCGCGTCGAGCTCGGCGACCCGTGGCTGACGATAAACGTCGACGAGAACCGCTTCGACACCCAGTACCTCAAGAAGGTCGGCTCAGAGTTCGCGGTGCCGCTGGGGCTTGCCCTGCGGGGGGTGGCCGGCGTTGATTAACATCAACCTCCTCCCCAAGAACCTCAGGCGCGTACGCGAGCCCGGGTACTGGCGCCTCCTGATCGTGCTGTTCCCGCTGCTGGTGCTGGGCACCGCGGCGCTCCTGCAGTACTTCGCCAGCACGACGGAGGCGAACCTCCAGCGCGAGAAGCTCGCCCGCGAGGACCAGCTCGCCCTGCTCCAGCCGTTCCTGCGTGAGCAGCGCGACCTCCTCGCCCGTCAGCAGCAGCTCAACGAGCTCATCGCCGTCGCCCGGTCGGTGCGCGAGAACCGCATCGTCTGGACGGGCGAGATCGCCGGGCTCCTGGAGACGCTGCCGGCCCAGGGCGCGTCGGGCAGGCCGAACATCGACTTCCGCCAGCTCAACATGTCGGCGGTGGTCCCGCCGCGGGCCGACCCAAACCGCTACGAGGGCAGGGCGATCGTGGCCGAGATGAACATCAGCGGCACGGTCGTCTCGACCGAGGTGCTCGCGCAGTTCATCCGCGCGCTCGAGAGCTCGACCGACTACGGCGTCGCCTTCCAGAGCGCCCAGCGCCAGTCCGACACCGACCTCTACGACTACTCGCTCACGGTCGGCGCCATCGCGGAGGGTCAGCGGTGAGGCTCGGCAACTTCAGCTTCAGCAAGCTGCGCCAGCGCGACATCGCGATCATCGCGATCGTGCTCTCGCTCGTCGCCGGCGCGATCTGGTACTTCTACGTCTACCGTCCCACCCAGGACCGCATCACGCAGCTGGAGAGCGACATCGCCCGCCTCGACGTCGAGATCAGGCGCGGCGAGGACGCGCGGCGGAACCTCCCCGACCTCCGCCTCGCCGTCGCCCAGCTCGAGGAGGACCGCCGCGTCTTCCTCTCGGAGCTGCCGCGCGAGAGCGACATCTCGGGCCTGATCGACCAGCTCAGGACCTCGGCCGAGGACGCCGACGTCCTCGTGCAGCGCCTGAGCCAGGGCGCGGCCAGCGAGCAGATCCAGGACGTCAGGCCGATCGGGTTCAGCGTCCAGACGCAGGGCACGTACACCGACACGATGTCGTTCCTGGGCAGCCTCGAGGGGCTGCAGCGCTTCACGAAGATCGGCAACGTCTCCCTGTCGCTGGAGAACAACGAGTCCGTCGACCCGACGCTGAACGCCTCTTACGACTTCACGGTCTACGTCTACACGGGCGATGACCCGGGGGAGCTGGATTAGATGCGACTGTCCAGGACGGCTCGTTTCCTCATCGCCGCCCTCCTGGTCGCCGCGGCGGCCTTCGTGTGGGTCAACTTCTTCAACCAGAGCCAGGTCAGGGAGCAGCCGGTCCTGGCCGGCACCGCCCGCCCCGCCCCCATCGACGTGACGGGCGCGCAGGGCGCTGCCGGCGACTCCGCCGGCCAGCCGCTCGCCGTGACGCCGGACGGCCCGGGGGGCGGTGAGGCCGCGGGGCAGCCGCTCGCCGTGACCTCGAGCCCCGCCGCGGCCGAGAGCGCGGCGGAGGGCGACGCCTCGCAGGCCGCGGGCGACCAGCCGGCCCCCGTCGACCCCGGCGCCGTCACCGCGCCGCCGGTCGTCGTGGCCGAGGGCGTGCAGGTCGTGACCCGCGACCTCGTCGTCGAGGACCTGCCGTTCCTCGTCCTCGCGCCGCCGGCGCCGGGCGAGGAAGACGCGGCCGCGCTCGGCGCCGCTGCGTCGCGTCCGCAGGGCACTCAGCGCGTGACGATCAACCCGTTCTCCCCCGTCGTCGTGCGGACGCCGGCCGCGACGCCCCAGCAGGTCGTTGCTCAGGCCGAGCCGCCCGCGTCGTCGACGCCGATCGTCGAGGTCAGGGCCGATGGCGCGCCGCCCGCCCAGACGGTGGCGCAGGCCACCCCCGCGGCCCCGCCCGAGCCCGTGAGGGCCCCGGCGCCGCGCACGGTGGCGCCCGGCGGCCCCGTCAGCGCCGAGCTCCCGCGCGCGCTGCCCTCGGGCATGCTGCCCACTACGCCGCAGATCCTGCGCGACGCGCGCAGCGCGCCGGCCGTCGTCGAGCCCGTCGCGCCCGACATCGGCGACCTGGCCGCCCTCCGCGTGCCCGGCGACGAGGCCGGCGTGGTCGTCGCTCCCGTGGACGCCGAGCTGGCCACCGCTGCCGCGACCGTCCCCGACCCGCTGGGTCCCGGCAGGCCCCTGTCGCAGCCCGTCCAGACCGTCAGGCCCCAGGCGCCCACGGCGCCCCTGGCCGCCGGCGCCGACCCCCTGAGCCGCTACCTGCGCGACAACGACGTCCGGTTCACGGGCACGGTCCTCGGGCCGCTCAGCGTGGGCGTCTTCCGCTCGAACCTCTACTCGGTGCCCGTCGTCATCACCCTGGGCCAGACGCTGCCCGACACCGACATCGTCCTCTCCGACCTGCGCGGCTACGAGGCCCGGTTCACGCAGGGCGACCGAACCCAGACCCTCTCGCTGGACCTCAGGCGGTGATCATGAAGCGAACCCTTGCCCTCATCACGTCCCTCGCCCTCCTCGGGGCCGCACTGGCGCAGAGCGCCATCGCGCCCCTGCCACCCGACCCGAGGTTCGACCAGCCGGTCGAGTTCGTCACCGGGTCGTCGGGCGAGTCGCTGCGCGCCATGATCCAGGGTCTCGCGCGCTCCATCGGCCTCACGGCCGTCACGGACGACGTGCCGAACGAGGTCATCATCTACGACATCGGTGACCCCAAGCCGTTCCGGCAGGTCTGGGACCTCGTCCTGACCCTCAACGACCTCGACTACGTGCTGCTCGACAACGACCTGGTCGTCGTGGGGCCGCCGGCCACCGTGGCGCGGCTGCGCTCGGCGCCCGTCGAGCCCGAGGCCGCTGCGCAGGCCGAGCCCACAGACCAGCGCTTCTACCGCGTGAACAACGACCCCGCGCAGGTCGTGCAGATCATCGGACGCGCGGTCCCCGGCGCGATCGCCGAGCCGCTCACCGCCGACACGATCGTGGTGATCGGCACCGCCGGGCAGCACGACCGCGTCGCTGCGCTCCTCGACCAGTTCGACAGGGCCCCGGAGCAGGTCGTCCTCGAGCAGCGCACGTACGTCCTCTCGAACGCCGACGCCTCCCAGCTCGCCGACGTGCTGCAGCAGACCGGCCTCCTCGTGGCCGGCGGCGAGGAGGGCCAGGCCGGCCGACTCGAGGACTTCTCGGTCGTCGCCGAGCCGCGCACGAACAGCCTGATCGTCACCGGCCCGGCGAACGTGCAGGCGCGCCTCGGGCAGCTCATCCCGCAGCTCGACCAGCCGCAGCGCCAGGTCAACATCCAGGTGCGCATCCAGGAGGTCACCCGCTCCTTCGCGCACGACTTCGGCCTCGACTTCAGCGGCGCCTTCGGTCAGATGCAGGCGAGCCTCCTCGACACGGGCCTGTCGTTCATCTTCGACATGGCGTCGGCCGTCTCGAGCTTCAACGTCATGGCGGTGCTCGACGCCCTCGAGACGCAGGGTCTCTCCCGCCGCGTCGACGACGCCAACCTCACGCTGCTCGACAAGCAGACGGGCACCCTGATCTCGGGCGGCAACGTGCGCATCCTGCTCCCGAACGCCGCCGGCGAGGCGGTGCTCGAGGAGGTCGAGTACGGCGTGCAGCTCACCCTGACGCCGCTCATCGGCGCCGACGGCCGCATCACGATCACGGTGGCCGCCGAGGTCTCCGACCTCCTGCCGCCGCCGACGGCCGATGCCGTGCTGCACACCTCCACGCGGCGCGTGTCGACGACCGTGACGCTCGAGCCCGGTCAGACCGTCCTCCTCGGCGGACTGATGCAGGACCAGATCATCATCGAGAAGAAGCGCCTGCCCGTGCTCGGCGCGATCCCCGTCATCGGCGAGCTCTTCGGCACGACCGACAGCGAGGAGACCTCGGGCGAGCTGCTGCTGATCGTGACCGCCGACGTCATCAGGTGAGCCGCTGAGCCCCGGCCGCCCCGCGGCCCAAAGCCTGAGACCAGCGCCCCGCCCGGCACCCGCCGGGCGGGGTCTTCCGTGCCGGAGCTCCCGGGTCGTCCGTAGGCGCTGCGAGGAAGCGCGCCGCGGCCCGGAGGCACCGTCCACGACGCAAGCGAGGGCCATGCTACGCTGCCATGATGCTGCGGTACCTCTCCGCCGGAGAGTCACACGGCCCCTCCCTCACCGTGATCCTGGACGGCGTCCCCGCCGGCCTCGAGCTCGTCGCCAGCGAGCACATCGACCCGTGGCTGCGGCGGCGACAGGGCGGCTACGGGCGCGGTCAACGCATGGTCATCGAGACCGACTCCGCCGCGATCCTAGGCGGCGTGCGGGCCGGGCGCACCACGGGCGCGCCCGTGGCCATCTCGATCGCGAACCGCGACAACGCCAACTGGCGCGAGGTCATGGACCCCGCGCCGGGCAACGAGCCGCGCAAGCGCGCGCTCACCGAGCCCCGCCCCGGCCACGCCGACCTGGCAGGCGGGGTGAAGTACGGGCACAAGGACCTGCGCGACGTCCTCGAGCGCGCCTCGGCCCGCGAGACGGCCAGCCGCGTCGCCGCGGGCGCCGTCGCGCTGCGCCTGCTGGACGTCGCCGGCATCGTCGGCTGCGCCCGCGTCGTGAGTCTCGGGGGCGTCCCCTGCGACGGCGGCATGGACTGGGACCGCGTCAGCGAGCTCGACGCGAGCCCGCTGCGCACGTTCGACCGGGACGCCGAGGACGCGATCATGGCCCGCATCGACGCGGCGAAGGAGCGGGGCGACACGCTCGGCGGCGTGGTGGAGGCCCGCTTCAGGGGCGTGCCAGTGGGCCTCGGCTCCTACGTCCAGTGGGACAGGAAGCTCGACGGGCGCCTGGCGCAGGCCGTGATGAGCGTGCCGGCGATGAAGGCGTGCGAGATCGGCGACGGTTGGCACGCGGCCGCGGTGCCCGGGAGCGAGGTGCACGACGCGATCGTCGCGCGCGAGGGCGGCAGCTACGTGCGCGCCACGAACCGCGCCGGCGGCCTGGAGGGCGGCGTGACGAACGGCGAGGACCTCGTGGTGCGGGCTGCGATGAAGCCCATCGCCACGCTGATGCGCCCGCTGCCCACGGTCGACGTCGTCAGCCATCAGCCGGCGGACGCCGCCAGGGAGCGCTCGGACGTCACGGCCGTACCCGCGGCCTCGATCGTCGTGCTGGCCATGGCGGCGCTCGTCCTGGCCGACGCGCTCCTCGAGAAGTTCGGCGGCGACACCGTGGGCGAGGTACTCGCCCGCCTCGAGAGCCACCGCGAGCACGTCGCGGCGTACTGATGACCGATCCCGCTGCCAGGCGGCACCTCCCGCCAGAGCGGGTCGTGACCTGGGTGGCGATGGCCGGGTTCATGGGCACGGGCAAGAGCCGCATCGGCTGGGAGCTGTCGCGGCGGCTGCAGCTGACCTTCGTCGACACCGACCGCGTCATCGAGCGGGTCGGCTGCATGCGCATCACCGACATCTTCGAGCTGTACGGCGAGGAGGTGTTCCGCGACTACGAGACCGAGATCGTCAAGCGCTGCGTCCGGCTCGACGAGGTCGTCGTGTCGACGGGCGGCGGCACCGTGGTCCGGCCGGAGAACCGCGCGCTGCTGAAGGCGCGCGGCCCCGTCGTCGTGCTCACCGCCAGCCCCGAGACCGTCTACCGGCGCACGCGGCGCAACCGTCGCCCCATGCTCGAGGTCGGCGACCCGCTGGAGCGCATCCGGGCGCTCATGGCCAGCCGCCAGGCCGCCTACGACGACGTGGCGTCGTTCAAGGTCTCGACCGACGGGCGAGACTCCGGCGACGTCGTCGAGGAGATCGTGGAGCGCCTCCAAGCGTGGAGCCGGGAGCACGGCGGCGACGAGGGCGGGAGGTGAGCGCCGCCCGTCCTGGGCCTCCCCTCGCGGCACGTGCGCCGGGGAGGGACCGACCGTGAGCGCGCTCCCGGCGTCGACCGGCGCGGCGCTGGCGCCCGACGCCCGGACCGTCACGGTCTCGGTCTCCCCTCCCTACGACGTCGTCGTCGGTCCCGGCCTCCTCGCCTCCGCGGCCGAGCGCGTGCGGGAGGCGCGGCTGGCGGTCGTCAGCGACGAGACCGTGTGGGGCCTCCACGGCCGCGGACTCGCGGCGGCGCTCGAGGGCGCCGGCAGGAGCGTCCTCACCGTCACGGTCCCGCCGGGCGAGGGCAGCAAGGACCTGGCCACCTACGGCCGGGTCGTGCGCGCGCTGGCGGCCGGCGGCCTGGGGCGCGACGGCGGCGTGCTGGCGCTCGGCGGCGGCGTGGTGGGGGACCTGGCGGGCTTCGCGGCCGCCACCTACCTGCGCGGCGTGCCCTGCTACCAGCTGCCCACCACCCTCCTCGCGATGGTCGACGCCGCGATCGGCGGGAAGACCGCGATCGACCTGCCCGAGGGCAAGAACCTCGTCGGCGCCTTCTGGCAGCCCCGGACCGTGCTCGCCGACGTGGACACCCTGGCGACGCTGCCCGTACGCGAGCTGCGCCAGGGCGCCGCCGAGGTGCTCAAGACCGGCCTGATCGGCGACCCTGGGTTGGTGGAGGCGACCGAGCGCCTCCTCCTGCCGGCGATCGCGGGCGCGCCGTCCGCTTCACCTGCCGACCCCGGCGCCCTGCCCGTCGCCGAGCTCGTCGACGTCGTCGCTCGCTCCGCCGCGGTCAAGGCCAGGGTGGTAGCGGAGGACCCGCACGAGAGCGGCGTCCGCGCGCACCTTAACCTCGGCCACACCCTGGCGCACGCCCTCGAGGCGGCGTCCGGCCTCGCGCTGTCGCACGGCGACGCGGTCCTCCATGGCCTGGTGTTCGCCGCCGTGCTGGGACGGGACCGCGGCCTGGCCGACGTCGTCGAGCGTGTGGCCGGCCTCGTCAAGCGCCTCGGCCCAGACCCGCTGCCCACGTTCGACCTCGCGTCCCTGGCACCGTTCCTGGCGCGGGACAAGAAGGCCGTGGCCGGGCGGATGCGCTTCGTCCTCCTGGAGGAGGTGGGGCGGCCGGTCGTCGTCGACGACGTGACCGCGGACGAGCTCGCGTCCGCGTGGCGAACCCTCGAGGAGCTGATGCGATGATCCTGGTGCTCAACGGACCGAACCTCAACCTCCTCGGCAAGCGCGAGCCCGGCGTCTACGGGCGGGCGACGCTCGACGACGTCCGCGCCGACCTGGAAGGCCTCGCCGCCGAGCTCGGCACGCGCGTGGAGCTGCGCCAGAGCAACCACGAGGGGCAGCTCATCGACTGGCTCCACGGCGCCGCCGCCGAGGGAGCCCGCGGCGTGGTGCTGAACCCCGGCGGCCTGGGCCACACCAGCGTGGCGCTGCGCGACGCCGTCGCCGCCATCGAGCTCCCGGTCGTCGAGGTCCACGTCTCGAACGTCCACGCCCGCGAGCCGTTCCGCCACCGCAGCCTCACGGCCGGCGCCTGCGTCGGTGTCGTCACGGGCTTGGGCGTGCGGGGCTACGGACTGGCCGTGCGGTACCTGGTCGAGTCGTCATCTGCGGGCTAGGTCCGTGCCCAGCGGTCGGTCGGGGCCTGGACGCGTGTGACGCGGACGTACGTGACGCCTCGCAGGGCGCGCCCGATGCGAGCCCGCGGGGCACGGGGCCGGCCGCGGGCGGTGCTCAGCCGCGCAGGAAGCCTGTCGGCGCCTCACCCACCGGCGGCAGGTCGTCGAGGGACGAGAGCCCGAAGTCGAGCAGGAAGCGCTCCGTGGTCCCGTACAGCAGCGGCCTGCCGACGACGTCCTTCTGGCCGACCACCTTGACCAGCTCGCGCTCCTGGAGGGTCTCGAGCGTCGAAGCGCACGAGGCGCCGCGCGCGGCCTCGAGCTCGCCGCGCGTTATCGGCTGGTGGTAGGCGATGAGGGCCAGCGTCTCGAGCGCCGCCGAGCTGAGGGGCGGCAGCGGTGCCGGTGAGAGCAGCGTGGCGAGCGCGGGCACGAGCCGCGGCGCGACGACGAGCCGGTAGCCGCCCGCCACGTTCTCGACCTCGATGCCGAGGCCCTGCTCCTGCAGCACCTCGTGCAGGGCCTTCACCTCGCGGGTCACGGCCTCCTCGCTCACGCCCAGGAGGCCCTTGAGGTCCTTGACCGACAGCGGCTTCTCCGCCGCCAGCAGCGCGGCGCACAGCAGCGCCCTGACCTCGCGTCGTGCGGTGTCCTCCACGCTCCCTCGTTCTACCGTCCCGACGGGCACGCGACATGCTCCCAAGCCGCGTCGGCGGTGTCAAGGCGCCCCGCGCGTCGCGGCGGGGCTCACGGCGGCGCGCGGGCGATCTCGCGCCCGCCTCTCCGGTCACGGCGCCCGCCACTCCAGAACGCGCGGCTCGGGCGCGAGCACGAGCACGGCGGCGGCCTCGGCGTGCGAGCTGCCCTCCTGGGCGCGCGCCGCGAGGCGGTACACGGGCGGGTCGGTGCCAGCGTCCGCGGTCAGGGTCGCCGTGGCGGTCACCCCGAGGGCCGGCCAGGGGCCGAAGCTCGTCGGGACGGCGACGGACGCCGCCTCCGCCTCCACGACCTCGGCGAGTGCCAGCACCAGCGCGGCGCGCGCCTGGGGCCGTGACAGGGCGGCACCGGCTGCCGCGCGTGCGGCGAGCGTGGCCAGGCCGGCGTCCAAGCTCATCGCGAGAGCGATCGCCCCGACGGCCAGCAGCACGAGGAGCACGGCGACCAGGACGAAGCCGCGCCGCGAGGTCGGGCGCGTCACGGCGCCACCGCCACGGTCGGGCGCGCCGCCAGGAGCACGACGGCCGTCCGCGCCTCGCCCTGGGCCGCCGAAAGGCTCAGCACCAGGGCTCGCGCCTCCGGGTACGCGGCGCCCGGGACGGGCGCGAGGAGGTCGCCGCTCCCGGTCACCACCCAGTCGACCCGGAGCCCCGCGACCCCCGCCACGAGCGGCTGCCGGCTGGCGCTGCCCGCGGTGCGGTAGAGCTGCGGGGCGCCGCCCGCGTCGACACGCGCCTCGAAGCGGAGCTCGCGGGCGACGGGAGGGCCCGCGAGCCTGTCGTCGACGAACCTCGCTTGGATGACGTGGCCCGAGGCGGAGCCTGTGAGGGTGACGTCGGGTCCTGGACCGGAATCGTCGGCGAGCGGGTAGGGAGCGTGACCGGCCAGGCCGACCTCCTCGGCGAGGAGCTCGGCGGCCAAGTCGAGGGCCCGCCACGGCTCCGTCGCCCGCTCCTCCGCCGCGCCGGCCGCGTTCGCGCCCACGAGCACGCCGCTCACGGCAGCCAGCAGCAGCGACGCGACGGCGAGGGTGACGAGGACCTCGACGAGGGTCAGGCCGGCCGCCGCGCGGGTCCGCCGCCGGCGCCGGCCGTTCGTCCGGCCGTGGGGGCATCGGTCGGACGTCATGGGCGCGCCTCGCCCCCCGCCGCGGCGACACCCATGGCGTCCTCGCGCGGGCCGGCACCGACGGCGGCGAGCTCGCGGCCGTCGGAGGCGGCGACGACCACCCGGTGGACCTGCGGACGGCAGGAGGCGCCGGCACAGAGGGTCTCGACACGGCAGCGGGCCACGGCCGGCCACCTGGTCGCGACGCGGCAGGCCTCGCCCGCTGCCCCGGCGGCCGCGAGGAGGCGCGACTCGGCCTCGGCTGCGACGGCCAGGTCGCGCGTGACCTGCGCGGTACGAGTGGCCCGGAGGCTCGCGGCCTGCAGGGCGATCAGGGCGGCGGCCACGACCGCCAGGATGCCGATGGCGACGAGCACCTCGACCAGGCCCAGACCGGCGTCGGCGCGCGACGGCATGGTGCCCGTCCGGTCCTGCCGGGCCAGGGCGTGCGCCGGCGCGGTCGCGCGAGGACCCCGGGCCCTCCCGCACGCGCGGCGGGCGACCGGCGTCACGGTCCCGCCTCCACTCGGACCCGACCCAGGCTGGAGACGACCACCGCGGCCGAACCGAAGGGGCCGCGCAGCTCGAGCGTGCCGCTGATGACGCCGCCGCCGTCGCAGTCGCGGCCGGAACCGGAGGGCAGCCAGTAGAGCCCGCCCGACCGGAGGCCGCGCGCGAGCGTCACCCCGGGGAAGTCGCGGAGCCTCACCGTGGCGAGCGTCCGGCCGCCGGAGTCGCACACCGGTACGGCGCCGGAGGCTCGAGCGGCGAGGCCCGCGCCGCCAGGGAGCTCGACGACGGCGACCGGGGCGCCGGTCCACATCGCCTCGACGCGGGCGTGCAGGAGCAGCGCCCGCACCGCCCGCGCCGCCCGCATCTCGAGGGCCGGCCTGGCCGTGACGACGCCCAGCCCGGCGAGGACGCCGAGGACCGCGAGCACGAGGAGCGCCTCTACGAGCGTGAAGCCGCGGATGTGAGCGCTGCGCCGTTGGCCAGGCATGGCGCGAGGCTAGACGGCGGTCGCGACGGCCGTGGGCGGCAGCCGGGCCAGGGCCTGGCACCGGTAGGCGACGGCCGGCCGCCATCCGGGTAGTTGCCTAGGCGGCGCCACGACGCGGTCGGCATGCCGGCGGCGCTTCGGCGCGGTGGGCGCCGCCCCTGAGCCGGCGGCGCCCGACCCAGCTCACCGCCGCAGCCAGCTCACCTCCGCAGCAGACCGAGCTCGGTGGCGCGCTTCACGGCCGTCAGCCTGTCGCGGACGTCCAGCTTGTGGAAGACGCGCTCGAGGTGGTCCTTGACCGTCTCGGGGCTCACGCCCATGGCCTTGGCGATCGCCTTGTTGCTGTAGCCCTGCCCGAGGAGGGCCAGGGCCTCGCTCTCCCGCGGCGTCAGGTCGGGCACGGCGGCGTGCGGCATCCAGTCGGTATCGGGCTCCTCGATGACGCGCCTGAGCATCCGGGCGAGCTCCTTCGGCGCCGTCTCCTTCGAGAGGAAGGCGCGCGCGCCGGCCTGCCTGGCGGCC
>Ga0123332_1004715_pt1 | contig 11843 bp, 12 predicted proteins | sample BioC12SIPDNA_4_FD_89958 | JGI IMG/M metagenome (GOLD analysis project Ga0123332, IMG submission 89958) | Anaerobic biogas reactor microbial communites from Washington, USA - Biogas_R2_A C12 SIP DNA | ecosystem: Engineered > Bioreactor > Anaerobic > Unclassified | place: Washington, USA...
ACCGCATCATCGAGGGCAAGGGGGCCACGAACTACGCCGTGGGCCTCGCGACGACGCGCATCATCGAGGCGGTGCTCAAGGACGAGCACCGGGTGCTGCCTGTCTCGCGGCTGCTCGAGGGGTATCACGGGCAGTCGGACGTGTGCCTGTCCGTCCCGACGGTCGTGGGCAGGGCTGGTGCGCAGGCGCAGATCGAGGTGCCGATGAGTGCTGACGAGCTGAGCGACCTGCGCCGCTCGGGCGAGGCGCTGCGCAAGGTCGCGAGCGGCCTTGGCTTCTGAGCCCTCGCCGCCTCAGAGTGCGCGGAGCACCGAGACGACGCGACCGAGGATCTCGAACTCCTCGCCGGGGATCGGCTCGTAGGCGGGGTTCGCAGGCAGGAGCCACACGCGCCCGTCGGCACGCTTGAAGGTCTTGACCGTCGCCTCGCCGTCGTGCATCGCGGCGACGATCTGGCCGTTCTCGGCGGTCGGCTGGGAGCGGACCACGACGAGGTCGCCGTCGCAGATCGCCGCGTCGATCATCGAGTCGCCCGTGACCTTGAGCAGGAAGAGCTCACCGTCCCCGACGAGCTGGCGCGGGAGCGGGAAGACGTCCTCGACGTGCTGGTCGGCCAGGACCGGGCCGCCCGCTGCGATCCGCCCGACGAGCGGGGCGTAGGCGGGCTCGGGCGCCTCGTCGCCGGGGGAGAGGTGCTCGAGACCGTAGTCGGGCTGGTCGAAGCCACGCGGGCGCAGGGCGCGCGCGTCGTCGGGCTGGATGACCTCGATCGCACGTGGACGGTTCGGGTCGCGACGCAGGTAACCCTTGCGCTCGAGCGCGGTCAGCTGGTGCTTGACGCTCGAGGGACTCACGAGACCGACGACCGCACCGATCTCGCGCATGCTCGGTGGGTAGCCCCGCTCGAGGATCGAGGTGCGGATCGTGTCGAGGATCTTGCGCTGGCGGGGCGTGAGCCCGTCCTGGACGGAGGGTCGCTGGGGCAGGGAGTGCACGGTCGCGAGCTCCTCGTCCTGCCCGTCGGTGCTGGTCGATCCGTCGTGGGTCACCGTCGTTCCTCCGTTCGGTTCCTGCCGCGCCGCCCCCGGGAGCTCCGTGCGGTGCCCCGGTCGCCCGAGTGTCGGTGGCTCGTGGTCGGCTACCTCCACAGTAGGGCGCCGACGACGTCGGACCAGACATTTGTTCGAGTGTGTCGCGCCTTCCGATTGACAACGGTACACCCGTTCGAGGAACATGTGTATGACGAACACACGTACAGAGCCGCAGGTCGCGGCCACCCGGAGGATGGAGCAGACGATGAGCGCGATCACTGCCGAGCACGTGGCCTTCCCCGTGCACGCCGCCCGCCGTCGTCCGGCGCGCGGGCAGGCGCCCTTGCACCTGACCGCCCGCGGGCGCCGGGTCGTGACGGTCCTCGCGGTCGTGCTCGCCCTCGTCGTGGGCCTCGTGGGGGGCCGGGCGACCGCCTCGAGCCCCGAGCGCGGTCTCGAGGTCGACCTGTACACCGTCGGGGCGGGCGAGACCCTGTGGTCGATCGCGACGGCCCACGCCGCTCCCGGGGCAGACGTGCGCGACGTCGTCGACGAGCTCATGTCGCTCAACGAGCTGTCGGGCCCTTCGCTCGTCGCGGGCCAGCAGCTCGTCGTCCCGGCCGACCAGGACTGACCCACGCTGGTCCCGGGGGCGGCCCCACCGGCCGGTCGGTGAGCCGGGTGTTTGCGCGCTCGCACCCGTCGGTCTAGGTTTCTCGCAGATGTTGCAGGGGCGCTCACGTGGTGCCCCGAACCGATCAGCGAGGGCCGCGGCCCGACGGCGAGGAGGCGGCGTGCACTGCCCGTTCTGCAGGCACGGGGATTCCCGGGTCGTTGACTCGAGGACCTCCGACGACGGCGCGTCGATCCGGCGCCGCCGCCAGTGCCCCGAGTGCGGTCGGAGGTTCACGACGATCGAGACCGCGAGCCTCTCGGTCGTCAAGCGTTCGGGCGTGGTCGAGCCGTTCAGCCGCGAGAAGATCATCGCCGGGGTGCGCAAGGCGTGCCAGGGGCGGCCCGTCTCGGAGGACGACCTCGCGATGCTCGCCCAGCGCGTCGAGGAGAACGTCCGCGCGGGCGGGAGCGCCGAGCTCGACTCCTACGAGGTGGGCCTGGCGATCCTCGGTCCGCTGCGCGAGCTCGACGAGGTCGCCTACCTGCGGTTCGCCTCGGTCTACCAGGGCTTTGCGAGCCTCGAGGACTTCGAGGCCGCGATCACGGCCTTGCGCGCGGAGAACGAGGCGACCGAGGCGGCCGACGACGCGGCCGCGGGCGCTGGCTCGCCCGACGAGCTCGCGGATCTCGGCCGCCCCTGAGCGGGCGACCGCACCTGCGGTCGTTCAGCGGCGCGAGCGCGCCGCCCAGATGTTGATCCCGCTGTCGACCGCGTGCTCCTCGATCGCGGCGAGCTCGTCCTCGGAGAGCTCGAGGCGCTCGATCGCGGCGAGGTTCTCGTCGAGCTGGCGCACCGAGCTCGCGCCGAGCAGGAGCGAGGTGACGCGCGGGTCGCGCAGCGCCCACGCGAGGGCGAGCTGGGCGAGGCTCTGCCCGCGCTGCTTGGCGATCGCGTCGAGCGCCCGCACCCGCGCGAGGTTCTCCTCGGAGAGGAACTCAGGGCGCAGCGAGCCCGCGCGCGCGGCCCGGGAGTCCTCGGGCACGCCCTCGAGGTAGCGCGAGGTGAGCATGCCCTGCGCGAGCGGGGAGAAGGCGATCATCCCCATCCCGACCTTCTCGAGGACATCGAGCAGGCTCAGGCCGTCTGCGCCCGGGTCCGGCTGCTCGACCCACCGGTTGAGCATCGAGTACGAGGGCTGGTGGATGAGCAGGGGCAGGCCCATGTCCCGGGCGATCGCGACGGCCTCGAGGGTGCGGGCCGCGGAGTAGGAGGAGAGGCCCGCGTAGAGCGCGCGTCCGGACTCAACAGCGGTCCGCAGCGCCCCGATCGTCTCCTCGAGGGGGGTGTCGGGGTCGTCGCGGTGGGAGTAGAAGATGTCGACCGTGTCGAGCCCCATCCGGCGCAGCGAGGCGTCGAGCGAGGACAGCAGGTACTTGCGCGAGCCCCACTCGCCGTAGGGGCCGGGGTGCATCCGGTAGCCGGCCTTGGTCGACACGACGATCTCGTCGCGGTACGGGCGCAGGTCCGTCGCGAGCATCCGGCCGAAGGACTCCTCGGCCGCCCCAGGGGGAGGCCCGTAGTTGTTCGCGAGGTCGAAGTGGGTGACGCCGCGGTTGAAGGCGTGCAGGACGATCTCGCGCTGGGTCGAGGCGGGGTCCGCGGCGCCGAAGTTCTGCCACAGGCCGAGGCTGATCGCAGGCAGCAGGAGCCCGCTGCGCCCGCAGCGGCGGTAGGTCATCTCGTCGTAGCGGCCCGGCGCGGGCACGTGAGGATCGCTCATGACCTCGACCCTAGCGCGCACGAAAAGGCGTTGAGGGGCGGGGTCGCGCGTCTCACACTAGGGTCGACGAGTCGAGCCGAAGGAGGCCCAGATGGCTGACAAGGAAGGTGGCGCACCGGCGCCCGACGAGGATGTCAAGGCTCGGTTCCGCGAGGCCCTCGAGCGCAAGAAGGCCAACCACCACCGCTCGGCGGAGTCGGCCGAGCAGACGGGTTCCGTGCACGGGCCCGAGACGACGGGCGGCGGTCCGCGGTTCTTCCGCCGCAAGTCGGGCTGACCCGGACCGAGCCAGTGGCCGGTCCGCGCCATGGGTGACCGTGGCGCGGACCCGCCGTCAGCTCAGGACGCGCAGCCGGATCGTCTGCTCCATCGCGGCGAGCGCGGCCTCGACCGCGGGGTCCACCGCGCCGTCGACCTCGGTCACGACGTAACCGAGGTCGCCCTGGGTCGCGAGCAGCTGGCTCGCGATGTTGACCCCGTGCTCGGCGAGCGTCTGGTTGACCGCCGCGAGCACCCCGGGGGTGTTGCGGTGCAGGTGGGCGAAGCGGTGCCGACCGTTGGTCTGGGCGAGGGCGAGGTTGGGCAGGTTGACGCTGAGCGTCGTCGAGCCCGTCGTGAGGTAGTCGCGCAGCTTGCCCGAGACGAAGTTGCCGATCGACTCCTGGGCCTCTTGCGTCGATCCGCCCACGTGCGGGGTGAGGATGACGTTGGGCAGGCCGCGCAGCTCGGAGTCGAAGGCGTCGCCGCGCTTCTTGGGCTCGTCGGGGAACACGTCGATCGCGGCGCCCGCGATGTGGCCCGAGAGGATCGACTCGCGCAGGGCCGCGTAGTCGACGACGAAGCCGCGCGAGAGGTTGAGAAAGATTGAGCGGGGCTTCATCTTCGCGAACTGCTCTGCGCCGAACAGGCCCGCGTTGCCCGCGCGCCCGTCGACGTGCAGCGTCACGGTGTCGGCCACCGCGAGGAGCTCGTCGAGCGTCTCGGCGCGGCGCGCGTTGCCGAGCGCGAGCTTCTCCTGGGTGTCGTAGAACACGACCGACATACCGAGGTTCTCGGCGAGCACCGAGAGCTGGGTCCCGATGTTGCCGTAGCCGACGATCCCGAGCGTGCGGCCGCGGACCTCGTGGGCGCCCTCGGCCGTCTTGTCCCACACCCCCGCGTGCAGCGCCTTGTCGCGCTCGGTGAGCCGGCGCGCGAGCGCGATGATCTCGGCGAGCGCAAGCTCGACGACCGAGCGCGTGTTGGAGAACGGTGCGTTGAACGCCGCGATGCCGCGGTGCGCCGCTGCCGACAGGTCGATCTGGTTCGTGCCGATGCAGTACGCGCCGATCGCGAGCAGGTCGGGGGCGTTCTCGACGACCCGCTCGGTCACGTGCGTCTTCGAGCGGATGCCGAGCAGGTGGACGCCGTCGAGGGCCTCGATGAGCTCGTCCTCGTCGAGGGCGCCCGAGCGGGTCGTCACCTCGATCCCCTGGGCGACAAGGAGCTCACGGGCGACGGGGTGGAGGTTCTCGAGGAGGAGGGCGCGCAGCACGCCCCTATCGTGCACCTCGCCGCGCGTCGACCCAAGTTCATACCGCCCGTCGGACAGCGATGGGCTCGCCTCGCGGTCGTCCTCGGGGCCTAGAAGTCGCCGTCGGTGAGACCGGCCGGGAGCTCTGCGGCGTGCACGACCCGCAGCTGACGCGTCGGCCGGGTCATCGCGACGTAGAGGTTCCCGGGCGACTCGGCGAGGATCTCGGCCGGCTCGACGAGCACGACGACGTCGAACTCGAGGCCCTTGGACTCGCGGGCCGTCAGGACGCGCAGCACGGGTTCGCCCGAGAGCTCGTCGCGCACCGCGAGGTCGGCGAGCGACTCCTGGAGCGCAGCGAGCCGTTCCTCGGCGACGACGACGGCGGCACGGCCCTCGGCACCGCGCGCGACGAGACCGAGCGCGGCGGTCGCATGGTCGCGCACCGTGGCGTGCAGCTCGTCCGTCCGCTCGACCACGAGCGCGTCGGGGACGTCGCGCGCCGAGGTGAGCGGGCTCGGGGCCAGACCCGCGCGCCGGGCGACACGCATCGCGGCCTCGGTGATCGTCGCGGGCGTGCGGTAGCTCACGGTGAGCTCCTCGAGCCGCCACGCGGTCGAGAGCACGGGATCGATCCGCTCGGCCCACGATCCGGTGCTCCCGCGCGCGGCGGTCTGCGCGAGGTCGCCCACGATCGTGAGCGAACGGGTCGGGACCCGGCGCAGGATCGCGCGCCAGTCCATCGGCGAGAGGTCCTGGGCCTCGTCGACGATCACGTGCCCGTAGGTCCAGGTCCGGTCGGCCGCGGCGCGCTCGGCCGTCGTGAGGTCGGGCCCGCGCGAGGCGAACCGCTCGGCGAGCAGCTCGGCCGAGACGAAGGCGCTCGCGGCCGAGCCCTCGAGGACGCTGCGGGCGTACTCGACGTCCTGGGCGTGCCGCTCGGCGTCGAGCCTCGCGCGGGCGCGTGCGGCCTGGTCGTCCTCGCCCAGCAGCTCGGCCGCCTCGTCGAGCAGGGGGACGTCCGCGGGGGTCCACGGGGCGCCCTTCTCGCGGCGCAGGAGCTCGCGCTCGCGCGCCGCGAGCTCGCGCGCGGCGGCCTCGAGCCGGTGCGGCTTGGCGAACAGGTCCTCGAGGAGCCCCTGGGGGGTGAGCGGCATCCACGCGAGGTTGAGCGCGACGCGGACCTCGCGCGTCGTGCGCAGGTCCTCCATGATGTCGCCGCGCTCGTCGGGCGGCACGGGCATCGCGAGCTGCTCGGAGTACTGTGCCGCGAGCCGCGCGAGCATCTCGCGCACGAAGGTCACGCGCGCCTGGTTGTGGGCCCGGTGACCTCGGCGCGCCCGGGCGATCGCGGCGCGTACGTCGTCGGGGGTGATGACGACGGTCCGTCCGTCGAGCGTGACGGGGACCGGCTCGGCCGGGACGCGCTGGCGCTGGCGCACGGCGCGCGCGACGATGCGTGCCCACACCGCGCGGCCCTTGATCTCGGCGACCTCCTCGGGCTCCTCCCCGCTCGCGACGATGCCGGGGAAGAGTCCTGCGACCGTCGTCGCGAGGACGCCGGTCTCGCCGAGCGAGGGCAGGACCTGGTCGATGTAGCGCAAGAAGTCGTCGCTCGGACCCACGACGAGCACGCCCGAGCGCTCGAGCACCTCGCGGTGCGCGTAGAGCAGGTACGCGGCGCGGTGCAGCGCGACAGCGGTCTTGCCCGTCCCGGGCCCGCCCTGGACGACGAGCGCGCCCGTGAGCGGCGCACGCACGATCGCGTCCTGCTCGGCCTGGATCGTCGCGACGATGTCGTGCATCTTGCCCGTGCGCCCCGCGCCGAGCGCCGCGAGGAGCGCGCCGTCGCCCGAGACGGTCGCAAGGTCGTCGCGCGCCTCGAGCGCCTCGAGGTCGAGCACGTCGTCCTCGATGCCCGTCACGGTGCGACCGCGGGTCACGAGGTGACGGCGCCGCACGACGCCGTCGGGCCGCGCGGCAGTGGCACGGTAGAACGGCTCTGCGGCGGGCGCGCGCCAGTCGGTCAGGAGCGTGTCGTGCTCGGCGTCGGTCAGGCCGATCCGCCCGACGTAGCGGCGCGTCGTGTCGTGCAGGTCGAGCCGCCCGAACACGAGACGGTCCTCGACCGACTCGAGCTGCGCGAGCCGGTCCTCGTACATCGTCGCGAAGGAGTCGCGCTCCGAGCGGTTCTGCGGGGTCCCGCCGCCGCGCCCGCGCCGCACCCGGCGCAGCCGTTCTCGGGTGTGCGCGCGCAGCTCGTCGAGGCGCGTGTACACGGTGTCCACGACGCGCTGCTCGCCCGCGAGCTCGTCCTCGAGCCGCGGCGGGGTCGTGGCACCTTGACCGGGTGCCGACGGGGCGTCCGTCCGGGTCGGGTCGTCGAGGGGGGAGGGGAGGGGGGAGTCGATCTCGTGCGCCGTCCGACCGTCGGTCACTGCCGTCCTTTCGTCCCCGTCGCCCGTGCACCTCGCGCAAGGCGACCGTCCATTATCCGCCACGGGGCGGGCAGAGTCCATCGGCTCGGGATGGAATCCTGGGACGGCCTGGGACGTTGCTCAGGTGGACGTCCGATGCTGGACCCGAGAGGCAAGGAGATCCTCGCGCGATGCGCAACCCGAAGAAGCTCTACGAGATCGACCCCGAGGTGGCCGCCGCGGTCACGGCGAGCGGAGGGGCCCCCGTCCTGCTGCACGCGGTGCGCGGCTTCGTCGACTCGGGCTCGGTCGCGCAGGTCGTCACCGACCACCTGCGCGCGGTGTTCGAGCCTCGGCGCCTCGCGACCTTCGAGGTCGACGAGCTGATCGACTACCGCAGCCGCAGGCCCGCGATGACCTTCGCGTCGAGCACGTGGGCCGACGTCGAGGAGCACGAGCTCGCGATCGAGCTGTTCGAGGACGAGGGCGGCACCCCGTTCCTCCTCCTGCACGGGCTCGAGCCGGACCTGCAGTGGGAGCGGTTCGTCGCTGCCGTGCGGCAGCTCGTCGAGCGCTTCGACGTCTCGCTCGTCGCGGGGGTGCACGGCATCCCCATGGCGGTCCCGCACACCCGAGAGCTCTCGGCGACGGTGCACGGGACGCGGCCCGAGCTCGTCGAGGACTTCCCGTCGTGGTTCGGCACGGTCCAGGTGCCCGGGAGCGTCGGCTCGCTCCTCGAGCTGCGGCTCGGGCAGGCGGGGCACGACGCGGTCGGTGTCGCGGTCCACGTGCCGCACTACCTGTCGAGCTCGACGTACCCGGCCGCGGCGGTGACCGGGCTCGCGTACCTCGAGCGGCTCACGGGTCTCGACCTCGCGCGCCTCGAGCTCGAGCCCGCGGTGCTGCGCGCCGCCGAGGAGGTCGAGCGTCAGCTCTCGGAGTCCGACGAGGCCCTCGAGGTCGTCCAGGCGCTCGAGAACCAGTACGACGCGTTCCGGCGCGGGACCGAGGGCGAGAGCATGCTCGCCGAGGGCGGGCGCATCCCGACCGCGGACGAGCTCGGTGCACGTTTCGAGGAGTTCCTCGCGCAGCAGCGGCGCGACCAGGGTCAGTGAGTCGCGTCCTTTACCACATCGTTACCAAAAGATGCGCCTTTAGTCACCAAGAACTCATGGCGCGGCTCTCGCGCTGCGTGGCAGAGTGTGGGCCGTTGCAGTGACGTACGTACTACCGCTCGACCCGGCGCCGGGACTCCGGCACCCCAGCCTCGGCTGGTCCACCCGGTTCATGACGTGGGACCGAAGCATTGCGGCAGGAAGGCCGGCAGCTCGCCGGCCGCAAGACCGTCCCCGGATGGAACAGTAAGGAAGCAAGATATGGCACAGGGTGCTGTGAAGTGGTTCAACGCCGAGAAGGGCTATGGGTTCATCGCCCAGGACGGCGGCGGCGCAGACGTGTTCGTCCACTACTCGAACATCGAGACGCAGGGCTACCGGACCCTCGAGGAGGGCCAGCGCGTCGAGTTCGAGATCACGCAGGGCCCCAAGGGTCCCCAGGCGGAGAAGGTCGTCCCGGCCTGAGCCGAGCGCACCACGTCTGACCGCGAGGCCGCACCCCGACGGGTGCGGCCTCGTTCGTGTCCGGGCTCGGGCTCATCCCGCGTGCGGCGGGTCCGCGGGCTCGGGGTCGCGCAGGACCGGGGCGCGCCCGGTGAAGCCCACGGCCTCGGCGCCCACGAGGATCCTCGAGGGTGCGGGCAGCGAACGCACCGCGCGGGCGAGGTCCGCGCTCGCAAGCACCTCGGACGATCGGGTCGCGGCGAGCACGACGTTGCCGTACCGCCGCCCGCGCAGCAGGGCCGGCTCCGCCATGACAGCGAGGTCACCGAAGACGGCCGCGACGGTCGCGGCCTCGGACCGGGCGAGGGCAAGTGGCGGGCGGTCCGCGACGTTCGCGAGGTAGACGCCGTCGGGTCGCAGGACGCGCGCGACCTCGGCCGTGAACTCGAGGGTCTGCACGTGCGCCGGGGTGTGCGCGTCGGCGAAGACGTCACGCACGACGACGTCGGCGCTCGCGTCGGGGAGGGTCGCGAGCACCTCTCGTGCGTCCCCGACGCGGATGCGCAGCGCGGGGGAGCGGGGCAGCTCGAACCACTCGCGCACGTGGCGCGCGAGGAGCTCGTCGATCTCGACCGCGAGCTGACGCGAGCCTGGTCTGCACGCGTGGATGTAGCGCGCGAGGGTGCAGCCAGCGCCCCCGAGGTGCACCGCGGCGATCGGGGCGCCCGTGGGGGCGAGCCGGTCGAGCACCGCGGCCATCTGCTGCATGTACTCGAACTCGAGGTGCTCGGGGTCGTCGAGGTCGACGTGCGAGCTCGGGACGCCGTCGAGCATGAGCGTGAAGGCGCGCGGTGCGCTCGGGTCGGGCAACAGCTCGACCGTTCCCGTCGTCGTCGGAACCGGTCCGGCGGGGACCCGGGGTGTCAGAGGGGCGCGCGATGATCGCGGACGACGGGCCATGGCACCACGGTAGGCCGGTCGGCAGGACTTGACGAAGGTCGAACGCGTGTTCGATCATGGAGGTGTGAGAACGATGGCAGCACGCTCGAAGGCCTCGGGGCGCGGGGCGCCGCTCCCGCCCGCGACCGTTCAGCTGCTGCGCCGCGCGGACGCCGAGCTCCTCGCGGCGCGCTTCACGGCCGACCCGGACGACCGGTTCGTGCACGCCCACCTCGCGGCGCTGCGCGCCGCCGCCGCGCTCGTCGCAGCATGGGGGCGCCCGACGACGCGTCGTGGGCCGCGCGCGGTCTGGGAGCTGCTCGCACGCACCGCACCGGAGTTCGAGGGGTGGACCGCCTACTTCGCCTCGGGGGCGCGTGCCCGTGCGGACATCGAGGCCGGCGTGACCGGAGTCGTCGACGAGCAGCGCTCGGGTGAGCTGCTCGCGGCGGCCGAGGACTTCGTCGACGAGGTGCGCATCGCGCTCGAGGAGTCTGCCCAGCACGAGGTCGCCCCGGCTCCTCCGGTCGTCGGGAGCGGTGCGGGGTCCAGGGCGGGATGAGGCCGTGAGCCGCGTGCGGCCGGGCGTCGAGGTCCGGCGCGACTGGGGGAGCGACGACACGGGTGCCTCGATCCTGCACGTCGACATGGACGCGTTCTTCGCCTCGGTCGAGATCGCGCGTCGTCCCCACCTACGTGGCCGGCCCGTCGTCGTGGGCGGCAAGGAACGCTCGGTCGTGCTCGCGGCGACCTACGAGGCGCGGGCCTTCGGGGTGCACTCGGCCATGCCGATGGCGCGCGCGCTGCGGCTGTGCCCGCACGCGGTCGTGATCCCGCCCGACCATCGCACGTACCGCGAGGTCTCGCGCCAGGTGATGGCGGTGCTCGCCGAGGTGACGCCCCTCGTCGAGCAGATCAGTGTCGACGAGGCTTTCCTCGACGTCGCGGGGGCCCGGCGTCGGCTCGGCCCGTCGAGCCACATCGCCGAGCGCATCCGCACCCAGGTGCGTGAACGGCACGGCATCACGTGCTCGGTCGGGGTCGCCGCCAACAAGTTCGTCGCGAAGCTCGCCTCGACCTTCGCCAAGCCCGACGGCCTGCTCCTCGTCCCGCGTGAGGCGACCGTGCCGTTCCTGCGCACGCTCCCGGTCGAGTCCTTGTGGGGCGTCGGGGAGCAGACCCGCGCCGCGCTCGCACGCTGGGGCATCACGACGGTCGCCGAGCTCGCCGACAGTGACGTGGCCCTCGTGCAGCGCGCGGTCGGCGCGGCAGCGGGCGCTCACCTGCACGACCTCGCCTGGGGTCGCGACCCTCGCCCGGTGCGACCGGGGCGCACCGAGAAGTCGATCGGTGCGGAGTCGACGTTCGGCCGTGACCAGCGCGACATGGACGTGGTCGAGGCTCGGCTGCGCGAGCTCGCCGACGAGTGCGGTGCACGGCTGCGCAAGCAGGGGCTCGTCGCCCGGACGGTCTCGGTCAAGGTCCGCACGAGCGACTTTCGCACCCTCACGCGCTCGCGCACCCTGACAAGCCCCACGGACGTCGGGCGCGAGATGTTCCTCGTGGGACGCGAGCTCCTCGCGGCGGTCGACTTGCGCGGGCTCGCCGTCCGGCTCGTCGGGATCCGCGGTGAAGGACTCAGCAGCGCGGCCGCGACCCCCGTTCAGCCGACCTTCGACGAGCTCGCGCTCGGCGGGCAGGCCGAGGCGCCGGGGAGCGTACGGGCGGCGGCCGAGCAGGCGATGGACGAGGTCCGCGAGCGATTCGGCAGCGCTGCGATCGCCGCGGGGGTGATTCCTGAGCGTCGGCAGGGTCCCTCGACTACACACCTGGCCTCAGGGCAACTATCCTGAGGAGGACGACCGCGGGACGCACCCACGGCGATGGCTGAGACACGGGGGTGACGATGCCTCTCTCCGAGTACGAGCAACGCGTGCTGGAGCAGATGGAGCGACAGCTTGCCTCCGACGACCCGAGGCTCGCTTCGA
>Ga0123332_1004723_pt1 | contig 11828 bp, 10 predicted proteins | sample BioC12SIPDNA_4_FD_89958 | JGI IMG/M metagenome (GOLD analysis project Ga0123332, IMG submission 89958) | Anaerobic biogas reactor microbial communites from Washington, USA - Biogas_R2_A C12 SIP DNA | ecosystem: Engineered > Bioreactor > Anaerobic > Unclassified | place: Washington, USA...
ATGGAGATGGACCGCCAGGGCGGCCTCGGCGTCATCAACGCGGAGGGTCTGTGGGGGCGCCACGAGGATCTCGACGCCGCGGTTGCCCAGGTCGTGGACACCGTCACCGACGACGCCTCCCTCGACTTCACCGGTGCCAAGGCCATCGCCCGGCTCCAGCAGCTGCACGCCGCCCCGATCGACTTCGACCTGCTCACCGACCGTATCGGCCAGGTCCGCGCCTCGGGTGCCACCGTCGCCGTGCGAGTGAGCCCGCAGCGTGCCCGTGAGCTCGCGCCCGTGGTCATCAAGGCCGGCGCGGAGCTGCTGGTCATCCAGGGCACGATGATCTCCGCCGAGCATGTCGCCACCGGTGGCGAACCCCTCAACCTCAAGGAGTTCATCGGCTCCCTCGAGGTCCCCGTCATCGCGGGTGGTGTCGCCGACTACACCACCGCCATGCACCTCATGCGCACCGGCGCGGCCGGCGTCATCGTCGGCGGCGGCACCAACACCAACCACTACGCCCTCGGACTTGAGGTGCCCATGGCCACCGCCATCGCCGACGTCGCCTCCGCCCGCCGGGAGTACCTCGACGAGACCGGTGGCCGCTACGTCCACATCATCGCCGACGGGGAGATCGAGACCTCCGGTGACGTGGCCAAGGCCATCGCCTGCGGCGCTGACGCCGTCATGCTCGGCACCACCCTCGCACCGGCCGCCGAGGCCGCGGGCAAGGGCACCTACTGGCCGGCCGTCGCCGCCCACCCACGCTTCCCGCGGGTGCTCATCGAGGCCCCGCAGATCGACCTCGTCGAGGACGAGGCGGCCCCCACCCTGGAGACCATCCTCCACGGTCCGTCGACGGAGCCCTTCGGCAACCAGAACATCGTCGGCGGCCTGCGTCGCGCACTGGCCAAGTGCGGGTACACCGACCTCAAGGCCTTCCAGAAGGTCGGGTTGTCCGTCAGCCGCTGACCGGCCCGCACAGCCCCGGGTCCGTCGCGGCTCACTGGACTCCGGGGCGGGGGAGGGTGCGTAGTAGGATGAGCACCGTGACTCAAGCTACCCCCCGCCCCGTCCTCGTCGTCGACTTCGGCGCCCAGTACGCCCAGCTCATCGCCCGTCGCGTGCGTGAGGCCCGGATCTACTCGGAGGTGGTGCCGCACACCGCCACGGCCGAGGAGATCCGAGCCAAGAATCCCGCCGCGCTGGTCCTGTCCGGTGGCCCGTCGTCCGTCTACACGGACAACGCCCCGAAACTGGACCCGGCCATCATGGACCTCGGTGTCCCGGTGTTCGGCATCTGCTACGGCTTCCAGGCGATGACCCACGTCCTCGGCGGCACGGTCGCCGAGACCGGCTCGCGCGAGTACGGCCGCACCGACCTCACCGTGGAGGGCGACGGCGTCCTCCATGACGGGCTGGAGACCACCCACAAGGTGTGGATGAGCCACGGTGACGCCGTCACCGAGGCCCCGGCCGGCTTCACCGTCACCGCCTCCTCCGCCGGGGCACCGGTCGCCGCGTTCGAGAACGTGGAGAAGAAGATGGCCGGCGTCCAGTACCACCCCGAGGTGCTGCACTCCCCGCACGGCCAGCAGGTGTTGGCCCGCTTCCTCACCCAGATCGCCGGCATCGAGCCGACGTGGACCGCCTCCAACATCGCCGAGCAGCTCATCGACGCCGTCCGTGAGCAGATCGGCCCCGACGGCCACGCCATCTGCGGCCTGTCCGGCGGCGTGGACTCCGCCGTCGCCGCCGCTCTGGTGCAGCGCGCCATCGGCGACCGTCTCACCTGTGTCTTCGTCGACCACGGACTGCTGCGCGCCGGCGAACGCGAGCAGGTGGAGAATGACTTCGTCGCCGCCACCGGCGCGAAGCTGGTCACCGTCGACGAGCGTGCCGCCTTCCTGGGCAAGCTGGCCGGCGTCACCGAGCCGGAGGCCAAGCGCAAGGCCATCGGCGCCGAGTTCATCCGTTCCTTCGAGCGCGCCGTCGCCGGTGTCCTCGAGGGTGAGCAGGTCGACTTCCTGGTCCAGGGCACCCTGTACCCGGACGTCGTCGAGTCCGGCGGCGGCACCGGTACCGCGAACATCAAGAGCCACCACAACGTCGGCGGTCTGCCGGATGACGTGGAGTTCCAGCTCGTCGAGCCGCTGCGCCTGCTGTTCAAGGACGAGGTCCGCGCCGTCGGCCGTGAGCTCGGTCTGCCCGAGGTCATCGTCGCCCGCCAGCCGTTCCCGGGCCCGGGCCTGGGCATCCGCATCATCGGCGAGGTCACCGAGGAGCGCCTGGAGACCCTCCGTGCCGCCGACCTCATCGCCCGCACCGAACTGACCGCCGCCGGCCTGGACGACACCATCTGGCAGTGCCCGGTGGTCCTGCTCGCCGACGTCCGTTCCGTCGGCGTTCAGGGGGACGGCCGCACCTACGGTCACCCCATCGTGCTGCGCCCGGTCACCTCCGAGGACGCCATGACCGCCGACTGGTCGCGCATCCCCTACGAGGTGCTCGAGCGCATCTCCACCCGCATCACCAACGAGGTCGCCGACGTCAACCGCGTCGTGCTCGACGTGACCTCGAAGCCGCCGGGAACCATCGAGTGGGAGTGATCCCCACTGATCCGTGAGGCCCCGCACCGTCCACCGGTGCGGGGCCTCACACGGTTGTAGCTATGTATCCGTGCGGGCCCGCCCTTTCTCGGGTTTACTTGTTCCTATGTCTACAACTCCGCAGATCACCCGCTTCGTCACGGAATTCGACCACCATGAGGTGGGCGTCGATGACCTGTTCTTCTCCACCACCGACGACAAGGGCGTGATCACCGCCTCCAACGAGGTGTTCGAGCGGCTGTCCCGCTACTCGCGCGACGAGCTGCTCGACGCCCCGCACAACCTCATCCGCCACCCGGACATGCCGGGCGGGGTGTTCCGTGCCATGTGGGACACCCTGGCGGCGGGGGAGCCGTTCGTCGGGTACGTCCGCAACCTGGCCAAGGGCGATTCCAGCTATGACGTCCTGGCGACCGTCACCCCGCTGCCGGACGGCGGGTACCTCTCCGTGCGCACCCGCCCGGTGACGGAGATCTTCAGCACCGCCGCGGAGATCTACGTCCAGATGAACGACCTCGAGCACTGGGTGGTCAACACCGAGGGGAAGAACCGCCGCCAGGCTGCCGAGGTCGGGGCGCAGCGCCTCGGGGAGGAGCTGGATGCCCGTGGCATCTCCGACTACGGCGAGCTCATGCGGGTCATCCTGCCCGCGGAGGTCGCCGAGCGTGAGAAGCAGTCGCGTATCGACGTCGCCGCTCTCGCCGCCGCCGGCCCCACCGCCGCCGCGGCGGTCGACGTCCACCGCGCCCTCGACCAGTTCATGGCCTCCCAGGAGTCCATCTCGCGGGCCATCGCCGCCCTGCAGAAGGCGAGTGGGCAGCTGGCGGAGGAGACCGCCACCACCGCCCGGGTGGCCGAGGAGATGGACGCCCTCGACATCACCGGCCCGGAGGCCACCCTCCTGCTGGCCCCGCTGCAGGTGTGGGCCCGGATGCACGGCATCGTCACCGAGCACATCGCCGAGCTGGAGGAGCTGCTGGCCACCCTGCAGCCGGTGAGCGAGCAGTCCCGTTTCTACATCGCCCTGGCCCGCCTGCACTCGCTCATGACCTCCCTGTTCGCCGCCGACGAGGCGGACCGCTCCGAGTCGATCCGGATGCTCGTCCAGGCGCTCGAGGCCGGCCTGACCCGGATGAGTGACCTCGTCGCCCAGCACCAGCGGGTCTCCCGACGCGTGGCCGTGAAGTCGTCGTCGGTGGTCAACCTCCTGGAGGTCCCCCGCGAGATGATCGACAGCTGGCTCACCGACACCCAGGCCAGCGAGCTGGCCGCCGGCACCGAGGGGCTGGTGGAGCAGGCCCGGGCGGCCATCGAGAAGGCGGATGAGTCGATGCGCCAGCTCCGCGACCTGGGCCAGGCGCTCGGGGATCAGACCACCCTGGAATTCGATCAGCTCCGTGACGCCGTGTTCGCCCTCTCCCAGCAGGTCCGCACGTAGGGTGGCCGGGAACGTATTCCTCTCCGAAAGGCCCGCCATGAAGTCCTCCGTCATGCCCTCCCAGCTGCCGCCCGGTCCCGCCGAGCGCACCGTCTACTCCTACGGCGTCCGCGCTGGGGACACCCTCCACATCTCCGGGATGGTGGCCTTCGACGCGGAGGCGACCATCGTGGGGGAGGGCGACGTGGAGAAGCAGACGGAGCAGGTGTTCCAGAACATGCGCGCCGTGGTCGAGGAGGCCGGCGGCACGATGGCCGACATCGTCTCCACCACCACCTATCTTCTCGACGTCGCCGACGCCCCCGTCGTCAGCGCCGCCCGTGCCCGCCACTTCACCGGCGAGGTCCTGCCAACCCACACCGTCGTCGGGGTCGCCGCACTGGCCCGCCCGCAGTTCCTCGTGGAGATCTCCGCCGTCGCCTACCTGGGGTAGGCGGTCGGGACTACTCGCCTTCCATCACGCGGACGGGACCGATGCCGCCCTCGACGTTGAGGGTGAGACGTTCACCCTCGGCGTCCGGGTTGTACTCGCCCGGCTCGCAGTCGGATTCGCCGAGGCCCGCGTCGCACTCGATGGTCAGCGGCACCTCGCGGGGCAGGAAGATGTTGACCGGCCCGATGCCACCCTCGACGGAGATCTCGTGGGACTTCTCCAGGGCGGGCAGGTTGCGTAGGTCGACGACGAGGTCACCGATCTCGCCCTCGTAGCTGGACTGCAGCTCCGCCTCGGCCGCCGGGGCGTACTGCTTGGGTTGCGCGATGTCAGGGTCGTTGACCACCATCGCGCCGAAGAGGGCGGTGATGGCGGCGGAGATCGCCAGGGCGACGCTGATGCCGCCGAGGATCCAGGGCCAGATCCGGGCCCTGCGCTTCGGCTGCGGGGCCGGTCCCGGTTCGGGCAGGTCCCAGGCGAAAGGGGCGGCGCCGAGCGGGTCCCAGGCCGGGGGAGTGGTGCGCCCGGGCGGTACGGGCGTGCCCTCGGCCGGGGTGAACATCGACAGGTCCACCGGTTGGGGCATGGTGGCGGCCGGCGGGGTGGCCAGCAGGCCGGCGGGCGGGGCGGGGGTGCGCTTGTCCAGCGCCCACCAGGCGGCCAGCATGAGGATGATCGAGCCGAAGGCGGAGGAGAGGATGACGCCGTCGCCGGGCACGGAGCTGGTGAGGAAGAGGATGAGGAAGACCAGCAGGACCCAGCCGGTGGTGCGCTGCCCGGCCTCCGGTTCGCTGAGCTGCTCGGCGCGCCGGGTGATGGCCTGTAGGGGGGAGACGGACATGCCGTAGCGGGGCATGAAGCCCCAGGCCAGCAGGTAGGCCGCGAGGCCGCCGCCGAGCGTGAGCGCGGAGACGACGAAGGCGACGCGGACGAGGGTCGGGTCGATCTGGTAGCGGACGCCGATGCCCTCGCAGACGCCGGCGATCTTGGCGTTGCCGCCCTGCTCGGACGGGATGCGCGGTGGTCGGGTGTCCCACATCTGGCGGAGGGTGTCGGTTGCGGTGCTCATGACCCCATTGTGGGCGCCGGCCGGGCGGATGGACATCGGGATCCACCCTGATTTGACGATTTCAGGGTCTGCCCTGATGCCCCCGAGCCGGCCTGCGTGCCAAGATCGGGGGCATGAGCACCACCGCCCCGGTCCCCTACGCCCAGGACCGCCCGTCGCCCGGCCCGTACCCGCAGTACGTGCGCCCGCGCCACGGGCGCGTCGTCGCGGGCGTGGCGTCGGGCGCGGCGGTGCACCTGGGGGTGGACGTGTTCTACGTCCGCCTCGCCTTCCTCGTCGGGGCGTTCCTCTCCGGTCTGGGTGTGCTCGCCTACGCGGGTCTGTGGGTGGTGTCGAAGACCGACGCGAACCTCGTCGTCCCGCCGCGGAAGGTGACGCTGTCCCGGCCGGTGAACATCGGCCTGGCGTTGCTCGGCGGTGTCGGTTTCGTCATGTCCCTGTCGGTGGTCTCCGGGCTGTCGGGCGGGGTGCTCGTCCCGCTGCTCATCGCGGGCGTGGGCGCGTTCCTCGCCTGGCAGGCCTATGACCGGGGGCTGGACTCCTCCCGCAGCTACATCAGCATCATCGGTGGCGCGGCGCTGGTGCTCTCCGGCGTGGTGATGACGGTGTTCTACACCGACCAGTCCGGTGGCTTCGGTGCGGCGCTGCTGTCGGTGGGCCTGACCCTGGCGGGTGTCGCCGCGCTCGGCGGCCCGCTGGTCATCCGGCTGTGGGACAACCTCGCCGAGGAACGCGCCCTCAAGGCCGCCTCCGAGGAGCGCGCGGAGATCGCCTCCCGGCTCCACGACTCGGTGCTGCAGACCCTGGCGCTGATCCAGAAGCGGTCCGCGGATCCCGACGAGGTCGCCCGCCTGGCACGTGGCCAGGAACGCGAGCTGCGGCAGTGGCTGTTCGAGTCGGAGGAGAAGACCTCCCAGTCCGTCTTCGCCGCCGTGGAGACCGCCTGCGGTGAGGTGGAGGACCTGTTCGGACTGCGCATCGCCCCCGTGACGGTGGGCACCGACCGGCCGCTGACCGATGAGTCGCAGGCGGTGATTCTCGCGGCGCGGGAGGCGATGGTGAACGCGGCGAAGCACGCGGGCGTCGATACGCTCGATGTGTACGCTGAGCTGCTCGGCGGCGAGTTGAGCATCTTCGTCCGCGACCGCGGCACCGGATTCGATCCCGACGCCGTCCCGGCGGACCGGCACGGCATCCGCGACTCCATCCACGCCCGCATGGAACGCGCCGGCGGCACCGCGCGCGTCACCTCCACGCCGGGGGAGGGCACGGAGGTCTCCGTGACGCTGGCACTGCCGGTATCCTGAACCGCATGGTGAAGGTGTTCCTGGTCGACGACCATTCCGTGTTCCGCTCCGGCGTCCGCGCCGAGCTGGACGGCAAGGTCGACATCGTCGGTGACGCCGGCTCCGTGCGCGACGCCATCGCCGGCATCGACGCGACGGTCCCCGACGTCGTGCTTCTCGACGTCCACATGCCCGACGGCGGCGGCATCGCCGTGCTCAAGGGGGTCACCGCCGACACCACCTTCCTGGCGCTGAGCGTGTCCGACGCCGCCGAGGACGTCATCTCCCTCATCCGCGCCGGTGCCCGTGGCTACGTGACCAAGAACATCTCCGGCACCGAACTCGCCGAGGCCATCGAACGCGTCCACGGCGGCGACGCCTACTTCTCCCCACGCCTGGCCGGTTTCGTCCTCGACGCCTTCGCCGGCGGCGAGATCGTGGAGGACGAGGCGGAGGAACCGCAGAAGATCGAGGACCCCGTCGTCGACGCCCTCACCCGCCGCGAACTCGAGGTCCTGCGCCTGCTGGCCCGCGGCTACACCTACCGGGAGATCGGCAAGGAACTGTTCATCTCCGTCAAGACCGTGGAGACCCACGCCTCCAACATCCTCCGCAAGACCCAGCAGTCCAACCGCCACGCCCTCACCCGCTGGGCCCACTCCCGGGACCTCGACTGATGACGGGCCCGCACGGGGAGAAACTCGCGCGTGACGACGACCGCCGCTACACCTTCCAGCCCGGCCGCGTCGTCGTCGCCGCCCTGATCTTCACCGCCATCGTCATCTGGCAGGCCGACCTCTACTGGGGCTGGTGGCTGCCCGCCTTCCTCTTCATCGCCGGACTCTTCGCCGCCATGCACTCCTTCTACAACTGGGCCAACATCCGCCTCAACCGCATGGGCCGGCGCGCCCGGGACGCCGGGCAGGAGTTCTAGGGACGGAGCGGGAGCGTCGTGCCTGACTACTGGAACCACAACACCGCCTATCATCCGTGGATCCTGCGTGCCGTCGCTGAGCGGCCGGTGCGAGACGCCCTCGACGTCGGCTGCGGCGACGGCCTCCTCCTGACCCGACTGGCCCCGCTCGTGGACACGGCCATCGGCCTGGAACCGGATCCGGGCACATACGAACGGGCCCGGGTTCGCCTGGTTGACGTGGACAATGTCACCGTGAGGCCCTGCAGCTTCGAGGACTGGGGTGCCGGCGCGGGCAGCATCGATCTGATCACCATGGTCGCCTCCCTGCACCACATGGACCTGGCGGGGGCGCTTGAGAAGACACGTGAGCTGCTGCGCCCCGGCGGGCAACTGCTGGTCGTCGGACTGGCGGCGAACCGGAGTGCGACCGACTGGCTCTTCTCCGGGCTCCAGCTGCCCTGGGTGCGGCTGTTCTCCGCCCTGCACCGGGAGTCCCCGGACATCGGGGTGCCGGTGGCCGAGGCAGAGAAGAGTCTCGCGGAAATCCGGGCCGAGGCGGAGCGGGTCCTCCCCGGCGTCCGGGTCAGGCGGGGCCTGTACTACCGCTACCTGCTCAGGTGGGTGAAACCGGGGTAGGTGAGGCGGGCGTTGTCCGGCACACACCGAGACCTGGACACCGAGAGCAGTGGTGGTCTCGGGGTTGAGCCGTCCTGAACACCGAGAGGAGTGGCCCTCTCGGTGTTCAGGTCTCGGTGTTTAGAGGTGGCGGGGTATTTCGCGCAAAGAAGAACCGCTCCCAGGGAAGGTGGGGATGCGTCTTAATTCTAATCTGTCGCTATTGGGGTCATGTGAGTCGCAGATATCCTGATGAGATGGATGACTTCACTCAGGACTTTGCTGGTCGCTTTATTAATGCCTCCGAGCGGATCAAGGAAACATTGGGAAAGCGATACCGCCAAGAGTTCAATGGTCTCGGGGAAGCCTGTCGGCATGCGGTGGCGAAAAAGGACCGAGTTGTCACTTCACACAGAGATCAATTGAAGGTTCTCATTGACCTTCGCAATGTTATGCGGCTCATCCGGATCTGGAGTGCGTAATTAGCGGGAAGTGATATGTCGGGGTGGCACAACATGTAGGGGCCCTGGCCGGTACAAGATGAGAGTTACCACACAACCATCTGACCGAACCAGGACCCTACAATGCAGCCTACGTTCAACCTCGTCGCCGACACCATTTGCCGCACCGCGGAGCTGGGATTAACGATCACCGATGCCGCGGATGCCGGCGAGTTCACGGTCATCAGTGCTCGTCCCATCGACTCCTGCGACAAGTGCCCGGGCTGCGGACACACAGGCCGGCTGCGTGATCACGTCGTGCGCCGGCTGACCGATCTTCCCGTCGTCGGCTTCCCCACCAGGCTGCAGGTACGCGTGCCGCGGTTCCTGTGCCTGAATCAGTCCTGTGCCCAGCGGATCTACCAGGGCGAACTGGCCTGCGCCGAACGCGGGCGCACCGTCACTCGCCGGGTGACCCGCTGGATTCTGCAACGGTTGGCGATCGACAAAATGAGTATCTCCGCCACCGCCGAAGCCCTGGGCTTGGGCTGGGACCTGGTCAACGACCTCGCCCTGGATGCCTGCCGGCACCTGGTCTACGACGACCCCGGCCACCTTGCCGGGGTACGCGTGCTGGGCGTGGACGAGCACGTGTGGAAGCACACCCACCGGGCCGGTGAGCCGGACTCGTTCGTCACCGTGCTCGTCGACATCACCCCCGTCATCGACGGCGCCGGACCGGCCCGGTTGCTGGACATGGTCCCGGGTCGTAGCGCCGCGGTACTGAGCGATTGGCTCAGCCAGCGTGGGCAGGGCTTTCGCGACCGGGTCGAGGTTGTCACGATGGATGGGTTTGCCGGCTACGCCACCGCCACCAAACAGGCCCTGCCGCGGGCGCAGGCGGTGATGGATCCCTTTCACGTGGTGCACCTGGCCGCCGACAAGTTGACCGTGTGCCGGCAGCGCCTGCAGCGGATGACCACCGGGCGGCGGGGCAAGAAAAACGATCCGTTGTATAAGAACCGGAAAACCCTGTTGACCAGGATTGACTTCCTCACTGATCGACAGCATCGGCGACTCGAGCAACTGTGGGCCACCGACGAAGACTACGTGGCTTTGGAGGTGACGTGGTCGGTGTATCAGCAGATCATCGCCGCCTATCAGCACCCGAAGAAAGCCGAGGGCAAGAAGCTAATGCGGAAGGTGATCAGCACGCTGCGTTCATCGACGATGCCGAAGGGGTTAGAGGAGATTAAGCAGCTGGGAAACACGCTGTACCGGCGACAGAAGGACGTGCTGGCGTATTTCGATATCGGCGCGTCCAACGGGCCCGTCGAGGCGATCAACGGGCGCCTGGAGCATCTGCGCGGCATCGCTCTGGGGTTCAAGAACCTCGGGCACTACATCTTGCGATCCTTGATCCACTCCGGACAGCTGCACACCAAGATCAACGCACTCTAAATCCTGAAGAGCCTTGCCGGCTCTTCCGGATCTGGGGTGCGTAGCCGGGATGCGAGTGCCAGCATGAGGATCGGGACCCACCACAAGATATAGGGGTCCCCGGTGCGAAGATGAAAGTTCCTACACAACCATCTTTCGCCCCGAGGACCTATGCCCGATTCTACGTCTCTTATTGCTGACACCATCATCCGGACCGTTGAACTCGGCCTGACCATCACGGGCGCCGCGATCGATGAGCGCCACACGTGGATCACCTGCCGCCCGGTGGAACAGGATGCCTCCTGCCCGGCCTGCGGTGACGAAGGCCGGCTGCGTGATCACCGGATCCGTGAACTCGTGGACCTGCCCGTCGTCGGGCATCCCACCCGGTTACGGATCCGGCTACCCCGGTTCACCTGCACCAACACCGCCTGTGCGACAAAGATCTTTCAACAGCAACTCGTGTGCGCGAAACCGAAAGCCAAGCTCACCGACCGCTGCACCCGCTGGATCCTCCAGCGCCTGGCGATTGACCGCATGAGCGTTGCCGCGATCTCGAAGTCCCTGGACATCGGCTGGGATCTGGTCAACCAGGTAGCCCTCGAACAGGCCTGGGAGCTGATCTACGCTGACCCCACCCACCTGGCCGGAGTCCGCGTCCTGGGGGTCGATGAGCACAAATGGAAACACCGCCGTGGCGACGGTACTCCCGGTTTCGTCACCGTCATCGTCGACCTGACGCCGAACGTGGACGGCACCGGGCCCGCCCGGCTGTTGGACATGGTGCCGGGCAGATCCGCTGAGGTGCTGCGCCGCTGGCTCGCCGCCCGGGAGAAGTCCTTCCGCGACCGGGTGAAAGTCGTGTCGATGGACGGATTCGCCGGCTACCACACCGCCACCACCGAGCAGTTGCCGAAAGCGAGGAAGGTGATGGATCCGTTCCATGTGGTGCATCTGGCCGCTGACAAGCTGACTATGACCCGGCAGCGGATCCAGCAGGACACATGCGGGCATCGCGGCAGGTCAGGCGACCCGTTGTACGGGGTGCGGCGGATCCTGTTGACCAGGATGGGACTGCTGACCGACAAGCAGAAGGCGAAGCTGGACGCGGTGTTCGCTGATGAGCGGCACACGGCTGTGGATGTCACGCACTGGACGTATCAGGACATCATCGCAGCCTATGAGCATCCTGACCGTCGGGTCGGGAAGAGGTGGATGTACAAAATCATGTGTCGGATCCGGAAAGATCTCCCCGCCGGGGTCCAGGAGCTGGGGCAGTTGGGCCGGACGATGTGGAAACGACGGGCAGAGATCCTCGCGTACTTCGACACCGGCGCTTCCAATGGCCCCGTCGAGGCCATCAACGGACGGTTGGAGCACCTGCGTGGCATCGCACTCGGGTTCAGGAACCTCAACCACTACATCTTGCGGTCACTGATCCACTCCGGAGGGCTCCAGGCCAAGATCAACGCACTCTAAAACCGGAAGGGCCCGTTATGGTCGCCGACACCGATGAGGAGGCGCACCGGCAGTTCACCACCGTGGAGCAGATGTTCCTGGACATCCGCAACGGCCGGACCCGCCCCATCCAGCCGCC
>Ga0123332_1004725_pt1 | contig 11817 bp, 7 predicted proteins | sample BioC12SIPDNA_4_FD_89958 | JGI IMG/M metagenome (GOLD analysis project Ga0123332, IMG submission 89958) | Anaerobic biogas reactor microbial communites from Washington, USA - Biogas_R2_A C12 SIP DNA | ecosystem: Engineered > Bioreactor > Anaerobic > Unclassified | place: Washington, USA...
AGGTGAGCGGCTCGGTCGTCCTCCCTCCCGGCCACGCCGTGGACGTCTCTCGGCTCGAGGTCGTCACCCCGTTCGGGACCTACCCGGTGGGGGCCGACGGCTCCTTCTCCGTCACGGTCCTCGATGGCGCCGACACCGAGCTCGGCGTCGAGCTGCCCGGCGGCGAGCTGCTGCTGCTGGGGGTCAGCGACGGCGACGATGCCCGGCTCTCGGCGGCGAGCACGGCCGAGGCGCTCCTCTACTACCTGATCGGCGGCATGTGGCTGCCCCCCGAGCACCAGGACACGGTGCGCGAGCTGCTGCGCGGCCGCGGCGAAGCGGGCGCGATCGCCGGGCACCTGGAGCGCCTGATGCTCGCGGGTGGGAACGGGCTGGCCGCGCCTGACGAGGCGCTCGAGGACGCTCTGGAGGCGGCGCGCGCGAGCCTCCTCGCCGACGTCGAGCTGCGGGCCGCGGCCGTGCCGCCGGCGATGTGCCCGGCGCTGCTCGCCCCGGCCGCGGCGAAGCAGAGCGTGATCATCCATGACGGCACGACCGAGCAGGCAGGCGCGATGCTGCTGCACCACCCCGGCGGGCTGGGCGTGGCCGCCCTCAACTCCCTGCGGCGCCCCGGCGCGCTGCTCGCCTACGAGGTCGAGTGGGAGGACCACGACGACAACGTCTTCGCGGTCGAGCCGCCGGTCGAGGTCGGCAGGGTCGACGTGCCGTCGACCGACAACCTCGAGCTCTTCGCCGCCCTCGCCGACGTCTTCACGGGCGACGCCCCCTGGCGGCCCGTCCTCAGCCCGGCGCTCCTCCTCCCCGGCCGCGACGGCGCCGCCCTGACCCGCTACGAGGTCGTGCTCGTCGCGCCGAGCCTGAGCGGCGAGACCCTGCCCATCTGGGACGACCCGCGCTTCCTGTCGCTGAGGGACGAGTGGGAGGAGATCCGGTTCGAGAAGAACCTCGAGCTGTTCCTCGACGAGCTTCTCGTGCCGCTGCTCGAGGTGTACGCCCTAGGTCAGGTCGCCAAGGTCTCGAGCGCGAGGCTCGGGCAGTTCCGCGCGGGCCTGAAGGAGGTCTACGACGAGCACCTGCTGGGTCTCGGCGTGTACCTGAAGGACTACTCCTGGGGCGGGTACGCGTCCGGCATGAAGTTCGTCCTGCACGAGCTTGCCGTCAACAGGACCCTCCGCTCCGACATGATCGAGATGATCACGGAGGCGCTGGAGCTCAGCGACCGGCGCAAGCTCGTCGCCGAGGCCATGGACGCCCGGCTGGCGGCGCGCGCCAGCGCGGCCGCCATCGCCTTCGCGGTCCAGACGGTGCTCGTGAGCGGGGACGCCGCGAAGGTCGTCGCCGACGTCGCGTCGGCGCCCGCCGTCGCGGGATGGTCCGTCGAGGCGATGCCGGCGACCTACTACCTCGACCCGCCCGTCGGCCTGTTGACCAAAGACAACGCCTTGGCGGTGTTCCGGGTGCTGCCGGTGGGCGACCCGCCCCTCGGCTACTTCCGGTTCCGCTGGTCGACGAGCGGCCTGCACGGGGTCGTGGACGACCTCATGGGCGGCGAGGGCCTGTCGATAGACACGACCGCGTTCGAGGTCCGTTACTTCCACGAGGACCCGGCGGTCCTGTCGTCCGACCACGTCGACACGATCCTCGTCGAGGTCTTCCACTTCGAGGAGCCGGTCGAGGCGATCCCGGAGGGCGCCAGGCCGATCGGGAAGGGTCAGGCCGTCGTCCGCGGCCAGGGCGAGGACGAACCCCTGTGCGTCTGGGAGTGCGACGAGGACGGCATCTGCTACATCCACTGTCCGTGACGAGCGGGCCCGGGCGCGGCGGTGGGCTCGTGCCGCCTCGGTGGCGTGGAGCAGGAGCCTCGACCCAGGCCCGTGGAGAACCCCGGCCCCGCGCCGCCTCGGCGTCGTGGGCCCGGTCCTCAGGGTCGGCGCGCTCTAGCGGAGCTCCGGCAGCCGGTCGACGATGCCGCGGATCTGCCCGACCTCGGCGGCTACGTCGCAGCCGGCGAGGTTCGCCTCCCGCACGTGCGGCTCGAGCCCGATCGCGAGGACCCGCCGGTCGGACGCGTCGTAGCGCGGCCACCGCAGCCCGTCCCCCAGCTCGGTCCAGCCCATCGTGTTCGGCGCGTGCGCGAACGCTCCCCAAAGCCCCTGCAGGAAGTCGGACAGCTCGCGCTCCTCGGGCGTGAACGCCTTCTCGCCGGCCGCCGTGCCGAACACGTAGGGCACGTCCTCGGAGTGGCAGGCCTGCTCGCGGCAGGCCGCCGCCTGGTAGAGCCCGAGCGACGAGAGGTGCTCGAACTCGTAGACGTACGAGGGCGCGCCGTTCGCGAGCGCGAGGCCGAGGCTGGGACACCGGAAGACGACCTCGGTGAACATGTCCATCCAGGCCGGCCGGTGGTCGCGGCCGAAGCCGGGCGTGTAGTGCCGCATGACCAGGTCGCCCGCGCGCCTGCCGAGCATCACCTGCGCCGCGACCGACATCTCCATGAAGCCCATGCGTGCGCCGCCCCCGTAGCCGAAGATCACGCCCTCGCCCGTCGTGGTGCCGATCATCGCCGGCACGGCGTAGCCGTGGGCGAACGCCTCGCCGATGGGCACCCCGACGAGGAACTCGCCGTCGACGACCGGCGACCACAGCAGCAGGCCGTCGACGCCCGACCTGAGCACCGAGGTCACGACCAGCCGCACCGTCTGCGTCTCGACGATCTCCTCGAACGGCAGAGCGCGCAGGCACGCGAGCTGGTCGCCACGACGGGGGCACCCGGCGGCGTCCCCGAACGCCATGCCGAGCCGCGTCGCCTCGTCCATGCCCCGGTAAGGCATGCCGGCGGGGTTGCTCATGACGATGGCGGCGGAGAAGAGGCCGCGGCTCGAGGGGATCGCCGTGAGGTGCGCGGTGGCCGACATGGCGCCGGCGCTCTGCCCGGCCAGCGTGACGCGCGCCGGGTCGCCGCCGAAGGCCGCGACGTTCGCCTGCGCCCAGCGCAGCGCGAGCTGCTGGTCCTTGAGGCCGTAGTTGCCCTCCAGCCCGCCGACGCCGGCGAGGAACCCGAGCGCGCCGACACGGTAGTTCAGGGTCACGACCACGACGTCCTGCGTCGCGGCGAGCCGCCCGCCGTCGTAGACGAGGGGCCCGTCCGGGTAGAGCTGCGCGGCGGTGCTGCCGGTGACGAAGGCGCCGCCGTAGACGTAGACGATCACCGGGCGCCCCGCGCCGTCGGCGGCGGGGGTCCAGACGTTCAGGCTGAGGCAGTCCTCGCTCTTCTCGCCGCGCTGGGGCAGCAGCTCGTCGGCGCCCTGAGGGCACGGCGAGCCGTAGTCGTGGGCGAGGAACGGCTCCGTCCAAGCGGCCTTCGGCACCGGCGGGCGCCAACGGTTCTCGCCCGCCGTCGACTCGGCGTAGGGGATGCCGAGGAACGCCTGGACCGTGACGTCGGCGCCGTCGTAGGCGGGGAGCTCGAGGCCGCAGACCGGGCCGGCCGAGGTCTGGACGAGAGGACCGTCGCAGGGCGCGGCGCCTTGGGCCTGGGCCGTCGTCGCGACGGCCAGTCCGGCGATGACAGCGGCCAGCGCGGCAGCGCCGAGTCGAGCGCGCGTGTCGGCGAGCCGGGCGCGCAAGGCGCCGGGTCGGGCGCTCACGGCGGCGAGCCGGGCGCACACGGTGGAGAGCCGGAGGCGTACGGCAGCGAGCCGGGCGCGCCCGGCCCCGGGGCTCCGTGCTCGGCATGCTGCGCATGCATGGCCGGAACGTTAGCAGGCGGCGCGGTCAGGGAGGTCGGCTGGCCGCCTTCGGGTACGGCCCGTTGGGTCGGGGCGGCTGGCCTCGGCCGGTCGGGAGGCCCGTTGCTAGATTGACCCCATGCTCGTGGCGTTCTGGGCGCTCGCAGCGGTGGCCTTGGTACTCGCGCTGCTCCAGCTCGGGGTCGCGCTGAGGTTGGGGTCGCGGCTGGAGCCGCTGGGCGCCGGGCACCCTGGCGAGGGCGCGGTCTCGCCGCCGGAGGGCGGTGGCGATGCGGCGGTTCACGCAGACCGCCCCCGGATCAGCGCGCTCGTGCCGCTGAGAGGAGCGCCCGCAGGCCTTGAGGACCGTCTGCGGCGGCTCCTCTCCGCGTTGGGCCGCGACGACCAGCTCGTGCTAGCGACCGAGACCGAGGACGACCCGGCGTACGCGGTCGCGACCGCGGTCGAGGCGGCGCACCCGGACCGCGACGTGGAGGTCGTGCTCTCGGGGCCGGCCGGCGTGCGGATGGGCAAGCAGCACAACCTCAGCGCCGCGCTCAACCGGGCCAGGCACGACCTGCTCGCGTTCATGGACGACGACGTGCTGATCGAGCGCGCGAACCTCGAGGACGGCGTGGCGGCGCTGACGCGGGTCGGCGAGCCGACGCCTGACGGCACCTCTGCTCCGGCGGTCGGCGCGGCTTTCGCCTTACCGTTCTACGGAGCCGATGCCGGGTCCGGGCGCAGCCTCGGCGGCGACGTCGTGGCCGCCTACACGAACCACGGCTTCGCGCCGAACATGGCCTCTATCGCGCTGCAGGGGCCGCCCCGTTTCATCATCGGCGGCTACTGGATGACCACACGGGAGGCGCTGGGCGCCATCGGGGGCCTCGAGCCCTTCACGGCCACGGTCAGCGACGACGCCGCCATCGGCCGCGCGTTCGCCGAGACCGGCCGGCGCAACGTCATGCTCGGGCGGCCCGTGCGCCTCGAGCCCGAGCGCCTGGACCTGCGCGGCGGCGTCCGCCACGTCCTCAAGTGGTTGACGCTCCTGCGTGCCGAGGGGCTCGGGGTCCTCATACTGTGCTACCTGACCTGGCACCCGTTGGCGACGGCGCTGCTCGCGGCCCTGCTGTCGTGGCTCGCTCAGGGCGTGTCGGGCCGGGCGGGGCTCTCCGTGCTCGCTGCCGTGCTGGCGCTGCGCGCGTTGGCGGTCCTGGTGCTCGACACGCGCGTATACGGCCTGAGGCCGCCGGGGCGCTACCTGCCGGCGCAGCTCTTCTACGAGGCGCTGTTGGCGCCGTGGCTGTTCCTGGTCGCCGCGTTCCGCCGCGAGGTCGTGTGGCGGGGGAGGCGGTACCGGTTGGCGGCGGGTGGGCGCCTGGAGGCGGCGCAGGGCGACCGAGGGTACGTGTAGGGATCGCCTGCCGCATCCTGGTCGGGAGCGTCCGCCGGCAGCCGTTCCTAAGCGCCGACGGTCACGACGAACACGCCGGCGACCACCAGTAGCAGCGCGAACCCGGCTACGGCCAGCACCAACGCGCGCCCGCTACCGCGGCGCATCGCGGCGGCGTCGATCTGCAGGCCGATGCCGGCCATCGCGACGGACAGCAGCGCGGCGCTGCCCGTCTGGGCGAGCGCCTGGACGGCGGGCGAGACGAGGCCCGCGCTGTTGGCGACCCCGAGCAGCAGGAAGCCGACGAGGAAGGCGGGCACGAGGGGGGCGCGCGGTGAGGCGGTGAGGCCGTCGGTACCGAGTGGACGCGCGGCTCCGTCCGCGCCCCGCTCGACGGCGCCGGAGGACCGCCGTCGGCTCAGCCGCGCCAGGACCAGGCTGGTGGCGAGCAGGACCGGTGCGAGCAGGGCCACGCGCGTCAGCTTGGTGAGGACCGCAAGGTCGAGGGCCTCGGGCTCGGCGGAGGCCCCGGCGGCGACGACGTGCCCGACCTCCTGCAGCGTCGCGCCGATCATGACCCCGTACGTCGACGGCGTCAGCGCGGCCGCCGAGCTCCCGAGCGTGAACCCCACTGCCGCCAGGGCCCCGAGGACGCTGATGATCCCGACGCTCGTGCTGACCTCGTCGTCCCGCGCGCCCACGATGGGCGCCGCGGCTGCGATCGCGGACGCGCCGCAGACGGCGGTGCCGATCGCCAGCGAGAGACGGAGGCCGCGGCGTAGCCGCAGCATCCGGCCGACGCCCTCCATCACCAGGATGGCGGTGACGACCACGGCGAGATCGAGCGCCACGATCCGAGGACCGGCCTCCCACAGCGAGCCGTAGTGCAGCCTGGCGCCGAGGAGCACGACGCCGACACGAAGCAGGGTCCGTGAAGCCAGGCGTGCCCCCGGCCGGTAAGCCGGCCCGAGGCCGATGGTCAGGCGCCACGCGGCTCCCAGCACCAGCGAGAGCCCCAGCGGACCGAGCAGGGCGACGCCCGGCACGCGCGCCAGCGCGAACGCGCCGCCGGCCAGCGAGGCCGTGAGGACCAGCCCCGGGAGGAGGCGCACCACGCTCGCGCGACCACGAGCGCCTGCTCCTAGGTCCCGCGCCTCCGGGGCCGCTTCGCGGGCGACGAGGCCGTCGGCCGGGCGGCGGGCAGCCATGCTTGGGTGGTCGCCGCGGGTCGGCACCGGCGCAGACTATGGGGGGCCCCATATAAGGTCAAATGAGACCCGCGTCGAGTGATATCAGCAACGGTTATAAGAAGCCATGAGCGTGCAGCCTGACCACCTGGTCACGTTCGCGACGGTGGTGCGGGAGGGGAGCGTCACGCGGGCGGCAACCGTGCTCCACCGCAGCCAGCCCGCGATCTCGCTCCAGCTCAAGAAGCTCGCCGAGGCGGTCGGGGAGCCGCTGCTCGTGCGCCACAGGCACGGCGTGACGCCGACCGCTACCGGGGCGGCGCTCCTGCCTCACGCGCAGGCGGTCGCGCGCGCCTTGGCCGGGGCCAGGCGCAGCGTCGGCGAGATCCGCCGGCTCGAGCGCGGCGACCTGTGGCTGACGGCCAGCATGACGGTGGCCGTCTACCTCCTCCCCGAGGTGCTGGTGCGCTTCCGCGAGAGGCACCCCGGTCTGCAGATCCACCTGCTGACGCGGAACTCGCGCGAGGCGCTGAGGGAACTGGCCGACGGCGCGGCGGAGCTCGCCTTCGTGGAGGGGCCTCCGGCCGCGCCGCCGCCCGGCATGTCGCAGCGGGTCGTGTTCCACGACGAGGTCGTGCTGGCGGTGAGGCCGGACCATCCGCTCGCAGCGAGGAGAGCCGTGCACGCCCGCGACCTCGGCGACATGCAGGTCGTCACCCGCGAGCCGGGCTCCGGCACGCGGGAGGTCGTCGAGAGGGCCCTCGCCGCCGCCGGCCTGCGGCTCGGCGACATCGCGTTGGAGGCGACCGGCATCGAGGCGGTGAAGGAGGCCGTGCTGCAGGGGGTCGGGCCGGGCTTCATCTCGCGGCTGGCGCTGCGGCGCGAGGTCGGCGCCGGGCTCCTGGTCGCCCTGCCCGTGGCAGGGCTCGACCTCCGGCGCCCCATGTCGCTCGTGCACCCACCGGCCGAGACCTGCTCGCGGGCGGCGAGGGCGTTCTTGGCGTTCCTAACCGGCCTCGAGTCTGGCGAGCCCGACCACGGCGCCGCGTAGTCGCCCCTCGGCAGCCCCGAGCGTGCCCGCCAATCGGGACCCCTCATCCCACGCCTCTACAGTGAGGACGTGACACCTTCACGAACGGCCTGGGACCGCGGCTGCACGCGCCGGTCACCGCGATACGCCGAGCCCAGACCCGGCCGCACGGCGGCCTGGGTCCCGCGTGGCTGACCGCGCTCGCACCCTAGGCCTAGCGCTGAGCGGCGGTGGCGCGCGCTGCTTCGCGCAGGTGGGCGCCCTGAGGGCGCTCGAGGAGGCCGGCTGGGAGGTCGCGGCCATCGCCGCCAACTCGAGCGCGGCCGTCCTGGCGGCCGTCTACGCTGCGGAGCCCGACGCGCGGCGGCTGGAGGAGGTCGTGCGCGCCATCGACTTCTCGTCGTTCCTGGACCCCGACGGCACCACAGGGCTGATCGGGCACGCGGGGGTGGAGGAGCTGCTCGCGGAGCACGCGGCGCCGACGTTCGAGGACCTCGCGGTCCCGCTGGTCGTGCCGGCCGTCGACGTCGAGCGGGCCGAGATGCTCGTCTTCGGCAGCGGTCCGCTCGTGCCGCCTGTCTGCGCGAGCAACGCGTTCCCCGGGCTGTTCGCTCCCGTGGCGTACCTGGGCCGCAAGCTGATGGACGGCGGCATCGTCAACAACTTCCCTGTCGACCTGGTCCGCGCCCTGACGGACCGGCCAGTCCTCGCGATCGACTGCCGCCCGGCCGTGGCCGGCCCGCTCGAGCTCCCTGACGCCGGCGACGCCTCGCTCCTGGAGAAGGTGGGCGCCCTGTTCCAGCGCGGCGTGCCGACGATCGTCGAGCTGCTGATGCGCGCGTACAACATCACGCAGGACAGGGTGGTCGAGGTCACCTGCGCCCTGCACCCGCCCGACCTGCGCCTCAGGCCCGCGCTGCCGGACGACCTGGACATCCAGGACTTCTCGCGGATGGACGAGGCGATCGAGGCCGGTTACCGCGCCGTCGCCGAGGCCGTGGCCGGCGGGCGGTTCGAGGCCCTGACGGCCGTTGGCTGACGGCGCCTCGGCCGCCGCGAGCCGCGTGGTCGCGGTGAGCGGCGTCCGCTGCCACTACCTCGAGGCGGGATCCGGTCCGCCGCTGGTGCTGCTGCACGGGACGGCGATCGACTCCGCCGACCTGAGCTACGGGCCCAGTCTGCCAGTGCTCGCCGAGCGTCACCGTGTGCTCGCGCTCGACTGGCCGGGGTACGGGCTCAGCGAGCCGCCGCGTCGGGACCTGACGGTGGCGGATCTCGTGTCGCTGCTGGCGGGGTTCCTCGACGCTGTCGGCCTGGAGCGGGCGCACGTCGCGGGCTTCTCGATGGGCGGCGCGGCCGCGTTGGGCCTGGCGCTGAGCGCGCCCGAGCGCGTCCTGACCCTGACGCTGGTCGGCAGCTACGGCCTCGACGCCAGGGCGCCGCTGCCGCTGCTGCCCTACCTGGCGCTGCGCGTCCCGCGCCTCAGCGGGGGCGTGGCGTGGACGCTGCGGCGCAGCAGGACGCTCACCCGGCTGGTGCTGACGAACGTGGTGTTCTCGGACCCTAGGCTCGTGACCGCCGGCCTCGTGGACGCGGTGCACGAGCGCCTGAAGGCGCCGGAGGCCGAGCGCGGCTTCGTTGCCTGGCTGCGCGGGGAGCTGCGGCCGTTCGGGTTCGGCACCTCGTACGAGCCCCGGTTGCGCGATGTCGCCGTCCCGACGCTGCTCCTCCACGGCCGCCGCGACCGCGTCGTGCCGTGGCGGAAGGCGCTACGGGCCAGCCGTCGCATCCCGGGGTCGAGGCTGCGGGTAGTGCTGCGGTGCGGCCACTGGGTGATGAGGGAGGCCCCGCAGGCGTTCACCGAGGAGCTGCTGAGGTTCGCGGGAGGGGAGGGGCGGTGAGCGACTGGGGTGAGGGGCCGGGGTCGCGGCGCCGCGATGGTCCACGAGCGGTGTCCAGTCCGCTGGGATGAGCCCGCCCGGGCCTCACCCCACGGCAGCGTCCACGACGGCCCGCTCGGTCAGCCCGTCCGCGCCGAGCTCCCTCACGACGCGCCCGTCACGCATGACGAGGACGCGGTCGCTGAGCGCCACGAGCTCGGCGATGTCCGAGGACACGAGCAGCACGGCGACGCCGGCGTCGGCCAGCTTCCGCAGCTGGGCGTGGATCTCGGCCTTCGCGCCCACGTCGACGCCCTGGGTCGGCTCGTCGACGAGCAGGACCTTGACGTCGTCCTTGAGCCACTTGCCGAGGACGACCTTCTGCTGGTTGCCGCCCGACAGCTCGCTGACCGGCTGGTGTGGGCGGCCGCGGACGTCGAGCTGAGCGATCAGGCGCTCGGCGATGGAGCGTTCCTGCCCGAGCTCGTCGAGCCGCGTCATGCACAGGTTGCTGCGAACGGGCAGGCTCGCGGCCAGGCCGTCCTTCAGCCGTTCCTCGGTGACGAAGCCCAGGCCCGCGGCGACCGCGGCGAGCGGGTCGCCGGGGCGGAGGCGCACGCCGCCGACGCGGACCTCCCCGGACGTGGGCCTGTCGGCACCGAACACGAGCCGCAGCAGCTCGGAGCGACCCGAGCCCACGAGGCCGCCGAGGCCGAGGACCTCGCCTGCCCTCACCTCCAGGTCGATGGGGCCCAGACCGGGCGCCGTGAGGCCCTCGACCTCGAGGGCTACCGGACCGTACGTGCCCTCGCGGCGCTCCATGGTGTGGAGGTCGGGCAGCTCCTCGCCCGTCATGTGCCGCACGATCTGCTCTCGCGAGGTCTCGGCGGTGGGGCCCGTCCACACGAGCCTGCCGTCGCGCAGCACGCTCACGCGGTCGGCGATGCGCACGACCTCCTCGAGGCGATGCGAGATGTAGAGGACGGCGGCTCCGCCCGCGCGTACGTCCTCGACGAGGCCGAAGAGGTAGTCGACCTCGTGGGGCCCTAGCGCCGCGGTCGGCTCGTCGAGGATCAGCACGCGCAGGGGCGAGGCGAGGGCGCGGGCGACGGTGACCAGGTGCTGCTGGCTGGCGGAGAGCGCCGCCGCCGGCTGGCGCACGTCGACGGCGAGCCCCAGCCGCGTGACGAGCTCCTCGGCCTGCTGGTACAGGCGGCGTCGGGACAGGAACGGCCCGCGCCCGGGCTCCTCGCCCAGGTACAGGTTCTCCGCCACGGTCAGGTGCGGGATCAGGTCCGGCGCCTGGTAGACGGTCCTGATCCCGGCCCGACGCGCCTCGGCCGGGTGCCCGAAGCGTACGGGACGGCCGTCGAGCTCGACGAAGCCGGCGCTGGGTGGGTAGACGCCGGCGAAGACGTTCATCAGCGTCGACTTGCCGGCCCCGTTCTGCCCTACGACGGCGTGGACCTCGCCCGGGTAGCTGGCGAGGTCCACGTTGGTCAGGGCCCGGGTGGCGCCGAACGACTTGCTGACGCCGACGGCCCGCAGCACGGGCACGACGCCGGGGCCCGCGACGCGCGCCGAGGACCCCGGCGGTGCCACGCTGGCCGGGTCAGGGGACAGGCTTCCACTCCTCGGGCAGGTCGCTCGCCCACCAGTCGTCGGGCCGGTCGGGCTCCACCCAGTCGCCCACCTCGGACGGCGGGACGTACTCGGACGGCACCTCCTCGTTGGCCGGGACCGGCTCGCCGGAGAGGATCTTGACCGCGAGCTGCATCGCGACCTGGCCGGCGCGGGTGGGGAACGTGACGGCGCCGCCCTGGCCGTGCTCGCTCACCCACTTCAGCCAACCGTTGTACTCGTCGCCGGGGGAGAAGACGACCTCCTGCAGGCGGCCGGCCTCCTCGAACGCCTCGGCCACGCCGAGGCTCATCTGCCCGGCCGGGGAGAACACGCCGTCGATGCGCGGGTGGCGTATCAGCAGGCTCTCGGTGACGCGCTTCGCCTCGGCGCGGCTCCACTGACCGTAGTCGGTCGCGACGAGCTGCATGCCGGGGTTCTCGGCGAGGACGTCCTCCAGCGCCTCGAGCTGCGCCGTGGCCGCGTAGGTGCCGGGGAGCGGGAGCATGGCGAGGATCAGCCCCTCGCCGCCCAGGTCCTCGGCCAGCCGCTCGGCGACCATGCGGCCGAGGGCGTACTGGTCGATGCTGGCCTGGCTCGTCACCTGCGGCAGCGGCGAGGGCTCGCCGACGCTGACGATGGGCACGCCCTGCGCCACGGCCGCGTCGAGCGCGGGCTGGATCGACTGGTTGTCGACGGCCCAGAATATCAGGAGGTCGATGCCCTGGTTGAGCAGGTCCTCGATGTCGGCGATCTGCTTGCTCGCGTCGAACCCGGCGTCGGCGACGATGATCTCGGCCACCTCGGGGTGCAGCGACGCCTCGTAGCGCAGGTGCTGCAGGGCGAACACCACCCAGGAGTTCGACAGGTAGCCGGCGGAGACGCCGATCGTCCAGGGCGGGTCCTTCATGTACCGCGTCGTGTCGACCATCTCCTGCGCCGTCGCCAGCGGGACGAGCAGGAGCACGGCGAGCGCGAG
>Ga0123332_1004727_pt1 | contig 11814 bp, 10 predicted proteins | sample BioC12SIPDNA_4_FD_89958 | JGI IMG/M metagenome (GOLD analysis project Ga0123332, IMG submission 89958) | Anaerobic biogas reactor microbial communites from Washington, USA - Biogas_R2_A C12 SIP DNA | ecosystem: Engineered > Bioreactor > Anaerobic > Unclassified | place: Washington, USA...
TCGACGACGAGGGGGTGCGGGAGGAGATCCTGGCGCACATCGCGCGGGAGGCCGAGGGCCAGGAGTCGGCGGACCTGCGGATCCTGTGCGACATCGACGACACGATCCTGTGCATGCTGCACGATCGGCGCTACCCGCGGGGGAGTGTCTATCCGGGGGCTGTGGCCTTCCTGCACGCGCTGGACCAGGGGGCCGCGGAGAACCCCGGTCGGCCGGGTGACCTGACCTTCATCACCGCCCGGCCGAGCGACCCGCGGGGGCTGGTCGAGAGCTACACCCGCAACGGCCTGGCCGGGCTCGGGCTGCCGCCGCACTCGGTGATGACCGGTCACATCCTCAACCTGGCCACCAAGGGCCGCATCGCCGAGCGCAAGATGATCAACTTCGACCGGTCGCGGCTGCTGTTCCCGGAGTGCCAGGTGGTCTTCATCGGCGACAACGGGCAGGCCGACGTGGAGGTAGGGCGCGCGATGCTCGCGCGGGACCCGGACCACGTGCGCGCGGTGTTCATCCACAACGTGACGGGTGCGGGGGAGGACGTGCGGTCGGCGCTGGCGGACGAGGGGATCTTCCTCTTCGACACGTATGTCGAGGCCGCGGCCCGCGCGCACGAGCTCGACCTGATCTCGCAGGAGTCCCTCGAGCGGATCCGGGCCGCGGTTTCGAGCGGGGCCACTGGAGCCGTCCGGGCGTGACCGTCAAGTGGTCTCCGCGTCGTGCTCGGGCATCTCGGCCCGCAGGAATGGCGAGACCGTGGGGATCAGCGCCGCCACGGCGAGGCCGACGACGCACACCAGGATGGTCGGCCGGTTGCCGAACATGACGGCGAACCAGCCCGCTAGCGGCGCCGAGACGGTGATCGTGCCCCAGTTGAGCGAGCGGATCGTGGCGTTCATCCGGGCACGGAGCCGGTCCGGCGTGACGGCGTTGCGATAGCTCATCGTCAACGGCCCGCTGAGGCCGTTGCCCAGGCCGTAGACCAGCTGGGCCGCGACGAGCACGACGACCCCGGCGCCGCCCTGCGGGGCGAGCGCTGTCATGAGGAAGGCCAACGGTGAGGTCCAGCCGGCCAGGCACACGACGAGTCCCAGACCGAACCGCTCGGAGAGCCTCGGCGCCAGCCCGGCGCCGATCACCCCGGACATCCCGGCGCTGGCTAGGACCAGGCCGATCGCGACGGGATCCAGCCCGAGCTCCTCGGAGGCAAAGAAGACGAGGATGGTCAGGACCGCCGAGTTGAAGAAGAACCAGGTGTGCAGGCCCACGGCGTAGGGCATCAGCGTGCGATGGCGGTAGACCCAGCGGGCGCCCTCGGCCAGCTCCCGCCCGAGGTGCCGGTCGGCGCGGGAGGCAGGAGCCGGCTCTCGGACACGGATGGTGGACAGGACGACGGCGGACACGGCATACGTCCCGGCATTGACCAGGATCGCGACCGGCGCCGAGAGTGCCCGCACCAGGACACCGGCCAGCAGGGGACCGACGGACTCCGCGGCGGTCATGGACTGCTCGATCCGGGCGTTGGCGCGGGGCAGCTCGGAGACCGGCACGAGGCGCGGCAGGAAGGACTGGTGCGCCGCAGTGGCGCTCAGGGAGGCCAGGCCGACGACGAACATCAGGCCAGCGACCAGCGGCACGGTCAGGTGACCGGTCAGGCCGAGCACACCGATTGCGCCGAAGGCCACCGCGCAGACCGCATCGCCGGCGACCAGCACCGGGAGGCGCCGCACCCGGTCGATGAGGACCCCGGCCAGCAGGCCGAAGAGCAGCATCGGCAGCCACTGTGCGGACTTCACCAGGCCCAGATCGGTCTGGTCGGCGCCCAGGTCCTGGATGAGCAACAGCTGCAGAGCCAGGCCCGAGGTGAACAGGCCGAGCCACTTGGTGGTGTCCGAGATCCAGAGCCGGACGAACGCGGGATAGCTGAACACCGAGCCACCCGTCATACGACCAGTCAAACAGGTTTGGGGTGGCCGTCGGTGGAGTGGAGGCACCCGGAGCCAACGTCTCTTGGTCGTGCCAGTGCGCCACCTCACACGAGCGGTCACGTGGCCGCGCGGTCGGTTGACTTCTCCTGGGCCACGGCGTAGGACGGAGGAACGTGCCCGGCAACGACGACGTGCCAGAGGAGGATCGCATGCCAGTTCGCGCGAGAGCAGCCGGTGTGAGCGGTCGCCGGACATCGCTGCTGGGTGGGGTGCTGGTGCTGTCGTGCGCAGCCGCAGGGTGTGTGCTGGCCTCGTGCGGGAGCGCGGCGGAGCAGCCCCACGGCGACGACGTGTCGTCAAGCAACAACGCGAATAGGTGGGAAGAGGATCTTGCCGCGGTTGCTGAAGCCGCTGGGATTACTGATCCGCCGGTCGTGACACCCGTGCGGACGGTGTCCCCCGAGGAATCAAAAGCAGTGGTAGATGACTGCTTGGTGGAGCGAGGGTGGTCGATTGACCCCGATGGCTCCTTCTCCATCCACCGTACACAACAGGAACAGTTCGAGTTTGATCGTTACGTGTGTATCGCTTCGTATCCGATCGGTGAGATTTACCTCGAGCCATACGACCAGAGGCAATGGGAAGTTCTTTACGACTACTGGGTGAATGAGTTCATCCCTTGTCTGGCATCCAAGGGATTCGATGTGGTGGACCCTCCGTCCAGAGAGACCTTTCTGGCAGCACCCGAGGAATGGCACCCAATCGGCGATCGCGGGATCCATGATCAGTTGAGCGCTGCCGAGGCTGAGGGAACAATTCGTTCATCCAATGAGTTCTTGGCGCAGGTCTGCCCGGTAAGTCCGGGGGAGGACCTTTTGTATCCTGCGCAGACGACTCCCTAGGTGCGGCTGGACTGTTGCTCACACCGGCGCGACCTCCTCGAACAGTGCGACGGGGTCGGCGTCCAGCCCGCGGGCCTGGAACCAGGAGCAGACGTTGCGGCAGTCCCGCATGAGGAACTCCGTGGCGTGCGGGTTGGCCACCAGGTCCACGACCTGGGGCAGGTCGATGATGACCAGCCGCTCGCCTGCGGCGAGGATGTTGTATGCCGAGAGGTCGCCGTGGGCGACACCCTCGGCGGCCATCACCGAGATGGCGGTGCGGAGCTGGACGAAGTACTCCTCCAGCAGACCCGGGTCAGGGCTCAGCTGAGCCAGCCGCGGGGCGGGCGCCCCGTCATGCTCGATCAGCTCCATGAGGATCTCGGTGCCGTCGATCTGGACCGGGTAGGGGACCGGCAGGCCCGCCGACCAGTAGCGGCACAGGGCGTCCCACTCGGCGATCGCCCACTGGCCGGCCGCGACGGTGCGTCCCCAGTCCGACTTGCGGGAGAGGGCCCGTCGGTCGCGGCTGCGGCGCGCGATGCGGCCGTCGGTGTAGGCCGCGCTGCGCCGGAAGCTGCGGTGGTCGAGGTCGCGGTAGCGCTTGGCGGCCATCACCACGCCGGTCCCGTCGGGGGCGGCGCGCTCCAGCAGGAAGACGTCCGCCTCCTTGCCGGTCTTGAGGATGCCGAGCTCGGTGTCGATGGCGCCGGCGTCGGTCACAACCCAGTCGGGCAGCGGGTCGGGGCCGCGGCAGCCCTTCTCCACGTCCCAGTAGGTGGTGAAGCGAGGCCCGTCGGGCTCGGCCGGAGGCGCCTGGCGGGGTCCGTCGGCGGGTCGGTCGTCCGGGCCGTAGACGGGGACGAAGTCGAAGACGAAGAACGGGTCGATGTCGTCGGCGCCGTGGCCATTGGTGGTGTCGCGCTCGTTGGGGCGCGGGGTGTTACGGGTGGACGCGTGGTCCTGGTGCTGTGCGTGCACGGGAACTCCTGAGAGAGGGAAGGCGGTGGCTGGTGGGCACACCGGGGACAGTCGTTGACATGTCGCGCCTCCTCTCGTCGGGGGCCGCCTGGGGGCGGTCCCGTGCGCACACGGCCGATGCCGCATGTCATCAGTCAGGTTCGCGCACTTCTCACCGCTGGTGCAACAGGTTTTCCGGTGAAGGGTCGCGGCGGGGCGTTCGAGACCCCTGTAGGGCGGTGTGGAGTGCGTACGAAACCCCTGAGAAAAGGTGCGGAGGGTGTGCGAAACCGCTATGAAAATTGGGGGGCTACCGGACGACCTGGCGGAGCTGGCCGTCGAGGCGGCGGGTCCAGCCGCGGCTGTCGAGGTGCTCAAGCAGCGGGACGGCCACGCGGCGGGTGGTGCCCAGGGCCTGGCGCGCGGCGCTGAGGGTGAACGGCTGGTCCAGGGCCGCGAGCTCGCGCATCGCGCGGGCGGGGCCGTCCGGCAGCAGCACGATGTCGTCGGGCAGCCGCAGCAGCCGACCCTGGCGCGCGGCGGCGGCCAGCTCCCGGGGGCCCAGGCCGAGGGCGGTGAGGTGGTCGCGCTCCGGGGCCGCGAACGGGTGCTCGCGCAGGCGTGCTTCGAGCCGGGCGACCGCGGGCTCCGCGGCGCCCAGACCCCCGGCCTCCGGCGCCCGCACGCGACCGTCGGTGACGGTGAGGCCGGCGGCCCGGGCCAGGTGCCGCACGAGGTCCGGGGCGAGCGGCGGGCGGTCGTGAGGGAGCGAGCCACCCTCGGTAGCGGGGCGTAGGTGGTCGGGCAGGTCGAGGGCGTGCCCCGCCTCGCTCACCGGCACGCCCTGGCTCAATGGATGCGCGGCGTGGTGCTCGCGGACGTGCCTGGCCAGCCGCTTCTGCCACTGCTCGAGGGCGGAGGGGTCGACCCACCACTCGCCGACTCGCTCGCCGATCGCAGGATCACCGAGGCCCAGCCGGGCCAGGACGACGGGGTACTCCGCCGAGCGGGAGCGGAGCCGAAAGTCGCTGGGGGAGTCATGCGCACCGAGCTCCTCGGCCCGTCGGCGTGCGGCTCCGCGCCGCCGCAGCGGGAGCGGGTCTACGTCGAGGACCCGGACTGACCAGAGGCGCCGGCTGCCGGGGTCTCGGACGATGGCGCGGTCGCCCACCCACCACGGCAGGGGGACCTCCACCGTCAGGCGGGCGTGGTCCAAGCCCAGCGGTCGGACATGGACCTGGTGCGCGGCCGTCCCGACGTGCAACGTCGCCGACGTGGGTGGCCCGGCTGCCTCCCGGCCCGACCGCCCGCTGCCCGGCCTCTCGCCTGCCGCCGCCGCACCCTCTCCCCAGGCATCCACCGGGGCGAGGACGACGTCGAGGACCCGGCCCACGGCATACGACCCGGGGGTGACCAGCACCGAGGCCCGGCCCACCTCGCCCGGGTCCGCGCGACGCAGGTTGACCGCTACGCGCGACACCGGGCCGACCGCGTCGTGCGCGACGTCCTCGCTGTGCAGGCCGCGGACGACGACCTCACGCTGGTGATCCACGGACAGCAGGGTGAGCCGGTCGCCGGTGCGCAGGGTGCCCGCCCCGAGCGTGCCGGTGACCACGGTGCCGGCCCCCGCGATCGTGAACGAGCGGTCGCACCACAGCCGCACCGGTGCTGCGGGGTCGGGGGAGTCCATGCGAGCGACGAGGTCGTCCAGCGCCACCCGCAGGCCATCCAGGCCCGCACCGGTCGTGGCCGTCACCTCGCAGGCCGGGGCCGACAGCCCCGCCGCGGCGAGCCTGCCGGTGGCCTCCTCCCGCACGGCCGCGACCCGCTCCGGGTCCGCCAGGTCGCAGCGGGTGATCGCGAGTACACCGTCGATGATCCCGAGGGCCCGGACCGCGGCCAGGTGCTCGCTGCTCTGCGCCTGCCACCCCTGGTCGGCCGCCACGACGAAGAGGACGGCCGCCGAGGGGCCGAGGCCGGCGAGGGTGGTCGCGACGAAGCGCTGGTGTCCGGGCACGTCCACGAACGCGACGTCCGCGCCGCTGGGCAGCCTCGTCCAGGCGAAGCCGAGCTCGATGGTCAGCGCGCGGGACTTCTCCTCGGCGAGGCGGTCAGGGTCGCGCCCGGTGAGCGCCCGGACCAGCGTCGACTTGCCGTGGTCCACGTGCCCGGCGGTGGCGAGCACCCGCTTCACGGCCGGTGCTGTGCTCACGACGTCGGGCTCCCTTCGTGACCCGGCCGCGGCCGGGAAGTTGGCGGAGGCGGACGGGAATCGAACCCGCCAGACCGAGATGCTCGGCCTCACCGGTGTTGAAGACCGGGGGGCCCACCAGGAACCCAGACGCCTCCGCCGATCAGCCTACCCAGGGCTGGTACCGCCAACGACGACAGGAGTGGCAGGGTGAGGTGCGTGAACGACATACGACTGACGCAGTTCGCGCGCGGCGGGGGCTGCGCGTGCAAGATCCCGGCGGGGGAGCTCGAGCAGCTGGTGGCCGGTCTGCCGTGGACTCCACCGGAGCCGAGCGCCGAGGTGCTCGTCGGGCTCGACGACGGGGACGACGCCGCGGCCGTGCGGATCGAGGGCGGTCTGGCGCTGCTGTCGACGGCGGACTTCTTCACGCCGGTGATCGACGACGCCTACGACTGGGGGCGGATCGCGGCGGCCAACGCGCTCTCGGACATCTACGCCATGGGTGGCACGCCCGTCATGGGCATCAACCTGGTGGCCTGGCCGCGGGAGGCGCTGCCGACCGAGCTGCTCCGTGAGGTCCTGCGCGGCGGGCTGGACCTCGCGGCGGAGGCGGGCTGCCCGGTGATCGGGGGACACAGTATCGACGGGCCGGAGCCGATGTATGGCATGGCCGTCACCGGCACGGCGCCTGCCGACCGGCTGATGCGCAACGACGCCGCGGAGCCCGGTCTGCCGATCTCGCTGACCAAGCCTCTCGGCGTCGGCGTGCTCAACAACCGCCACAAGGCGACCGGTGAGGTGAGCCGGCAGGCCGTGGAGAGTATGACGTCGCTCAACCGGGACGCTTCCCGCGCAGCCCTCGACGCGGGGGTCCGAGCGGCGACCGACGTCACAGGGTTCGGGCTGCTGGGTCACCTCTACAAGATGGCTCGCGCCTCCGGTGTCGCCGCCCGGGTCGACGCTGCCGCGGTGCCGTATGTCGTGGGGGCGCGTGAGGCGCTGGCCGCCGGTCACGTGCCGGGCGGGTCCCGCCGCAACCTGGAGTGGGTGCGCCCCTTCCTGTCCACGGCGCCCGGCATCACCGAGGACGAGCTGATCCTGCTGGCCGACGCGCAGACCTCCGGCGGCCTGCTGGTCGTGGGTGAGATCCCGGGGGCTCCGGTGGTCGGGGAGACCGTGGCCGCCGGGAGTCTCGGAGAGGGAGTGCTCGTGGAGGTGGCCTGACTCCAGCAGTGGGCTTTGGGGGCCGGAGAGACGTCGGCCACTGGCTGACCCGGCTGGCTAGCCGTAGTGGTAGCGGCACGCGGCGACCCGGATCTCGTTCCCTGCGATCTTGTACACGAGCCGGTGCTCCTCGGTGATCCGGCGGGACCAGTACCCCGCGAAGTCGTGCTTCAGCGCTGGTCCCACACGAGGAAAACGCTCTAGTCCTCTTCAATCAGCTCGCGGTTTCAGGTCCCTGCCGGTCTCCAGACGCTCCATGGCGTCCAGCAGTCGGCGGGTATTGGCAGGGGAGCGCGTGAGGTATGCCGTCTCGCGCAGCGACTCGTAGTCCGCCAGCGACACGATCACTACTGGGCTGTGACCCGCGCGGGTGATCACGACCTCCTCGCGGTCGTTGACGACACCGTCCAGCACTTGGGCATAGCGGGCTCGTGACTCGGTGTAGCTCATCGTCTTCATCTCGCACCTCCCGTACATACAACTGTACGTCTGAGGCGTGGCGAGGCGAGGCGCCCTCCGAGTCAGTTGATGATCTCGCCTCGCTCGTCCGCCGTGATCGCGGCGATGCGTTCCCGCCAGGCGCGGAGCTCGTCGGGCGGGAGCCGGGGCCAGTCGGTCACCTCGTGGAGAACCCTGAGCGGCTCGGTGCTGCGGTAGGACCGGGTCGGGTTGCCGGGGAACTTCTTGTCCGTGACGTTGGGGTCGTTCTCGAAGGCTCCCGTGGGCTCCACGGCGTACACCCGTGGCTCACCCTCGCCTGCGGCGAGCTCGGCGGCCAGCCCTGCGCCGTTGATGGTCGCGGTGAAGTAGATGTGGTTCATCACCACCTCGGGGCGGTAGTTCGACCGGAAGCCTGCGGTGAACAACTGGCCCTCCCGCAGGTCGGCCTTGGTGCCGTGGAAGAACGGTCCCTCGTCCAGCACGTCGGTCATAGCGATCCCCTCGTCGATCGTGTCAGCGGACGGTCACCGTGCTGTCGTGGACGGCGCCAGCGGCCCGCCGCTCCTCCAGACGCCGCTTCTGCGGGCCGACGGTGTACTTCGGGTCCTTGGCCGACTCGATCCCGGCCTCGACCATGCCGAACCGGGTCAGCGCCGAGGCGGCGGCCAGCGCGAGGCCCGAGGCGATGGCGACCGCGCGGCTGCGCCCCGAGCACAGGGTGCCCACCCCGCCGGCGACCGTGAGCACCTTGGCCAGCCGCAGCTTGGCGCCGCCCTGGCCGGTGCGGACCGGTTCGTCGAGCTCCAGCTCGGTCAGATGCTCCTCGAGTCGGTGCATGCCGACCAGGTCGGCGACCACGCCGATGAGCGCGAACCGCCGGGCCGGTCCCGCCTGCTCGGTCGGGGTGAGCACCATCTGGACCCCGGAGGAGGCCAGGGCGGCCGAGCCGACGAAGACGAACGGCAGCTGGCGGCGGCTCTCGAACCAGACGGGGGTGACCGTGTCCGACAGCAGGACCGCGGTGTAGGCGGCGAGCGGCGGGGCGAACAGCGCCTGCCCGAGCGCCGCGGGGGCGTCCGCGACTCCGAGCACGCGGCTGGCCATCCCCAGGACACCTGCGGGGATCGCCGCACCGTGCGCTCGGTGGCCCAGAATCTCGCCATCCGACGCGCCCGGTCGGGAGGGGGGAGCCAGGAGGCGCACCACCTCCGAGGCGGTCGTCACCCCGGTGAAGGCGGCGTAGCCGGACAGGATCCACGTGCCGACCGACATGGGGGAGGTGAGCTTCATCGTGCGCATCATGTTGAGGAAGCGCTCCGGCCGGCCGAGGTCGGCCACCAGCAGCGCGCCGCTCAGCGCCACCCCGGCCATGGCGGTCAGACGGCTGTTGCGGCGCAGGATCTCGCGCCCGGTCCAGGCCGCCCCCGTGGCCAGGATGCCGGACCCCGCGGCCACGCCACCGACGAACAGGTACGCGGGGATCTCGTGCCGCCAGGGGACCGGCTTGATGACCCCGCGCCCGTAGTAGCTGGAGAACTCGGCGTCCGGCACGGCCGGTGCCTCGCGCCGTCCGCCGCCGTCCCGGTTCAGCCAGCTGGTGCCGGACCGGCGAGCCCCCCGACCCTGCTGGACCGCTTCCCGTGCGTCGGCGACCGCCCCGGTGACCGCGCCGCGGACCCCACTGCGGCGCCGTCGACGACCGCCCTCCTCGGGCGGCCGATAGCTGTCAAAGGGCGAGGTCGTCACCGGCGACCTCCCAGGAAGGCCGCGGCCCCGGCCGCGAGAAGTCCGAGCCCGGCTACCCCGGCCACCCGGAACATCTCGGCGAGCTTGGACGTGGCGCACACCGGGTCGGGCGGCAGGCCGTAGACCTCGGGCTCGTCGAGCAGCAGGAAGACCGACCCGGTGCCCCCGACGCCGTCCTCGTCGTTGGCGCCGTAGAGCCGGGCCTCGGTGAACCCCTGCTCGTGCAGCTGGACGACGCGCTCCCTGGCGGCGGCCACCATCTCCTCGCGCGGGCCGAACCGGATCGAGGTGGTGGGGCAGGTCTGGGCGCAGGCCGGGGTCTGGTCGTGGCTGAGCCGGTCGTAGCAGAGGGTGCACTTCTGCGCCACGCCCACGTTGGGCACGTGACCGTCGGCGCGCACCGACACGGCGGCGTCGCTGCGGCGTTCGATGACCCCGAACGGGCAGGCGCCCACGCAGTAACCGCAGCCGTTGCAGATGTCTGCCTGCACCACGACGGTGCCGTGCTCACTGCGGAACAGGGCGCCGGTCGGGCAGACGTCGAGGCACCCGGCGTGGGTGCAGTGCTTGCACACGTCGGAGGCCATCAGCCACCGGAACTCCGGCAGCGGCCCGACCATCGGGGTCCCGTCGACCGTGGTGCCCAGGTCGCCGTTCTCCGCGGACTCCTTCTCGCTGAGCAGCTGGCCGAGAGAGGGACCGTGGTCCTCCGGCGGCGCCGGCAGCGTCCCATAGCCCGCGGGAACCCCCCTATTTTGATAGGGGTTTTGCTGGTCCACCCCGTCTTTTTGCAGGGCTTTTGCGGATCCGCCCACCTCGGCCGCGGTCCCCGCTCCCGGCGGGGAGCCAGCACCCGTCACGGGTGAGGCGGAGGGAGCGCCGACTGACGGCATACCGAGATCCACCAACCGGCGCCCCGACTCACGCGCGGCCTCGATGCGGTCCCGGCTCTGCTCCACGAAGGCGACGTGCCGCCACGTGCTGGCCCCCAGGCCACCGGTGTTGTCATAGGAGTTGCCGGTGAGGTCCAGGCTCCCGTCCATTGGCAGGGCGTTCCACTCCTTGCAGGCGACCTCGCAGGCCTTGCAGCCGATGCAGATGGAGGTGTCGGTGAAGAAGCCCTTGCGGCTGGGCGGCTCTTCCCACCCGGCGTCGAGGGCAGGGTCGGTGCGCCCGGCCAGTTGGCGAGCCAGATAGCCCATCAGCGCTCCTCCGTCAGGCGTGCGTTGCCGGTCTCGGTCGTCGTGCCGGAGCGGGACTGGTAGTCCGCAACCAGGCGCAGCAGGGCCTCACCGCGCGGGCGACGACCGGGCTGTATGTCGCACGAGCCCACCTTGGACTCCTGGATCTGGACGTTGGGGTCCAGCACGATGCCCAGCAGGTCGTTGGCCCCGTCGCCCTCGACGACGGCGTCCCCGCCGACGCCCCAGTGGTAGGGCAGGCCGATCTGGTGGACCGTGTGCCCCTTGATGGTCAGCGGGGTCATCCGGTCAGTCACCAGTACCCGTGCCTCGATGGCGCTGCGCGGCGAGATGATCGTGGCCCACTCGCCGTTGGTCAGCCCGCGCTCCTGCGCCAGCTCGGGGGAGACTTCGCAGAACATCTCCGGCTGCAGCTCGGAGAGGTAGGGCAGCCACCGGCTCATGCCGCCCGCCGTGTGGTGCTCGGTGAGGCGGTAGGTGGTGAAGACGTAGGGGTAGACCTCTGCGCCCGGCTCGTCGCCCGAGGGGCTCCACAGGTTGTCCTTGCGCGGGTAGATCAGCCGGCTCGGGTTGCTCTGCTGGGCGTAGAGCGGGTTGGCGACGGGCGACTCCTGCGCCTCGTAGTGGGTGGGCAGCGGCCCGTCGACCATGCCCTTGGGCGCGAACAGCCAGCCCTTGCCGTCGGCCTGCATGATGAACGGGTCGTCGCCGGCGATCGCGGCGGGGCCACCCACGTCGGGATCCGGCCGGAACGACGGATCGCGGTCGACCGGGAAGTCGGGCACGTCTTTCCCGGTCCAGCGCCGCTGCTCGGCGTCCCACCAGACGTACTTCTTGCGCTCGCTCCACGGCTGCCCTTCCGGGTCCGCCGAGGCCCGGTTGTAGAGGATGCGCCGGTTCAGCGGCCAGGCCCAGCCCCACTCGTGCGCTACCTCGTCCTGCTCGGGGCCGGGCACCCGGTTGGCCGACCGGTTGACCCCGCCGGCGAAGACGCCGGTGTAGATCCAGCAGCCGCCGGAGGTCGACCCGTCGGCCCTCATCTGCACGAACGAGTCCAGCAGCTCGCCGGCCCGGTCGCCGGTGAGGTGGTAACCGTTGATCTCCCTCAGCACCGCCTCGCCGTCCGGCTCGCCGTGCTCGTCGACCGGGTAGTCCCACGTCAGGTCCAGCAGTGGGCGGTCCCGCTCGGCGGTCGAGCCGGCGAGCCGCTCCCGGATCCGCGTCCCCAGGTCGTAGAAGAA
>Ga0123332_1004732_pt1 | contig 11800 bp, 5 predicted proteins | sample BioC12SIPDNA_4_FD_89958 | JGI IMG/M metagenome (GOLD analysis project Ga0123332, IMG submission 89958) | Anaerobic biogas reactor microbial communites from Washington, USA - Biogas_R2_A C12 SIP DNA | ecosystem: Engineered > Bioreactor > Anaerobic > Unclassified | place: Washington, USA...
CTGAATTGGCGCAACTGGCGCGAGACGAATCCAGCATGGAGGCGACTGCCAAGGCAGCCACTAGCGCACCAGGAATCAGGGAACCACACTTCGACAGAACGCAAACCAGTATCCGTGCTGTCTCTGGGGGTCTACCCGGAAGCGGTAAGCGCCGCTGAGAGATTCTGCCCTTGAGCGCCCCAGTGCTCACCTGGCCGGGGCATACCACTACTGCGTCCGAAAAGCCTTCGCAACTTCCGTTGGGTCAGGCGGAAGCAGGGACCATCCCTCTTGCTCGAGTTCCTCGCGTTCCGAGGCGTCGAGGTCGAATGCCACGGCTGTCTTCGCATCCGGCCAAGAGAGTGGGATCGGTAGTCCCTGTTCGCTCTCGTGACCGATGACAGGAGGCGGCGCTCCGAGATCGACAATGCTGCGGATCAGCCGCTCCTCCGCCGTTTCGAGCTTCGGGGCAGCGGCTGGGTCTCTCTCGCGGATGTCGGCTCCGAGGATTTGGCCGAGGACGGCCCGAGCGACGCCTCGAGAGAGCTCCTCGTGGTGGCGTTGGTTGGAGTAGCTCCTCAAACATCCGTAGCAGGAAGTCTCGTCACCGCAGTCACAGTCGGAGACACGCTGGTAGGCCGCGCGGAGAATGCGGGGCAGCTCCTTCTCCACCATGAGGACATGGCCGGCTCCGCCGGGCACAGCATCGAAAAACGTGAACGACCATGATCCCGTCGAGTGGGGCATCAGCGTGCCACCGATGTCGTCCCTTGAGATCTCGAGCGTGTTGCAGGCAGCCTCCAACACCGCGTAGAGGACTGAGAGATGGGCCGATTGGGTGCCGACGAGATGGGCTGGCAGGACATCGATTCTCAACAGGTCTGTCTCGTAGGTGTGTGCCAGATCGAGGAGGTCGGCAGGGCCCTTGCACTGCGATCCCCTGAGCAGGTGATCATGGGCCGGGAGTCTCTTTGGATGGAGCATCCGCGCTGCGCCATAGCCACACCACTTGCAGACCCAGAACCCCATTCCGCCGGGTCCATCCGCAATTGCGACAAGCCTGGCGCGTGGACCGAACTGAGTGTGCAGTTGCCCGCCGCCCAACTCGATGATGTGCTCACGCGCTGACTCCGACTCTCGAAGGACATGGGTGGCCCCACTCCACGATCGGCGTGGAGGGCGTGCGCCAGGGCGCTGAGACTCGCGAGCCGCAACGAACCCGAACTCAGGAACCGTGAGCGTGCGGGGGGCGCTGTCCGATTCGATGCCGCAGACCGGACAGCGAGGGTCGACCTCCTCGAGGGCCTGACGGAACCCGCCGCACTCTTTGCACACCAGATAGCGGAACTCGACCAGGTCGCGCCCGGGGAGCCGGTAGAGGCCTCGCGAGGTCCACTGTTGGCCACCGGCGACGATGCTCGCATCCGGGGCGTACTCGTAGATGGCCTGTGACAGATCGCGGGAGAGCTCCAGTCGAGCTCCAACCTGGTGTGCGGCCAGCGAGTAGCTCGTGCGCAATTCCACAGAGTCGACGGGGAAGCCGTACTTGGGAAGCACATTGCGGTTGGCCAGGAACCCGAGCAGATCCCGGCGTTTGAGGGTGTTGATGACCCTGGTGTATCCCTCTGCGCGCCGGAAGTTCTTGAGGCCTGCGGCCTCGTCCAGGAGCTTCTCAAGCTCACCGACATCGGAGGCCAGTTCAAGTCGCACCGACTCCAGGAGGTCGACAAGTGCGTCGACCCACTCGTCCTCCGCGAGACCGATCTCGGCTTTGACCTGCTCAGGAAGCACTCGCTCCAGTGACGCCCTGACCTGCGGTGGGACAGGGGTCAGGAAGCCCCGGACCTGCGTGACCGCCGCTTCACGCCCTGAGTCATCGGGAAGGAAGAACTCCCCAGCGGTGCGGTGAATGGTGGACGTCGTCTCGAAGAGCCAACGGAAGAATGCGGCTAGGGCTACCGAGTGCGCATGTCGACGGTCGATTCGCTCGTTGACCAGGGGAACGAACGGGGCCCTCACTTCTCCGGACATCATCGATCGCGGGTCGGCGAACTTAGCCAGATCGTGTGACCGGCGCTGTGCGTAGGTCACTACCAGCGCCGCGGAGCCTGAACGGCGCCCCGCACGTCCGGCGCGTTGGACATAGTTGGCCGTCGACGGCGGCATGTTACGCAGGAGGACAGCCTGCAGGTCACCGACGTCGACCCCCAGCTCGAAGGTGGTGGAGCATGACAGCGCGTTGATCTCCCCGTGGATGAAGTCCTGCTGCACTTGGGCTGCCTCGGTGCTCTTCCACTGAGCGGTGTGCTCCTGCGACCTTAAGGGGACCGGTCGCATGGTTCGGTAGGTCGTCCGGTAGTGGTTGGTGTCGTATGCGGGCGGTGAGTACACCTCCAGGCGCCCTTCGCAACCCAACGAGGGACAGATGCCTCTGATGCTGAACGGGGCCACTCTCCCGCACAGCGAACATCTGTAGATGGGAGCGTCCTCGTCGATACGCGTGAACCGCAGCAGTTCGTGGTCGATCCTGGTGACGGTACCCAAACCCTGCTGCGTCTCGCTCTTGAGCCAGTCCACACGTCCACCCGACGTGAGGAATCGCCACACACCCTCGAGAATGGTGCGCGGATCGGCGCTCGCGCCTAGCTCTGCGAGCACCTTCGTGGTGTACGCGATGCGGCGGTTCGTGCCTCGTCCTGGAAGCCAGGACAGCACCCTGTGGATCCGCGCCGGCCCCTCAAGCCGAGCGTAGATGGGACCAAGTCGAGGCGCGAAGATCTCGTGGTTCGGGGGAACGTTCTCAGGCATCGTGACCGCGCCCTGCTGCCGTAGAGTCCGAAGGAGTTCCTGGATGAAATCCCAGGCCTCGTCCTCGGTCAGACCCAACGACAGCAAGGGTGATGGTGCAGCCCACGAAGAACTGCGCTCAAGCGTGATGCGAACCAGGCCCAATCCCTCGAGGGATATCCGGTCGTCCAGAGCGAGCGCCTCGGCCATGACCCAAGGCGCCACCTCCCGCATCTGCTGCTGCGCGGTCATCCGTGGTTTGAAGTTTCGAACGGAGTCGGCGTGCTTGCGGGCCGCGAAGACCAGGTCCTCCACGCCCACCGGGTCACCATGACCAGCCGACGAGGCGAGGCCTTGCATGATCAGACGACGTCGCTGGATGCGCGCGTAGCTGTCCTCGAGGTACGGGGCGAAGTATGCGGCTGACTGGCGGCTGTCGCTGAACATGAGGAGTTTGCGTCCCTCGCCCGGGCGGTCCCGATCCTCCAGACGGGCACTCGCCGGCAGCCGTTGGTACAAGGACGTCGCGATGACGGCGCCAGAGGCGTCTGGACCTGTTTCGAACCGGCGAACAGCTCCTTCTCCACGTGCGCCACACACGAGGCATCCTTGGACCTCATCCATGCCCCGTTGGTTCAGTCTGCGCACGGTACGCAGTCGTGCCGAGCCGCATGTCACCTTGGTGCAGCTCCGCGCCTCAGCGGCCGAGAGAGTTCCGCAGGCAGAACACAGCATCGCCGAGTCACCATCGACGTGGTCATCTGAGGTCTCGACGGCCGCTTCGTCCTCGTCGATGAGTCCTCCGTCCTGGCCGAGGACAAGCCACGTGGCGGCTCCCAAAGACCGTCGTGGCCTCAGCACGTGCTTGCCCTGCTCGGTCTCGATGCGGCCCACGAGGTGGACCGCCCCGCAACGCTTGCACGATCCGATCTCGAACACGGGCGCCTGGCAGTCTGGGCATGCCTCGTGCCGAGCGAGATGAACGTGAGGACCAGCTTCGGACAGGCAGGTGAAGGCTCCTTCTGTCGCGCGGAGGAAGAGGTGGTACCTGGCCGACAGAACGGGGCTGCCATCGACGGCGTAGATGCTGCTGGCCAGGTTGACCAACGAGGCAAGTGCGGCCCGTCCGCCTCTCTCCTCTCCGAATACGCCGCGCACCGCGTCACCGATCGCCAGCGGCCCATTCCGCAAGAGTGAGCGCAGTGTGACCAGCGACTGCTCGCAGCCCAGGGCTGTCGCCGCGTCCGGTGCGTAGAAGCCACTGCGGGCGGCCGCTTCGAGCAACCAGTCCGCCGGACTCTCCATCTCGGCCAGCGCGACGTAGTCGCTCGGGGTCAGCGGCCCCCAGGTACGCGAGTCATCCGGGGCCACTCGTTTGGCCCGGATGAGGTCCTGGCGGCTGACGTCGCCGTCCACCCATTCGAACGGCTCGCCGAAGAGCCGCTCGGCAAAGGTCGTGACAGCGGAGGGTTCCGAGTCGCCACCCACCGTGGCGGATGTCGCGATGCATTGAACTGTGCGGTCTGGGGTGACCCGGTCTCGCACCCGCCGCAGCAGCATCGCGATCTCGGCACCTTGCGTGCCGTCGTAGACGTGAGCCTCGTCGACCACGATGAATCGCCACCGGCTTTGCTCTCCGGACTGGAAGAGGTCCATATCCTGAGGCCGCAGCAACAGGTACTCGAGCATCGCGTAGTTCGTCAGCAGGATGTGAGGTGGTGAGGCGCGCATCTCTTCGCGACTCAGGAGCTCATTGGGGATCAGCGGCTCGCCGATGTTGAGCTCGCCGAACCGTTCACGCGCGGTCTTCGCGTCGTTTGGAGTCTCGCCGGTGTACCGCCCGAAAGTGATCCCGGGGTATGCGGCAAGCAGTGCGCGCATCCGCTTCATCTGGTCGTTCGCGAGAGCGTTCATCGGGTAGAGCAGCAGCGCTCGAATGCCGGGCCCCAACTCCCCGCCCGCCTCCTCGGTGACAAGGCTGTCCAGGATTGGCAGGAGAAACGACTCGGTCTTTCCCGAACCGGTACCCGTCGCCACGACGACATTTCGTCCCGCTGCGATCTTGCGGATCGCCTGCTCCTGGTGGACATAGAGGGGCCGTTCAAGTGGGAGCGCTGGAGACTCCAAGCCGGTGAAACCGGGGTGGAGGACGCCTTCAGCGATCAGGTCCGCGCACGAGGCCCCGGGCCGGTACGGAGGGGTGGCCTCCAGGTACGGTCCCTTGTCGAGCAGTCTCGTCTGCGAGATGGCCCTGCGCAGGGCGGCGTCAAGCTGGGGATCGCGCACCGCCAACAATGTCTGCAGGTACCTGCGGTAGGTCCCGGTGATGTCGGCGGCGGTCTCGATGGCATCAAGGTGCGGTATCACGTGGGCTCCTGATCGGTGGGAAGGTGAGCGCGCACGAGGAGCTCGGCGAGGATCAGATCGATTGTCGCGAGTTGGGGGGCGACTTCGGCGAAGTCCTCCCATGCCCGCACTCGTGGGACGGTGAGGTGCTCGGGGTCGATGCCGCCATGTGCCACAAGACGCGCCAGGATGGCCGTTCCGATTGACCATGCGGGCAGCACTCTCCAACCGTGGTCTGCGGTCGGGTGCCGCCGGGCCTTGACGGCGGCGATCCCGGTGCTGAAGTTGACCGAACCGAGTGCCTCCTCGATCTCATGGAGCTGCCACTGAGCCTTCCCTCGCAGCCACCTCAACGCGTCGTGGTCGCGACGGTCGAGCAGTTGCTTGGCAGCCAGGGCGCGGCTGTCCTGATGGAGGAGCCCATGGGGGATGAATGCAGCACTCGCCAGGATGCTTTCCCGCAGATCCGCTGGCATTCTCGCCAACTGATCGATGGACGCATCGAAGCGACCGGCTGCCGCATGCAGGTCGCTTCCTTTGATCAACGCGATGACGTCATCGCCGCAAACAGAGACGACTGCGTCGAAGGCATCGTCGTCGTCCTCATGCCACTCACCCAACAGAGCAAGGACGAGCGCGGTCCTCTGAGACCACACGGGCAGTTCAGTGCGGTCCGGTGCTCCGGGCAGGGACGCCCACGCCAGGCCTGACCTGATGAGCAGGAACGTCATCCGGTCCGGCGTCGTGGACGCAGCTGCCAGCTCGGCCAGTGCATGCGCTGGATGGGCCTGAAGAGCCTGGCGCAGCCCCTCGCGGACGTCGTCGGTCCGGTCGCCAAGCCGGAGCGACCACAGGCGGTCAAGCGTCTCCCAGGTCCGGCGATCTCCGACAAACCCCTCCGGCAGCTCTGCAACACCCGCAAGGAAGTCGGTCAGCGCGCGTTCGTCGGCGTCGTCGCATCGTGGGACGCCGGACCCGTCGACATGTCGGGATGACCCCGGGCTCGGCCACGGAGGCACGGGTTCGGGGACCCACGGATCGTCAATTCGGACAGTGACAAGGAGAGAACCTGCATCCGCGAGCGACGACGGCAGGTCAGCCTCCCCATCCCGGATGGGAACCAAGGCGGGTTCGCGCCACGGTGCAAGCGCGGGGTAGCAGAGCGCTGTGAGCCCCTCGATGTTCGCGCAGTCGTCGAAGACGAGCCGGTGACCCTCAAGCCGGGCGTCGGAGAAGAGTTGCCGTGGTCTGATGGTGCCGATCACCAAGGCGGCTTCGGGATCGAGACTGATCCTCAGCGACCGCGACGCGGCAAGCGTGTCTGTGACCTCACGAAGGTCGAATCGATAGGCCTGCCCGCGCGCACCACCCTTGGCCCGGACCTCCTGGCTGCTCCCGTCGGGCGTCAAGAAATGGAGGACCGGCTCGGCGTCCGCGCCAACGTCGAGGACGATCGACCCCGGATCTGCGAGGAGGTCCTCCGTGAAAAGGCGCAGCGACGTGACCGAGGGCGCCGAGACATGCGCTTCACACACGTGTGACACGGACATGTGCGGGATCTCCACGCTCAGTCGCATCGAGAACGGCCTGCAGTCCACCGTCAGGGGTTGCGTGACTGCGCGATGGTTCAGGTCCATGTGCGCGGGACCCGCCACGAATCCGTCGGGCACAGCCACGCTCACCGATGCTGGCACGAGACCATGCCCGGTCATCCGCCGCCAGGGAGGAGTCGCCTGGACGCGCAAGCCCTCGATCAGCGTGAACCGGCGGATCGCACCGCGACCCCATGGACCACGCACCTTGACAGTGAAGCGACCGGCGAGAGGACGCTCGAGATCCGCCCACAGGGCCTCGCCATCGTCAGGGGTCTCCAAGACGCGGCGCACCAGCACGACGCCCTGATCGTCTAGTACCGAGGCGCTCCATTCGACGCCTGCGTTCTCGGGCAACGCGATCGCCGGCGGCTCGGAGAAGACCGGCTCGCCGTCGAGGGTTCGCACGGCTGGAACCGGGTCTTGCAGATGGATGCGAGCCTCTGCGCCGCTGCGCACCGTATGACGCACCCCGTCGCTGATCTGCAAGGTCGATGCCCGAGCCAGGTCCGCCAAGACCAGCGACCAGTTCGACCATCCGGGGGGCAAGACGCCATTGGCGAGAACCGTCATCGCGCCGTCGGCATGAAGGTCACTCACCGATCCTGGAAAGAGCAGCCAGACCGGGGCCCCCGGGAGAGGTGCGTTCACCCGGAGCGCCCGACCGTCCTCCTCGAACGCCAGAAGTGGGTCGCTGTCGTCAACGACTGCGACGGTGAAAGGCAGGCTCTCATGCCCCGGGAGTGCAGCCACGGCCGCCCGAACCGGACGGGTGATCGGCACGTCCACCTGGGGTGCCGGTTCGTGGAAGCCAGGCCACAGCGCGGTGGAGGTGAACCGAGCTTCGTGGCCGTCCATAGTGACAACCCAGGTCACCGTTCCATCTGCGGTGTCACCCACCGACGGCAGACGCAGCACGGGACCGCGACCGTACGGGTCGAGATGAAGGTGCGGCTGTGCCGACGCCTGACGGCCACGCGCTGCGTGCTCTCCTGTGTCGATGCCCCCGTTGTCACGCAGCCACCGGGCTGCCTCGGCGAACCGGGCAGGCAGCGGCACCTCGTCGCCGCTCCCTCCGGTGCCGACGATATCGAGCAGTTCGAAAACCCGGTCCGTGACGTCGCTGGCGAACTCACCGCCGTACCGGAGGAACCGTTGGACCGGCTTGTCGACACCGTGCAGGCGCTCTTGGCGGGCACGATCCACAGCCCACTCGACAAACTCGCCAGGATCTAGTCCGGGCACGGCGCGCCGTCGTTCAGAGGCGATGCGGAAGTAGTCGCCCAGGCAGTAGGTGGGCACTCCCGAATGCATGAGGATCCGGCCGACGAAGCGCGCACCGCTGTCGCTGGCGTCCTCGAAGGTCGGCAGATCCAGGGTCCGCAGGTTGTCGATAAAGGCCGAACCCCAGTCCCGCTGCGTGGGCCCATCGTTCGGCACACCGGCCAGCCTGCTCAGGGCAGGCCAAAAGGTCCCGTGCTCATAGTGCTCGGTAGCAACCCTGGATGTTGCGATCGCGTGGACCGCCGGGTATCGGCGGAGCAGCTCCCACTTGGCCGCCCCGTGGGCCTTGCAGTAGAGATGCCCGTAGGCCGCGAGGGCCTGCTCGCTGTGCTCCACGGCGACATTCTCGACCTCCGCGAGAAGCGAGCCGGGTCGTATCTTGCGTCGCCATGAGGCCTCACGCATACTCAGCAGCTCTCGCCGCGTGACCACTCGTGAAGCTTCCTTAGCCACCCATCCTCCATCTCCCCGGGGCCCACGCTGTCCGTGCTACCGACCGTAGTCGGTCACTCCGACACTGCGGCACGGCGCCCTCGCCAAATGTCACCTCATGGTCAGATACATTCACACGGTGGAGGTAGACGTGCAAGGACCACCGTCGAACCCCGAGGTCGCGCCAGGATCGGTCGTCATGGTGCGCGACGAGGAATGGCTCGTCACGGGAGTGCAGCCAACGACCGACGGCTGGCTGCTCACCGTCCGCGGCCTCAGCGAACTCGTCCGGGATACGACGGCGACCTTCTACGAGAGTCTGGACGACATCGCGGTCGTCGACCCCGCGAAGACCATCGTCGTCGCCGACGACTCCCCCAGTTACCGTCGCAGTCGGCTGTGGCTCGAGGCCACCCTGCGCAAGACCGCCCTGCCCGTCGACGAGCCGACACTGACGGTCTCGTCGCAGATCCTCGCCGACCCGCTCGACTACCAGCACGCCGCGGTCCAGCGAGCCCTCGACCCCGCGAACCTGCGTCCTCGCATCCTCCTCGCCGACGCCGTCGGCCTCGGCAAGACCCTCGAAATCGGGATGATCCTCAGCGAGCTCGTCAGGCGGGGGCGCGGCGACCGCATCCTCATCGTCACACCCCGCCACGTCCTCGAACAGATGCAGCACGAGATGTGGACCCGATTCGCCCTTCCCTTCGTGCGGCTGGACTCGGTCGGCATCCAACGGGTCCGTCAGAAGCTCCCGGCCACCCGTAACCCGTTCACCATGTACAAGCGGGCGATCATCTCGATCGACACGCTCAAGAACGACCGCTACCTCAACCATCTGCGCAAGCACCGATGGGACGCGGTCGTCATCGACGAGTCCCACAGCGTGACCAACTCCCAGACACAGAACAACCGACTCGCCCGAGGCCGCTGCAGCTGCCCGTTCTCCCACCGGTGGATCGTCGTCACCGACGTGCCGGCGCGCTCGGCGAGCTCGGCCGTGCTCAACCCGGCCGCAAACCGCAGCCACCGCAGATCAGGACCCTCGGGCGGCTCGACCAGCAGCGCGACCGGCGCAACCTTGAGCGCTCGACCTAGCGCGTGCAGCACGGCAGGCGTCCGCGGCCGTGACAGGCCACGCTCCCAGCTCGAGATCCGCTCTCCCCCAACAACCCCCACCCGGTACGCCAGCTGAAGCTGCGTCAACCCAGCGCGCTCACGCGCCTCGCGCACAACCGTCGGGTCGATCGCCGGAGCCCTATCCATGATGAACAGAACTCTAAAGCTTGGAGGCGGCTACCTCGCCTGGTCAGGCAGGACCGGAGTATCTGCGCCTGAGCTGACGGTGGCGGTGGGCGAAGAGGCGCGGCACGAACCACCGCAGCACCGGGCCGAGCAGCCGCCAGCGCGGAGTAAAGCGGACACGGTCGCTGATCCGGCAGGTGCCCGGGGCGACTGCTTCGATGACACGCTCGTGCTCCCATGTCGAGGAGCTCATCATCTGTGAGCGCTCCAGGAACCGGTAGCCGGGCCCGACCTCGACAAGGCGAATGTCGTCATAGTCGACCGGGAACACCCCGAACAGCAGCAACCAGGACCTGAACAGGCGCTGGCCGGGATCGACGTCCTCGAGCGACCGGTCTCTCCACCCGCGAGGCGACGTCATCCTCATCACCGGCATGAACTCGGCGTTGATCCCGTCGAAGCGGATCACCTCACTCCAGACACGATCGGCGTCAGCGGCCACAACAGAACTGACCTCGACCTCGCCAGCAGAAAGCCGCGAGGAACGCACAACCGCCACCTGATACTCCCCTGTCGTCACCGAAGCCAATTGATTCCTCATCCGAGTCTTCCACTGCCACCATGAGCCGGCCGTCGCTCTGTAATAGCCCGGTGGCCGGCGCAGTGACACATCCCGGCTCCAGCGGTCTCGTGTCCGTGGCTGCCGGATCGCCGACTTGGGATGTGGGCTATCCAGCAGCAGGTCAGTTCGCGTGGAGCAGAAGCATGATCTCGTCGTGGAGCCTGCGATCGGTTGGCTCGAGTCCGTCAAGGACCTCTTGAAGGGTCACGACCGATTGCTGGATCTGTTGAGTTCTGGCTCGGGTGAGGAAGAGCGCTGAGTAGTCAGCGATGTCCGGACTCACTGTGCGCTTCCAGTTTGGGTCTTGTTCGTTTGCGAACCATGCGGAGGGGCCGAACTTGATCTGGAGTCGCGCTTCGCCAAAGTCGGTTGCGTCCTCGGCGATGTCGAAGTTGATGGTCCATTGGTAGATGCCGGCGTATCGGGCGCTGACGCCGCTGACAAACCCATCCCCGCGGCTCTCGTTGAGTTGCCCGGCCAGCACTCCCTGGCTGAAGCTCCTCAGCCGCCCTTTCGCTCGCTGCAGGAGTTCGCGGCCCTCGCCGAAGCGCTCACGTGCTTGTACGGCAAGCTCGTTAGCGAACTGCTCCGCGGCCACATCCTGCCGCTTCTCCTGATATCGGCGTGCCTCTCCGGTGGCGCACATGGCGGTAACGAACTTGAGCACGTCGTGGTCTTCCACGCGACCTCTTCCCTTCACGAACTTGCGGTGCATCTGTTCGATGAATGAGTAGGCATCAGGGTTCTTGAGCCGATAGACCGAGTCACCCCTGACCTCGTCAAGGAGTCGATCCGTGAGCCTGGCGTACGTCAGGACTGGCGCGTGTTCCCATCCCAAGGTCTGCAGAGAACTGTCGTGGTCGCGGCACAACAGCACGACCAGCCCGCGCCGACCATCACGATTCGCATACCTCAGGTAGCGGTGGTAGCTGTGCCCGTGCCCGTCGGAGGTGAAGTAGTTCTCCACAACAAGGACCGCGGTGCGGCTCTCCAGGACCAGGTCGGCGATATCGCTGCCCTCGCCAGCTGCGGAGGTGTTCACTTCCTGGCGGACCCAGAAGCCGTTGTCCACGGGGAACGGCTCGCTCCCCACGAGGGAGAGGTTGACCTCGTCGATAAAGGTCCTGACGAACCGGTCGCCGAGGCCGTGAGTGCCCTCGGCGTCCAACAGCCAGCGGAAGACGTTCGAGATCTGCTTCTCGTGAATGCCATGGTGCATCACGTCGAAGACGTTGAAACCGAGCTCCAGCGACCTGCCTAGCACCGGCAGCATCCCCGTCACCAAGTCCTGGGACATGACCCCTCCGCACCTTTGGCGTGCACGTTCACGCGGACCATACCGCGTTCAGCCAACAAGCGATGTGCGCACCACGTGACATCAGCCCCAAAGCGCTTGGCAGCGCCTGCGGTGGGGCCACGAGCGTTGCCGGCTCGCGGCGCATCCTCACCAGCCACTGTCGGCCTCCCCTGCCATGCTCGAGGCAGATGCACACCCGAAGTCGAGACCAGGAAC
>Ga0123332_1004734_pt1 | contig 11799 bp, 9 predicted proteins | sample BioC12SIPDNA_4_FD_89958 | JGI IMG/M metagenome (GOLD analysis project Ga0123332, IMG submission 89958) | Anaerobic biogas reactor microbial communites from Washington, USA - Biogas_R2_A C12 SIP DNA | ecosystem: Engineered > Bioreactor > Anaerobic > Unclassified | place: Washington, USA...
AAAATCCTCCTCGACATCGGCCAGGCCTACGTCGTCCTGCCTGGCGGCAGCGGAACTCTCGTCGAACTCGCCCTCGTCTGGGAACTGATCGCCAAACGCCTCGCCCCCGTCAGACCCATCATCCTCTACGGCCACTTCTGGCAGCCCGTAATTCGTATTACCGCCGCCGAACGACCCGATACCGCCAACCTCGTCCAAACCGCCGCCAACCACGAAGAAGCAGTAAAACTTATCGCCAAAGCCCTGCCTCACCCAGCCTGATCCCGATCCTCCGGCCCCTCCTCCTCAGCCGCCCTCCGATCCTCAACCGGACGATCCGACTCCTCCATCGCATCCCGAAACAACCCCTGCGTCTCCCGCATCCCACGCTTGAACTCCACCGTCGCCCGACCGAACGCCCGCGCCACCTCCGGCAGCCGCCGACCAAAAATCAGCAGCGCAGCCACCAGGATCACCACATACTCGCTCGGCCCAATACTAAAAAACGCCAACATCCGATATACCCCTGTCCATGTCCCAGAGGTATCATAGCACGAGAAATGCACCCAAACAACTCCACCCACCGCCCCTCGACCGCCCCCGTCAACCGACCGTCACCAACCGCTCCCCGACAAAACACTTAAACGCATTGGGGATTTGCCCCCGTCCGGGCGCCATCCAACCCACGCGACACCCAACGGAACGCAAATCCCCGACACGCCACTACTTATCCGCAGCCTATCGCCTGCGACGGATCACCATACCCAACCCACCCATCGCAAGAAGGCCCATCGTCACCGGCTCCGGAACGCTCCCGACAACAACGTTGTCGTAGTGACAATAGGACGATGCGGTGTACAGCCCGATGTACAGGTCGTCCGGAACGTCGCTGAACGTCATCGTCTGAACCGTGCCAATCACATCCAGGCCGCTGTCGAAGGCGCTGAACCGCGCTTCCGTGCTGCTCAGACGCTCGATCTGGAACCAGATCCCATCCAGACCGCCAAAACCCGTCGCGATGTCCATGTCGGTCTCCACCGCGCCCGCATCGAACGAAACACGCGCAAATATCTTCGCGGTGTAGTTGTTCCACTGAACGCTCAACACCCTGCTGTCGTCCGTGGCCCTTCCACTCGTCCCGAGCGAATTCGTGGTCAGCAGAAGGGCGTTCGTCCCGTACGTCCCCGACGAGGACTCATCCAGGTACACCCGCGCGTACTCGCCCACGCCGACCGTGAACGCCTTCGTCGTGTAGTCCGCCTTGTTCCCGCCAAGATACACAAGTCCCTCGTCCTCTCGGGAAACGAAACCGTCGACGCTGTATTCCTCCCACGTCGCCGGGTCCTTCGTGGTGCCCGCGAACGACTCGACGTACGTCCCCGTCCCAGCGTCGTACTCAAATCCCGCCTGCGACGCCTGCACGGCCAGCAGTACCCACGCCACCGCCGCCAAACCTGCCCATCTTACCCTCGACATGCTCTTTCTCCTTTCGTCCTAAAAAATGTATTCGGATACACCATGCCCTCCTTCGCCCTTACAAATGCGGAAGATGCCGTATGTATCCGCATACATTCTACCAGGTGCGCCATTCCTGTCAAGAGGGTACCCCAAAACAAGGAAGAACCTTCACAAGCCCCGTCAATCAAACAATTTACATGCGATCGGCTGACCGGCCAACCACCGGACCCCCCAACCCTCCCCCAATACCAACTACTTCCCCATGACGGCGATCGTCTTGCGCTCCCGAAGCTTGCCCGGAACGGTAACCGACGGAATCGGCACCTCAGGGCCATCCAGGCGACGAAGCACCATCCGCGCCGCCTCCGCCCCGATCGTCATCAGATTCAGATCCACCGCCGTGATCGGAAGCGACGAACTGAAACCGATGCTGATATCGTCACACGAAATCAGCGAAAACCGACCCGGTATCCGCCATTCGCGATCGTACGCCACCTCCGCGATGGAATTCGCCATCCCAGAATCCTGCGCCACAACCGCCGTGACCGGATCCTCCAGCGTCAACCAGAACTCCAGCCGCTCTTCAATCCTCGCGTACCGCTGCGACTGTATCTCCGCATACGAACCCCTGGCGGGAATCACCACCGGCTCATCGGAACGCTCCACCCGCGATAGCCCGACGCGGGACATGCTCATGATATACCCGTCATGGCGGGCCCGGACGTAGGCGTGCTGCGGACCCGATGCGTCCATCATGCTGCCCAGATACGCGATACGCCGATGACCCCGTGAAACCAGGTGGCCCACAGCCGTCTCAGCCGCCCCCCGGTCGTCAGGAACGACACAGTTCATCGCCTGTGGCGACGCCGGGTTGATGTCCACGTACGGACAAGGTATCCGATGGTAAATCCTCGACGTATCACCCACAAAATGCGGCAGGTGCATGATGATCCCGTCACAATAATGCTTGCTCAGCAGCGGAGACTCAAGAATCTCCTCAGCCGAAACGTCGCTCGCGCTGGATACGTGACCCATGTTGAGCAGGTACTTGCCTTCCGCCAGCACGCTGACAATCCCATCCACCAGAAAACCAAAAACACGGGCGTTGGAAACGTCCAGAGACACCAGAAGTCCGATCACCCCGCTCTTGCCCCGCGCCAACCCCTGAGCCGAGGCCGAAGGAATGTAGTTCAACGCCTTCATCGCCTCGTGAACCCGCGCGCGAGTCGCGGGAGCCACCGCATCCGGCTTGTTGATCGTTCGCGAAACCGTTGCCTGGGTTACCCTGGCCAGACGGGCCACGTCGTAAGCCGTGATCGTCTTCGACAAGGATGTCGGTCTTGACTTCGCCAACAATGACCGCCTTCTCAAACAAAACCATCAGAACCACCCAGACCTGAATGCGAATACACCCACTATAGCACGTTTCACCCAATCCTGGAAGCCCCTGACCATCCGCTCCCCCCAGGAATGTCTGAGGATACACCCCCCTCGCCCCCAACGCCCCTCCTCACCTTCGCGACCTTCTGTTCAAACCCTCCGCGATTCCACAAGAGAACCGAACCCGCGCCTGACCCACATCTCCCGGCGGAAACCCGTAACCGTTGTCGGATGGCTTTCTTCCCGGACGTCCCAGTCGTCTCCCGCTGTTTCCGTTATTCGGCTGTCGCCCGACCGTCCTTCTCTTGCAGTCGTCTACAGCCGGTACGATCGAATGCGATGCATCCAGATCAGGTACACGAACCACAGGCACGCCGGAATCAACGTCAGGACGAGCAGCAATCGTGACGACGCTCCCGCCGCCTCGCCGGCCCACGCCAGCAGGAACCCCATCGGAACCGAACCCACCAGCAGCGCCGCGTAGAAACGTCCCTGGTGCATCCGAGATAAACCCGCCAGGAACGTCAGCACCTCGGGCGCCACCGGCATCGCCCGCGAAGCGATGATCCCGCCCACGCCCCATGTGTCGAAAAACTGCTGCAGATCCGCCATCTCCTGCTCATCGGCCAGGAACCTCGCCGCCTTGCGCCCCGCCAGCCGAGCCACCCAATAGGCGACCACCCCCGCCAGGAACGACCCAGCCGATCCCACGACCCCGCCCCAGAATACGCCATACATGACCCCAGCCGTCGCCACGACCGGCGACGTCGGAATCGGCAGGAACAGGTCGCCCACCAGCAACGCCATGACCACCGCCCACGCGTACGATCTCGACGAACCAACCCAATCCGCAAACTCCGGTGACGCGAAGATGGCATCCATCTTCTCGTGCCAGAGAAAGTAGGGAGCCAGGACAAACACCACCAGCACTACCACGATGCCGGCAAGCTTCAGATGCAGCAGCCGTCTACGTTCCATTCAGTAACCAACTGGGGCAAGTCTCGAAAGACCAACTTTCAATCTTCTTCATTATCTCCGCCGCCTTCTGCTCAAACCTCCGCCCCTCCGCGCAAGAGCAGCCTTCACCTCTTCTGCTTCGCCGTCAACGAACGGCTTTCTCAGGCCAAATCCGAAATCCGCAATTCGAAACTCGAAATCCAACTCCCTCCGCGTGGTCCGCGTGCTCCGTGCCCCCCAAAAAGGACCGCCAACACCGCCGGATCATCCCCCAGCGACAGCCCTAAAGCCTAAAGCCCAAAGCCTAAAGCCTCTTCCCGCCCTACGCCGCCTCCTGCTCCTCCGTCGGCTCCGGTTCGCCTTGCCCCTTGTCGAACTTCACCCCCACCTTCTTCGACACGCCCGCGTCCTGCATCGTGATCCCGTACAGTACGTCGGCGTAGCTCATCGTCCGCTTGTTGTGCGTGATCACGATGAACTGCGAGTGGTGCAAAAACTCCTGGATCACCATATTGAACCGGTCCACGTTCGCCTCGTCCAGCGCCGCGTCCACCTCGTCGAGGATGCAGAACGGCGACGGCTTCGACTTGAAGATCGCCATCAGCAGCGCCACCGTCGTCAGCGTCTTCTCGCCGCCCGACAGCAAACTCACCGACCGCGTCTCCTTGCCCGGCGGACGGGCCAGAATGTCGATCCCGCTCTCCAGCACGTCCTCCGGATTGTCCAGCACCAGGTCCGCCTTCCCGCCGCCGAACAGCTTGCGGTACAGATCCTGGAAATTCTCCCGAACCGTCTCGAACGTCTCCAAAAACCGCTTCTGCGACTCCTCATCAAGCCGCTCGATCAGCTCCTGCAGCTTCTTCTGCGCCTCGTCCAGATCGTCCCGCTGACTGCTCAAAAACACAAGCCGCGCCTCAAGCTGCTCCTGCTCCGCGATCGCGTCCAGGTTCACGTTGCCCAACCGCGAAATCTTCCCCTTCAGATCGTTGATCTCCCCCTCCAGCGCCGCCCAGTCCTGTTCGCCGCTATCGTGATAGTCGCTGTACGCGTGCTCCAGGTCGATCCGCAGCTCGTCCTGCGCCCGCTGGATCAGCGTCTCCTGACGCACCGTCAACTCGTTGATCTTCAGCGCCAACTCCTGGCCCTGCTCCTGCAGCGAACCCACCTGCGACTTGGCCTCATGCGCCTCCGCCATGATCTGCTCGAGCTGCGTGCTCTTGCCCTTGCGCTGCTGACGTAGCAGACCCGACTGCCTCTGATACTCCTGCCGCGAACTGTACAGCCCCGCCAGCCGAGCCTCCGTCCCCAAGATCTGCCGCTCCGCCTGCTCGATCCGGACCTTCATCGACCGGATCTCCTCGCCCGCCGACTGATGGCCCGCCAGCGCCTGCTGCAAGTCACGCCGCAGCCCGTTCGCCCGGTCCGTCAGCGCCTGACGCTTCTGCGACAGCCGGCCCGCCTCCACCTTCAACTCCGTCATCTGACCGCTCAGGCCCGACCGCGCCGCCTGCTCCGACTCCTGAACGCTCTGAAGCTCCTCCACCCGCTGCTGCACCGACCGCTGCTCGCCCTCCATCTCGCCCACCTGCCGCTCCAATCCCTCCTTGCGCTCCGCGTTAAACGCCGATTGCTGCGACAGCGAATCCAGCTCCGACTCGATCAGCGGCTCCTCCTCGCTCAGCTTGCGCCACTGCTCGTCCAACCCGCTCAACTGCGTCTGGTCCTTCACCCGCCGCGTCCGATTCTCGTACAGACTCGCCCGAAGGTCCGAAACCTCCTGCTTCGTCTGCCGCTGATCCTCGTTCACCTGTCGAACGTTCCGCTCGGCCTCGGTGATCTCCGCGTCGAGCCGCGTCAACTGGTTCGAAAGGTGCTCCAATTCCGACTTCCGCGAAATCAATCCCGCCCCGCCCTTGGTCGGACCGACCCGCACCGAACCGTCCGCCTCCACCACCTCGCCCTCGCGCGTCACGAACCGCCAGCCCGCCGCGTCCTCCCCCGCCAGCCGGAACGCCGTCCCCAAATCCTCCACGATCAGCGTCTTGCCCAACAGCAGCCGAACCAGATGGTCGAACCGGTCCTCCGACTTGACCAGACTCGCAGCCGTCGCCACCACCCCGTCCTTCCCCGAAAAATCCCGAACGTTCACCACCGGCGCCAACGAATCCAGCGGGAAAATACTCACCGCCCCCGACAGCTCCGCCAGCAGCTCCCGATTTGCCTCCACAAACCGATGGCTCTCCACCACCAGATACTGATCCCGACCCGCCAGCGCCGCCTCGATCAGCCGCGCGTGCTCCAGGTCCGTCCCAATCAGATCCGCCGCCAAACCCACTAACCCCTCCATCGCCGGATCGCCCTGATCCTTGCGAACCAAAAGCGCCTTGGCCCCCGTTCCCACCCCCTGCATCTGCGCCTGCATGTCCGACAGCACCTCCTGCCGCGACTGCAGCGCCGACCGCTTCTCCTTCCGCTCCGCCAACGACCGCGACAGCTCGCCCGACTGCTGATCCAGCACCTCCGCCCGATCCTGCAGCCGGCTGACCTCCGCCGACAATGCCTCAATCTGACGATCCAACTCCGCCAGCGCCTGGTGCCGATCGTCCCGAAACGCCTGAATCTTCGCCTTCTCGCCCGCCAGATACTCCCGCCGCGACGTCAACCGCTGCCGCTGCCCCTCAATCCCACGCTGCTCCGCGTCGATCTGGCTGAGCTGATTGTTGCACTGCGCCGTCCGACGCATCAGCTCGATCAAACTCGACTTCTCCCCCTCCAGCATGTGCACCAGCTCCGTCGTCCGCAGATCGTGCGCCTCGATCTGCTCCTGCAGCTTGCGAATCTTCTCCTGCAGCGAGGCCTCCTCCCCCTGAATCGCCTCCAGCTCGCCCGCCACCTTCGACTGCTCGCCACGCAACCGACCCATCTGAAGATACTGCGCCTGAAGCCGCTTGCGGCTCGCGTTCAGACTCTCGTTCTGCTCATCCATCCGCTGACCCAGCAACCGAATCGTCTGCTGACCCGAATCGATCTGCTCCGACGACTGCGTCAGCTTGTTCTCCACCGCCCCGATCTGATTCCCCAACTCCACCATCTCAAGGTCGAACTGCGAACGCTTCGCCTCCAACAGCTCGTGCCGCTCCTGCAACTCCCGAAGCTCGCGATGCCGATCGTCCAACTCCACCCGCAGCGTCCCCTGCTGCTCCAGCAGGCCGTGATACTCCGCCAGGTAATACTGCGACTTGAGCGACTGAAGCCGCGTCACGTACTCCTGATAGTTCCGCGCCTTGCCCGCCTGAAGCTTCACGCTCCGCAAATGCTTCTCCACCTCCGCGATCACGTCCCCCGCCCGCAGCAAATTCTGCTGAACGTTCTCCAACCGCCGCTGGGCCTCCTTCCGACGAAGCTTGTACTTGCTGATCCCAGCCGCCTCCTCCAGCACCGCCCGACGGTCCTGGTTCGACGCCTGAAGCAGCAGATCCACCTTCCCCTGCTCGATCAGGCTGTACGCGTCCACCCCAACGCCCGTGTCCAGAAACAAATCCCGAATGTCCCGAAGCCGGCACGGCTTGTTGTTGATCAGATACTCGCTCTGACCGCTCCGGTAAAGCCGACGCGCGATCACCACCTCCGACCCGTAATCCCCAAGCTGCCCGTCCGTCTCGAACGTCAGCCCCACCTCCGCCATCCCCATGCTCTTGCGGTTCGCCGACCCGTTGAAAATCACGTCCTGCATCTGCTGGCCGCGCAGACTCTTAGCCGACTGCTCGCCCAACACCCACTTGAACGCGTCCACCACGTTGCTCTTGCCGCAACCGTTCGGCCCAACGATCCCCGTGATCCCGTGATTGAAATCCAACGCCGTCCGATCGGCAAAACTCTTGAAGCCGTGCAGGGTCAGCCGTTTCAACCGCATATTCAAAGCCTCCGTCGCCTGAACTGTCAATCCGTCCGCGTCGCTCGCACCCGCCGGAAACCGCTTCCGGCCGCCACCTTTCCCCAATCCCAGAACCTACTCGTCCCGCTCCGGCCGGCCCAGCTCATACGCCGTCCGGTCCGGCCACACCGACATGTCCTGAAGCTTGAACACCCCCGCCAACGCCCCGCTGTCATACAGCGAATGCAGCACCGAGATCACCCGATTGTACGGAACCCCCATGCCCGTATACCGCTCCCCGTCCCGGCCCAACTGCCCCCCCAATAGGCCCAACAGCCGCGAAACCTCCAACCCGCTCGCCGCCTGAATGCTGCTCCCGTCCGGCGGCAGCCGGCGAACCACCGAAAGCTCACGATCCTCCGTGTTCGCGCTGATCGTCAGCATCCGGTCCCAGTCGCTGTAAAACACCGGCGGCTCGATCCGCGCCGAACCGAACACCACCACCTTCGGCTCCGCCGTCCGCGTCACGTACACCAACGGCCGGCCGCCGCACGATACCATGTCCAGCAAAAACCGGTCCACCCCAACGATCCCGCGCTTCACCGACGCGTCCTTCGCCCGCGAAAGCCCCTCATACGCCAGAATCCGCAAATCCACGTCGTCGCTCGCCACCACCTTCCGCAACGCCTCGCTCGCCACCGGACTGCGGCAGTAACCCAACTGCTCCACCGCCTTGACCCGGTACGGCCCCGCCGACGTCGCAAACCCGCCAAGCCGCTCGATCGCCAGCGTATCGCCCAACGCCGCACCCGCTCGCGACGACCAGAACGACGCCTGCTGGTTCGAATTCCCGTACAACCCCTGAATCACCGGCAATACCGTCCGGCCCATCCCCTCCCACGCGAACGAAATCGCCTCCGCGTTCGCCAGCGGAGCCATGATCTCCGACACCTGCTCGCGCGAACGCACGTCGATGAAATTCGGATCGCTCCGAACGTACAGACTGTTCACCAATGCCAGGAAATACGACTTGCGATCCCCATACTCCGCCGGAATCCGCAACTCCACCCGGTTCGGACTCACAGCCTTCGCCGCCGACCCGTCCCTACCCCCCGAAACCGGCCCGAACGCCGTGTTGATCTTCTGCTCGATCGCCCGGGCAATCTCGTACGATCCCTGATACAGCACCAGACTCAGCGGCCGATCCACCGTGCCCGACCCGCCGCCCAGCACAAACCCCGACCGGTGCAGCATCGTCGTGCCCTGATAATCCCGCTTCTCGAACGGATTGATGAACACCGGACCCGCCGCACGCGCCATGATCTTCGACCGCGCGCCCCCCGACGCCGGACCGCCAAACACCCGCAAATCGCAGCTATACAGCCACCCGCCTTCCAGCGACGTCGTCCCCGTATTCGGCAATGCCTCCACCGACACGTCAAACCGCTCACCCTTCGACGCACCGCCCGGCAGCCGGCCGCGAACCCGAACCACCGCCGTATTCCCCGACCGGATGATCGACATCGGACTCGGCAAGTCCTTGCGATCCCCGAAACCCCCCGTCTTCTGCGCCTTGGCGATCGCCTCGATCAACTCCGCACGCAAAGGCTCCGGACACTCCCGGCTCCCCTTGCCCGCCAGTCCGCCCACCAGACCGTAACCCTCGACAAAAATATCGCCCATCCCCTCCAGCGACGCCGCCGCACCCACCGTCCCCGGAAGCGCAGCCGTCTTCCTCGCCAGATCCGCCTGATCGTCCCGCGCCCCCGAAGCCTCCTCCTTGCCACGATCCATGCCCATCCAGGACGCCCGCTCGCACCCCCCAAACGACGCCAGACAAACCCCCATAACCCATGCGCACCACCACCCACGCGACACGGGCACGAAATATCCCTTCTCGCTGGTACGCATCGCCACCTTACGGTATCTTGATCGCCTTGAGGATATCTCTACGGCCATTGGTTTTATCGGACGATGCCAAAGCCGCCCTTTAGGGCGTTACCGCAACCCGCCGGATCGCCGGGCGTCCGCCGACACCGCCGCCGACTGGTCGCGCAACGGCTTGGCTGTCATGAACTTGCATTGCGATAAAAATCCGCCAACAATCTTTCAACAGAAAGTAAACAGCCTTTTGACGAACTAGATTTTATGCTCCCGCTGCCCCCGTGTAAACCGCCGAATTAAGGAATTCCACCCCATGAACGCCGCCATCATCTCCTCCGGGTCCGAACTCGTCACCGGCGAACTCGTCGATACCAACAGCGCCTTCCTCGCCGAACAACTCACCGCCCTCGGCCTACACGTCCAATGCACCCTCACCGTCGGCGACGACCGACAACAACTCGCCTGGGCCGTCAGCCAGGCCGCCGAAAAAGCCCAACTCGTCGTCATCACCGGAGGCCTCGGCCCCACCGCCGATGACCTGACCCGATTCGTCCTCGCCGAAGCCGCCAACGTGCAACTCATTGAACGACAAAACCTTCTGGAACAGATCGACGCCTTCTTCCGCAAGCGCAGCCGCCAGATGAACGTCCTGAACCGCATCCAGGCCCACATCCCCCAAAACGCCGAAGGCCTCGAAAACAGATGGGGCACTGCCCCCGGTATCAAAATCGCCATCGGCTCCGCCACCGTCTTCGCCCTGCCCGGCGTTCCCCGAGAAATGAAGGAAATGTTCGTAACCTACGTCAAACCCTGGATTTCCAACCACACCATCGCCCCCACCCACCGCATCCGCCTCCACTGTCTCGGCATGGGCGAATCAGATGTCGTCCTGGCCATCGACCCCATCCTCCAGCAGCTCACCCAAAACGGCATCGACTTCGGCACCCGCGCCCACGAAGGAATCATCTCCCTCAAGCTCGCCGGGCCCGACCAACAAGCTATACTTGATTTTTCACAGCAGATCAAGGCCCAACTCGGCACCGTCGTCTTCGGCGAAGCCAACGACACCCTCGAATCCGTCGTCGGACAACAACTCCGCCACCGCCGCCAGACCCTCGCCGTCGCCGAGTCCTGCACCGGAGGCTACGTCGCCAAACTCATCACCGACGTACCCGGCTCAAGCGAGTATTTCCTCGGCGGATGGATCGCCTACGCCAACTCCTTCAAACAACGCCACCTCGCCGTCCCACCCGAAATCCTCGAAACCCACGGAGCCGTCAGCCGCGAATGCTGCGCCGCCATGCTCAAAAACCTCCTGGCCCAAAGCCAAGCCGACTGGGGCATCGCCATCACCGGTATCGCCGGACCCGCCGACGGATCACCCGAAAAACCCGTCGGACTCGTCTGGATCGCCGTCGGCAACGCCGCCAACCAACAGATCAAAGAACACCGCTTCGGCGACGTCGGCCGAGAAGCCGTCCGCTTCCGGGCCGCCATCGCCGCCCTCAACACGCTCCGACTGATGCTCGCCAAATCCCCGCCTCAGTGACGTTGATGCTTGGGACTGGAAGACGCACCCGGTAAAACGCTATAATCTCTTACCGAGAGGATTTCTCGGCCTAACCATGCTTATAGTCAGATCCAGACATAGAGTGAATGTAAGGCTGACGCAGGAACGCTGGGGACACATTGTCGCGCGGCATCCCGACCGAGATGAACGGCCAACAGGAGCGAGTGGTCGAGACTTTGGAAAACCCGGATATCCTCCAGGAGGGCGACCTCGGAACTTTGATGGCCATTCGGCTCTTTGCCCAGACGCCCTTGACGCGCAAACACCTTGTTGTCGTGTACCGTGAACTGGGCGACGTGGATGGGTTTGTGTTGACGGCTTACTTCACCAATGCGCCCTCGCGAGGAAGGAAGACTGTATGGACGCGATAAAGATCCTGGACAAGAAGGAAGACCTCAACTGGGACTACGACGAAGAGGCCGATGTCCTCTACATCAGCACCGGCCAGCCCGTCCCAGCGGTGGGACTTGACGTCGGCGACGGTGTCATCGTCCGATACCGTCAGGATACCCGTGAGTTCGTCGGACTGACAGTAATCGGCGTCCGCCAACGGTGCCTCACCGCCCTGTCGAAGGAAGGGTAGTCCAAGTAGGGTGCGTCGTCCCGACGCACCACTGGAGTTTGGCGGTTTGAGGGGGGATTTTCATTGCCGTGACTGACGAGGCGGGATGGGGCAGTTTCTACTGTGTTTATGCGG
>Ga0123332_1004738_pt1 | contig 11791 bp, 3 predicted proteins | sample BioC12SIPDNA_4_FD_89958 | JGI IMG/M metagenome (GOLD analysis project Ga0123332, IMG submission 89958) | Anaerobic biogas reactor microbial communites from Washington, USA - Biogas_R2_A C12 SIP DNA | ecosystem: Engineered > Bioreactor > Anaerobic > Unclassified | place: Washington, USA...
CGAGGAGTCGACCGCCTGGCCGATGGTCTCGCGCCCGACGTACCTCGGCGGGCTGGGGTTCACGTTCAAGTGGAACATGGGCTGGATGCACGACACGCTCGACTACATCAGCCAGGATCCGCTCTACCGGCGCTGGCACCACCACAAGCTGACCTTCTCGCTGGTGTACGCCTTCAGCGAGAACTTCGTGCTCTCGCTATCGCACGACGAGGTGGTGCATCTCAAAGGCTCGATGATCGCCAAGATCCCCGGCGACTGGTGGCAGAAGTTCGCCACGCTGCGCCTGCTGTTCGGCTTCCAGGCCACGCACCCCGGCAAGAAGCTCAACTTCATGGGCGCGGAGTTCGGCCAGTGGCGCGAGTGGAGCGAGCAGCGCAGCCTGGACTGGCACCTGGTCGAGCAGTTCGACACGCACCGCAAGCTGCAGGCCTGGGTCCGCGATCTGAACCACGCCTACCGCCAGCAGCCGGCACTCTACGAGCGCGATTTCGACCCGGCGGGCTTCCGCTGGATCGAGGCCAACGACGCCGACCAGAGCGTGTTCAGCTACCTGCGCTTCGCCGCGGACCCGTCCGATTTCCTGGTGGTGGTCTGCAACTTCACGCCGGTGCCGCGCCACGATTACCGGATCGGCGTGCCAGAGCCGGGCTTCTACCGCGAGATCCTCAACAGCGACGCGGCGGCGTATGGCGGCGGCAACGTCGGCAACCTGGGCGGCAGGCGCGCCGATCCGCTGGGCTGGCACGGCTTCGCGCACAGCCTCAGCCTGACGGTCCCGCCACTAGGGTTGATCGTGCTCAAGCCCGAGGCGTGATCCCCGCCCGCGCTCGCTTTTCCCCGCTCGCGGGCACCATCGACACACTGCACCAGTAAGTTTCTCCGGGAAACGCACCAGGGGAACCCGAAGGCTCCCCTGGCGGTGATCGATGGGGTGGAGCAGGCGCTCCGGTCCCGGCCTTACGGGATGTCGATGATGAACCTGCGCACGCCGCTCCAGGCGCCGTTCACGCCCAGGTCGGTCACGGCCCGGACGCGCCAGAAGTACGTGCCTTCCGCCAGCGCGGGAAGCTGCTGTGTCGTCTGCGATGTGCCGCTGAGCGTGATCGGGCTGCCGAAGTTGCGCTGGGCGTCCAACTGGACTTCATACAGCACCCGGCCAAAGCGATCCGGATTGATCGCCTGCCACGAGACATCGACGATGTTGGTGGTCTGGACGCTGCCGTTGGGCGGGCCCGCCAGGACCGGCGCGGGCGGCACCGTGGAGGTCACGACGAAGCGGAACACCATGTCGGATTCCTGCAGGCCGAGCGGCATGTCGAGATCGACGCGCCAGTAGTAGATGCCCTCGCCCAGCGCCTCGGCGAGAGTCGGACGGTAGCTCGCCCGGTCGACGATGTGGTCGATCAGCGGGCTGCTGAAGTCCGGATCGTTATCGACCAGCAGGCGGTAGTTGGTGATGCCAGTCAGCGCCGCCCAGGTGAAGAGCGGGCGGGTTGTGCCCGAGGTGCGGATCACCTGCTCGTTGGCCGGCTTTTTCAGGTGGGTGAGGATGAACTGCGATGCGGCGCTGACCGGGCCGTAGTTGTAGGCCGCGTCGCGCGCCCACACGCGCCAGTAGTAGAAGCCAGCCTCGAAGAGGGCGTCAGCAGGGCCAAGGCGGTAGCTGTTCACGTTGCCGATATCGCCTGAAAACGCGCTCGCCGCCGTGAAGGTCGGATCGCTGGACACCTGCAGGTAGTAGCCCTTCGCCCCCGGCACGCGCTGCCAGCGGAAGATCGGCGTGTTGGTGTTGATCGACTGGTTGTTGCGCGGGCTGGTGAGCACGGGCGAGACGGCTGGCGGTTCGTTATCGATGTCGAACCAGCGCAGCGCGCTCCATGGGCCGGTGGCAGGCTGGGTGACGCGCACCCGCCAGAAGTACCGGCCATCCTCGAACACGAACAAGGGGCTGATGCTGGATGTCGCCGCAGGTGTCACGAGGACAGGCGAGATGAAGTTGCGGTTGTCGTCCACCTGCAGCTCGTATTCGGTCGCGTTGAGGACCGGCTGCCAGACAAAGCTGGGCATCGCGTTGCTCATGGACGCGCGGTTGGCCGGTTGGATCGGCCGCGGACGGCTGCCTTCGGGCAGCGGGGTCGAGCCGGGCGCGGCCAGGCTCTGAACGCGTAAGTCCAGTGCGCCATAGCTGTTGTTGTACCCGCCAACCAGGATGTAGTACGTATTGTTGGGCGCCACGTCCACATCGAGCAGCGACTGCCGGGAGTGGGTGATGTTGTTCTGAACGATGTCGTCGTTGCAGGCTACTTCCGTCAGGGCACCGCGCGCGCCGATGAAGACGCCGACCAGCGTATCGAAGCTGGAGCCTAGCGTGTCGATGCGCAGCCGCACGTTTTGGGTGGGCGTGTAGGCATACCACAGCGTGTGTCCGGTGGGACCACAGCTCGTGTACGGATCGTCGAACGAGTTGTTGACCGCGATCGTGTCCGGGATGCTGTCCGTGAAGGGCAGCGCCGCGATCACAGTGGGCGTGTCGAAGTCGTCGTTGGCCGCGGTTGGCGCCAGCGCCTGCATCCGGAAGTCCAGATCGCCGACGGTCACCTCGTCATACTCGAGCGTGCTGATCATGATCCGGTAGATCGTGCCGGCGGCCATCGGGACGGCCAGCCGGTCTTCGCCATTCACCACCAGGCCGCGATCGGGATCTTTGCTCGCCAGGGGTAGCCCCTCGCCATCGAGGCTCAAGCCGCCGACCAGCGTGCCGCCAGTGCTGCACGCGTGGGGGATCAGATAGTCTCCGCTGACGCTGAAGACCGTGATAGCGACGTCGACAGTCTGGCTGCTGCCGTCGAAGTCCGTGTTGGATACGTCGATCATGACCACCTGGGATTCAGGGGGCGTGTAGGAGTACCAGACCGTCTTGTTGCCGGGATAGGCGCAGTAGCTGGTCGGATCGTAGGGCGACCGGGTGGCGTTGGTCATGCTGACCACGTCCTGGTAGTAGCCGCCGGGGTAGGTGCCCGGATCGAGCGTGGCGAGGTCGGGCACCGTCTTGCCGGGGGGTTCGTCGTTGTCCGGCGGCCCGGTGATCTCCGTCACGAACAGATCGACCTGGCCCGACGAGCCGGCCCAGCCATCGACCATGATGTAGTAGGTGACGCCCGCCTGGACGGTGGCCAGCGCGCCTTCCATCGACGCGCTATCGGGCGGCAGGCTCAGCGCGCCCGGCTTGAGCTCCGGGTTCCCCAGGGATTCGGGCAGATTCAGGTTCACATCAACGCCGTAATAGCCACAGGCGACTTCGCTCAGGCTGCCGCGCGCGCCATGCCAGACGCTGACGCGGGCCGGGAAGTCGGCCCCGGCGTTGAAACGGACGCGCTGGTCGACGGCGGGCGTGTACGTCCACCACACCGTGGGGCCGAGCTGGTCGTCGCTGGCGCAGCTAGGCATCGGGTCGTCGGGGGCCACCGTCCCGGCGTGCGTGCTGATGGTAGCGCCGATGTAAGGCGGCGGGTCAATCAGCAGGGCATCATTGAAGTCGTCGTTGGGCGGAACGGTCGCCGCCTCAGCCGTGAGCAGGAAGTCACCGATCGTCGTCCACCAGCCGCCCGTCAGGATGTAGTAGGTCTGGCCGGCGGTGACCGCCATGGTCAGCTCGGATGTGAGAGTGCCGAGGGCGTCGTCGTTACAGGCGACTTCGGTCAGGCTGCCGCGCGCCCCGGTATACACGCCGATCACGCTGTCGTTGGTCAGTTTGCCGGCCGTGGTCAGAACCGAGCCGAAGGCGCTGAACGTCACAAACCCATCAGCCGCCGGCGTGTAGGAGAACCACACCGAATGCTGGAGCGGGTAGCTGCCATAAGTGCAGGACGGCGTTGGATCGTCGTGATAGGCGGTGAAATTGTCGAGATCGATCAGCGCACCGGGCGGCGCCACGGTCGAGCTGTTGTAGGGCAGGCCGGGGATCGCGAAGGCCAGGTCGAAGTCATCGCCGGGCACCAGTGAGGGCGGCTCGGTGGGCAGCGGCGTCGTCGGATCAGGGAGATTCATCGCTTCGTCGATCTGGATGCGCGGCGTGGTGACGCCGTTTCGCGTGTCCGTGACCGGCGTGCCCTTGGTCTGGAAGGCGGCCAACACTTCGGGCACGCCCTTGTTGTGGTTGTCCTGCTTGGACTTGAAGAGGGCCCACGCGCCCGCGACGTGCGGCGACGCCATCGACGTGCCGCTGAAGTTGGCGAAGCAGCCATCCGTGCCGCAGCTTCCGTTATCCGGCGTGGACGAGGTGATCGCCGTGCCGGGCGCCAGCAGACTGAGGAACGGCGCGCTGTTCGAGAAACCCGCCACCAGATCGGCGTCGGTGGTCGCGCCCACGCTGATCGCGCTGGAGATGCAGGCCGGCGCCGTCATCGCGCTCGTATAGCCCGCGTTGCCGGACGCCACCACGGTGGCGATGTTGGCCGCGCGCAGTGAGTCGATAATCGCCTTGACCGCCCGGTTATCTGCGTCGCAGGTCGCCTGGTCGCCGTATTGGCCGCCGCCCAGGCTCAGGTTGATAGCGGCGATGTCATAGGTGTCGCGCAAGCCGTAGACGTATTGCAGGCCGGCCACATAATCCGATGTCCAGGTGGCAACGCTGCCACCATTCAAATCCGGGAAGTAGGTGAACACCTGCACGCCGATGATCTGGGCCTCGGGCGCCACGCCGTTGAACGTGATGTCGGCGCTGCCCGGCACCGCGGCACCGGCGGCGATGCCGGCCACGTGCGTGCCGTGCGAGCAATCCTCGCCGAACTCAGTCACGCATTTGGTGATCGGGTCCGCTGCGCCAGGGCCGATCTGCTGCGTCTGGCCGTTGGGGCACAGCGTCTGGTTGGTGTAGCCGTACACGACGCCATCCGACGAAAAGCAGGCTTCGGCCACCACGCGCGGCGCCAGGAACGGGTGACTTGCGTCCACGCCGGTGTCGATGATGGCGACCGTCTGGCCGTTGCCCTTGTAGTTCTGGGTGTGCGCGTAGGCCGCGCCGGTGATGAGGGTGGCGTTGTCCAGCGCGATAGTGTTGATGCGGTCGCGCTCGATGCTGATCACGCCGCGCGACGTCGCCAGGCGGGTCATGCCCGGCTGGTCGACGCTGACGGCCATGAACGGCACCGCCCAGAACATGTTATGCACCTGGTAGTTGGTCCCGGCCAGCTCGTTGAGGATGCCCGCCTGGGCGCCCTGAATGGCTGCGCGCTGCGCGCCGATCTGCGACGCGTCGAGCGCGCTCTCGAGCTGGAACCCCACATTCAGCCCGACGATCACGCGGACCGAGCCGACCAGCGCGGCCTCGTTGACCAGCGGCTGGTACTTGAGCGGGATCGTCACGGGTGTTGGCGCCACCACCGTCACCTCGGTCGGTGCGGCGGGCGGCGGGCCATTGGTTGGCTTTTCGGCCGGGATCTCGGTGGGTGGAGGTGGTTCCTTGATCTCTTCCGTCGCCGGCAGAGGATCGACGATGGGCTCGTCCGGCGTGGCGGTCTTGTCGTCTACCGGATCGGTCGGCTGGTCGATCGGACCCTGGTCGCCCGGATCGTCCGTCGGGGGAATCCCTGGATCGTCCGTTGGAGAAACACCTGGATCATCGGTCGGCGGGATGCCCGGATCGGGCGTGCCGGGGTCCGGGGTGGGCGTTTCCCCCGGCCCATCCTGGGCCGGGTCTTCTGTGGGCGGCGGTGGCTCCACGACCGGGGGACCGTCCGGGGGCGGCGTCTCGGTCAGCTCCTGGGCGATGACCGGCGTGCCGATCAGCGCCAGCGCCACCAGCGCGACCACGACAACCACCGCCAGGCCGAGCGTCCGGCGACTGTTAACGTGTAATAGGGACATAAGGTTGCCTCCAAACCCTGAACGTATTTCGGCACTCAGCAGACGCGATTACGAATCAACAGATGCCCTCGCTGGAGGGCAGTTTTCACGAAACAGGCACAAGCCAGCCGGCAGACCGGCGGCGTTTCTGGGGAGTGTGTGCGCAATCAAGCAGGAGGTGGCCGCTCAGGACCTGCGTGCACTGCTGGGCGACGGCTGGCCGCGGGACCCGCGGTTGGCTCGTCACCGGGCCAGTTCCCCCCTTGCATGATCGGACACAAATACCGGCAATACAGTCCCTGTCTTTGTCATGCCCCGCAGGCTCCCCCCACGCTGTATGGCCGGTAAGCGCGATCGCGCTCGCTGCATGTGCTGCCCGGCGACCGCGGCTGCGATCTGGCGATGCGACCGGTAAGGGTTAGCGAAAAGTTAACACTTCATTGTGGGCTAACGCTAACTACTCTCACATTATAGGTCAGCCAGGGGGCTTTGGCAATACATTAGAAATGTAAAATTTGTAAAGATTTGCAGTGCACCGGAGGCCGGTCGACCCGCCAGTCAGCGGATGGTGACCCGGTCCGGCAGGATCAGTCGCCGGTCCGGCAGGACATCCGCGCCGGGCGCGTCGATCTCGAGCCGCTCGGCGGTGCCTGGTGCGGTCCAGCCCAGCGCCAGCGTGTATTCGCCGGGTGGCAGGCCGCGTAGGTCGAGCGCCAGCGTATCCTCGACGACCTCGCCCGCCACCCACAGCGAGGTCGGGTAGCTGTTGTCGCGCGGCATGGTGTCGATCTGCGCCGCGACCGCGCCCAGGTTGTCCGCCGGGTACAGGTGGACGAACAGCTTGTAATCGGCGTCCAGATCGTCCAGCGCGCCCCACGCCACGCGCAGCGCCAGCGCCCTGTCGCGCTGGTCCAGGCTGTAGCCCCACAGCCGGATCGCCCCGCCGAAGTCCGCTTCGAGCGCCGTGTCGAGCGCGGGCACGTCGAACTGGCGGTCGCGCGCGATGACCGTCACCGGGCCGATCGTGTAGGGCGCCGCGAGCGCCGCGCCGTCTTCGTCGAGGAGTTGGAAGGTCAGCCGGTATTCACCGCCGGGCAGATCGTCCGGGATCGGCAGGCGGTGCCGGGCCACGGCGAACGCGCCGCACCCACTGGCCGGAGTCCATGCCCGGCTGGGCGCGCCGGGGGCGAGCGGCGTCTCGGTCTGCCAGATCGCCGCGCCGTCCCCCTCCAACGTCCAGCGCAGCGCGTAGTTCTGGGCCGGGGGCGCGGTGGTCGTCCATTCGACGGCCACCGGCAGCGCGTCGCCCTGGGCGACCTCTGGCGCGGCGGTCACCGCCTCGAACCCGATCTCGCGATAGAGCACCTGGCGCGGCTCGACGCCGCACGGGAGCGGCGCGACGACGGGCTGGGTCACATCCTCGATGGTGGCCACGCCGGCCGTCGCCAGCGTCAGCGGATCGTAGAGCGCGGCGCGCAGGCGATACGCCCCTGCCGGGATGCCCTCCGGCAGCGTGATGGTGTAGGCATCCGGCACGATCTCGCCCGGCGACCACAGCGCGGTGGGGTATTGCCCGCCGCCGCCGGCGATCGCGTTGAAGCGCAGCCACTCGTTGCCCACGGCGTCCAGCAGCGCGACGTCGATCCCGTAGTTGAGCGGCACCTCGCGCAGCGTCTCCCACCACAGGGTCAGCGTCAGGCGGTCCCCGGCGTGTTGGGTGGTCAGCCCGTGCAGCAGCAGCGGGCCGATCGCTGTCTCGTCGCGGTAGCGGATCTCGCTGGGCGCCTGGCTCGTGGCGGGCACGACGACCGGCGACAGGTGCAGCGCGCCGCGCTCGCGGCCGGCCGGGGTGAGGGCGCGCAGCGTGTTGGGCGCCGCGTTGGCGGTGGGGGCCAGCGTCACGCGCGGGAAGTACAGGCCCGGCGTGACATGGCTGACCATGTAGCTGCCGCTGATCGTCGGGGCGAGCGGCCCGGTGGCGATCGGGTATTCCGGCGCGTGGATGAAGCTCTGCTGCGGGCCAGGAACCAGCGCCAGCGAGGCGACCGGCTCCGTAGCGGTATCCCAGGCCAGCCGGTAGCCGAACACGTCGCCGGTGACGTTGGTGCTCGCGTTGAGCAGGCGCGTCCCGCCGCTGAAACGGACGCCATTGGGCGCGGCGTGGAAATAGGGCCGCAGGTCGAAATCGGCGTGTAGCAGGGCATCGCTGGCGCGCCATTCCGGCCAGAGCTGGATCCCGGCGGCGATCACGGCGGCGGCGCCCGCCAGCGCGATCGCCACTTTCCAGCCGGGCCACGACCGGCCCGGTCGCAGCAGCGCCAGCCCGATCGCCGCCGCGCCGAGCGAGATCAGCTCCATCGACAGGCGCAGCGGCGTGCGGCCCAGCCACAAGCGGACCGTGTGCGCGCCCGGCGGGACGGTGAGCTGGACGTAGCCCGGCCCCTCCAGCGCGGCCAGATCGACGGCTCGCCCGTCGATTTCCGCGCGCCAGCCAGGCCAGTAGAGCAGCGGCAGCGCCACCTGCGCGCTCTCGCCCGCCACGGTGATGGCCCACTCCTGGCTCGCGGCCCCGGCCTCGATGCGCTGCGCGGATCCCGCGCCGCTCAGGAACTTGGCGCGCGGCGCGCGGCCCAGCAGAACATCGGACGTGTAGGGGCGCGGCCGGGTCTGGACGGGCAGGTACTCGTGGCGGACGGTCGTGCCGATGTTGTTGGTGAACGCCTCGTACCACATCAGCCGCTGAGGCGTCACATCCTGGTCGGCCACGCGCACGAAATCCGTCTCCAGCGACCACAACCCGGCCGCGCCCAGCGCCCCGGTCAGGATCAGCGCGACGGCCAGCGAGAAGGAACGGTGGGCGTTATCCCGCTGCCGGGGGAACAGGCGGCGCAGGGCGGCGTCCACATCCACCAGGGCGGCGGTCGCCGCCGCGCCGAAGACTGCCTGCACCGACAGGAAGCGCCAGGGAAACTGGGCGTATTCCAGCAGCGGCAGGTTGGCCCAGACTGGCTCCGAGCTGGGCGTGATCATCCACGTGCTGAGCGCCAGCCCGGCCAGGATCGCGCCGTCGCGCGCCCAGGCCCGCCGCCGGACCAGCCGGGCGATCAGCGCGCCCGCGCCGAGCGCGATCCCGATTGCCTGGGCGAGTCCCATGCTGAACGGGTTGGCCCGCGGGCTGAAGACATCGTAATCGAAAGCGAGGCCCTCCTGCACGAGATCATCGCCGCGGAAGTGCCCGCCATAGAAGAAATAGCCGCTGGTCTGGTCGCCCAACTGCACGGCGTCCTGATCGGCCAGCGCCGGCACCCAGAACCACGCCGCCAGCGCCAGCCCCAACGCGCCCGCCAGTCCCAGCAGCGCGGCGAGCCTCAGCCGGACCCGCCGGGTCGGGCGCAGGAGGTTCGAGGGCAGCGCGACGTGGCCCGGCGCCCCGGCCACACACGCCAGCGCGTACAGCGCGGCAAACGGCGAGAACAGCAGCGCCGAGATGTTGTGCGTCAGCACCAGCGCACCGAAGGCCAGCCCCACCGCCGCCAGCCGCCGACGGGTGGGGTGCTCGGCGGCGCGGGCCAGCGCCCACAGGATGACCGGGAACCAGCTCATCGCCCAGAACTCGGCCAGCGAATCGCCGCGCAGGTAAACGTTGACCAGGTGATAGGGCGCGAACGTGTACGCGCCCGCGGCCAGCAGCGCCGCGCTGCGCCGCCCGGTGATGGCGCGCATCCAGCCGAACATCCCGCCGCTGGCGGCGATGGCCCCGGCGACCACGGTCAGTTTCAGGCTCAGCACGTAGGACGCGCCCAGGGCGTGAAACAGCGCCGCCAGGTAATAGGGCAGCGCCGCGTAATAGTTGAAGAAGGGATAGCCCAAGCCAAACGCCCCGTCCGGCATCCAGCGCACCGGGAAGACACCATCAGCCAGCGCCGCGACCAACTGGTGGAGACGGAACAGTAGGAACGGCGAATCGCCAGCCTGGCGGGTGTTCAGGAAACCCGGATCGATCATCAGCGGGGCCGTGGCGGCCAGCGCAAACAGAACCGGCAGCGCCCACAGGCTCCACCGGGGCTGGATGGTGCTGCGCGTGAGCATGGACCCTCTCTCCGTCTCGTCCGGCACAGAGGCCGGGCGCAAGCCAGGGATTATAAGGAGTTTTCGGCCAGGGGCAAAGGCAAAGCCGGCCTGCCGGGCATTGTCGACAAGGCTCGTCATGTTATAATCTCTCTAACTGTTCGGCGAATCTGTCGTCACGTCAATATTTTACATAACAGGAGAAGCTACGATGTTCAAGACACGACACAGCTTGATGCTATTGGTGATCGTCCTGCTCATGTCCGCGCTTGCCATGCCGGTCCAGGCCCAGGATGGCGGCGAGCCGGTGATCGCGGCGCAGGCCTGCGCCGCGCCCGGCGAGCTGACCATGTGGGTGTGGGACGAAGTCTGGGCCGGGATCATCGGCGAATCGATCGAAGCCTGGAAAGCCGACTACTGCCCCGGCGCCGAGGTGACACTCGAGGTCCAGCCGTGGGGCCAGTACTGGGACCTGCTGAAGACGAACGCCGCCGGTGGCGACCTGCCGGACGTGTTCAACATGTCGCAGACCAATTACTTCTTCTACGCCGAGAACGAAGCCCTGCTGAACCTCCAGCCCTACTGGGACCAGTACGGCGTGGATACGACGGTCTGGGGCTCGGGCATGGTCGATCCCTATCGCTGGGGTGAGAACGGCGATCTGTACGCTGCACCGGTGAACTGGGACACCATCGCGATTTTCTACAATAAGGACATGTTCGATGCCGCCGGGCTGGACTACCCGACCGCTGACTGGGACTGGAACGACTTCGCCGAGATGGCCGCCGCGCTGACCGACCCTGAGGCGGACGTCTATGGCGCCGCGGTGTACGCCGAATATCAGGCGGGGTACCCGAACTGGATCGCGGCGACGGGCGTGACCCCGGTCGCCGAGGCGGGCCGCGCCGGCTGCACGCTGGAAGAGCCGGGCAGCCTGGAAGCGCTGAACTTCCTCAAGGGGCTGATGGATGAAGGCATCATGCCGGACGTCTCGACGGTGGGCGGCGCGTCGCCGGATGACGCGTTCAACTTCTTCGCGTCCGGCAAGCTGGCGATGGTCGCCGGCGGCTCGTGGAAGCTGAGCCAGGCGCTGGACGAGGTGCCCTTCAACTGGGACGTGGTCCAACTGCCCAAGCACCCCGAGACCGGGCGCAGCCGCTCCATCCTGCACGCGGTAGGCTATGTCGCCTCGGCGCGGACCGAGAATCCCGACCTGGCCGCCAACCTGATCCTCTACCTGGCGAGCGACGAGGGCCAGCGGTTCTTCGCCGAGGGCGGCAACGTGGCCCCGGCCAACCCCTCGCCCGCGATCCAGCAGTTGTGGATCGACTCGTTCGGCGAAACCGACATCAACATCCAGACGTTCGTCGATGCGACCGTCGACTCGCAGGGCGTGACTGCGTTCGATGAGATCTGGGACGCCATCAACAGCGAGATCGTGGTCCAGATCTTCGACCTGGGCATGGATGTCGAGGACGCTGCCGCGGCGGCCTGCGACGTCGTCGAGCCGTACATGGTCCAGTAGCGAATGCTGACTCGCTGGCCCCCGGCTTGATGCGCTGGGGGCCGGCTGGTCTGGGCTGGCCCCGCCCCGCGCTCGTGGGACGGGGCTGTTGTTTGTGCCTCCGGGTCGTGCCCTGCCTCGAATTGGTGGTATACTCGCCGGCAGTGATCCGATCTGGTCCTCGACTCGCTCAGAAATGTGATCATGACGACCTCGATTCTGAACTGGCTTGGTCCCACGCCGCTCAGCCGCCGCAAAGCCCTGTGGGGCATGGCGCTGGTGGCGCCCAACGTGCTCGGCCTGATGTTCTTCTTCGGCATCCCGGTGCTGATGGCTTTCGGCACGTCGGTCAACGAGTGGAACGCGATCAGGCCG
>Ga0123332_1004748_pt1 | contig 11775 bp, 11 predicted proteins | sample BioC12SIPDNA_4_FD_89958 | JGI IMG/M metagenome (GOLD analysis project Ga0123332, IMG submission 89958) | Anaerobic biogas reactor microbial communites from Washington, USA - Biogas_R2_A C12 SIP DNA | ecosystem: Engineered > Bioreactor > Anaerobic > Unclassified | place: Washington, USA...
CGCTACCTGCTGGAGCGTATGACGGACCGCCAGGTCGCCCTGCTCGGTGACGGTGGTCTGCGCGACCTGCCGGGCGGGGTCGACCAGTACCTCCAGCTGCGGCGTGAGCTGACCGAGCGGCAGAACGCGGCGTCCCGGGCCGGGCGGGCCTCCGGAGGCGCGGCTCCGGCCGCCAGCGCCGGTGCCGCGGCCGCTGCCGGGGCCGGCCCGAGCGCTGCCGAGCTGCGGGAGGCGCGCAAGACCATCGCCCGTGTCGAGAAGTCCTTGACCCGGCTGGGGGAGCGCGAGGCGCGGGTGCACGAGGAGATGGTCGCCAGCGCCACCGACGCCGGGGCGATGGTGCGCCTCAGCGCCGAGCTCGACGAGATCCACGCCGAGCGCGAGGGTCTCGAGCTGGAGTGGCTGGAGGCCGCCGAGATCGCCGAGTCCTGAGAACGAGCGGACCGGCCGGCGCCATCCCTCTGGGCGTCAGGGCGCGGTTGCGGTCTCCGGCTCGACCTCGGCGTCCAGCAGCGGTCGGTCCAGGCCGCGCTCGGCGCGGCGCGTGAACCAGACCGTCCATGCCACCATCGCCAGCCAGAGGAGCAGGGTGGCCACGCGCAGCGCGGGGCCGGTGACCTCGACAGGCAGGGACAGCACCGCTGTCGCGTGCAGCACAGCCGCGATCAGGTAGACGATGGCCCACACCAGAGTGAGGCGTCGGTAGAGCCACCGGAACGGAGAGCTGCCGAGCCACAGCTCCTCCCACTCACGGCGCCCTGCCTCACCCGGTGCGACGAACCGGCGGACGATGGCGAAGAGCAACGGCCTGCCCCGCACCAGGCTGCCCGCCGCGACGAGGCCGAACAGCGCCAGTCCCGCCGACCCCTTGAGGAGCAGCACCCGTGCGTCCCCGCTGATCAGACCGAGGGTGAGCGTCAGGAGGAAGGACAGGACGACCAGGAGCAGGGAGGGGTCCAGGCCGCCTCGGCGCACGGTCGTCCACACGCTGCGCACCAGGGCCACCGCACCGGCCAGCACGAGCGCGGGGGTGACGCCCCACCCGGCGGAGATCGCCGCCGCGTAGGCCAGCAGGCCGAGACCCACGTCGAGCAGCAGCTCCAGTCCGAGCGCTCCGAGCCACCGTGTCACCCAGGAATCATGACATAACGAAATGGACATGTCGAGATTGTTATATTGTGAGGTATGGCTCTGCGCTACGCACTCATCGGGCTGCTTCTGGACCGGCCGGGCAGTGGCTATGACCTCGCACGCCGGTTCGCCGAGGTCGTCGGTGCCTATGCCTGGGACGCCAAGCACAGCCAGATCTATCCCGAGCTGCGCCGCCTCGAGGAGGAAGGCCTGATCGAGGTGGTCGAGCGTGGAGCCCGGAGGCGCACCACCTACGCCTGCACCGCGGCGGGCCTGTCCGCACTCCGTGCCTGGTTGGTCGAGCCGCCGGCCAGCACCGGGGGTGTGCGCAACGAGCACGTGCTGCGCCTCTTCCTGCTGGCTGCCCTCGGCCGGGACGAAGCGCTCACGGTGCTGCGGCAGACCGAGGCAGCTGCGGCAGCCCAGGTGGAGCACCTCACCGACCAGTTCGTGCGGCTGCAGGAAGCCACCGGCAGCGACGCGGGCGGCCCCCTCGGTCTCACCGTCCAGTACGGCATCCACAGCTACCGCGCCACGGCGCAGTGGGCCCGCTGGGCGATCGAGCAGGTGGAGGGCGACCCGGAGTTCGGGGTGCGGCCCCCAGGCTGATTCGCCGGGCCGCAGCCGCGGGGCTCCCACTCGCATCGTCCACCCGTTAGGTTGCAGCTGTGGGTTCCGACGCGGTGGTCTATCTCGCCTCCGCGCTGCTGGGTGCCCTGGTGGGCGGCCTCGTGTCGCTGGGAGTGTCCTCGAGGAGCGCGCGCCGGGCCCGCCGCGAACGCTACGGCGAGGCGCTGCTGGCTGCCCTGCTCGCCGCCCAGAAGAAGCTGGCCGGGGCCACCGAGGACGCTCCGACGACGGTGCGCGACGAGGCTCTGGAGGTCTGGTTGCAGACCGAGCTGGCGGCCACGCTCGAGCTGAGCAGGTCCGGTCGGCGTGCGATGCAGGCGCGGGCGGCCGGTCTCTACGAGGCTCTGACCGAGGGTGCCGTGTCCGGGTTGGACGAGGAACTGGAGGAACAGCTCGACGTGGTGACCTACCTGGTGGTCGCGTGGACGGCCGGCCACGCCCGGGGACGCGACTTCGCCCGTCCGACGGAGGAGCTGGCGCCGCTCTTCGGGCCGCAGTTCCAGGACTCGGAGGTCCCTGTCCGGCACCGGGTCTCTCGACGTCGAACATCTTGACTGGACACGTGACCGGTCTACGCTGAGGGCATGACGGAGCGGACGGCGGACGAGGTCGACCACATCGTCGCGGCCTGGCAGCGGGAGCGGCCGGACTTGGACGTCTCACCGCTCGAGGTGCTCTCGCGGGTCAGCCGGCTGGCCCGGCACCTCGACCTGGCCCGGCGGCACGCCTTCGACCAGTGGGACCTGGTGGCCTGGGAGTTCGACGTGCTCTCCGCGCTGCGCCGGTCGGGGGAGCCCTACGTCCTGTCGGCCGGTGAACTGGTCCGGCAGACCCTGGTCACCAGCGGCACGATGACCAACCGCATCGACCGGCTGGTCGCCAAGGGCATGGTCTCGCGCGAGCACTCCTCCAGCGACCGCCGCACGGTGCTGATCTCGCTCAGCCCCAGGGGACGGGAGGCGGTCGACGGGGCGCTGGCCGGTCTGGTGGACGACGAGCGTGACCTGCTGCAGGGCCTGTCCGCACAGGAGCGGACAGACCTGGCCGATCTGCTGCGACGCCTGGTGCTGACCTTCGAGCAGGCGTAGGTCGCCCGACCGAGGGCACCGCGCCGCGGCCCGGGCCGGCTCTGGCCGGGCGCCGGCCTACTTGCCCTTCGCGTTCACGAGGCGCAGCGTGGGCTTGTGCTCCAGGCCCGACAGCCCGTTCCAGGCGAGGTTGACCACGTGCGCGGCCACGTCCTCCTTCTTGATCTTGCGGGAGTCCAGCCACCAGCCGCCCGGGGTGGCCACCATGCCCACCAGCATCTGGGCGTAGAGGGGAGCCATCTTCGGGTCGAGCTTCTGCCGTTTGAACTCGGCCGCCAGGATGTGCTCGACCTGGCTCGCGACGTCACTGATCAGCGAGGCGAAGGAACCGGTGGACTGTCCGGGCGGGCTGTCGCGGACCAGGATGCGGAACCCGTCGGTGGAGTTCTCGATGTAGTCCAGCAGTGCCAGGGCCGCCCGCTCGAGCAGCGCCCGGGGGTGGCCCGGCTCGGACAGGGCGTCGGTGATGGCGTTGAGCAGCCGCTGGATCTCGCGGTCGACGACGACGGCATACAGCCCCTCCTTGCCGCCGAAGTGCTCGTAGATCACCGGCTTGGACACCTCGGCCTTGGCCGCGATCTCCTCAACCGTCGTCCCCTCGAAACCCTTCTCGGAGAACAGCGCCCGGCCGATGGACACCAGCTGCTCACGCCGCTGCGGACCGGTCATCCTGTGGCGGGCGGCGGGAACGGGCGACTTCGGGTCCGGGCGGCTCACGGCCCCCATTGTGCCCTGCGCCCGCGGGAGCGGTTGCACGCCTCGGCGCGGACCTGGCCTAACCTTGACCCGTCCGGTGCCCGCACCGGCGTTCCCCGGTTGCTCTGCTGGTAGGGGCCGCCTGACTTTGAATCAGGATTAGCGACGTTGGTTCGATTCCAACCCGGGGAGCCGACCGACCTCTGCGCCGGACGCCGCCGGGACGGGCCCCTGGCCAGCCGCGAACGGCGGTGGGAGACTGCCACCATGAGCCAGCAGACCGACCCCACCACCGCCTACCGGGCCGCCCGTGACCAGCTCCTGGACCTCTCCGGGGACGCCGATCGTGCCCGGGCCGAGTTCCGCTATCCGGACGTGGGGGAGCGGTGGAACTGGGCGGTCGACTGGTTCGACGCGTTCGCCCGCGGCAACGACCGCCCCGGCCTCATCGTGGTCGAGGAGGACGGCTCGGACGAGACGCTCACCTTCGACCAGATCGCCACCCGCTCGGACCAGGTGGCGGCCTTCCTCGCGGCGCAGGGCGTCGGCCGTGGTGACAGCGTCATCGTCATGATGGGCAACCAGGTGGAACTGTGGGACACCATGCTCGGCATCATCAAGCTCGGGGCCGTCATCATGCCGACGACGACCGCCGCCGGGCCCGCCGACCTGCAGGACCGGGTCGCCCGGGGCGGCGCGCGGTGCGTCGTGGTGAACCCGGCCGACGCCGGCAAGTTCGACGACGTGCCCGGTGACTACGCCCGGGTGAGTGTGGGAGAGGTGCCGGGATGGACCGACCTGCGCACGGCATACGACGTGCCTGCCGGACCCACGGCACACCCGGGGACCGGACCTGGCGACCGGCTGCTGCTCTACTTCACCTCCGGGACCACGAGCCGGCCCAAGCTGGTCGAGCACACCCAGGTCTCCTACCCGGTCGGGCACCTGTCGACGATGGCCTGGCTGGGCGTGCGGCCCGGGGACGTGCACCTCAACATCTCCAGCCCGGGCTGGGCCAAGCACGCCTGGTCCTGCTTCTTCGCGCCGTGGATCGCCGAGGCCACGATCCTGGTCTACAACTACGCCCGGTTCGACGCGGCGGCCCTGCTGAAGGTGCTCCGCAGCTACCGCGTCACGACCTTCTGCGCCCCGCCCACGGTCTGGCGGATGCTGATCAACGCCGACCTCTCCGGCGGTCCCGGGGCGCTGCGGGAGATCATCGGCGCGGGCGAGCCGCTCAACCCGGAGGTGATCTCGCAGGTCAACCGGCACTGGGGGCTGACGCTGCGCGACGGCTACGGGCAGACCGAGACCACGGCGCAGGTCGGCAACATGCCGGGCGAGCCGGTCAAGCCGGGCTCCATGGGCAAGCCACTGCCCGGTATGCCGTCCGTCCTGGTCGACGTCGAGACCGGCCGGGTCGTCGAGGGGCCGGGTGAGGGCGAGCTGTGCCTGGACCTGTCCGCCGCCCCGGTCGCGCTGATGACCGGCTACCAGGGCGACGACGCCCGCAACGCCGAGGCCATGGCGGGCGGTTTCTACCACACCGGCGACGTGGCCGAGCGGGACGCGAACGGCATGGTCACCTATGTCGGCCGGACCGACGACGTGTTCAAGGCCAGCGACTACAAGATCAGCCCGTTCGAGCTGGAGTCGGTGCTGATCGAGCATCCCGCGGTCGCCGAGGCCGCGGTCGTGCCGGCGCCGGACGAGGTGCGGCTGGCGATCCCCAAGGCCTACATCGCGCTGGCGCCGGGCCACGAGCCGACCCGGGAGACGGCGCTGGCGATCCTGCGGCACGCGCGGGAGAACCTGCAGCCGTGGCAGCGGGTGCGCCGGATCGAGTTCTACGAGCTGCCCAAGACGATCTCGGGCAAGATCCGCCGCGTGGAGCTGCGCAGCCGGGAGCAGGAGCTGGCCACGGAGGCCGCGATGCCCGGCACGATCGGGAACGTGGCGACCCAGGAGTGGCGGGACAGCGACTTCCCGGAGCTGCGCAGCAGCTGAGCGACGCCCCCGCACGCGAACGCCCGGACCAGCTGGTCCGGGCGTTCGGTCGTTGTGCAGCGTGCCGCAGGTGGTGCGTTCGGGCGGCCGTGTGTGGGCGCCCCGCGGTCAGGCGTTGGCCAGCTCGACGGGCGTGGGGACGTCCTCACCGCTCACGGCGGCCACCAGGAGCTCCTCGGCCCGCTCGTCGGTGACGCCGAGCGCCTCGACGAACTCGCCGAGCAACGGCCGGGACGCGGACTTGAGCAGGTCCTTCTCCGCGGGGGACAGGCCGTCCTCCAGGTCGCGGCGCAGCAGGTCGCGGACGACACCAGCGGTCACGGTGAGCTCGCCGAGGAGCAGCCGCTCCCGCTGGTCCTTCATCCGGCGCGACCACTGCTTGTCGAACGGCTCGCTCGGGGCCTGCAGGACGTCGAGGACCTTCTGCAGCTCCTCGGGCGACAGGACCGTCCGGATGCCGATCTCCTCCGCGGAGTCGGCGGGCACGGACACGGTGAGGTTGCTCCGGTGGACCAGCATGGACAGGTAGGTGCGCTCCACCCCGCCGACGACGCGGGTCATGATCTCCTGGATGGTGGCGGGACCGTGGTGGGGGTGGACGATGAGCTGGCCCTGGGAGAACGGCACGTGGTGACCTTTCGACGACTTCGACGTCGCGCCCGGGGCCGGGTCGGAGGGGGTCCGTCCCGGCCACCGTCCCCCCGGTCGTGAACTCACGCAGTCGTGAGATCACGCACGCGCCGCGAAACGCGTGGGCCCGGGTCCGCGGAGGCGGAGCAGGTGCCTGTCCGAAGGGAGCGCGGGGATGGCGCACCCACCGGGTGTGTGTGCGTGATCCGCCGCGAGCCGACAACACCTTCAACGTCGAACTGACCGAAAAGATTCCGCGATGAGCACGTCACTGGCTCGGCTCGGCCCCCCTCGGATCGCGCCCAACGTCGTCTGCGAGCGCCTTGCGTATCTGGGAGCCGGTTATTTCCGGCTCGATGAACGCCAAGCCGCTCGAAGATGGGATGGGGTGGGTGGGGCGTGGGGTCTGCGGGTGGGGTGCGGGGTGCGGGGTGGCGGGGCGTGGTGGGCTGGCGCTGGAGGGGCGAAAGTGCGTGAGACATAGCCGGACCTGTCACAATCTGCGCCCATGACCTCCGACTCCTACGCGATCATCGGGGCCGGGCCGTCCGGCCTGGCCGCCGCGCGCAACCTGCAACGGGCCGGGCTGCCCTGGCAGGGCTACGAGCTGCACACCGACGTCGGTGGCCTGTGGGACATCGACGCGCCGCGGAGCACCGTGTACGAGTCGGCGCACCTGATCTCCTCGCGCACCACGACCGAGTTCACCGAGCACCCGATGCCGCCGGGCACCGCGGACTACCCCTCGCACGCGGAGCTGCTCGCCTACTTCCGGTCGTTCGCCGACCGGTTCGGGCTCCGAGAGCACTACCGGTTCGGCACCGAGGTGATCCGTGTGGAGCCGGACGGCGCGGGCTGGACCGTCACCTACCGGGACGGGGAGGAGGAGGTGAGCGCGCGGCATACTGGCGTGATCATCGCCAACGGGACCCTCAGCGAACCCAACGTCCCCACCCTGCCCGGCCAGTTCGACGGCGAGATCATCCACACCAGCGCCTACAAGCGGCCGCAGGTCTTCGCCGGCAAGCGGGTGCTCGTCGTGGGGGCGGGCAACTCCGGCTGCGACATCGTCGTCGACGCGGTGCACCATGCCGCCTCGGTCGACATCAGCGTCCGGCGCGGCTACCACTTCGTCCCCAAGTACGTCCTCGGCAAGCCCGCCGACACCCTCAACCAGGGGCGTCCGCTGCCGGCACGGATCAAGCAGGCGGTCGACTCCCGGCTGCTCAAGCTGTTCACCGGCGACCCGGTGAAGTTCGGCTTCCCCGAGCCGGACCACAAGCTGTATGAGTCCCACCCGATCGTCAACAGCCTGATCCTGCACCACGTCGGGCACGGCGACGTGCGGGTCCGGCCGGACGTCGAGCGGCTGGACGGCGACGGCGTGGTCTTCCGGGACGGATCCCGGCACGACTACGACCTGGTGGTGCTGGCGACGGGCTACCGGCTGCACTACCCGTTCGTCGCCCGGGAGCACCTGAACTGGACAGGGATGGCCCCGGAGCTCTATCTGAACGTGGTGAGCCCCACGGCGCCCGGCCTGTTCGTCGTCGGGATGATCGAGGCCTCGGGCATCGGCTGGCAGGGGCGCTACGAGCAGGGGGAGATGGTCGCGGCCTACCTGACCGCGCGGCGCGAGGCGCCGGCCGTGGCCGCCGCCTTCGACGAGCGGGTCGCCGGCCCGCCCCCGGACCTGTCGGGCGGCTACCACTACCTGGGCCTGGAGCGGATGGCCTACTACGTCAACAAGGACGCCTACCGCCGTGCGGTGCGCAGTGAGATCTCGACCCTGCAGGAGCGGCCGTGAACGACGTCGACGCCATCTCGATCGCCTTCGACGAGGCGTCCCTGACCACGCTGCGCATCGTCATCGGGGCGATCCTCTTCGGCGTCGCCCTGGACACCCGGCTGGAGGACTTCGCCCGGGCCCTGCGCCGCCCCGGCACCATCGCGATCGGCGTCGCCGCCCAGTTCGTGCTGCTGCCGGCCATCACCTTCGTGCTGACCCTCGTGCTGGACCTGCGGGCCTCCCTGGCGCTAGGCCTGATCCTCGTGGCGTGCTGCCCGCCGGGGAACGTCTCCAACATCCTCACCCACCGGGCCCGCGGCGACGTCGCCCTGTCGGTGTCGATGACCGCGGTCAGCAACGTGCTCTCCATCTTCCTCATGCCGCTCAACATGGCGTTCTGGGGGAGCCTGCACCCCACCGGGCGGGCGGTGCTGCGCGACATCGAGCTCGACCCGCTCGACATGCTGCTCGAGGTCGGCCTCGTCATCGGCGTGCCCTTCGTGCTGGGGCTGACGATCGTCCACTTCTGGCCGCGCGTGGCGGAGGTGGGCAAGCGGGTGGTCAGCCCCCTGGCCTTCCTCGGCCTCACCGCGATCATCGTCGTCGGGATCACCAACAACTGGGACATCTTCATCCACTACATCGGCCTGGTGGTCGTGGCGGTCTTCCTGCACGACGCGCTCGCCCTGGCCCTCGGCTACGGCATCGGCCGCGCGACCCGCCTGCCCGAGGACAGCACCAAGGCGATGACCTTCGAGGTCGGGATCCGCAACGCGGGGCTGGGTCTGCTGCTGGTCTTCACCTACTTCGGCGGGCTCGGCGGGATGGCACTGGTCGCCGCCTGGTGGGGCATCTGGGACATCATCGCCGGCCTGGCCGTGGCGACCGTCTGGCGGCGCCGCACGGCCGCCCGCGCCCGGGTGGAGGTGGCGGCGTGAGCACCGTCCTGGTCACCGGTGGCTCGGGCTTCCTGGGGTGCTCGGTCGTCCCTGGCCTGGTCGCCGACGGGCACCGGGTCGTCAGCACCGACCTCCGTATGCCGTCCGCTCCCGTCGAGGGGGCCGCTCACGTCCTCATGGACGTCACCGACGAGGCCGCGGTGGACCGGGTGGTCGGCGAGCACCGGCCCGACGTGGTGGTGCACCTGGCCTCCATCGTCACGCCCGGGCCGGGGATGACCCGGGCCCAGGAGCACGCCGTGGACGTGCTCGGCACCCAGCACGTGCTCCGGGCCTGCCTGACCCACGGCGTGCGGCGCATCGTGGTGTCCAGCAGCGGCGCGGCCTACGGCTACCACGCGGACAACCCGGAGTGGCTGACCGAGGAGCACCCGGTCCGTGGCAACACCGCCTTCGCCTACAGCGACCACAAGCGGCAGGTCGAGGAGCTGCTCACCGCGCTGCGGGACAGTGCTCCGCAGCTCGAGCAGGTGATCCTGCGGATCGGGACGATCCTGGGGGAACGGGTCGACAACCAGATCACCGCGCTGTGGGACTGGCCGCGGCTGCTGAAGATCCGCGGGTCGGAGTCGCCGTTCGTCTTCATCTGGGACAGCGACGTCGTGGCGATCATCCGGCGCGCGGTGGACTCACCGGTGACCGGACCGGTCAACGTCGCTGGCGACGGGGTGGTGACCCTCGACGAGATCGCCGCCGCGCTCGGCAAGCGCACCGTCACAGTGCCCGAGCCGCTGCTGCGCGCCGCGCTCGCCGTGGCCAAGAGGCTGCGGGCCACGCCCTACGGCCCGGAGCAGACCGACTTCCTGCGCTACCGCCCCGTGCTGGACAACACCCGGCTGAAGAACGAGTTCGGCTACGTCCCCCGGCTCACCAGCCGGGAGGCCTTCGCCGCCTGGCGGCAGGCCCGCGAGCGACACCGGTCCTGACGGCCGGGTAGCATCCAGTGGGGTGACCCCGTGGGCCGCCGCCAGTGTCATGACCTCGAGATCTTGGGAGCGACCCGCGTTGAGCGAGAACCGCCCGGCTGCTGTCATCATCCTCGCCGCGGGCGAGGGCACCCGGTTGAAGTCGAAGACGCCGAAGGTGCTGCACCCCATCGGGGGGCGCTCCCTGGTGTCGCACGCCATCCACGCCGCACGCGGCACCTCGCCGGAGCACCTCGTGGTCGTCGTGCGCCACAAGCGCGAGCTGGTGGCGCCGCACGTCGCCGAGGTCGACCCGGCGGCGCTGATCGCCGACCAGGACGAGGTCAAGGGCACCGGCCGCGCTGTCGAGTGCGGGCTGCAGGTGCTGCCCGCCGACCTGACCGGCACGGTGCTGGTGACCTACGGCGACGTCCCCCTCCTGGAGACCACCACCCTGCGGGAGATGACCGCCGCGCACGAGGCGTCGGGCAACGCCGTCACCGTGATCACCTCGGTGCTGGAGGACCCGAGCGGCTACGGCCGCGTGGTGCGCGACACCGACGGCCAGGTGCTGCGGATCGTCGAGCAGAAGGACGCCCAGCGGGCGCGGGACGAGGGCGGCGAGGACGCCGGGGCCCTGGACATCAAGGAGATCAACTCCGGGATCTACGCCTTCGACGCCCAGGTGCTGCGCGACTGCCTGTCCCGGGTCGGGACCGACAACGCCCAGGGGGAGAAGTACCTCACCGACGTGCTCGGCCTGGCCCGCGCCGCCGGGCGGCCGGTGCGCGCGCACGTGGTCGAGGACCGCTGGCAGTCCGAGGGCGTCAACGACCGGACCCAGCTGGCCGACCTGGGGCGGATCCTCAACGAGCGGCTGGTCCGCCGGTGGATGCTGGAGGGGGTCACGGTCGTCGACCCGGCCACGACCTGGATCGACGCGGACGTCACCATCGGCCGCGACACGGTGATCCGGCCGGGCACCCAGCTCCTGGGGGCCACCACGATCGGGGAGGACGCGGTCATCGGGCCGGACACGACGCTGACCAGCGTCGAGGTCGGGGACGGCGCCAGCGTGGTGCGCACCCAGGCCGAGCTGGCGGTCATCGGCCCGAAGGCCACCGTCGGCCCCTTCAGCTATCTGCGGCCCGGCACCGAGCTCGGCGCCGGCGGCAAGATCGGCGGCTTCGTGGAGACCAAGAACGCCGTGATCGGCGAGGGCGCCAAGGTCCCGCACCTGACCTACGCCGGGGACGCCACCATCAAGGAGGGCGCCAACATCGGCGCGGGCACGATCTTCGCCAACTACGACGGCGTCGACAAGCACCACACCACGATCGGGCGCCACTCCTTCGTCGGGTCCGACACGGTGCTCATCGCCCCGGTCAACGTCGCCGACGGTGCCTACGTCGCGGCCGGCTCGGCCCTGACCGGTGACGTCGAGCCCGGCCAGATCGCGGTGTCCCGGGCCCGCCAGCGCAACGTCGACGGGTGGGTGGCCCGCAAGCGCGCCGGCACGAAGACCGCCGCCGCGGCAGAGGCCGCTGCTGCCGAGGCGGCCGCGAGCGGGGCGACCTCAGCCGGGGACGGGACCGAGGCGACCGGGACCGACGAAGCCGGCGCACGGCATACTCACTCCCAGGACGAAGGGAGCCAGGCGTGACCGGCATCCAGAAGGCCACCCAGAAGAACCTCATGGTCTTCAGCGGCAGGGCGCACCCCAGCCTGGCCGAGGAGGTGACCACCACCCTGGGCACCGAGTTGGTGCCGACCGACGCCTACAGCTTCGCCAACGGCGAGATCTACGTCCGCTTCAACGAGTCGGTCCGCGGCTGCGACGCCTTCGTGATCCAGAGCCACACGCAGCCGATCAACGAGTGGATCATGGAGCACCTGATCATGGTCGACGCCCTCAAGCGGGCCTCGGCCAAGCGGATCAC
>Ga0123332_1004750_pt1 | contig 11773 bp, 9 predicted proteins | sample BioC12SIPDNA_4_FD_89958 | JGI IMG/M metagenome (GOLD analysis project Ga0123332, IMG submission 89958) | Anaerobic biogas reactor microbial communites from Washington, USA - Biogas_R2_A C12 SIP DNA | ecosystem: Engineered > Bioreactor > Anaerobic > Unclassified | place: Washington, USA...
AGGACCGGAAGCGATGCCAGCTTCTCGAGCGAGCTGTTGCGCCGGGGGTGCTCGTCGGTGGTGAACTCACCGCCGTCGGGCAGGGGGACCGGGATGATCTCGTTGTCGAAGCGTCCCTCGTCGATGGCCCGCACCGCGTTCTGGTGGGACCGAAGCGCCCACTCGTAGATCTCCTGGCGGTTCAGCCCGGCGATGCGCGCCGCGTTGTCGCCGACGCCGAGGGCGGTGTTGAACGGCGGGGCCAGTTCGGTGGGCTCGTTGGCCGGCGACAGCCAGAACTCACCGCCGCGCGAGGTGCCCGGGGCGGTGGTCATCGACTCCACGCCTCCGGCGATGCCGGCGTCGATCATCCCGGCCGAGATGTTGGCGGCCACCCACTGGACGCCCGCCATTCCCGACGCGCACCACCGCTGCGTGGCCACTCCCGGGAGGCCGGTGAGGCCGATGCGCACAGCGGCGTTGCGGCCGATGTTGCCGCCGCCTTGGAACGATTCGCCGAAGCCCATGTCCTCGAACAGCTCGGGCGCCACACCGGAGCGCTCCACCGCACCGCCGATGGCGATCTCGGCGAGCTGGAAGGCGTCGACCCCACCGAGGGAGCCCTTGTAGGCGGTTGCGATCGGCGTGCGCACGCCGCTGACGATGACGACATCGGTGGACATTCGGTTGGCTCTCCTGCTCATCTGACGAGTCGTCAGATATTGCCAGGCGCGGGGCGCGGCCCTTCCATCGCCGTCCCGGGTGGTGGCCTCGTCAGCCCGGGCGGGCTTGCCTGCTCCGGCGCTTGATGGCTGCCAGTTCGATCCGTTCCGGACGGTCCTTGTACTCCTCGTCCAGCGGGTAGCACCCCGACACCAGCCCGTGGCGAGGCGCGGTGGTGCAGTCGCTGAACGTTCGACAGACGGCCCGGCGGTCGAGGGCACGGCCGGCGAGGGAGTCGGCGGGCAGGGTCGGGTACGAGAGCATCATCCGCCCGAGCCCGATCGAGGTCGCGTCGCCGCGCTCCACCACGGCCTGGGCCACGTGGGCCACGTGGTCCTGGAGGTAGGAGTACCCGCTCCCGACGATCGCCAGGTCGGGATGTTCGTGGGTGAGAGCGGCGGTGACCTGGAGCAGCCGGGCGACGTCGACGAGGGGGTCGGTGGGGGGTTGGTAGCCGTCGGACGGAGGGAAGTACGCCGGACGTTGGATGTGGGGGACGTAGTAGGGGCTGCCCGCGGTCACGCACACCAGGCCGATCCCGAGCTCGCGGAAGCGCCTGAGCACCTGGTGGACCTCGCCGAGATCGGGCTCCGAACCGTCGACCGAACCACCGAACGGCCGCGGCATGCCGTCGCCCGCCACCGGTCGGCCCCGCCCGTCCGCCCCGGGCTCGAAGGGGCGGAGGTCGTAGGCAGAGATCCTCACCCCGACGGCCAGGTCCGGACGGCTCCGGCGGATGCCCTCCACCACCGCGGTCAGGAAGCGCAGACGATGGTCGAGTGCCCCGCCGTAGCGGCCCGGCCGCTGGTGGGCGGCGAGCAGTTCGTGCAACAGGTAGCCGTGGCAGTGCTTCACGTCGACGAACGCGAACCCGGCGTCGGCGGCGATCTCGGCCGCGCGCACGTAGCGGGCGACCAACCCGTCCAGTTCGTCGTCGGCGAGCACGGCGGTGTGGTCGCTGCCGAGCCGGGAGTCGAGCACCGGATGGGTCCAGGCGGTGCGCGGCGCCGGCGCACCCGACGGTCGGCTCCAGCGGCCGGAGTGGGTCAGCTGCAGACCGACCACCAGGTCGCTGGTGGTGCCGTGGGCCTCCGCGTGGGCGCCGACCAGCTCCGAGCGAAGGTCCGCCAGCGCCGCTTCCGCACCTGGTCCGATGGCGAGCTGGTGAGGGTTGGCCCGACCGTCGGGCTCGACGGCGATGGCCTCACCGCCCCAGATCAGCTTGGCGCCGCTCTCGCCGAATCGACGCCATCGACGGCGCACTAGGTCGGTGGGTAGTCCGTCCGGGGTCCCGTCCCAGCCCTCCATCGGGAGCACCGTCCACCGGTTCCCCACCTGGAGGGTGCCGGCGCTCCCGTCGGTGGCGGTGAAGGAGGTCGAGAGGACACCGCCGGGCTCGACCACGTCATCCACCGGTAGCTCGATCCCGAGCTCCGCGGCGCGGGCGCGGAGGTCCGCGGGCGTAGCCAACCGCTTCACCTGGACGATCCCGCTGCGCTTCGTGGTCACCGTCGAGGCTCCATCGATTCGGCGATCGAGGCGAGGACGTCGAGGTCTGATCCCGGACGGGTGGGTGCGGCGCTGGGTACCGATGGCGAATCGATCCAACCTCGATGGTGGAGGAACAACGCCGCGTCGTGGCGGTAGGCGGGGACGGGAGCCCGGAACGAGAACGCACCCAGGTGCTGAAGGCGGTCGTTCAGCTCGTGGAAGGTCGGGTCGCCGTTCGCCCAGGCCGCGTCGCGCTGGGCGAAGAGGTCGGGGCAGAAGGCCGCCAGACCGAGCAGGTAGTCGCTACCCCAGCAGATCATGTCGATGGCGAGGTCGTTGCCCGTGAACACGTGGAAGTCGGGCCGGAGCTCGTCGCGGACGGCGAGTCGCTCCCACTCGGCGATCCGCGACAGCGACGAGTGCTTGGCCCCGATGCAGCTGCTGATGCCGAGCAGCTCGCGGTACGCGTCGAGCGGATAGATGCGGCCGTAGGGCACGAACATCTCGCCGAGCTCGAAGGCCACGAAGCGGTCGCAGTCCCCATCGAGCATGCGGTGGGCCTCGATCCACGCCTCGGGATCGAGGTCGTTGAGACCGTTGGACGGGAAGACCACGGGGGTGCCTCCGGCCTCCTGGACCTGGTCGATCGCTTTCCGGTAGCGGCCCGGGTCGAACCCGTCTCCGGGGCGGTCGGCCACGAAGGCGCCTGCCAGGAACGGCGGTCGCCCGGCGGTCGGGGGATGCCCGGCGAGCACCTCGGCCGCGGTGGCCAGCACCGTCCGCCGGGTGACGTCGTCGAGCAGCTGCACGAACCCGGTGTCCATGTTGACGGCCGGGGTCAGTCCGGATTCGACCGTGCGTTCGAGGAGGTTGCGGAACGAAGGCCAGTCGACCGCGCCGTCGTCGGTGTGGGGCAGCAGCACGGCGGCACATCCCCAAGGCCGGCGACGCGGGCGGAGCCTGTCGTGGACGTCGACGATGGGTTCGGCCGCGGTGGACATGCGCGGCAGTCTCGCGGTGGAACACACTTCCTGCAAACGTTTGCAGGCGCTGCTACGTTTCCGGCGATGCCACCAGACCGCGCTCCCACGCTGCATGACGTCGCGCGGCGGGCGGGCGTCCACCCGGCCACGGTGTCCCGGGCGCTGAGCCGGCCAGACATGGTCGCTGCTGCAACCCGGGAAGCGGTGCTGGCAGCGGTGGAAGAGGTGGGCTTCGTCCCGAACCGGGCGGCGCGGCGCCTCGTGAGCGGCCGCAGCGACGCTATCGGTGTACTGGTCCCCGACATCACGAACCCCTACTTCGGTGCCATGGTCCAGGCGATCCAGGGCGACGCCCGTCGTGACGGTCTGGCCGTCCTCATCGCCGACACCGGCGCGGACCCAGCCGAGGAGCGGCGGGCCCTCCAGGCGCTGAGCCGGCAGGTCGACGGGCTCGTGGCGGTCACCCCCATCACCGACCTGGCGGCGGCGACGGTGCCCGTGGTGGCCGTGAACCGCCAGCTGCGAAACCACGCCAGCGTCGTGGTCGACCAGGACGCCATCGCCCACCTGGCGCTGGGACACCTGGTCGATCTGGGACACCGCCGGATCGCGGTGGTGAGGGGGCCGGCCGCGTACTGGTCAGCGATGCGACGGGACCGAGCGGTGGAACGGTTCGCGGCCGGAGCCGAGGGATGCCGGATCGACCTCATCGGGCCCGCTCCCGCCACCTTCGAAGGTGGGCGGACGGCCTACGGCGCGGTGGACAGCAGCGGAGCGAGCGCGGTGGTCGCGTTCAACGACCTCCAGGCCACCGGCCTCCTCGTGGCGGCGGGCGAGGCCGGGCGCGAGGTGCCCTCGTCGCTCACGGTCGTCGGCTCCGACGGCCTCGGCCTGGCCGCCATGACCGCACCGCCGCTCACCACGGTCGCTGCGCCGCTAGAGGAGCTCGGTCGCACCTCGCGCCAGCTGCTCGGAGAGCTGCTCCAGGACGCTTCCGGAGCGCGCCGCGTCACCCTCAGCCCGCGCCTCGTCGTCCGGCGAACCAGCGCGGCGCCCGTCGTCATCACCCGCAAGACCCGCCACCACAGGGGGAGGACCCACCATGTCCCACGATCCTGACCGCCCGCTCCACGGCGATCCGACGCTTCCGCCGGCCGCCGCGACCGCACCAGAGGTGCGATCGGTGCCGGGCATCGACCGGCGCCGCTTCCTCGTCGGCTCGACCATCACCCTGTTCGGGTTCGACCTGTTCGGATGGATCCCCAAGGGCAACGACCCGCTGCCGCCGGTGAGGCCGCAACCGCCGCGCCCGCCGGCGCACGGCGGCAACCTGGTCCGGCCCGGTACGGCTGGGCTCATGGACGAGCAGGTCTTCCAACGCCGGGTAGACGACTACCTGGCGTTCGCGACCGCCCGGGTGAACCCGGAGAACCCCACCAACGTGGCCGCGCACCTCACCCGGGCCCGCCGTGATCCGTCGTACCGGTGGGACCCGTCTTCGGTGAACCTCGAGGCCATGGCGCGGCGCTTCGCCCGCATCGACGCGTGGGAGGACACCCGCGACTTCGATCTCATGTACCTGCTGTGGCTGCTCGACCTGGGCCGCGGCGACACGCCCACCACCCGGTTGGACCGCGCCCTCCTCACCGCCATCGAGGAACGGCTGATCGCCAACCGCTACCGCTACGACGATCCGCTGCCCGACGACCGGGTCGACAACCTGTGGTTCTGGTCCGAGAACCACATCATCATCAACCTCGCGCTCGAGTTCCTCGCCGGCCAACGGCTCCCCGAGCGGACGTTCGCGGTCACGGGCATGACCGGCGCCGAGCACGCCGAGCGCGCCCGTGCCGACATCGTCGAGTGGGTGTCCGAGCGCATCGAGCTCGGCTTCTTCGAGTGGCACTCCAACGTCTACATGCTCAAGAACATCACTCCGTTGCTCATGCTCGCCGAGCTGTCCACCGACCTCGAGGTCGCCGCCATGGCCGCGATCGGCCTCGACCTGTGCCTGCTGGACATGGCCGGTCACAACCACGCCGGTTGCTACACGGCACCACGGGGACGCACCTACAAGAAGGACAAGATGTCCTCGCTCGACGAGGCCACCTTCGGCACGGCCAAGTTCGTGTTCGACGACACCGACGCGCCCTACACCTCCACCAGCGACGGAGGAGCGGCGTACCTGTGTGCGGCCCAGCGGTACCGGCCCCCGCAGGCGGTCATCGACATCGCCACCGCCTCGGGCGAGAGCGTGGTGCGTGAGCGCCACGGCGTGTACTTCGATGGAAGCCAGCCGGTGACCGACGACGTCGTCGCGCCCTACGGCAAGGACTTCCGTGACCCGGCCAACCTCCCGTTCTGGTGGAGCCTCGGAGCCATCGGTATGTGGCCCCTGGCCAAGGTGGGGGTCGACGCCGCCAACGAGTTCCGCCTCTGGGACACCGAGCTCTTCGCCCAGGTGAACCTCATGGCGGCCATCAACGACTACGACCCGGTCCGCATCGCCCACTGGGTCCAGGAGCGGTCATCGGTGATCAACTTCGGCTTCCTCAGCGAGGCCAACACCTACGCCTACCGCAACGACAAGGTGTCGATGGCTTCGGTGGTCGACCACCGGCCGGGCGAGATGCGAGACCAGGCCCACGCCTGGCAGGCGGCGATCGACGAGAACGCCATGGTCTTCACCAACCACCCGGTGACCGACGCCGACCAGAGCACCGACTGGCGTTCCGACGGGCGGCCCGGGTACTGGACCGGCGAGGCGTCGATGCCCCGTTCGGCGCAGTTCGAGCGCACCGCCGTCCACATCTACCTGCCGGACTGGGACGAGAGCACCGACCCGCTGGTGTGGGGCGTGTTCGGGTACCGCCCGTTCACCCACGCCTACGTCCCCCAGGACCACTTCGACCAGGTGGTGCAGGCCGGCCACTGGACCGTGGCGGAGCGCAAGGGCGCCTACATCGCCCTCTGGTCGTGGCGTGCCCCGACGTGGCGGATCTACGACCCTGCGGTGCAGGCCACCAGGGACATGGTGAAGCCCTTCGACCTGGTAGCCGAGGGCGGTCCCGACAACGTCTGGATCGCCGAGGTGGGCACGAGCGAGGTCGACGGGACCATCGACCAGTTCGTTGCTTCGCTGACTGCGGTTGATCCCGCGGTGGCGCGCGACGACTCCGGCTTCGCCGTGGCGTGGACGTCGCCGTCAGCGGGGCCGATCACCTTCTCCAGCACGGGTCCATTCGTGGTCGACGGTGCCGAGCAGCCCCTGGGCGACTTCCCCCGCCACGAATCACCGTGGGGAACCGTCGACCACCTCGCCACCCGCTACGACCTGAACACCGCGGGCGCGGGTTGGAGGATCGACCGGCACGGCTGGCAGCGCAAGGTGTCCGAGCGCCGGGGTCGACCGCGGCGGTGACCGGGTTCGCGGTCGTGGGGGCTGACCACCTCCACGTCTTCTCGATCGTGGCCGGGCTCGTCGGAGCGGGAGCCAGACCCGTCGCCCACGCGGAGTTGGGCGACCTCGTCGCCGGCTACGCGAGCTGGCAGGCCGGATCCGAGGCTCGGACCTACGACGACATCCTGGACAGCGACGACGTCGACCTGGTCGTCACGGTCGGGGTCCCGGCGGAGCGGGCCGACGTGGCGATCGCCGCCATCGAAGCCGGCAAGCACGTCGTCTCGGCCAAGCCCGGTGTCACCACCCGGTCCTCCCTCGACCGGCTGCGGGGAGTGCTCGCCGGCAGACCCGGTCGACCGTGGACCGTCCTCTTCACCGAACGCTTCGAGAACCGGGCTGTGGCCCGCGCGGTGAAGATGGCCCGTGAAGGCGCCATCGGTGAGGTGGTCCACGTGATCGGCACCGGTCCTCACACTCTCGGTGCGGATAGCCGGCCCGAGTGGTTCTGGGACCCGGCTCGCAGCGGGGGCATCCTGGTTGACCTCGCCTCGCACCAGATCGACCAGTTCGTCGCCCTCTGCGGGACCGACGTGCTGGGCGGCGGGGTCGAGGTCGCCTCGGCACGCGTCGGCAACGTCTCCTGCCCGGACCACCCCGCCATGCAGGACGTCGGATCGTTGACGCTGCTGGCGCCCGGTGCCGTGGGCGACCACCGCGTCGACCTCCTGTCGCCCAGCGGCCTGCCCACGTGGGGCGACGTGCGCCTGGTGGTCATCGGCACCGAGGGCACGCTGGAAGCGCGTGCCAACGTCGACGTGGCCGGGGCCGACGGGGGCGAGCACCTGATCCTGACCGATCAGACCGGGGTACGGCGCGTCGACGTCAGCTCCGATCCGGTGACGTGGGCGGTCGACCTGCTAGCCGACGTGGACGACGGCGGCGAACGGCTCATGACCCAGGACCACGTGCTCACGGTCTGCGACCTAGCGCTCCGGGCGCAGGAGCAGGCATCGTCGTGGGGGATCTCGTGACCGACCGGGCACCTCTGCGGGTCGGCGTGGTCGGCACCGGCATCGGCCAGCTGCACCTCCTCTGCTGGCTCGAGGTCGTGGGGGCCGACGCGGTGGCCATCGCCGAGATCGACCCGGACAGGCGAGAGCGGGCCGGGCGGGACTGGGGGCTGCCGGCGGTGGCGTCACTGGAGGAGCTGCTCGAGTTCGGCGTCGACGTGGTCGACCTGTGCACGCCGCCGGCCCAGCACGAGGACCAGATCGTCCGGGCGCTGGAGGCCGGTGCCCACGTGATCTGCGAGAAGCCTCTGGTGGCTTCGGTAGCCGCCTGCGACCGGATCGCCACGGTGGCGGCCCAGGCCCGAGCGGCCACGGGCGCGCGGCTCATGCCGATCCAGCAGTACCGGTTCGGCTCCGGCGCGGCAAGGGCGCGTGCGCTGGTCGATGCAGGGCTGACCGGACGCCTCTACACGGCGTCTTCGTCGACGTGGTGGCGTCGCGACCCGCCCCACTACCGGGAGGCCCCATGGCGGGGCACGTGGCACGGGGCTCTGGGCGGAACGCTGGTCAACCACGCCATCCACCTCCACGACCTGCTCACCTGGATCGGTGGTCCGCTGGTGGAGGTGCTGGCGCGGACGGCCACCCGGGTCAACGACACCGAGGCCGAGGACTGCGCCGTGGCCATCGGCACCACCGCCGACGGTGGCCTCGTGACCATGAACGCCACCACCGGCGCGGCCTCCGAGTCGTCCAGGCTCACCTGGCACTTCGAGCACGTCACCATCGAGTCCGGCACCGATGCCTACGATCCCGGGAGGGGGCCGTGGCGCTTCGAGTTCCGCAACCCCGAGGTGGGCGCGGCGGCCGAGGAGCTCTGGGCCGGCACGGTCGACGGCCCTGCGCTCTACACCGGTCAGCTCCAGGCGTTCGTCGACGCGCTGCCCGGAGGCGACCTGCCCGTCACCCTCGACGACGCCCGCGCCACGTTGGAACTGGTCACCGCCCTCTACTCATCGGCCCGGAGCGGCCGGTCCGAGGCGCTGCCGCTGGCGAACGACCACCCGGCTCGCGGATCCTGGTTCCCCGCCTGAGACCGGTCGCGCTCCTCAGGCGCCGCCGCGGGCGGCGCAGGAGACGCAGGTCTCGACCCCGGGGATGGCTGCGAGCCGAGCCTCGGGGATGGGCCGACCACAGACGGCGCAGCGCCCGTAGGAGCCAGCCGCCAGCCGGGCGAGGGCATCGTCCAGCAGGTCGATCCGGCGAATGGCATCGTCTCTCAGGGCGATGACCTGGGCCCGCTCGAAAGCGATGGTGGCCCCTTCCGGATCGTGCTCGTCGTCGGTGTTCACCAGGTCGGCGCCGTCGACGAACTCGTCGAAGTCGGCCTGTCGGGCCTGGCGCTGGGCGTCCGCCTCGGCTCGTGCCTCGAGCAGGGCCGCCCTCACGGCATCGACGTCGATCGCTTCGTCGGTCACGCGCGGCTCCTCTCGGCGTCCTCTTCACTCCCGGCGCTTCACCCGGTCAGCATGGCCCAAGGCCCGGGCGTTCACACCTCGTCGGGGTGCTGTCCCCGACAACTCGATTGCCCAGGCGTCCTCGTGGGGCGAGGCTTCGGCGATGCCCGCCGTCCACTACCTGCTGTACGACGTCTTCACCGACGTGCCCTTCGCCGGGAACCCCCTGGCGGTGGCCATCGATCCGCCCCCGCTCAACACGACGCAGTGCGCCACGGTGGCACGCGAGCTGAACCTGTCGGAGACGATCTTCGTCCGCACCGATGGAGCACACGTCACCGCCCGGATCTTCACGCCCACCGCGGAGCTGCCGTTCGCCGGGCACCCGACGATCGGTGCTGCCCTGGCGCTCCACGACGAGGGCCTGGCCGGCAACGACCTGGTGATCGAGGAGGGGGTGGGTCCCGTGGAGGTGACGATCCGGAACGGCATGGCCACCCTCACCACCGCCCAGCCTCCGGCCGCGGTCGACGTGGCCGATCCCGACGACGTCGCCCGGGCCCTGGGCCTGACGATCGGCGACCTCCATCCCGCGCTCGGACCGCGGGGCTGGTCCGCCGGGGTGCCCTTCACCGTCGTCGCCGTACGAGACGTCGACGTACTCGGCCGCACCCGGATCGACCTCGCCGCTTGGCAGGACACCGTTGCCCTCAGCCCCGCGCCAGAGCTGTACGTGATCGCTCCGCTGGAGGGGCCCTCTGGCCGGTTGTGGCGGGCGCGCATGTTCGCCCCGGGCATGGGGATAGCGGAGGACCCGGCAACCGGTGCGGCCGCGGCGGCCGCGGTCGGCTTCCTGGCCGGCGCGGCGACCGGTGACCGCCTGGACGAAGGTTGGCTGATCACCCAGGGCGTCGAGATGGGGAGGCCGAGCGAGATCTACGCCGCCGGCGTGCTGCGGGGAGCAGATCTGGTGGCGGCCACCGTGGGAGGACGGGCGGTGCGGGTAGGACGCGGAGAGCTCCAGGTCTGATCCTCGACGAGAACCGTCACCTCAGCCAGCTCGTCGGCTCACAGGGCGCGTCAGGCGCGGGCGGCGTCGACCGAGGTCGTGTGGGCGAGCACCGCTCGAGCGAGAGGGTCGATCACCGCCGGGTGCAGGGCGTGGCCCATGCCCGGGATCGAGACCAGCTCGGCGCCGGCTACGAGAGACGCGAGGTGGGCCGCGTGAGGCGGCGGGTTGATCGGATCGGCGGGCGCCTCCACCACGAGGGTGGGCACCTCGACATCGGCCAGCTCGGTGCCGCGCTCCAAGCCCGACTGGTCGGCCATGGCGTGGGCGACCGGGGCGTCGAAGCGCCCGCTGTGGTCGATGATCCGTCGTTCGAGCTGCCTGAACACCTCGGGGTCGAAGTCGAGCTCGGTGCCGTTGAGCAACCGCCAGTGCTCCACCCTCCACTCCAGCTCCGCCTCCGGATCTCGTTCGTCGCCCATCTCCGCCCAAAGTGCGAGCAGCGCCGGATCGGGGCCTGGTAGGTCGTCCTCCGGAACCTGGCTGCCCGACGCCAGCCCGCTTCCGAGCGCTGCGGTGCAGAACGCGGTGGCCGAGAGCAGACGGTCGGGGTGGTCGATCAGCAGGAGCTGCACCAGCACCCCACCCATCGACATGCCCACCACGTGCGCTCGCTCCAACCCCAGTGCGTCGAGCACCGCGATCGCGTCGGTGGCCAGGTCGCGGATGGCATAGGGGTGGTCGTCGAACGCCCAGGTGGACCGGCCCGTGTCTCGGTGGTCGTAGACGACGACGCGGTGGTGCTCGGCGAGCTGCTCGACGAAGGCATCTGGCCAGCCCAGTCCGGAAGCGTTGGCACCCATGATCAACAGGAGGGGAGTGCCGGTCTCCGGCCCGGTGGCCCGGACCCACAGCCGGTAGTGGTCGCTGACGTCCACGAAGCACTCCATGTCCCGAGTATCGACCAGTGGCGTCCCCCACGCGCTCCCGATTCGACTCGGAGGCGACCGACCGAAGTCAGCTGGTGGGCGCCGAGCTGCTGCCGGCCATCTCGATCCATCGGCCGATGGCGTCGACCGCTGCTGACGCGTCCTGACCAGTCGTGAGTCCCTCGATCGGGAGCAGTCTCATCACGTTGGTGTCGTGGATGAGGACGACCAGATCGTCGAAGACGCGAACGGACCGGTACCGAGACCACGACAGGTCCTCGGAAGCGCTCTCACTCTCGCTTCGGGTTCCGCTCGGGCCGGCTCGGAAGGTGAAGGGCTCGGACGCCGCCGGCAGGTCGTGGAGCCTCTTCGCCAGCCTGGTCGCGGCCGTCCGGTTCCAGAGCTTGGCGCCGCCGAACACAGCGACGACGGCCGTGGCCAGCGCCACTGCCGTCCCGACCGACGACGTGGCGCCGATGACGATCACGACCAGCACCACGATCGGCCAGTAGCCGTACCGGACGAAGGCCGAGCGGTCGCCTTCCTTCTCCTCGACACGAAGCGCGATGTAGGACTTCGCCCAGTGGTCGAGGTCGATCAGATCCTCATCGACCTCCCACACGAAGTCCGCAGCACGTGGGTCCGGGCCGTCCACCCTCCAGAACCTACCGGCGACCTGGAGATCCGAGCTGTCCGATAGGAACGACACGCCCTTCCGCGGGGTCACGCCAAGGTCACGCCGCCTCGATAGCGCCTGCTCAGCCTGCCGGTCGTGAGGCCATGTGGACC
>Ga0123332_1004767_pt1 | contig 11742 bp, 9 predicted proteins | sample BioC12SIPDNA_4_FD_89958 | JGI IMG/M metagenome (GOLD analysis project Ga0123332, IMG submission 89958) | Anaerobic biogas reactor microbial communites from Washington, USA - Biogas_R2_A C12 SIP DNA | ecosystem: Engineered > Bioreactor > Anaerobic > Unclassified | place: Washington, USA...
CGACCACGGTGATGTCTCGCGCGGGTGGACCCAGTGCGCCCTCGCCGTCAGGGGGCACATTCGCGTCGTAGCACTCGGTGCCGAATCCGGAGCCGCGCACGACGAGTGCGCCGTCAGTGCTGATTGTTGCGCTGATCGCAGGTCCTACGCACGCTGCCTGCGCTTCGGGCGCGGCCAGCACCGCCGCAGTCGACAGCGCGAGGATCGCAGACATCGGAATGAAGCGCATGACCTTTAGACGTGGAACGCTAACCATTCGTTCCCCCAATAAACGCCCCGTTCTGCCGCATCCGGGTAGTGTTCCGGGCGCGGCCGCGCAGCCGGTAAGGCACCACACGGGTCGTCCCGCAAGGGTTCGAGAAAGCTGCAAGTAGACCCCGGTGGTGCGCCGCACGGACGACCTCATCTGCCGCTGGTCGCGCGTTTCCACCAAGCACGCGGCCTGCATGGCACGACCCTCAGCCAGGTCCTTGATCGTGCAAGGTTCACCCCGCCCTGGCGTGCAGACTTCCCTGCATCTCGACAATCGTCGCCTAAGAAGCCACATCCGTGCGGATTAGTTGTCGAGATGCAGCCAATCTTGCACAGCTGCCCACCTATGTAACATTCCTCCTGCTTATCGATAGGTCAGGAGTCGACCACTCCTAGTTATAGGTGTTGCCCTCGGCAGTACGCTGCTGATCGGTCAACCCGACAAACACCCTTGCCCGCGCAACTTGGCCCCACCTGCCCGTCGGGCCTCAGTAAGAGCGTCAAGCAAGACGTCCCCGCTCCACCCCTCGAGCCCAGCAAATGCTGACGACTCGCGGGCCGACCCTCGTGCGCTACAAGGGCAGCTTTGGTCGCGCGCATGTGTGGTCAGTGGCTGCTGTATGGTCAGCGCATGCTGACTCTTGCTTCGCGGTTGGACGTGATGAACCGGCTGGGCCGGGCGATGGCCGACCCGACCCGCTCCCGCATCCTCATGACGCTCCTCGAGCGCCCCAGCTACCCCGCAGTGCTCGCCCGGGACCTGGACCTGACCCGGTCGAACGTGTCGAACCACCTCACCTGCCTGCGGGACTGCGGGATCGTCGTGGCCGAGCCCGAAGGCCGTCAGACGCGGTACGAGATCGCCGACCCCCATCTGGCGGCGGCGATGACCGCGCTGGTCGAGGTCACCCTGGCCGTCGATGAAAACGCCCCGTGCGTGGATGCCGCTTGCAGGGTGCCCGGCTGCTGCCCCAGCGGGACCGTGGCATGAGCGCGACCACCCACGCCCGGGTCGAGGAGTTGGAGAGCGACGAGGAGCGCGAGGCACCGTGGTGGCGTGACCGCGCCGTCATGATCCCCGTCGCCTCGGGGGCAGCGTTCGTCGCCGGGGTGGCCTGTGAGTGGTCCGGCGCCCCGACAGCGGCGGTGGTGCTGTTCTGGGTCGGCCTGCTGCTCGGGGGCTCGACGTTCGTCCCCGGGGCGCTGCGCAAGCTCGCCACGGGCAGGCTCGGCATCGCGCTGCTGATGACGATGAGCGCCACCGGCGCGGTCATCTTGGGTCACGTGGAGGAGGCCGCGGCCCTGGCGTTCCTTTACTCCATCGCCGAGGCCCTGGAGGACCGGGCGATGGACCGCGCACGCGCCGGATTGCACGCGCTGCTCAAGCTCGTGCCTCAGAACGCCACCGTGCTCAGCGACGGTCAGAGCGTGACCGTCGCGGCCCGTGACCTGACCCGTGGGCAGGTCATGGTCATCCGGCCCGGTGAGCGCATCGCCACCGACGGCATCATCCGAACCGGTCACAGCAGCCTGGACACCTCGGCCATCACCGGTGAGTCCATCCCCGTCGAGGTCGGCCCGGGTGACGAGGTGTCCGCCGGGGCGATCAACACCGCCGGTGTCCTGCAGGTCGAGGCGACCGCGCCCGGCACTGACAACTCCCTGACCACGATCGTGGGCCTGGTCGAGCAGGCACAGGCCGAGAAGGGGCAACGCGCCCGGCTGGCCGACCGCATCGCTCGCCCGCTGGTGCCCGGGGTCCTGGTCCTAGCCGCGCTCGTCGCGCTCATCGGTTCCCTGGCCGGTGACCCGCAGACCTGGATCACCCGGGCCCTGGTGGTGCTCGTGGCCGCCTCTCCGTGTGCGCTGGCGATCGCGGTGCCCATCACCGTGGTCTCGGCGGTCGGCTCGGCGAGCAACTTCGGCGTCATCATCAAGAGCGGGGCCATCTTTGAACGCTTCGGCGGCATCGGGCACGTCGCCTTCGACAAGACCGGGACCCTGACGGCCAACCGGCCCACCGTCACCGCCGTCGTCCCCGCCGCCGACGTCACCGAGGAGCAGCTCCTGGCCTGGGCTGCCACGCTCGAGCAGCACAGCATCCACCCGCTCGCCGCCGCCATCACCCAGGCCGCCCCCGCGACCTCTGCGGCCGCGGGTGTCACCGAGGAAGCCGGTCACGGCATCCACGGCACCGTCGATGGCGGCGTGATCAGGGTCGGCAGCCCTCGCTGGGTCGACCCCGGCCACCTCACCGACCGTGTCCGTGACCTGGAATCGCAGGGGATGACCGTCGTCGTCGTGCACCGCGACGGCGCGGTCGCCGGGGCGATCGGGGTGCGTGACGAGCTGCGTCCCGAGGTCCCCGAGGTCATCCAGACCCTCGCGGGCCGCGGGATCGGCGTCACGATGCTCACCGGGGACAACGAGCGCACCGCGCAGGCGCTGGCGGCGCGGGCCGGCATTAGTGACGTGCGCGCCGAGCTGCGGCCCGAAGGCAAGTCCTCCGCCGTGGGCGAGCTCAGCGACCGTCGGCCCACGGCGATGATCGGCGACGGTATCAACGACGCCCCCGCCCTGGCGGCAGCCGACGTCGGGATCGCGATGGGGGCCACCGGCTCTGACGCCGCGATCGAGTCCGCCGATATTGCCTTCACGGGCCAGGACCTGCGGCTCCTGCCCCAGGCCATCGCCCACGCCCGGCGTGGGCGGCGCATCGTCAACCAGAACATCGTCCTGTCGCTGCTCATCATCGCCGCCCTGCCACCGCTGGCCATCACCGGCGTCCTGGGCCTGGCCGCCGTCGTACTCATCCACGAGGTCGCCGAGGTCCTGGTCATCCTCAACGGCCTGCGCGCGGCACGCACCCACCACGCCACCACACCCGGACACTGACCGCCCGCCGCGGTCCTAGGTCGTGCCCCGGCGGCGGTCCGCCGCGCTCTGAAAGGCATCCATGGAACTGCTCACCACGATCCTGCAGGCGGTCGGCCTGTTCGTGGCCACGAACATCGACGACATCATTGTCCTCTCGCTCTTCTACGCCCGCGGCGCCGGGCAGCGGGGCACCACCCGCAAGATCCTCGCCGGCCAGTACCTCGGCTTCGGCGGCATCCTGCTGGTCGCCGTAGTGGTCTCCCTGGGAGCCCGCACCTTCCTGCCCGAGGCCGCCCTGCCCTACTTCGGCCTCATCCCCCTGACTCTGGGCCTGTACGCGGCGTGGCAGGTGTGGCGCAACCGCGATGAGGACGATGACGATGACGAGGCCAAGGTCGGTGACCGCCAGGTCGGCACGCTGACCGTCGCGGCCGTGACCTTCGCCAACGGCGGGGACAACATCGGGGTCTACGTCCCCGTCTTCGCCACCGCCTCCACCACCGCGGTCATCACGTACTGCCTCGTCTTCCTCGCCCTAGTGGGCCTCCTCGTGCTCGCCGCGAGGTACGTCGCCACCCGCCGGCCCATCGCCGAGGTCCTCGAACGCTGGGAGCACATCCTCTTCCCGCTGGTCCTCATCGGCCTCGGCGTCGTCATCCTCCTCGAGGGCGGGGCCTTCGGCCTCTAGCACCCACCCCAACGACTTACGGAGCCCCTCGTGACCACTGACGTCGCCGCCGCCGCGGCACTGACCCTGTACCTCGCCGGGCTGGTGGTCGCCTTCGGCGCCCGCTCCTGTATCCACCGGCGCCGCACCGGCTCCACCGGATTCCGTGGCCTCAGCGGCGCCCCCGGATCGGCCGAGTGGTGGGGCGCGACCCTCTTCGCCGCCGCCCTCGTGCTCGGCGCCGCAGGCCCGGCCCTGGTCCTGACCGGCACCACTACCCCCATCGCCATGCCCCCGGCCGTTCAGTGGGCAGGCCTGGCCGTGGCGATCGCCGGCTTCGCCGGCGTGCTGGCCGCCCAGGCGGGCATGGGCTCCTCCTGGCGGATCGGTGTCGACACCACCGAGCGCACCGGCCTGGTTACTTCCGGCATGTTCGCCGTGGTGCGCAACCCCATCTTCACCGCGATGCTCACCGCCCTGCTCGGCCTGACGCTCCTGGTCCCCACGGGCGTGACCGCCGCGGCGCTGGTCTGCCTGCTCCTCGCCGTGGAGATCCAGGTCCGTCTCGTCGAAGAGCCATACCTGATCCACGCCCACGGGTACGCCTACGCAAGTTACTCCGAACGAGTAGGCCGGTTCCTACCTGGCCTCGGCCGGCTCACGCACAACCGTTGACCGCTCTCCACCACCTGCTCCTCCGGCCCGCTGTCGGCCCACTGTCCCGGTGCGGGATCCCCTTGCGGACACATCGTCAGACAGACGCGCGGCCAGACGTGCTGGCCGAACCGACCCCTAGTCGAACCGCCGTAGGCCATGTCGACTGAGACCTCCGACTGCATGACTATGCACTCACTGTGAGACCTCTCAAACGTCCCCATCTGCCGCCGACAGTGAACCGCTACTTTGCACGACCAGCCGCGGCGGACTCGAGCGTGCAAGGTCCGCCGCTCAGGGTTGTGCAACCTTCGCTGCATCTCAACATTAGTAGAGGGCGTGGGCAAGGTCACTGTCGATCACGAGGCGGTCGACGACGCCGCTGCGGAGCACCGCCCGCGTCGCGTCGGCCCGCTCGGTGCCACGCGAGAGCGCCACGACTGTCCGGGTGTGCCGCAGCTGGTTCGCCGACACCGTGATCAGGCGGTCACTCAGCTCGGGGCGCACCGCGGTGCCGTCGGCCGCGAAGAACACGCCCATCGTCTCTCCCACCGCGCCGGCTGCTGCCACGGCCTCCCTGGCCTCCGCCGTGGCCGCATCGTAGATCGTCGAGACACCCGGGCCCCAGGCACCGATGCTGCACACCGCCACCGTGACCTGCTCGGCCGCGGCTAGCGCCTCCCGCACGTCGGGCTGGGAGCGCAGCGCCTCGGCCCCGGCCGCGGTGGGCATGATCAGCGGTGCGTGGAAGACCCGGGTGCTCCCCCGGGTGACCGCCGCCGCGTGCCGCACGAGGTCGACGGCGGACTGCTCCCCGGGCTGGACCAGCGAACCGCACAGCTGCACGACCGGCACCGGGGGCAGCCCCTGGAGGGCGTCGACCACCCGGTGCACCGTGCGTGACCACGGCAGGCCCAGGCAGTCCTCGGCGGTGAGAACGCCGGCGAGCAGGCGGGCTCCGGCGGCCCCGAGCTCGGCACCGAGCAGCGGCTCCGGCAGGTCGGAGGCGACCACCCGGCACTCCTGCAGACCAAACGCCTCACGGACCCGCACCGCCAGCGGGTCATCGGCCTCGTGGGGGTCCACGATCTGGATGCGCACCGTGCCCTCGGCGCGGGCCAGGTCCAGCAGACGGGCGACCTTGAACCGGCTGATCCCGAGTGAGCTGGCGATGTCCACCTTGCTCTCGTCGGCGAGGTAGTGCCGGCGGGCGACCGTGACTGCCAGCCGGGAGTCGTCAGCGTCGCGGGCTGCGTCCACGGGTCCTCCTTCAGCCACGGCGGCCACCGTGTCACGGGCAACGCCCATTGACAGCGGCGGGCGAGCGGGGCCATACTCACAAGTGCTCTATTGAGCATACCTTCCACTCTTATGAGCAAGACTGGGGGGTGGGGCAGTGAGCCAAGGAGGGCTCGAGATGGCGATCAACCCGTTGCACGGGGCACCGCGAGTCCGCGTGGGCGGATCGGCATGAGCGCACCGAAGCCGGCCTACGACCGTTCCGGGATCTCGGCGGGCATCGCCCACTTCGGGGTCGGTGGCTTCCACCGCGCACACGAGGCGGCCTACCTGGACACTCTGATGGCGCAGGGACAGGCCCAGGACTGGGGCATCGTCGGCATCGGCACCATGCCCGGCGACGTCGCCATGCGCGACGCCCTGGCCGGGCAGGACCACCTCTACACGCTGGTGGTCAAACATCCCGACGGGCGGACCGAACCACGGACGATCGGCTCGATCATCGACTACCGCTTCGCCCCGGACGACCCAGACACCGTGCTGTCACTGCTCGCCGACCCGGCGATCCGCATCGTGAGCCTGACCGTGACGGAGGGCGGCTACCACGTGCACCCGGTCACCGGCGAGCTCGATGCCACCGACCAGGACCTGGCCGCCGACCTGGAGACACCCGAGCGACCGAAGACCGCCTTCGGGTTCCTGGTCGAGGGGCTGGCGCGGCGCAGGGCAGCCGGCCATGCGGCATACACGGTCATGTCCTGCGACAACGTGCCGGGCAACGGCGACGTAGCCCACCGGATGATCACCGCCTTCGCACGGCTGCGCGACCCGGACCTGGCCGACTGGATCGAGACCGAGGTGCGGTTCCCCAACAGCATGGTGGACCGGATCACCCCGGCCACCACGCCCGAGGACATCGCGGCGCTCAAGGACGAGCACGGCATCACCGACGCCTGGCCGGTCGTGTGCGAGCCCTTCACCCAGTGGGTGCTGGAGGACTTCTTCGGGGACGGGCGACCACCGTGGGACCAGGCCGGCGTGCACCTCGTGGAGGACGTCGAGCCCTACGAGCTGATGAAGCTCCGCCTGCTCAACGGCAGCCACCAGGCCATGGCCTACCTGGGCTACCTCGCGGGCCACCGCTACACCCACGAGGTGAGCACCGACCCACTCTTCGTCAGCTTCCTGCGGCGCTACCTTGCCATGGCCGCACCGACCGTTCCAGAGGTGCCGGGGATCGCCCTGGCCGACTACCAGGATCAGTTGCTCGAGCGTTTCGCCAGCCCCGCCGTGCGGGACACTCTCGCCCGCCTCTGTGCCGAGGCCTCCGACCGGATCCCCAAGTTCGTGCTGCCGGTGATCCGCGAGCAGCTGCGCCGGGGCGGCCCGGTCGAGGCCGGCGCGCTGGTCGTGGCGGCCTGGGCACGCTACTCGGAGGGCACCGACGAGGACGGTGCGGCCATCGAGGTGGTCGACCGTCGCCGGGACCAGCTGGCCGCCGCAGCAGCCCGGCACGACACCGACCTGCTCGCATTCCTGGCCGACCGCGAGCTCTTCGGCGACCTCGTCGACCACGAGGCCTTCACCACCGCCTACACCCAGGCCCTGGCGAGCCTGCGCCAGACCGGGGCGCGGGACACCGTCCAGCACCTGGTGGGGGCGGACCCGGACCAGGAGGTCACCCCATGAGACGACGCACCATTGCATCGACGACCCTGAGCCTGACCGTCGGCGTCGCGGCCACGCTCAGCGCGTGCTCCTCCTCCGATGACGAACCAGCGGGCTCGGACGCGACGCTGACGATCGCCACGGTCGACAACGGCGACATGATCCGCATGCAGGAGCTCGCCGCCCACTTCACGACCGAGCACCCCGACATCACCATCGCCTTCGAGACGATGCGCGAGGGCGAGCTGCGCCAACAGGTCACCACCGACATCGCCACCGAGGCGGGCCGGTTCGACATCGTCACCCTCGGCCCCTATGAGACGCCGCTGTGGGCGGAGAACGAGTGGCTGGTCCCCCTCGACGACCTCGGGGACGACTACGACATCGACGACATCATTCCGAGCATCCGCTCGAGCCTGTCCTATGAGGGCAGCACCTACGCGGTCCCGTTCTACGGCGAGTCCTCGTTCACGATGTATCGCACCGACCTGTTCGACGAGGCCGGGATCGAGATGCCCGAGCAACCGACCTGGGACGACATCCTGGCGGCGGCTGAGCAGTTGGACGACCCGTCGGGCACCCGCGGCATGTGCCTGCGCGGGCAGGCCGGGTGGGGCGAGAACGTCGCCCTGGTCACCGCGATGGCCAACTCCTACGGCGGGCGGTGGTTCGATCAGGAGTGGGCACCCCAGTTGGAGACCGAGCCCTGGACGCGGGCAGTCAGCACCTATGTGGAGCTCGGGACGTATGCCGACGCCGGGTCGGCCGAGCTGGGCTACAACGAGAACCTCGACCTGTTTCGGGAGGGCCGCTGCGCGATCTGGGTCGACTCGACCGCCGCCGCGTCCTTCGTGACGGCGCAGGACTCTCAGGTGGCCGACTCGGTCGGTTTTGCCCTGGCACCGAACACCGGCCTCGACGTCGGCAGCAACTGGCTGTGGGCCTGGGCGCTCGCGATCCCGGAGAGCTCGACCCAGCAGGACGCGGCCCGCGAGTTCGTGGCCTGGGCGACCTCACCGGAGTACACCGAACTGGTCGCCGAGGAGTTCGGCTGGTCCAACGTGCCGCCGGGCACCCGGACCTCCCTCTACGAGAACCAGGACTACCTCGCCGAGGCACCGTTCGCGCCGCTGGTGCTGCAGTCGCTGGAGAGCGCCGACCCCGACCAGCCGACGGTCGACGACGTGCCCTACACCGGCATCCAGTACGTCACGGTGCCCCAGTTCCAGGGCATCGGCACCGCCGTCGGCAACCAGCTCGCGGCCGCCCTGAGCGGGGAGACCCCCGTGCCCGAGGCCCTGCAGAACTCGCAGTGGGTGACCGAGAAGGTCAGTGAGCGGATCCGCTTCACCGAGGAGGACTCATGAGCGCCACGATTCCCGGTGGCGAGGTCACCGACGCCGAGCTCGCCGCGATGGACCCGGAGCAACTGCCGGTCCCCGAGCAGCGCACCCACGGCCTGGGCCACTTCGCGGGCCTGTATGCCGCCGAGCACGTGGCAGCCACCGAGTTCGTCTTCGGCGCGACCTTTGTGGCCCTGGGCGCCGGCATCTGGGACATCCTGATCGGCCTGATGATCGGCAACACGCTCGCGGTGCTGAGCTTCCTGCTGATCACCGCGCCGGTCGCCACGCAGACCCGGCTGAGCCTCTACACCTACCTGCAGAAGATCGGTGGCGACTCCTTCTCCCGGCTCTACAACGGGGCCAACGCGGTGATCTTCGCGGTCATCTCGGCGGCGATGATCACCGTGTCCGCCACCGCCGTGCGCCGGATCGTCAACGTCCCGGCGCAGACCGAGGCCTACCCGACCAGCTTCGTCTTCGTGCTCATCGCGGTCGGCTTCAGCCTGGTGGCCGTGCTGGTGGCGGTCTTCGGCTTCAACACCCTGGCCGAGTTCGCGAGCATCTGCGGGCCGTGGCTGATGGTGATGTTCACTGTCGGAGGGATGGCGCTGTTGCCGTCGCTGACCGAGTCGATCACCGGCACGACCCAGTTGCGCAGCTTCTCCGACTTCGTGGACGTGGCCAGCGCCTCGGTCTTCACCGGGATCAATGCCGAAGGTGAGCCGGGCATCGGGATGCTCGAGGTCGCCGGCTTCGCGTGGGCGGCCAACACCTTCGCGCACTTCGGCCTGATCGACATGGCCCTCCTGCGCTACGCCCGCAAGAGCTGGTACGCCGTGGGCACCAGCACCGGCATGGTCTTCGGTCACTACGTGGCCTGGATCTCGGCCGGCCTGATGGGCGCCGCCGCGGCCGGCATCATGGTCACCTCGATCACCATGCTGGACCCCGGCGACGTGGCGTGGTACGCCCTGGGCTTGGCCGGCTTCGCGGTCGTCATCGTCGCGGGTTGGACCACGGCGAACTCCAACCTGTACCGGGCGGGCCTGGCGACCCAGGCGGTCTTTCCCTCGGTCTCGCGCACCAAGTGCACCCTGCTGGTCGGCATCGGCGTGGTCGTCGCGAGCTGCTTCCCCTTCGTCTACAAGAACATGCTGCCGCTGCTGACCTACGCCGGCCTGATCCTGGTGCCGATCGGCGGCATCGTGCTGGCCGAGCACTTCCTGTTCCCGCGGCTGGGCTACAGCAAGTTCTGGATGCGCTTCAAGGGCATCAAGGACAACTACCCGGCGATGATCACGTGGGGCCTCGCCCTGGTGGTGGGCTTCGGGCTGAACGTCCTGAACTTCTTCCCGTACTACTACCTGTTCCTGCCGACCTGGATCTTCTCCATCCTCTGCTACACCTTCCTGGCCGGGCGGGCCGGCGCGAAGGAGCAGTATCCGGAGCAGGAGGCGCGGGAGGAGGCGTACCAGGAGCGGATCAAGGAGTATCACGCCTCGATCGCCGAGAGCGAGGACGTCACCCACCTGAAGGATCGCACGGCCCTGACCCGCGCCATCCGGGCCGTGTGGATCATCGCGCTGATCGTCTGCCTCGTCTTCGCCTGGCGGGTGCTGTTCAACAGTCCGGACCTGTTCACCTACTACGTCAACCTCGAGACCTTCTACACCGTGGCCGCCTGGACGACCGTGGTCTACTTCGTCGCGGCATACCTCGGTCTGCAGCGCTCCAAGCGGGTCATCAGGGCCCTCGCCCGGGAGCACGACCGCAAGGGCCCGCCGACCGACCAGTCGGTGCACCGCAAGACCCGCCAGTCGGTGCGGTTGGAAGGTTAACCGTTGCGGAGCCGGGCCGCCTGCCTGGTCAGGTGGTCTCGCTCGGCGGTGCTGGTCGCCTCCTGTGCGGCCGTGGCATAGAGCCCCGCGGCCCGCGCGGTCTCCCCGGCCCGCTCGCGCAGGTAGGCCTGCGCCGCCGTGTGTCGGGGCACATCGACCGACACCTCGCCCAGGGCACGCAGCCCGGCCTGCGGACCGTCAGCCTCCCCCACCGCGACGGCACGGTTGAGGGCGACGACCGGGTTGTCGGTGCGGGCCGCCAGCTCGTCATACCACTCGACGATCTGCACCCAGTCCGTCTCCCGGGTGTTCGGTGCATCGGCGTGCAGGGCGGCAATGGCTGCCTGGATCTGGAACTCCCCCAAGGCGTCACACGCCAGAGCAGCCTGCAGTATGCCGATCCCTTCGTTGATGAGGTGGGTGTCCCACAGGCTCCGGTCCTGTTCGGCGAGGGTCACCAGTGCCCCGTCGCGGGTGAACCGGGAGGGCCGACGGGCATGGTGCAACAGGAGCAGGGCGAGCAGCCCGGCGGCCTCGGGGTCGTCGGTCTGCGACACGAGCTCACGGGTCAGGCGGATCGACTCGGCGGCCAGGTCGACGTCACCGGTGTAGCCCTCGTTGAAGATCAGGTAGAGCACCTGCAGCACCCGCCCGAGGTCCCCCGGGCCCGTGAGGCCCTCGGCAGCCACGGTGCGCTTGGCCCGGCTGATCCGCTGCGCCATCGTCGACTCGGGCACCAGGTAGGCCTGCGCGATCTGACGCGTGGTCAGGCCGCCCACGGCACGCAGGGTCAGCGCAACGGCCGAGGAGGGACTGAGCGAGGGATGGCAGCACAGGACCAGCAGCTGCAGCGTGTCGTCGGCCTGTTCCGTGGGCCCGGGCGGTGGCTCGTCGAGCTCGGCCTGCTCCCGCCTCCGGCGCGCAGTCTGCGAGCGGTGCGCGTCGACGTACCTGCGCCACGCAACGGTGACCAGCCAGGCCCTCGGGTCGCTCGGCACGCCGATGCGCATCCGGCCGATGTCCAGTGCCCTCGTTGCCTGCAGCGTGCGCCGCGGTTCATGGCACTGCCGGCCTACGAGGTTGTGTTGTGACCCCGGCGACGACGACACCCACCTCGAGTGTCAAGGGACATCGGTTTCTGCCCGGTAGCGGACGTGGGTCCTGCCTGGTGGCGGTCACGAGAGTTGCCCGGTGGTGGCCA
>Ga0123332_1004771_pt1 | contig 11735 bp, 9 predicted proteins | sample BioC12SIPDNA_4_FD_89958 | JGI IMG/M metagenome (GOLD analysis project Ga0123332, IMG submission 89958) | Anaerobic biogas reactor microbial communites from Washington, USA - Biogas_R2_A C12 SIP DNA | ecosystem: Engineered > Bioreactor > Anaerobic > Unclassified | place: Washington, USA...
GTTGCGCTATGCCCTTTTCGATTTCGATGGCACGCTGTCGCTGTTGCGCCAGGGCTGGCAAACGGTCATGGCGCCTTTGATGATCGAGACGCTATCTGCGTGCCCCAACGCCGAGCCCGCGGCAAACCTGCAGCATACCGTCAACGACTATATCGCGGCCTCGACTGGCATCCAAACCATCCACCAGATGGTCTGGCTGGCTGGGGCTGTCGCCCAGCGCGGCGGCAGCGCCGCAACGCCCGAAGCCTACAAGGCGATCTATCAAGAGCGGCTGCTGGCGCACATCACCGCACGCCTGGAGGCCGTGGAGAACGGCCACGAGCCCGCCGAGCGTTACCTGCTGCCGGGCGCACGCTCTGCGCTGGCCACGTTGCGGGCCGCTGGGCTCACCTGTTACCTCGCCAGTGGCACCGACGTGGACGACGTTCGCCGCGAGGCCAGGTTGCTGGGCGTGGCCGACGCCTTTGTCGCCATCCATGGTGCCATCGCCGACTGGCGCAACTACTCCAAGGCTCGCGTCATCGCCGATATTCTGCGCAGCCATCAGGTGGCGCCTCTCTCGCTCGTCACCTTTGGCGATGGTTATGTCGAGATCGAGAACACCCGATCTGCCGGGGGCATCGCTGTGGGGGTGGCAAGCGACGAAGCGCATCCGGGGCAGCTGGACCCCTGGAAGCGCGAGCGTCTCATCGCCGCTGGCGCCCACTACATCGTCGCTGACCTTCGCCCGATCGACGAGCTCTTGCGACGCATCGCTGCCGGCGTCTAGTCCTCGTCAGCGTCTTCCTGCGGGCGCTCACTCAGCGCCAAGGCCTGCTCAAGCTCCGGAGCATAGGCGAGCCAGGCGCGGTCTTGCGGCCAAAGCGCCGTCTCGGGGTCGCGCCGCTGCCTCGGGTGCTGCACATCATAGGCCTCGATGCACGCTTCGACCTCGCTGGCGACGCGATAGGCCAGGCCATGCGGGCGCACGTCCACATCGAGCACGATAAAGATGTCCAGGCGGCGGGGGACGTCCTGAGACGGCGGCCCTACGGCGATAAAGCCCAGCACCTCGCGCTCCTCTCCAAGGACGATGCGCGTTGCACGCCAGGCATCGTTGAGGCGCGGCATAAAGCGCCTGGCCACATCGGCTGGCTGTGTGGGCAACGCCAGATCGGCGTACTCGTCGCTAACGCGCTCGAAAAAGGCCGCCACAGCCACCAGATCCCCAGGCAGACAGGGCCGGATGGTCAACGCTACCTCAGCCTGGCCGTCATCGGCCTCATCTGAGCCGCGCACCCAGGCAAACTTGCGCTGCAAGGTACTGGGATAGTAGCTAGACAGCACATCATAGCCCACAGCCTCGCCCCAGCGATGGTAGATACGTGGGTCGATATATGACTTGAGGCTGGTGCTGGTGTTCCAGGTGCGCTTCTGTCGGGCGATCTCGAATTGGGCGCGCACCTTACCCAGTGCATCTTGCGCCCGCTGGGCTGAGCCTTCGGCGGTCTCGATGCGCTTTTGCGCCGCAGCGATGCGCTTGGTATAGCGCGCCACGACCTTTTGCGCCGCCTCGAGTGAACCGGCCTCCTCTTGCCGTGCGCTGGCCTCGGCCTGCAAAGTCGTCAGGCGCTCACGCTGCTCTGCGACGCGGGCCTGGGCGCGAGCCACACGCTCTTTGCCACGAGCGATGCGCTGTTCATAGCGCTTGGCCGTGTTCTGCCAACTGCCACTGACTTGCTTGGTGTGATTGCACAGCTCAGCCGCCGCCAGGTTGGCCAGGCTGGCTGCCCGCCACTTGGCATAGTCGGGGTCGGGCTTTGTGACGCCTGACTTTTCCAGGCTCTGGCGCACGGCCTGCGTAGCGTGGTGTGTTCTGAACACCTTGGCCGATAGCCCTGGGATCACCTCGGAGAGGAATGTGTTCACGTGGCCGCTGGTCACATCTGGAAAGAGCTGCTGTGAGCCATCGGCCGCTCCGCCGCTATCGCCATCGGCACCCGCCAGCGCGCGAAGATTGCGTAACGCCCGCTTGTCCGGCTTGAGCATCTTGTGCCATGCCACCGAGTCTTTGCCCAGGAAGCGGAACTCGAGAGAGCCGTCGTCGTGAAAGGTCAGATGCTCACGCCGCAGCGTGGTGGCGCCAACGGTGTCGGCCTCGTCTGAATCCTTCTCGTCGCCCACACGCAGGCACAGGGCGTCGATCAGGTAGGTGGCCGTGGCAATCTGCCGAGTCCTGGCATCGTCGCTGTCGAGGCCCTTGCGGATATGGCGGCGCACCGCTTTGATCTCGGCGGCGAGCGTCAAGGCGTTGTCGAACTTTTGCTCTTCGCGCTCCTGCTTGATAGGCGCGGTGTCGCTGAGCCAGATATACTTTAGTTTGCCAGTGAGCTTGTCTTTCCAGCGGGCCACCCACAGCGAATCGGGCTGCCATACCACCTCGGCCCAGCCCCCCTGCATCTCTTCAGGGTTGGGGCCATAGTTGAGGGTGATGTCGCTCACCGCCGCGCCCTCTTTCCAGCGACCGCGAAGAGGGTGCTGCCCTCGGCCCATGAAGATGCCACTCGGCTCGACCATGTAGGTTCCCAGCTCGACACGCTGCCCATTGACAATCGCATAGCCATAGCGCGCCTTGGCAGCTTCGCGCTCTGCTTTGCGCGCAGCTGCCAGCGCTTTGCGCTCCTCTGGCGTGAGCGCCTCTTTGGCAGCGCGCTCACCAGCAACTACGGCCTGCAACTCGGACAGATCGATCTCGTCCAGCTTGAGTGGAGGCGAAATGCCCAGATCGTCGCTCCAGTCGCGCATAAAGTTCTCAATGAATACGTGATCCTCGACATAGGGCGTGCCGCTCTTGCGCGCAAAAGCGAGCCCCATCTCTTCCTGATGTGGCGTCAGTGCGATGCGCTGCCCGCGAGCAGAGATAGAGAGCCTGCGCCACGGCTCTTTTGGGGGCACCACAACACCGTTATGTACAAGCTGGTCTAGCAAAGCGTGCAACTCCAGAGAACGATTCGCCAGGGCACGGCGCCCGCATGAGAGCACCGCCAAGTGAATAGGATAACATAGCGTCAGTTGTTCGCCAAAGTGTTAGCGGGCTTCGTCGACAAACGCCCGGGCAAGTGCGCGCCACTGCTCGAGCGACAGTGACTGGGGACGCGCTGTTGGTGGAATGCCCGCCTGCACCAGCAGCTGGTGGGCGCGGCCAGACGGTAGCGCGAGGTTGGCACTCAGGCTATTGTGTAGCTGCTTGCGCTTTTGCCCAAAGCCCGCTCGTAGCACCCGAAAGTAGGCGGGCTGCAGTGCACTATCGATAGCGGGGCGCTCGTCGACGGCAATGCGCACCACTGCCGATGCCACCTTGGGCGCCGGATAAAAGGCGCTCGCCGGCACGCGGCACACCTGTTCAACACTGCCAAACGCCTGTACGCTCAAAGATAGCAGACTATGCTCCCCTGGGCCGGCACGCAGGCGGTCGGCCACTTCGCGTTGCACCATCAGCACCAGCAAACGGGGGCGATCACTCTCAGCCAACAGGTGCCGCAACGCGCGAGAGGTAATATAGTACGGCAGGTTGGCCACAACCTTGTAGCCACCCGACAGGTCTGCGCCCACGCGCCGCAGCGTCTCTGCAGGGTCAAGCTCGAGGGCGTCACCCGCAATGATGTGTACGTTGTCTACGCCGGCCAGCTCTTGCTCGAGCACCGCCACCATCTTGCGGTCCAGCTCGATGGCAGCCACCACGCCCGCACGGGCCGCCAACCTGCGAGTCAGCGTGCCCAGGCCAGGGCCGATCTCGAGCACGGCATCGCTCGGTGAGAGCTCGGCCGCCTCGACAATGCGCGTATACACCGTAGGGCTGATGAGCAGGTTCTGGCCCAGCCCTTTGGACGGCGCCAGGCCATAGCGGGCTAACAGACCTCTGACGTCATCCATCATTCGCGCTCCCGCGGGGTGTTGGGCAGAATCCAGTTGATCTGGCTGGCGGGCGGCGCGGGGGCCAGCAGATACACGTCGATCCACTTGTACCAGTCTACCAGGTTGTGGTCATCATAGCACAGATCAACGCGCCGCCCGATGATGCCGCCACCCGTGTCACCAGCCACAGCCGCGCCGTAGCCAGGAACATACAGGTTTGATTCGAGCCTGACCACACGCGGGTCCACGGCGACAATGCCAAAGCGAGCCTCCCAGCCCAGGCGTGTGCGCCCATAGTATGACGCGCTACGCGGCACGCCAGCGGTAGCCGCGCTATACGAGGTGGCCAGCATGCGGATCTTGCGCCAGTAGGTCAGCGTGCCATTCGGCGTCTCCACCTCGCGCAGCACGATGCCGGTGCCATACTCGATGATGCGATCGGTGGGCTCGCGAGCGATCCACTCCTCCTCTTCAGAACGATGGGCCTCCTGACCATTCTCATAGTGCACGCGCACCTGGCGGCGCCGTGCGCCCTCGCTGCCCCACTGCACAATCTGCTGTTGGTCGATCTCGAGCTCGTTGTTGGGCTCCCAGCGTGTCTCGTAGGGCACGGGGACTTCTTCGACATAGTACTCGTCATACACGCGCACCACCTGAACACGCATGTCGCTGATCAGGCGCGCCTCGGGCAAAGGGTCAGCATAGTCCTCACCCGCCAACTGCACGCCAGCCTCGACGAGCAGCTCTGCCACCGTATTCGCACGGGTGCGCATCAACTGCGCAACACCATCGGCCTCGAGCACCACCGGAAGCGAACGGGCAATGGTGATACGCGTGCCTTGAGCGATGCCACTGCCAAGGTCTGGGTAAACGAGATCTCCCTCGTACAGCCTCACGCCCAGTTCGGCCAACGCCTCACCCACGGTGGCCGCAGTTGTGTACGGCCCTGTAGCCTGGGCGCCATCAACGACGGTAATCTGCCGTGCACGGCGCAAACTGACGTCAAACGGGCCTCGCCAGGCAGTGATAGCCTCAGCGAGTCCGTCTTTGGCTGGCTGCACAGGCAACGGCTGCTCGCTTGAGGCACAGCGGTCATCCACCAAGATGCAGTCTTGGGCGCTGAGGACGATGCCCGCCTCGGTCAGTATCTCGCCCATCGTCTCGGCCTGAGTGTCGACCACCGTCACTGTACCATCGTGGCGGATGCGGACACGCCGAGCCAGGTCCAGAATCATCGGCTGCCCTGCCAGCAGACCCTCTGCGCTGGGCAGAACAATGCGATCCGCCTCGCGCACAGTCAAGGGCAACTCGGCCAGCACAGCTTCGGGCGACGAGCGATGCGTGCGCCAGGCATAGGTGTGCCCATCTAGCCGCACCTGCACCGTGCGGCCCGACGCGGCATAGAGCATGCCCAGGGCTACCAGGCTGGCCGCCACTCCCGCCAGCACCACCAGCTTCCAGGCTGAGGCCAGCAGCGCCAGCAGCGCGAACGTCCACGCACGCCAGTCGGGGCGGTCAGGTGATGGGCTCACAGCGTCGCCACCGCGCTCTGGCCGGCCAGATAGCCGGTTGAAAACGCCAGCTGCAGATTATAGCCACCCGATTCGCCCGTGACGTCGAGCACCTCGCCAGCCAGGTAGAGGCCACGCACCAGCAGAGATGCCATTGTGTTGCGGTCTACCTGAGTGACATCTACGCCACCCAGTGTCACCATGGCGCGCTCAAGCGGTGCGACCACGTTCACCTCAAAGGGGAGCGCTTCGGTCAGGGCCAGCATGCGCGCCTGCATCGCGGCGCCGAGCGAGCGCCACGGTGCGCCCAAACTAACACCCAACCGCTCGGCCACATACCGCTGCAGTCGCGAGGGTACGTTGGGCAAGAGCAGGGAGTGCCACGCCTTTTGAGCAGCGCCCGCCGCCACCTGCCGCGCCTGCTCGCTGTCAAAGCCCTGCAGCGCCAGGAGGTGCAGGTGAAGCTGGGCATGGCACGGCGCTGGCTCGAGCAACAGCGATAGGTTATGCACTACCGGCCCAGATAGGCCGTCTTGAGTAAAGAGCAGATCGCCGCGTCGACTGCCCAGGGCGCGCCCCTGCTGCACGATGCTGGCCGGCACAGAGCGCAGCGAGAGGCCGCGCAGCGGCGCCGTATCCTCAGAGATCACATGGAGCCCCACCAGCCCTGGTTGCAGAGGCGTGATCTTGTGGCCCAGGCTAGACGCCAGCCGCAGGCCACTGCCATCTGAGCCGGTCTCGGGATAAGACGCCCCTCCAGTGGCCAGGATCACGGCGCCCGCTGTGATCTGGTGAGAGCCGACCCTCACGCCAGTGACAGCCTCCTGCTGCACCAGTATCTGGTCTACTGGAGAAGACAGCCGAAAGCCCACCTGCTGTGACAGGCAACGGTTACGCAGCACCGCGGCCACCTGATGGGCATTGCGTGTGGCCGGAAAGACCCGCCCTTGCTCATCGGCCACGGTGGGCAGCCCCCAGGCGGCCAGGGCCGCCCGCAGTGAGGCGGCATCCAGGGCGGCTAAGGCTGGCTGTGCGAAAGCGGGGTTTCGGGGCACGTGCGCCAAATGCGCCGACAGATCGCCTTCGTGGCTCAGGTTTGCGTGCCCACCGCCTGTCAGCCGCAGTTTGTTGGCCAGCCGGCTGGTTCCTTCGATCAACAGCACCGACGCCCCAGCTGAGGCAGCGGCGCTGGCGGCCATCAAGCCGGCCGCTCCCCCACCGATCACTATGATACGCTTCACACCACCACCAATAAAAAAAGAGGCAGGGCAGCCCGCCTCTGTCCACTCAACGGTCGTGCACCCTCTGTTGTCGCAGACATCTAGTTGTGGTGACCAGCTTGCTCTGGCCAGGCGCCCCTACGTCACCCACAGGGGTCTGCTTACCGCTGCTTCCTCCCGGACCTGACGGGGTTCACAGGCCTGCGCCGCGCAGGACCCAACCATCAACGCAGCACGCGTCTGTACACAACCAGCTCACCGCGCCGAGAGAGGGAGTTCAACCCCGTTATAGCGGGTTACGGGTACAGGGCACCGCTAGCTCCCCGTCTAGCACGACCGCAAACGATCATACCGCGGGCGGGCCCTGGTGTCAAGCGTCGCCTTGACAGGCGGCCGGCGGGGGTGTTATGTTCCGGCCAGTGACGCTCGTAGACGAGGAGCAGCGATGACCTCACCACGGATCTATCTCGCCATCGACAACTGCTTTGCGTCCAAGCGCTGGGTCGCCCCTGACGACTGGGCGCGCATCATCCATGACCTGGGTCTGAACTGCGTCGAAGCTAGCGCCGATAACGACTGCGACCCCTTTCACCTGCCAGCAGACGCCATGACCGATTGGCTTACGGCGGTGCGAGAGGCCGAAGAGAGACACGCGGTGCGTGTGGTCAACCTCTACTCTGGCCATGGCACCTACGTCACCCTGGGGCTCACCCACACCGATGCGCGCGTACGAGCCCACTTTCGCGATGACTGGCTCAAGCCGATGACCCGCATCGCCGCCGAGTTGGGGGCCGGCATGGGCTTCTACTGTCATGCCATTTCGCAGCCGGTGCTGGCCGACCCAGCGCGCTACGCAGAGCTCGAGGCCTCTCTGGTGAATGACCTGGCCTCCCTGGCCCGCTATGGCGTTGAGGTGGGCGCGGGGTTTTTGGGCCTCGAGCAAATGCGCAGCCCACACCTGCCCCCCTGGACCATCGCCGGTTCGACCGAACTGCTGCGGCGCATCTACCGCGCGGCAGGGGTGCCCTTTTATCTGACCGTCGATGTAACCCACGCCAGCGGGCAGTCGCTTTGCTACCGCCCCACCATCGACATGCTGACAGCGGCTGTCGCAGCAGCCAGAGAGGGTGCCGAACCTCTCGATCTCTGGCTCGGGCCCGAGACCATGGATGACCTTTTTGATGCACTTGTGCGCGGCGTTGCGGCGCCGCAAGAAGCCGCGGCGGCACTCGACGCACAACTGGCGGACTACCCGCATATGTTCGCAGAACCGCGTGACAGCACCCCCTATGCCTGGCTGACGGCTTTGGGGCCCTACTCGCCCATCATCCATCTCAGCCAGAGCACGGGGCACGATGCTGCTCACAGTCCCTTTACTGCCGAGCACAACGCCACAGGCGTCATCAAGCCTCGGCGCGTGCTCGAGGCGTTGGCGGCCGGCTATGCAGCGCCGGCCAGCGCAGGCCTGCCACCGCGCTGCGAGACGCTCTACCTCACGCTCGAGATCTTTCCGCTTAGCATGGACCCGCCTAACAAGATCATGCGCGAGTTGCGCGAATCGGTGGCGCTGTGGCGGCAGTACATTCCGCGCGATGGCCTATTGCTGAGCGAGCTGTTAGCCTGAGGTTCTCTAGCCAGCGGCGCCGTATAGCAAAAAAGGCGGCACGCGGATGATCTCCGCGTGCCGCCCTGCTTGCATCGGGCCGACTGCTGTCTAGAGGCGCCTCCTCAACGCGCCGTAAGACATTGCAGTGGCTAGAGCAGCCTACCAGCGACCAAAGCCACCACCACGCGGCTCGCGCGGGCGGGGCGGGTTCGCTTCATTGACCTTGATGGTGCGGTTGTCGAGGTTTGTGCCGTTAAACTGCTGGATGGCAGCGGCGGCGGCCTCTTCGGTGGCCATAGTCACAAAACCAAAGCCGCGCGAACGGCCCGAGTCACGGTCTTGCACCACTACGGCCTCTTCGACTTCACCGGCCTGGCCAAAGTAAGCCTCAAGACCAGCGCTGGTGGTGTCGTACGAGAGATTACCAACATAGAGTTTCTTGTTCACTGAATCGCTTCCTTCATGATGAGAGCGGCCGAAAGAGAAAGGATCGTTCCTAGGGCTGGCGAGGACGTCCAGTCGCGAACGAGATCCGTGCAGATGGCCTGGAGGCAGAGCTTTCGTCTTTGGACGCTCTCGGAAGAGGATCGGGGAACGAAACTCGGAGCTTCTAGTTCACTGCGGCGCTGCGGCCGTAGCCAGCGCATCAGTAGAATACAACGATTCTTCCATAGATGCAAATATCAAAGCAGCAGCACACCACTGACGCCACAACCGCTGCCAGTGTGTCCGTCGTTGCCACTGACAGGCATAAACCGACGGGATGTTTGGCGCTCATCTTTCAGGTTTTTACGTTGAGGCATCATATTCGTCGTCCATCCATGTGCGTTTCCTGTATAATTGAAGTCGAGACAGTGTTCCATCGTAGATCATGGCCACAGACCGATGGTCCTCTGTCTCAAGGTTGAGTTGCACGGTGTGGCATCGCGTCTGCTCATCTAGGGGGGGAAATGAAGCGTTTCTTAATACTGCTCTTGTTGTCGACGCTCATCGTCTTGGCGGCACCCATCTGGGCCACGGCTGATGAGCCAGTGGCGGCGGACGATGCCACCAACACCTATGCCGTCAAGGCTGCCTGGGGGTTGAGGCTCCGCGAAAAGGCCGGATTAAGCGGAGAGACGCTCTTGGTTCTGCGGTGCGGCGAGCAGGTCACGGTCATCGGCGACCTGGACGAGGGCATCATCAGGAATGGCCTACGTTGGGTCGAGGTCAGCGTCACTCGCGATGACGTCACCACCACCGGCTTCGTAGCATTCAAATACCTGACCACCGATCTCACGCCCAACTGCTACCTGGTAAGCTGGTGCACGCAACCAGAGAATCCGGGTGGCCCTGGTGGGCCCGGCGGCCCTGGTGGACCTGGCGGCCCTGGTGGACCTGGCGGCCCTGGTGGGCCCGGCGGCCCTGGTGGGCCGGGCGGGCGTTGAGTCACGCGACATAGTACGTTCGCCCCGAACAAGGAAGCGAGAGCCTCCAGCAAGAAGGCTCTCGCTTCATCCTCCGCACAACATGAGGCACTCTGACCTGCCAACAGTGGCGTCGCTAGACAGTAATGCCCAACGCGTCCGCGATCTCGGCGAGCGCAGCAGTTTCAGCCTCATTCACCTTGACGCCGCCGATCCCCAGGAATCCGCCCTCTTTGGCCGCCTCGGCACTCTTGACAGCGGCCTGATAGATCCAGGCCTTGTATCCGTCTGCTTCGGCAGACGCCTTGACGGTCAGAAGCTGCGCTAGATCGCGCAAGGCCTGTAGACACTGGCCCTTGAGCTCGTCCTTGTTCTTGCTCAACACTACCCCTGGAGCCTTTTCACGCTTCTGGACCAGTTCGCCAAAGAAAGCCCCGACCGCCTGGATGAGGCTGTTGTCGCTGCCAGCCTGCATGGCTTCCATGATCATCTTTGACCCGGCCATCATCTCCTTGACCGCGCCCACGGCGCCACTGGGGCTCGCGATCGCGACGAGGACCGATGCAAACTGCGGCGCACTCGTGATTTGCTGCCATTCCTCTGGTGTGAAATCAGACCGACTGACCATTTCGCTTCTCTCCTACAGGGGTGAGCGTGGCGAGGTGGCGACGCGACTGTCTCCACCACTCATGATGATCGTCGCGCCATCATAGCGATATGTCAAGCATACGCCATAAAGGCCGCCAGCCTGGCGTTCAATTCCGCAAAAAAGAGCGACAGACTTGACCCAGGCGAGCCCTTTGCGTGTATAATCGAATGACATCGGGACGCCATGATGCCAAGGAGGCGCTGCCTTCACTGGCCGGCTTTCCCCCCGAAGCTGCGCATTGCACAGCAAGGTATCGCATCTACTCAGGAGGAAGGAAGCATGAAACGTTTCGTCACCTTTATCGTGTTGTTGTCGCTCATCGCGCTGGCGACGCCCGTGTGGTCTCTGGCAGACGGAGATGTGGACGAGGCCGAGGCCGAGGTCGAGGTCGTTGCTGACGCCGAAGCCGAGGAAGAAGTGGAGCAGGAGATCGCCCTCGAGGTCGAGCCTGAGGAGGAGACCGGAGCAGCCTATGCCGTCAAGGCTGCCTGGGGGTTGAGGCTCCGCGAAGAGGCCGGGCTCGGCGGCGACACGCTCATGGTCTTGCGTTGCGGAGAGCAAGTCTCTGTCATTGGCGATCTCGAGGAAACCATCACCAAGAACGGCTATCGTTGGGTCGAGGTGAGCGTCTCTCGTGATGAAGTCACAACGACCGGGTTTGTGGCCTTCAAGTACCTCACCACCGACCTTACGCCTAACTGCTACCTGGTGAGCTGGGTTACCGAAGACGGACCATCAAACGACGCCTCAGCTGACTAGGCGCAGCATCACTTCTGGCCAAACTGCGCGAGACCATCATTGCAGCCTTGACGCAGAGCAGAGAGTCTTCCTTCAGAGGGCTCTCTGCTGTTGTGACGTTGGTGCGGAGGATACGCGACAGTCGGTGCTGCCGATGCCTTGCCGTGAGCACGGGGACCTCGGCGATCTCGATGAACGTAGCGGCTGCGCCCTCATGGAGCCTGAACCGCTGCCAAGCCAGGGTGACCTATCGACGCGCGAGCACGCTTGCGGAGCCGCCTGCTGACAGAGGCGATCGCAATCGCTGGGCGTGTACCGTGGGGCGTACGTGCGCGAGCGTCTAGGCAGAGGCCGTGACAGGATCTGCGGGCCCTCGACCATGACACAGAGAGGCGCCGGGCACATCCTCAGCGGGGTACAGCGCTCAAGCCATCGACGCAGCGTCAGCTTCGGATCCCACTAGACGCCTACGCGCTGGCCCTAATGCCAGAACCTGAGACGATCGAGGAACCTATAGACCACAGACCGTCCGTCAAAGCCCAGCCGCGAGGGCATCGGGGGCTTCGCTCTCGTGGCACGATAGGACGCACCAAAGGCCCTGGTCAAAGTCAGGTCTGAGCTGTCGCACCAGCGAACTGCCGCGGCATCTCGATCTCGCCATCGACCATTATGCCTCGCCCAAGATCGCGGCGATGACGAGCCCATCGTCCA
>Ga0123332_1004772_pt1 | contig 11734 bp, 7 predicted proteins | sample BioC12SIPDNA_4_FD_89958 | JGI IMG/M metagenome (GOLD analysis project Ga0123332, IMG submission 89958) | Anaerobic biogas reactor microbial communites from Washington, USA - Biogas_R2_A C12 SIP DNA | ecosystem: Engineered > Bioreactor > Anaerobic > Unclassified | place: Washington, USA...
GATCCTCACGGATGGGGTCGAGCGCGCCCGGGCCAAGCTGGAGTACACCGGATATGCCGCCGCCCTGATCCCCCGGCCCTTCACCATCGGCGAGCTGCACGCCGTCTACGAGTCCGTCTGGGGGGTCGAGCTGGACCGCGCGAACTTCCAGCGCAAGGTGCTCGCTATCCGCGGTTTCCTCACCCCAGCCGACGGTATGCGCGAAGGCACCCGAGGCAGGCCGGCTCGCCTATACACGGGGGACGCCGCGGCATCACTGAATCCGCCGTTCCTGCGGGGCTAGCCCGCACCCCCTCGACGCCCTGGCCTCCGGCGCCTGCCTGCACCAGCACCGCACCGTGGTCCCCCACGCCGTGGCATGACCTGGCCGGACCCTTACACAGCCATCAAAGCCCGGCAGCAACCAGGTCCCTGATGAAGGCGACGCCGATGTCGATACGGTCGACGGTGTCGGTCCACCCATCCTCGGTCTCCCGCTGGGGGATACCGAGCAGCGGGGAAGCATCTTCTCGACTCTGTACGCCATGTCTTGCGCAAACGCGATGGAAGGCCTGGACGAGGCGTTCTTCGGCTGGGCCCTCGATCTCAAAGCCACGCTCAACCGAGCGGATGCCGACGTTCGACTCCGCCAGACGGAGCCAGCGAGGATTCGTCTCGTAACCCGTGAACCAGGGTGTGACCAGACGATCACCGACATCACTTGACTGGAACAGCTCCTTGGCGAACGGATCGTCGTAGTGGCTGGTGAGTCGCCACTTGCGCATCATGACCATGGAGTAGCCGAGAACTCGATCGACGCCGAAGTACAGACCGGAGGCGCCGGAGCGCATCGAGGGGTACTTCACGAGGTAGTAACGCCAATCGAGATGTAGTCTTTCCTCTCGGTCGGCGAGGAAGTCCGTCATAACCTGGTCACAGTAGTCGGCCAGGTCTCGTCCCGATTCGACGAACCCGTCCAGGAAGGTCCCGAGGACCTCCCGCGTGTTCGTGGCATCTTTGCGCGTCAGATCAGTGAGCAAGTCGCGCCAGATCGCTTCCCGATCCGGTGCGCTGCTGCCGAATCGCCACGATTGCCAATAGCGCCGCAATTGCTGGTAGTCCCCAGTAGCGAGGAGAGCACCCGTGAGTCGGATCCACTGATCCGGTTCGGCAAACGCGACGACGAACGCGTCCGCTCGCCGCTCGAAGACCGATGTGTCGAGCTCGAAGGCACTGAGCGTCCCGCGAAGAATCGAGTGGTCCTCGAGTCTGCACATCGACTCCGTCAGGCCGGGCTCGGCATCCAGCAGCTCAGTCTTGTACCGCTCGTCCTCGACCTGGTTGCCAGCGATCGCAGGCGCGGTCTGGATCTCACCGCCGCGAACGAGGCTGTCCACGACGCCCAACAACATCGCCATCCGGTCGCGCCGGATCTCGTTCGATGACGCTGACAACAGGTTCCGGAGGATCCGCAGCCGACGCGGGAAGGCCTCGGTCCCATGGATGCGGTTCAGGAGCACCGCGTACAGGAGCATGCTGAGTTCGATCGAGAACCCTCGGCGCTGTTCGGCCTGGCTATCGAAGCGGTTGAGGCTCAGCTCGAAAAGGTTGGTGCTCTCGGCCCCGAAGAGCCGCACCTTGGACGTGTCATAGGTGGCGCCACCTGGTGCGTCCAGGGTGAAAAGCATGTCGAAGTGAGCGTCGATGTCCAGGTCGCGCCACACATCGAAGGCATGAAAGAGGAAGTCGAGATGCTCGACCGAGCGAGGGTTGTCCGGGCCGAAGACGGCTCGGGCGCGTGGACCGATCCGATCCCTGACCGGACCACCCTCACGGAGCTCGCAGATCTCGGTCACAAAGTCGAAGTAGCGCATGAACTCGTCGTCGACGATGTCGTTGTCCCCGCGATAGGGCCACAGGAGATCGGCCCATGGTCCGTCGATGCGATGGGCGAGCTCATCGGACCGGAGCGAGTGTGCGACGGTGTCCTCAAAGCGGGCCTTGAAGTTCTCGAAGGGAGTCAACGGTTTCCCTCGCGAGTTCATCTTGATGTATAGGTCCTCATCCGACTGCATGTCATCCAGGGGCAGCAGATAGAATGAGACGGCCGGAGACTCCCTGTCGCACAGTCGTCGCCAGGCGAGCGTCGGATCAAAGCCGACACCACGACGCTGCACCTCATCATGAATGGCGTCGATCATCACGAGCATGGACTGAATCGTCGGGTCATGGCGCCAGACATAGAGATACCAGGGCTGGTTCAGGATCCACTCGTGCGGAGTGCCGATTCCCTGCGGGAGCGGAAACTCCAGCGGCCGTTGGGTGAGGCGCTCACAGAACAGCCGAGCGCTGGCGCGGGTCGCATAGGAGAACTTGGTCCAGTCCGCGTGGGGGTCGAGCTGGCCCGCGGCTGAGCCGAGGTACCAGTGCAGCAGGAATAGAGTCGTGAGCCGCTGCTGCCCGTCGAGGGGATGGAACACTCCGCCGTCCGCCTTGCCGTAGACGAAGTCCAGGCTGACCGAGCCATCCGTGTCGACTGCGTCGAGCAGATAGCGCAGAAAGCCGGAGCGGATCTCCTGAGCCTTGTCGTCGGATCGTCCTTGAGCGTAGTCCCGCTGAATCAGCGGAATCTCGATGCGTTCTAGGTGCGGAGCCTCGCCCGGCTGCTCCCCGAACAGCCCGACGAAGGACGTCAGATATCCCTTCATTCGTCGGTCACCTCCTCTGACTCGGGAACGAGATACGGGCGCAACCGCTCGACGATCTCCTTCAGATAGTGCTCCCGGTCCCAGCGGCTCCAGAAGTGCATCTGATGCTCGTCGCCGGGTGAGTAGTACTTGAGAAATACGTTCCTCGTGCAAACCGGGATGTAGGAACCCGCCTTGTCCAGATCGAGAACGACCGAACGCTTTACAGCGAAGACGGAGTTGCTCAGGGCCGTGTTGTCCCCGCCGGCCAGCAGCGCGAGATTGGCGATGGAATCGACATCCTCGGCTGCCGTGTCGCCATCCTGGCTGAGCGCCGTGGTCAGCACACGCTCAAGCGGTCGGAAGTCCTGCTCCCGGAGAGGCTCACGTCGCAAGATCTCGTCGACACGGTCCAGGACATCCTGCTTCTCTGCCGCGTCCCGTCCCTTAAGGGCTTCGAAGGCCGTCCGATGCAGCTCAAGCCACGACCGCCACTGCTCGGCTCGGTTGAGGGGTTCGGCGTTCTGCGCATGGATGTGCTCCAGCGACCAGCGACCCTTCGCATGCTCATGGAAGGAGTACCTCTCGAACGAGGCGACCCGTTGGCGGATGGTCTCGACGTTCATCAGGAGCAGGGCTCGCCCCGCGGCCCGGTTGTGATACTCCAGATCCCGCAGCCCCGACTCCGACAGTCGCAGTGTGGTGCTGATCAGCGAGTCGAGTTCGTTCTCGAACGCGGACTTCGTCTTGTCCTGCGCACGCGCGATGAGGTTGTCGAAGGACGCTCCTTGGGCGGTGAGATAGCCGATCTTGTGGAACAAGTTGCGGTCCGCATACCAACCGAGCAGCAGCGAGTGCAGATCCAGGATCGAGTTCCAAAACCCTTGCGGGTCAGCGGTGATCCGCTCGCGCAACGCCTCGAAGGTATGGAACGCCTCGTTGTGATCGGGTCGGCCGGCGAGCGTGTCGAGAAGCAGCGTGATGTGAGTAGGCTCCTCGACCGCCTTGCCCGTGATGAATGCCCACAGCTCCGGCTCCCGGAGATCGCGCTCGACAGAGTCCCATTGTGCCGCGATCTCGCGTGACCGATCGCCCTCCGCTGCGGTGCGACTTCGCGACAACAGCAGCGCCTTGACCAGCTCGGCCTGGGTCAGGGGAATACGACCGATGTTGAGACGGGTGAAGAGATCGGTGGCGTTGAGATCCTCCGGCGCTTCGTACCAGATGATCTGCACGTGCTTGAAGAGCGCCCCATAGAACTCGTTGGCGACCCACTGCCTGCGGTGCTCGTGGGCTTCGAACCACTCGGCTATGCAGTGATAGGCCTCATCGATGTGGAAGAAGTCGATGTTCTCGTTGGCCCGGGCGGGATCAGGGTCCTCCAGGTATGCAGCGCTCGCCTCCCGGGTCTCGTATCGGATGCGGTATCCGGCTCCTGTGCTCTGCAGCCCCTCGCGCACCATGTATTGGAAGATGAGATAAAGCGTGGTGAGCCGTTGCTGGCCGTCGACGAGCTCCCACTCACCGTTGAGCCGTTTCACGACGACCGGCTGAAGATAGTAGGGCTCGTCCCGACTCTCCCAGATGTCGTCGAGCATGCGCACGACCTCGTCCCTGCCCCAGCGATAGCCCCGCTGATACGAAGGGACATAGAACCTGCCCGTGATGTCGCCGACGAGCTTGGGCTCCAGGTGCGCCTCGAGTAATGACGAGTTCATGACCCACGACAGTAATGTCCGGCAGCGCCATATCGGCGTCAGCGGCCCATGCCAAGGACAGGACGGCGACCTATCTCGAGAACCTCACGTGGTGGCTACAGACCGACGAACAGGTGGCGGCGACATGGGCTAAACCCGGATCCACCGATGACGGTTGCGATGTCGAGAGGTGAATGCCGAGATCGGGGTGATCGAGCGGCATGTCGCCCACCAATGTCAGCCGAGGGAATCGCTCCCCGAAAGTCAACTCCGCGGCGCGCCAGTAGCCACGCTCCGGCAACTCCCACTCATCCTCCGGAAGACCCCACTCATCGCTCACCCTCTAAACCTAGAGCAGAGCCCTGACAGTGCTAGTGCACCGCCCTCGACTGCCGTCACGTCCGACTGCCCGCCGGACATCAGTCTCTCAACGGGGGTCTGTTCGGCTGGCTTTACCCCCGAGTCTCAGGACCTCGGACGGGCTTTCTGGACCAGCCCCAACCGCAGCCGGCCGTAGAACAGCGGGTGGGTGTGCCTCACCTGTTCACAACACCCCGTCGTGCTTTGTGACCGACGGCTCCTCCGCTGGCTTTCCCGCAAGGGTGGTCTCTACCAGCTGCACCGCGTCATCCACTGACAGGTGCTCCCAAATCCGCACAACCGTCCAACCGTGCTCTTCCAAGGACGTGTTTGTGTCCCGATCTCGCGTTACGTTCAAGAGGAGCTTGACCTCCCACCATGAGCCGTTGGCTTTCGGAAGAACGGCGTGGTCCGGACAGAGGTGCCAGAAGCACCCGTCAACGAACACGGCCACACGCTCGCGGCGGAAGGCAATGTCGATGGTGCGTCGGGGACGTCCCGGTACCGGGACATTCACCCTGTAGCGATGACCTCGTGCGTGGAGCGCGCGCCGGAGTTGCATCTCCGGCGTGGTGTCTCGCCGGGGCATCCTGCTCATCTGGCTCGAGACCGTGTCGCTCGAGGGGGCTGGGCGATCCCCGGTACGATGCGATGACTGGCGTGCAGACACAGAACCATTTGAGCAGACCGCCTCAGGTAGCGCGATCATCCGGGGACCTGGCCTCAAGTTCGCTGACGGGGGCCGCCACACGCCGCCGAGGCGGGCCTGCGGTCTCGGGCTGGGAGTGCGCGCGGATGTGGACGGGACTTCAGGTGTGTCGGCTGGGTCTGGTGTACTGCCTGTGATTCCCTTGATCAAGGAGGTTGAGACTTGCGTAGCCAGCTCAGTTGGTACGACGCGCCACCGTCGGCGGCACGTTTGACGACCTCGCTCCGTGATATTGGATATGACTTCCCCACTGCGGTTGCAGATCTGGTGGACAACGCGATCTCGGCGGGCGCGAGCCAGGTGGGGATTGAGTTGGTGTTCCGCCCCAACGACTCCTATGTCCTGATTGCCGATGACGGCAAAGGGATGACGCCGAGCGAGCTCTTGGAAGCCCTGCGTTTTGGGAGCCGGCGCGACTACGAACATAACGAGCTGGGCCGCTTCGGCCTTGGATTGAAGACCGGATCCTTTTCCCAGTGCCGGCGACTTAGCGTGGTGAGCCGTCCGCAGCGGAACCCGTCGAGAACGACGGTGCGGACTCTGGACCTCGACTTCATCGAAGAAACGGACTCCTGGGGAGTGCTTGCTGATGAGGGCGGCGAGGCCGTGGATCACGCCATTCGGCTGTTGCAGGACGGCCCTGGAACTGTTGTGGTCTGGGAGAACTTAGATCGAGTCCTACCCGATAGGTTCGCCGAGTCAGGTTGGGGGCGTAGGCGACTCAACACGTTGGCGAACAAGACTAGCGAGCATCTGAGTATGGTGTTCCACCGCTTCTTGGCCGGAAGTCACGGCCTGTCTCGCGTGGGAATCTCCGTCAATCACGAGAAACTGGAAGCGTGGAATCCTTTCGCGATCGATGAAGCAGCAACGTTAGCCCTGCCGCCTGAGATCTTTGAGGTAGAGGTGGAGGGGTTGACAGCAGACGTCGTGTTCAGCGGGTATGTCTTGCCGCCGCGGGACAGATTCTCCTCGCCGGACGAGTTTGAGAGGATGTCTGGTCCCTTGAAGTGGAACAGGCAGCAGGGACTCTATATCTACCGAGCGAACCGCTTGGTTCAATTCGGGGGTTGGAACGGAATTCGAGGAATTGACGAGCATACGAAGCTGGCACGAGCGTCCGTCGACTTCGATACCAGGTTGGACGAGCAGTTCCAGATCAATGTGGCGAAGATGAGCGTTGCTCTTCCCGCGTCTATCAAGAGTATGCTCGAGCGACCCATTCACGAGCTCTGCGTGCGCGCCGACTCGGAGTACCGGCGCGGGGCGGCCTTCAAACAAAAGGTGTCTTCGACACCTTCAAAAAACCCGAACGTCGATGGTGTTGCACTGCGAGAGGTCGGAATCGCTCTCAAGGCCGCCCTCCTTGAGCACAACGACCTCGGTAGCTACAGGCGAGCTTTAGAAGCCCTCAAAGCAAGGCACCCTGAGCTGGCTCGGACTCTTGATCTCTAGACTCCAAGGGGTCCGCGGACTGACACCATGGGACGAGCGGACAGCTCGCGCAGTCCGGCTGAACGGGGGTGCAGACGTCGTTTCCGACTTGCAGGAGGGCCAAGTGCGCCTTGCGCGCCCCTGAACCGAAGCCGACCAACTGAGCGATCGAAATCCTGCCGTCGCTTCTTTGATTCTTCGACCCCAACGCATTGCGATTGAAGCGCGCAGCCACCCGCAGCGCACCAGCCGTAACTATGACCGGCTCTTCTTCCTCGCCCGCGGCCAGTTGCACCAGGTCAGCAGTTCCTTGAGTGATGAGCTGGAGGCTGACTAAACGTTCCAAGTGCTCATCCGAGAGATGCTCGCCATTCCCTAATGCGGACGCGATACCCAATACATTTGCGACGCGGTCCTCACGGCCGATCCACGCCATGATCTCTAGCAGTTCCTCTCGGCGCTGCGTAACGTCACGCGGTTCGCGGAACGCCGAGATGAGCGGCCAGAGGGACTGCGACACCAGGGACGAAGTCCGATCGAGGAGGAGTTCTCCGAGCAGGACGAGCCACCCGCTCCTCGCATGCAGCCACGGCTGAGACGTCCGCCTTGGCACGTCGAACCAAGTCGCCAATGTTCGGCTGACCTGTTCAGTCGATGGCCTATCGCGGGACGCGTTCTGCAAGGCATGGTTGACTCCGAGACCAATCGCGAACCCAAGGCGTGGCGGCACCGCGTTGCCGATCTGCTTGAAGGCTGCGGAGGGCGGGCCTGCGAACCGGAACGAGTCAGGAAACGTCTGGATTCGTGCTGCTTCGCGGACGGTCAGCGTTCGATTCTGCTCGGGGTGAATGTACCAGTAGCCGTCCTTCGCGATGTGCGCGGTAATAGTCCTCGAGACGTCGTCCCCATCCAGCCGCTTGTATTTGTCGTCGAAGATGTCGTCGCGATATCTCTTGAGATGGTCGGGAAGGTCTGAGTACCGACTCTTGGCGTCCAGCAGCTCAAATGCTTTGGCGTCGTCCTCCCTCACCGGCCTGGTGATGTGGTCGAATACCTTGCGAGCATCGCGAGGCCCGACCCCAACACGCATTGCGCGCTGGAACTCTGTGATTGGTCCCTCGTAGGAGATCCAGCCGGCCGCCCCGCCCTCGGGCCGCCAGCCACCTTCGACCGGCGGGAGGTCCGAGATTGCATTAGCAAGCGTGACCTTGCGAGGCGTCTCGGCCGGCCACTCGAAGTGGTGACCGTCGCGCATTGCTACGAGGATGAGCCGTTGTCGGAATTGCGGGACGCCGTACCTCCACGCCTCAACAACGCGCTCCTCAACCGAATACCCAAGAGATTCGAGTTCAAAGACCATGCTCCTGAGGATGAACATCTCGCGATCCAGGGCCATATCTGGAACGTTCTCCATGATGACGACTCGGGGATTCGCTAGACGAGCAACCTCCAAGAACGAGCGCCACATATCGCGGCGTTTGTCATGCGGCTCTCGCAACCCATTTCGCACAAGGAAGCGCATCCCGGATCGCCCAGCCTTTGAGAAGGGCTGACAGGGAGGCCCCCCAGCCAACACGTCGATGTTGTTGGTTCTGAGCAGGGAGGCGACGTCCTCCACTACTCTCGCGTCCCCCAGATCCCAGTCGATGGCCATTCCTGGCAGGTGGTGCCTGTGAGTCTCAAGGGCCTCGGCGTCATGATCCGCGCCGATTACTACCTTGATGCCCGCGTGCTCCAACCCGAGGCTCAGTCCGCCGGCTCCACAGAACAGGTCGGCGGCGAGAAGCCTTCCCGGCTCCTCGGCGCGGAGCCGCTGGCACAAGGCGGTCAACTCATCAGCCGATTCGCAGTGATCAGGGTGGGGCGCCAGACGTACGAAGGGTCCTCTCACGAGGCGTACGCGCGGCCTACGCGCTTGTGCCATTGGTCAACCTCCTGCCGTGAAGTCTAAGTCGGCGGGCCGACACATCAGCCCTGCACGCCTCATCCGGGCCCCCAGCGTGCTGCATCGGCGAGCCCGTGCTGGGTTCGCTATAGCTCGATCTCGAAACCCACTTGGGACAAGCGTTCGGCCGCTCGCCGCTGCAGGGCGTCCGAGAACAGTCCACGGAACTCTGGATGGAGGACCAAGGCCTCCAGCGTGAGGTCCAGTCGCCCCGCCCCCCACAGGAGGCCGAACGTCTCGGAGGGCCTTGACGAGCCAACCACCGAACGGGCCGCCTCAACACCGCCCATCTGCCCAATCATCCGCAGGAGCACCGTCGGGGATCTCCCGAGAACCGCCTCAACCTGCTGACAGAGCTTGAGTGTCTCGATGTGGAACCGACGCACGAGATCAGATCGGTCGTGTCCCGTGACCCGCTCGATGCTTAGCGCCCCTCCAACGGACTCCGCGTGCCGGCCACTCGCTTCCCGGCCCCCTGCGGCTTGTGTGGCCCGTCTCTTCACACGGGGCTCTTCGGTGAGGCTGGCCAACCGCTCACGGAGTTCTTCGGAACTCAGCCCGTCGAGGAGGTATGTGCCGGTGAGGGCCGTCACGCCCTTCATGAGGTTGCGGACGAACTCTGAGCGGTTGCGGACGTCAGTCTCCAGGATCATCTGGGTCACAGTCCGCACCAAGTCCCGGTCACGCGCAACCTGCGATCGCTCGAAGATGCCGGTCATCTCATCCTCGCCGAGTGGTTGGACGGCGCCCTCTTGCAGGTCTCCCACAACGTCGTATCGGAACCATGCCCGTCGGAGCGTATTTCGGTGGCGCTTCCCGAGTGCGCGGTTTGGATGGAGGTCGGGGAAGCGGGTCCACACCACGTCGGGGAAGACGACGAGCGACAGGAAGCTCCACGTCTCTTCGTGCGCAGCATCTGCAGGCAGGATGGACAGCGCGCGATGAAGGCCGCGCCCAAGCGCGAGATCGAACGCAACCGTCGAGTCGCGCGACACCGGACGACCCGTCATCCAGGGCTCCAGGGTCGACATCACTTCTTCCCTGGCTCGCTCAACATCCCCTTCAGAGGCCTGCTTGGCGCCGGTTGGGACTGGAGCTGCTCGGGGGTGGGAGTAGGCAACCAGGTCGCCGAGCCCTCCTGGGTCACGTTCAGCCTGCTCTCTGACCTTGTGCAAGAGGGTCAGGGCCTCAACGTTGCCCAATCTCGGGTAGGCCAACAACGGGCTCACCGCTCACCGCCGAAGAAGTCCATACGCGCTTGAAGGAGGCGTTCAAACTGTGGTGGGTCGACATTCAGTGTCGTGGTGAGGTCGTGGACACTCTTTCCGAAGTACAGGGCAGCAAGGTTTTCCAGTGCGGCGCCAGCCGAACCTTCGTGCCATGCGCGGCGAGCCCGGAACTGATCCCCCTCAACAGAAGCGGCACGGAATAGCTGCCGGACGACGTCCGTTTCGAGCGCGGACTGGATCAGTCGGTGCTCGACGGCAGACGGATCCAGGACCGCGTCGGCTCTCGGGTGTTCGGTATTGATCAAGAGCCGGACACACGAGGTGAATTGGTCCTCCGCATCTGAGAAATCGCATTGGACCGTCCACAGGGCGGCCGGGTAACCCAGAGACGAGAACGGAATCGCCTCCGTCGGGAAACGCGCACCAGACCCCTCCAAGTCCACACTCTGCTTCGGGGAGCTCGCGAGTCTCGCACCCCTCAAGGATGCGATGTCGTCCTCGGTCCGCGACGTGGAACGAGCAAGGACAATCGTTGCCGACAACGTCACCTTATGGGCGAGGGTTCCGACGGGTGGCTCGACGACCAATACCTTAGAGGTTCCTAAGGCGAGGTCAGCGAGAGACCGTCTGCTATCGAACCGGTACCCAGTCGAAGCACATTCGCATATGGCGACCACGTCACATTCACGCAGCGAGTTCAGGCCCGTCGATTCCAAGAACGCATCCTCGTCGACCGAAGGCTGCAGCTCAAAGGAGATCGGCGTTGCGTAGTCCCAGCCCGTTACCAAGTCCTGAGCCGGAGATCGCTCACCGTTGAGGTGGATCCACCAGGACCCCCAAGCGACTGCATCAGGTCCTGCCTCGCGGTGGGGCAGTATGCGAGTGCTGGCCATCAGCTCTGCACCTCCGTGCAGGAGACAGATGCATCAACACCGACTCCAGCAGCAGCACGAATGACGAGCCAGCGTTGATCATTCGGTTCGAAAGTCGCGTCCAGCGTCGTCGCCTCTGAGTCCAGCGCATCCTTCCATCCGAGAACGTCAACGAACTCGGGCTCGTGCATCCTCGCACCGTCGGTCGCGACGCCGACATCGGCCGTTACGGAGACCCGGTCTGTCGCGTTCTTGACGCCTACCAGGAGGGCGATGGTCCGATACCCGTCGACCACTTCGCCGCGCTGCCAACGAATGATCTGCGCCTGCGGCTTCCGCGGACGGGACGCGCTGGACCGCTGCGTGGGTCTGCGTTCGGCCTTCGACCCAGGTGTCGCGCCGATCAAGCGCGACAGCGAGTCGGCCAGCACGGCTACTGACCTAGCCGGTTTGTTGCCATCCTGGGCGGCACTGGGAGGCGCAAGTTCCGTGCCGATTAATTCGCCGATCCTGCGGAGTGCCACGTTTACAATTCGCCGATTATGCTTGTCCTCGATCGATGCGGCTACCCAATCGTCGTGGGCAGGCGGCTCTGCTGAGGCGAATGCGTCGTCATGTTCTCCAACCGGCTTGAATACCCCTGCCCACTGTAGATTCTCGGAATCGAGACGCGGTCTTTCGTCATAGCGCACCACCAACTCAGCGTCGTGACGCATCCAAGCCACATGACTGGAGGGAGAAGTCACTGGGATCGTGTCACGCATCCGACCGTCTACCACGTCTTCGGTTCGGGGATACCGCGTTATCCCCAAGTGGCCGACC
>Ga0123332_1004779_pt1 | contig 11723 bp, 6 predicted proteins | sample BioC12SIPDNA_4_FD_89958 | JGI IMG/M metagenome (GOLD analysis project Ga0123332, IMG submission 89958) | Anaerobic biogas reactor microbial communites from Washington, USA - Biogas_R2_A C12 SIP DNA | ecosystem: Engineered > Bioreactor > Anaerobic > Unclassified | place: Washington, USA...
CACGGCGCCGGCCCGTGGGCCGGCGACCGCCGCGTCGCCGCGTGGACCCCGGCTGCGCCTCCCCGCGCTGCCGCGGCGCTGGTGGCGGCCGGCCGGCGCCTCGCTGCTGTCGGCCGTCGGCTACGTCCTCACCCACGCCCAGCTGGGGGCGACGGCTGGCGCCGTCGGCTCCGGCCTGCTGCTGGCAGCGGCCGTGCTGGCCGGCTGGCCGATCGCCTTGCAGGCCGCCCGGGCCCTGGCGGTACGGGTCGTCGGCATCGACCTGCTCGTCACGGTCGCGGCGACGGGAGCCGCCCTCATCGGCGAGCTCTGGGAGGCCGCCGCCGTCACGACGCTGTTCGCGGTGGGCAAGGCCCTCGAGAGCGCGACCCTCGACCGCACGCGCGGCGCGCTGCGCGACCTCGTGGCGGCCGCGCCCGACGTCGCCGTCGTCGTCCGCGACGGCCGCCAGGTCGAGGTGCCCGCGCGCGAGGTCGCGCCGGGCGAGACCGTGGTCGTGCGTCACGGCGAGAAGGTGCCGGTCGACGGCGACGTCGTCGCTGGCTTCGGCGCCGTCGACGAGGCCTCGATCACGGGCGAGTCGGTGCCGGCCGAGAAGGCCGGCGGCGACCGCGTCTTCGCCGGCACGCTCGCCGTGTCGGGGCTGCTGCGCGTGCGGGCCACGGGGGTGGGCGCCGACACGACGCTGGCGCGCATCGTCCACCGCGTCGAGGAGGCCCAGGACGCGAAGGGCCGGACGCAGCGCTTCATGGACGCCTTCGGCCGCTGGTACACGCCGGCAGTCATCGGGTTGGCGGCGGTAGCGGCCGCGGTCACGCGGGACGTCGAGCTGGCGCTGACGCTCCTCGTGATCGGCTGCCCCGGCGCTCTGGTGATCTCGGTGCCCGTCTCGATCGTGGCCGGCATCGGGCGGGCCGCCCGCGACGGCGTGCTCGTCAAGGGCGGCGAGACCCTCGAGGCCCTGGCGCGCGTCGACGCCGTCGCCCTCGACAAGACCGGCACGCTCACGCGCGGGCGGCCGCGCGTGGTGGCCGTCGAGCCCCTGCCCGGCGTGAGCCCGGCCGACCTGCTCGGGTACGCGGCGCTCGCCGAGGCGGGCTCCAGCCACCCGCTGGCGCGCCCGGTGATCGAGGCCGCCGAGGAGGCCGGGGTCGGCCCCGGCGACGCCGCGGTCGAGGCCGAGACGGTGCCGGGCAAGGGCGTCGTCGCCAGGCTCGCGGGCACCGAGGTCGTCGTGGGCAGCGCCCGGTACGCGGCCGAGGTCGCCGCCGGCGCCGCCGGCATGGACCGCACCGTGGCCGCGGCCGACGGGCTCGCCGCGGCAGGCCGGACGCCGCTCGTCGTGCTCGTCGACGGTCGTCCCCTGGGCGTGATCGGGGTCGCCGACGAGCCCCGCCACGGCGCCGCCGACGCTGTCGCCGAGCTGGAGCGCCTGGGCGTCGGCGAGGTGGCGATGCTCACCGGCGACGCCGAGCCGGTCGCCAGGGCCGTCGGCCGTCAGGTGGGCGTGAGGAGCGTGCACGCCGGGCTGCTGCCCGAGGACAAGCTGGCCCTGGTCCACGCCCTGCGCGAGCGGCGCCGCGGCGTGGCCATGGTCGGGGACGGCGTCAACGACGCTCCCGCCCTGGCCGTGGCCGACGTCGGCGTGGCCATGGGGGCCGCGGGCTCGGCCGTCGCGGTCGAGACCGCCGACGTGGCCCTGATGTCCGACGACCTGCGCAAGCTGCCGCACGCGATCCGCCTGGCGCGGCGCACGGCCGCGAACCTGCGCCAGAACGTCGCCTTCGCCGTGGCCACGGTCGTGCTCCTGCTCGCGGGCGTGATCGCGGGCGGCGTGACGATGTCGCTCGGCATGCTCGTCCACGAGGCCTCGGTGCTGCTCGTGGTGCTGAACGGGATGCGCCTGTTGCGGCCCTTGCGGCCCGCGCGGGTCGGGACGGTCTAGGCTCCGGTCCCCTGCCGGGGCGACGCCTGACCAGGCAGCGTGGCCGCCGCCTGGTCGCGGCGGCCACGCCGTCCCGTCCCCTCGGCCGGCGCCCCGTTCCTACCCGCTCACCAGCTCCACGCCGGGGCGTAGGCGTTCGCGACGAGGAGCTGCGGATCGCCGCCGGCCACGTCAAGCACGTAGACGTCCGGGTCGATCAGGTCGCCCGAGAGCTCGTCGATCGCCGCCGCGTACTCGAACGCCACGCCGGTGCCGTCGCCCGACACGCTGAGGTCGCCGACGAACCCCTCCTCGAACGACGTCAGCGGGGTGACGTCGCCGCTCGCGAACTCGTAGCGGTAGACGTTCCCCCGGTACGGCGTCTCGAAGCCGTCGCCCTCCGTCACCGAGTAGACGAACCCCGAGCCGTCGGGCAGCCAGGCGATGCCCTTGACCACGTGGAACTGCGCGACGGGGACGATCGGGGCGCCCGCGGCCGCCGCCCCCTCCTCGACGAGGTAGATGCCCGGGAGCTCGAACGGGCCGCTCCCGAAGAACAGGACCTGGTCGGCCGTGGCGTCGGTGGGGCCGCGCGCGAGGTGGTCGACGAAGCCCGGCAGCTCGGCTCCCTCCGTCGTGAGCAGCGCCCCGTACGTCAGCGGGGCCGGGTACGGCGGCAGCTCGGCGAGGGTGTTGAAGGCGTAGACGACCGCGACCGTCTCGCCGTCGCCGTCCCACGCGGGCGAGCGCGCCTCCCAGGGCAGGTCGGGGTAGGACACCCCCGCCTCGGCGGTCGTCACCGCGCCGGAGGACGGCACGTCGACGCCCGTGCTCAGCAGGACCTCCCTGCCGTCGGCGACGATCGCGACCCCTACCTGCCAAGCGTCCGTGCCGGAGCCGGAGAGGAGGTCGGCGACCTGCGGGAACGTGACGACGTCGCTCGCGCGCGGCGCGAGGTTCAGGGGCTGCAGCGTGGCCGCGCCCTGGAAGTAGACGAAGCCGGAGAACGAGTCGAAGGTCAGGTTCTCCACCGGCACGTTCACGGTCGCCTGCGGGTAAGCGGCCAGCTCGGCGCACGCCGGCGCCTGGGTGACGCGCCCGTAGCCGCTGCCGTCGGCGCCGACCACGAACACGTCCGAGTGCAGCAGCGAGCACCAGTTCTCGTGCGTGCTGACGAAGGCCAGCCGCGTGGCGGCGGGGTTCCACTCGAGGCCCCAGGCCACGTAGACGCCTTCGGGGTCGTCGAGGCCGTGCGCCCAGAGCGCGCGGTCGCCGGTGCCGTCGGGCGCGACGAGGCGGATCTCGTCGCCGTCGCTCGTGACGTACGCGATCGTGTCGTGGAGAGGGTCCGGTTCGGCGGGCCCTTCCGGCCCCTTGGGCCCCTCGGGTCCCTTCGGCCCCTCGGGGCATCCCGGGGCGTCGGGGCATCCCGGCGGGTTCGGGCCGCCCGGAGCCTGCGCGCAGGCGACCAGGCAGACGAGCGCCAAGGCGACGACCGAGAGAAGCTTGCCCATCTTCCGCATGCGACCTCCTAGCTCGTGAGCTCGTGAGGAGGTCAAGTTAGCGGAGAGGCGTTAACGGGCCGCGAACGGCGCGGGGCGGGGACGCCCGGCTCAGGGCCGTCTCAAGGTTCTAAGGTCCGGGACCTGCGGCGTCTCACCCGGGCGGCCCAGACTGCGGCATGAACACGACGAACGGTGCGCGCACCGTCGACCTGTTCTGGACCGGCGGCTGGGTGTCGACGTTCCGCCTGCTGTCTGCGCTGCAGATGGAGGAGGTCCGCGTCCGGCCCCACTACGTCCTCGACCCGTCGAGCCCGCGCACGGAGCTGGAGATCGACGCGATGCAGCACGTGCGCCGCGCCGTTCAGTCGTGGCGGCCCGAGCTCGCCGAGCGGCTGCTGCCCACGGCCTCGACCAGCCTCGACGACCTCGCGGAGGACGACGTGGGGGCCGCGCGCTTCGAGCGGCTCAGCGCCCGCGCCGGCCTGGGGCGCCACTACGAGTGGGTGAGCCGCTACGCGCGCCATGCCGGGCTCGACGAGCTGGAGGTGGGGAGCCACCGCGGGGACCCGGCCGTGACGCTCCTGGGGGGCGAGCTGCGGCGGGTGCGGGAGCAGCCGTTCGCGACCTACCGCCTGGCCCCGGAGGCGAAGGACTCGGACCTGGGCATCTTCTCGCGGCTCACCTTCCCCCTGGCCGACCTGACCCGCGGCGACATGCGCCGCATCGCCCTCGAGCGCGGGTTCCTCGACACCCTCGACCTGACGTGGTTCTGCACGAGCCCGCGACGAGGCGCGCCGTGCGGCGTCTGCGACAAGTGCCACGCCGCGGTCGTCGACGGCTTCGGCCACATGCTGCCCGCGCACAGCCTCCGCCTGCACGACATCAAGTGGCTGACGCGCTGGCGGCCGGGGCAGAACGTCGTCGAGCGCGTGATGGGGTAGCGCGGCCCTGCCCGACGCCGCGGCTCGGGGCTCGTCGCCCCGGCGCCCTGGCCCGGGGCGAGGCGCCCGCGGGCAGCAGGCTCGGGGCGCGTCGGCCTCGTCCGGCTGGCTCGGGCTCGTCCGGCCGGCGGGGGGCGTGTCGCCCGCTGCCCGCTGGCTCAGCCCGTGTCGCCCGCGGCCAGCACCGCCGTGAACTCGGCCATGAACCTCTCGGGGTGCTCGAGGTACGGCGTGTGGCCGCACTCCTCGAGGCGCACCTCGCGGTAGCTGCCGCCCGCCGCCGCGTACCTGTCGAGCACCGCCCGCGTCTGGCTCACCATCGGCTGCGGCGGGAAGACCTCGTCGCCCGGCCACCCAGGGACGTAGCCCAGCTTCCCTAGGTAGCCGACGTCGGAGAGCGACGTGTCCGAGACGATCTGGTCGTCGGCGCCGTACACCCACAGCACCGGCGGCTTGGGAGTCGCGGCCACGAACCTCTCGACCGAGTCGCCGAGGTACTTCGGCGACAGGGCGTTGTTCGGCCCGTGGACGCCGGGCGCCACGCCGGGCCAGTGCGGCGACGGCACCGCGTCGCCGGGGTAGCGGTCGGGGCCAGTCTTCTGGCTCAGCATCCCCGTGAGGAGGTCCTCCTCGCGCCTCGCGCGGAAGGGGGGCTTCCAGTACACGGCGTTCATGACGTTCCGCGGCGAGCGGGGGTGGTCGGTACCGCGGTCGCCTGCGGCCATCCGCTGCGCCATCTCCGCGTTGACGAGCCCGCCCCCCGAGCCGGCGAAGTCGTCGTGCGTGGGCGTGCCCCTCACGTCACGCGTGCCGCCGAAGCCGTAGGGGGAGCCCGGCGCCACGAACGTGGCCGAGAGGACGTTGGGCGCGTCGGCAGCGACCAGCCGCCACAGGACGAAGCCGCCGAGGGAGTGGCCGGCCACGTGCCACCGCTCGATGCCGAGCGCCTCCTTGAGGGCGAGGAGGTCGTCGACCCAGTCGGCCGAGCCGCGCGTGGCGTCGATCGTCTTGTCCTCGGTCTCGCCGTAGCCGCGCAGGTCGGGCGCGATGGCCCGGTACCCGGGCGGCAGGGCGACCATCACCTCCTCCCAGAACGTGCTACAGGAGGCGTTGCCGTGCACGAGCAGCACCGGCACGCCGTCCTCGGGTCCGGACTCTAGGACGAACGTCTCGAGCCGGGACGTGCGCACCCGGCGCGTGCCCACGCCCTCTAGGTGTCGGATGGCCGTCATCAGGCACGAACTTACCGCGCGCGGCCCGTCGCCCGAAGGACCGCGATGATGCCATCATGGGCAGGCATGCCACTGGACGGCCGGGTCGAGGAGATCGTCACGCGCGTGCACGACACGCCCCACATGGGCGTCCTGGCCTTCGCCGGGGCGGGGGCGCAGGCGCTGGCCTGGCTTCACGGCGTGGGCGGCTCGAGCCGCACGGTGATGTCGGCGGTCGACGTCTACCACGAGCAGAGCATGCGCGGCCTGCTGGGCTTCATGCCGGCGCGCTTCACCTCGCGGCGCGTCGCCCGGCTCATGGCCGGGTCGGCCTACGAGCTGGCGCGCTCGTACCGCTCTGGGTCGGAGCGCCGGGCCAGGCAGCGGGCGCTGGCGCAGGGCACTGCGGCGGCCGCCGCGGAGGAGGTGGCCGCGGCCAGGGCGTCGGCCACGGCCCCCATGGGCCCGCGCCTGCCCGTGTTCGGCCTCGGCAGCACCGCCACGATCGCCACCGACCGCACGAAGCGGGGGGACCACCGCGTCGCGTGCGCGGTGCGCGACGGCCTCGGCAGCGTCACCTACGCCGTCACGATCGAGAAGGGCGCACGCGACCGCGAGGGCGAGGAGCGTCTCGTCAGCCTCGTGATCGTCGGGGCCGTGGCCGACGCCTGCGGCGTCTTCGGCGCCCCGCCATTGCCGCTGGTCGGCTCGGAGCTCCTGCGGGTCGAGTACCGGCCCAGCGAGCTGATCGAGGCCGTCGCCGCTGGCGCGCGCGAGCTGGCGGTCGTCACGCCGGAGGGCCGCGTGGCCGACGGGCAGGGCCTCGGCCCCAGAGCGCTCCTCTCGGGCTCGTTCAACCCGGTCCACGAGGGGCACTGGGGCCTCGCCGAGGCCGCGTCCCGCCACACCGGGCTCCCGGCGGCGTTCGAGCTGCCCCTGATGAACGCGGCCAAGGCGGCCGTCGACCTCGCCGAGGCGCGCAAGCGGGCGCTCCAGTTCTCGGGCCGGGCCCCGCTCGCGGTCACCCGCGCGCCGCTGTTCGCGGAGAAGGCGCAGCTCTTCCCCGGCAGCGTGTTCGTCGTCGGCGTCGACACGGCCGAGAGGGTCGTCGACACCCGCTTCTACGACGGCGACCCGGCGGCGATGCGCGCCGCGCTCGAGACGGTCAGGTCGCGCGGCTGTCGCTTCCTCGTGGCCGGCCGCGAGGTGGGCGGCACCTACCGTACGCTCGCCCAGGTCGCGGTGCCCGAGGGCTTCCGTGACCTCTTCGAGGGCCTGCCGGAGTCCGAGTTCCGGAAGGACGTCTCGAGCACCGAGATCAGGGGCCGCTGGGTCACCGAGTGGTCCTGAGGCTCGCCCCGAGCGACGCGTAGCCCCATCGGGCCAGCCGGGACGGACGCCGCCAGCGTGCCGAGCGTCACAGTCGGTCCCCGGGCCGGGGCTATGGTGAGACGAACGACAAGAGGAGGGGGCTGCCGAGGCGCCGGCCGGGCTCGTTGGCGCTGGCCTGGCGTCCCGCATGAGGGCGGTCCGGGCTGCGGGGTCCACCGTGAAGGCTGGCCGGACTAGGCGTGTGACGCTCAAGGACGTCGCAAGGGAGGCCGGCGTCTCGGTCGGGATGGCGAGCCGGGTCATCTCGCGCTACGGCTCCTACAGCGAGGAGACGGCGAGGCGCGTCCTCGAGGCTGCGCGCCGCCTCGACTACCGTCCGAACATGCTGGCCCGCTCGCTGCGCGTCGGCCGCACGCGCGCGATCGGTCTCGTCGCCTCCTACCTGGTCACGCCCGCACTGACGACGTTCGCCCGCGACGTCGACGCCGTCGCCACCCAGCACTCCCTCCAGGTGCTCGTCGGGGCGGTCAGCGACCCGGCCGCCGAGGGCACCTACCTGCGGACCCTCCACCAGCACAACGTCGCCGGGATCATCGCGTCCCCGTCGCCCGCCAGCGAGCCGGTGGTGGCGGAGCTCGTCGCGACCGGGCTGCCCATGGTCCTCGTCGGGAACGACAACCCCGAGCTGGGCGCGTCGCGCGTGAACCTCGCCGACCACGAGGCCGGCCGGGCGGCCACGGAGCACCTGCTCGCGCTGGGCCACGAACGCGTGGCGCTGCTGACGGGCGCGGTCGGGCTCGGCTCCGGACGCCGGAGGCTGGAGGGCTACCGAGCCGCGCTCGCGGGCGCGCGCCTCGAGCCAGACGACGCCCTGGTGAGGGCCGGGCTCGCGAGCGCCGACGACGCCTACGAGGCCACCGAGCGCCTCCTCGACCTGAGCGAGCCGCCCACCGCGATCGTGGTCGCCGACGAGCGTCTGGCGGGCGCGGTGCTCAGGTGCCTGAAGGACCGGGACGTCAGCGTGCCGGGGCAGCTCTCGCTCGTGACGTTCGACGACCCCCCGTGGGCGACGTTCTACCGGCCGGCCGTCACGGCCATGCGCGTCCCGTGGGCGCGGGTGGCGCGGCTCGCCGTCGAGACGCTGTTGGCGCCTGCCCCCGGGCGGGCTGCCGCCGCCCCCGACGTCCACGTCGTGGACCTCGAGCTCGTCGTGCGCGAGAGCACCGCGCCGCGCTCGCCCGTGCCCCGCGGGCGACGGCGGCGCTAGTCCTCGGGCGGCTCCTCGGGAGGGGCCGGCGGTTCCTCCGCGGGCGGCTCGTAGTAGAGCAGCCACAGGCGCGGCGCCGACGCCGGGTCGGCGTCGAAGGCGTGGGCCGAGCGGGAGGCCGCCTGCGCGCCCTGCCCCGGCCCCAGCACGACGGCGACCGGGTTGCCCGCCGCCCAGCCGGGCGCGTCCACGAGCTGCTGCAGCTGGTTGCGCAGCGACGGCGAGGCCTGGGCCGGGCCGGAGTCGCCCGCCGCCTCCCAAGGCTCGATGTCCCAGCGCGTCGTGCCGAGCGTCGGGCGGGAGGAGACGTCGAACGCCGTCTCCGTGAACGCCGCCGCCGCCACCGCGTCCTCGACGCCCATGTCGACGGCCGCCTCCCCGTCGCCTGCGGCGGCCGCGGTGAAGACGACCCTGGCGTCGACGAGGCTGGCGCCCGGCGGGACCGGCACCCCCTGGAACCTCAGCCCCACGTGCTGCGCCACGCCCAGCGCGGGGTCCGCCCGGAGCTCGAGGCTCGGCCCGGTGGTGGCGACCGCGCCGGCGGGCCGCGGCGGCGACGCGACCGCGGCCGCGACCTCCTCGGCGTCGTCGGCGCTCCCCGCCACGGGCACCGCGAGGAGCACGCCGGGAGCGAGGCCGTCGGGCTGGTTGTCGCGTATCCCCGGGGCGAAGATGCTGCCGAAGCCGAGCCCGGGAGCGTAGATGCCGCCGCCCACGCCCGCGCCGGCGGCGTTGCCCTCGACGGCGCAGGTCCGGCACAGGCCCAGCTCCAGCTCGACCTCCGCGTAGACGCCGCCGCCCTCGGCGCCGGCCACGTTGCCCCGGACGGCGCTGCCGCCCGTCAGCACGAGGCGCTCCGCGCCCGGGCCGTCGGCGACGTAGACGCCCCCGCCACGCCCCGTGGCACGGTTGCCGACCGCGCCGCCCACGACGGAACCGTCGCGCAGCACGACCTCGCCGAGGTCGTAGACGCCGCCGCCTTGCTCGGCCTCGTTGTCGTCCACGACGGACGCCACGAGGATCAGCTCGCCCTCGTTGCGCACGCCGCCGCCCTGCCCGCCGACGTTGCCGACGACCCGCGTCCGCACCAGCGTCAGGCGGCCGCGGTTCGTGACGCCCCCGCCGGCGGCGGTGCCCGTCGCGCCGACGTTGCCGCTGATCGTGGCGTCGATGACCTCCATGACCCCCTCGTTCAGCACGCCGGTGAACCCGTCGAACGTCTCGTGGTCGCTGACCGTGCTCCCCCGCACCCGCATGAAGCCGGAGTTCGACAGGCCGCTGACGGCCTCGGCGCTGTTCGACCGGAGCGTGACGTCGTCGAGGAAGGCCACGCCCGCGCTGATCACCCCGCCGAACACGAGGTTCGCGCTGCGCGTGACCGTGACGCCCGCGAGCCGCAGCTCGCCCTCGCTGAAGATGCCCAGCGCCTCGTTGTCCGCGATGCGCGTGTCGACCACTTCGGTGTACGCGTCGAAGCCCAGCGCTGCGATCACCCCGATCTCGCCCGAGATGAGGGCGCCGTTGAGGGTGAGCTCGCTGCCCGCGACGGAGAGGCTGCCGCCCGCGTTCGCGACCGCCGCGCCCGTCCCGGCCGCGAAGCCGGAGTCGGTCTCCCGCTCGCCCGGCGCCGAGTTGGCCCGCATCACCACCCGCTCGAGGGTCACGTCGCCGCCGGCGTTGTAGACGCCGCCGCCCGCGCGGCCCTGCCCCACGACGTTGTCCTCGATGACGGCGTCGACGGCGACCAGCGTCCCCCCGGCCACGTAGACGGCGCCGCCGTCGTGCTCCTCGGTCTGCCCGCCGCGCAGGGTGACGTCCTCGAGCCTCAGGTTCCCGCCCTGCCGCACGTGGAACAGCCGGAACGGCGGCGAGCCGGGCGCGCGCGTGACCACGGAGCCCTGGCCCCGCACGACGACCTCGGTGCCGATCGCAGGCAGCCCGTTCGGGCCGTCGGTCTCGTTGTCGACCTCGCTCAGGAGCACCGTCAGGCCCGCGGCCAGGACGATGACGTCCGCGCCCTCCCCGGCGGGGCAGCCGCCGACGGGAGCGTCCTGCTCGGCGGCGGCGATGGCGTCGCGCAGCGTGCAGCCCGGCCCGCCGGAGCCGCCGCCGTCGCTGTCGACGAGGATCACGCTCTCCGTGGGCTCCGGCTCGGAGTCCTCCGGAGGCGGCGGGCCGGCGCACGCGGCCAGCAGGGCGAACCCGAGGAGGGCCGGCCCCCAGAGGGCGACCTGGCGTGGTCGGCGGCGAGGGACCGGCGGCGCCGCGCTTCCGGCGCGAGCGGGGTCGTCGGGGTCGGGCTGCATCGTCCTCCCGTCGCGGGCCCCGGGCCTACGTCGCGGCGCGGCCGCGTGACGTGGCGTCGCGAGCCGCGTGGCGTGGGGCAAGGCAGTCTAGAGGGTCGCGGTGGGTCGCGGCTGAGGGGCGGGCGCCGGCGGGGAGCGCGCTGGTGGGCGGTGCCGGCAGGCACGCCGCGCGCCGACCCCACGCCACCGAGCACGCCGCGCTCAGGACCCTCGTCGCCGGCGACGCCGCGCGCCGTCTCGTCGCCCCCGAACACGCCCCGCGCCGGCGATGCCGCAAGATGCTGACCACCGCAGCGCTCATGCCGCAGGCGCAGGAGGTCGCGCATGACCACGCACGCAGGGCCGGTAGGCCGCATCGTCAGTCTCGTCGCGGTCCTCGTCGTCGGCGCCGCGGCTGCCCAGGGGGTCGAGTACTTCGCCGTGCCGAGCGGCTCCCATCCCCACGACGTCGCGCCCGCCGCCGACGGCGTCCGCGTGTGGTTCACGGCCCAGCGCACGGGGAACCTCGGCCTGCTCGACCCCGACACCGGCGACGTGCACCTGGTCGGGCTAGGGAACGGGTCGCGGCCGCACGGCGTGATCGTCGGTCCCGACGGCGCGGCCTGGGTCACCGACGGCGGCCTCAACGCGATCGTGCGCGTGGACCCCTTCACGTTCGAGGTGTGGACCTACGCCCTGCCGTCCGACAGGCCGAACGCGAACCTCAACACCGCCGCGTTCGACGGCAAGGGCGTCCTGTGGTTCACCGGCCAGAACGGGGTCTACGGCCGCCTCGACCCGGCGACGGCCGAGCTGGAGGTGTTCGACGCCCCGCGTGGCCGCGGGCCGTACGGCATCGCGGCCACGTCCGGCGGCGACGTCTACTACGCGTCGCTGGCGGGCAGCCACATCGCCCGCATCGACACGGCCACCGGCGAGGCTACGGTGGTCGAGCCGCCGACGCCCGGCCAGGGCGCCAGGCGCGTCTGGTCGGACACCCGCGGCCGCGTGTGGGTGAGCGAGTGGAACGCCGGCGCGGTGAGCGTCTACGACCCAGCCGACGGCTCGTGGCGCTCGTGGCCGCTGCCCGGCGGGCGGGCGCGGGCCTACTCGGTGTACGTCGACGACCAGGACGTCGTGTGGCTGACCGACTTCGGGTCGAACGCGATCCTGCGCTTCGACCCCGAGGCCGAGGCGTTCGAGGCCTTCCCCAGCGACCGCCCGAACGCGGCGGTACGGCAGATGCTCGGGCGCCCCG
>Ga0123332_1004786_pt1 | contig 11717 bp, 9 predicted proteins | sample BioC12SIPDNA_4_FD_89958 | JGI IMG/M metagenome (GOLD analysis project Ga0123332, IMG submission 89958) | Anaerobic biogas reactor microbial communites from Washington, USA - Biogas_R2_A C12 SIP DNA | ecosystem: Engineered > Bioreactor > Anaerobic > Unclassified | place: Washington, USA...
CCGATCCCATGCTCTACAACGTCCCCGGCGAACCGCCCCGGCTCGAGATCGTCGAATCCCCGGTCACCGGCCTCGCCGAAACGCTTCCCGTCCCCGGTTACAGCATTTGTCTCTTCCGGTTGCCCGTGAAATAGAGCGCCGGCACAGCGCACCATGCTCCGTCCGGCGCACGCGGGTTGAGTGAGCATGCGATTCCCGGGGCCCCGGAACGGAGAGCAATGCCCCGGGCAGGACCACGATTTCCAGCCAGCCCGCCTCGCTCGGGACAGCACGGCTTGGAATTCCCCCTCTGCCCCCTCTGCCCACGCTGTCCACGCACCGCGGGCCTCCGGCCCGAACCCCGTGCCAGGGCGAGAAAACCCTTGCGCTCCATGCGCATTGTGTCTATAGTGACCTCAGCAAATCCTCGCGCTGGCGATGCGGCCCGATACGGGGTCCGCGGGATACTTCGCAAGGTGGAAAGGAGGTGGTCCATCGATGGGAAGTCCGGGAACACCCGGCGCCGGTAGGCGCGCCTGCTACGCCGTAACTCGTCTCCAAGAGATGGATCCAGACGCGATGAAAGTTGAGGATCTTACGTGGAGGTGCCGGCGATAGCGGGCAACGAGTCTACTGGCTGATTTCCTGCGGGGCTCAGGACCTCTGGTTCTGAGCCCCGCGTTTATTGCACACTGGGATTGGCTGGACAACCGGGGGACTTGCAGGTCGGGACGCACGCATGGGGCGGGATGAAAACCACGACATAGATCTGGACGGCGCTCCGGATACGCCGTTTCCCGAGGCCCGGGTGAGCGTTTCCCGGGACCGCATGACGGTGCTGCTCGACGCCGAGCCCATCCCCCACGACCTCGACGCCTTCATCCCGTGGGTACTGGCGCAGCTGGCCCAACAGCAGATCCGGCCGGACCTCCGGGATGACCGCATCGGCGAGCGGATACGCGCCGCCGCCAGCGAGGACGCCTGGCGCGGCCTGGTGCTCGCCGAAGGCAAACGCCCCGGCGAGCCTGTCGACGGGTACATCGAATGGGCCGGCGACTTTTTCAAATCCGGGTTCGTGCTCGATGAAGAGACGGGCGCCCTCAATTACCGCAAGCCCGCCGCCGAACGAAACGTTCAGACGGACCAGCTTCTGGCCACGGTGCACCCCCCCCAGCCGGGCGAGGAAGGCGCCGACGTCTACGGGAACCCCGTTTCTGGAAAGAAAGGCCGCGCCGCGTATCTGCGCGCCGGCCGGAACGTCCGCCAGGAAGAGAATGCCTATTTCGCCGCCCGCGACGGGCGCATTCAATTCGATTTGAAGACCGTGTCGGTCGACGAGGTGCTCGTGATCCGCGGCAATGTCGGCCTGAAATCGGGCGATATCGATCATCTTGGAACCGTGCTGGTCGAGGGAGACATCGGACCGAACAGTGTCGTGCGCGCCACGGGCGACGTCGAAGTCAGCGGAATTGTCGAACGGGCCGATGTGGAAGCCGGGGGAAATCTCGTGATTCGCGGCGGAATCATGGGATCCGGTAAGGACAAGATCCTCGTCGAAGGACGCATTCAGGCCAGATACATCATTGACTCCAGGGTGGAGGCCGGGCTCGACATCGTCGTTGAACGGGAGATCGTGCAGTCCTTCGTCCGATCGATGGGCTCGATCTGCGTGCCGCGGGGCCGCATTGTCGGCGGTGAAACCGTCGCACGGGCCGGGTTTCTGGTGGGCCAGGTCGGCAGCGAGGCCCTTGTGCCTACCGTGCTGATCGCGGGCCGCGATTTCCGGCTCGACGACAAGTTGCGGGTCCTGCACCGCGAAATCAATGCGCTGTTCATCCAGCAGAGCCAGCTCGAGCTGAAACTCAAGTATCTCTCCACCCCCAGGCGCCTGCCCATGATCCGCCCGGGCAGCCCGGGGAACGAAGACATGGCCCAGCTCAAGCAGCAACTGGACGATGCAGTCCGGCGCATCCAGGTCTTGACGGCGGAGGCGGAGGATCTGAAGCTCCAGTCGCAATGCAACACCCGCGCACGGCTCGAAATCCTCAAGGTCGTCTATCCGGAGAGTTACCTCAGGCTCGCAGAGGAAGAACTGCATGTCCGGGAGCAGTTCCCGGGCCCGGTGCACGCCCACCTGGCCGGCGGTAAAGTCCATTTGCGCAAAGGCAACGAGGACTGACCCCGGCGCGAACGCAGCCCGCGTTACGCCGTGGCGCGCAAAATCGAAAAACCCAGCCTCGGCATGGGAGCGCCGCTGTTGTGAAAGCTGATGCCCTCGTAGCGGAAATCGCGTACCGCCACGTGCGTGTGCCCGTAATACACGTCGGTCACCCCGGAGTCCCGTCCGTGACCCACATGGTCCAGGTAATGGACGAGCCGTTCGGCCACGACCTGCCGGGGGAACACAAGCCGCGGAATGGTGCGGTGCGCGCCCAGCCACATGGCCAGATCGTACGCCCGGTTCACCACCTTGCCCCGCTGGCGGTCATAGTGCCACACGCGCCGCGCGGCCTCGAATTCCGCCTGCGTCATCTTCCGGTCGGCCACATCGCCATGGAGAAACACCGCCCCGTTCAGGCGGAACAGATCATGATGGCAGGTCAACCGCTCCGTTTGGGCCGCATACGCGTCCAGCGCGTCGATGAACACCTTCACGCTGTCGTGGTTGCCGAAAATGTAATGAAATTCACAGTGCGGATGCCGCGCGATGATGCGGTCAAGCCACGAGATGGCTTCATGCACCGTCTCGCCGACGGATTCAAACACGCTCCACCGGAAATCAAAGATGTCGCCGTTGAGCACGCAGACCTCGGCCTCGGCGATCGCCCGGTCCAGCGACGCCGTGTAACGGTGCGCTTCAGACCGTTTGCAGAACAAGTGAAGATCGGATACCGCGCAAATCTGTTTCATGGATCCTCGTGTCGTTGAGTATCTGGATCGGCAGGGGTCAACGGCGGCGAACAGGTCAGCGCCGCAGATGCTCCAGCACCCGCAACGCACTCTCCAGGCCCCACCGGATGACCGGCGTGGAACCCAGGGTCAGGAGCGCCGTCAACTGACTGCTCCGTCGGCGGCCCGTCGTCGACCAGGTCGAGAAATGTTCGCAGTTGTTGAACAACAGGTGGTAGCCGCCTGTTCCCAGCGCGCTTTCGGCACGGCTCATTGCCAGCTCGGGATCCTGCGAGCCCCGGCCGGCGACCCGTACCGTACGGCCCTTGCAGAATTCGGCCAGCGATGTCCGCCGCACATACGCATCGGACTTCTCTCGCTCCATCCCGGCGTAATGAATGACCGTGCCGTCACCACAGTCAATGCCGTGGTGCCAGTATCCGCGCCTGCGAACTTTCAGATGGTCGCCTCGAGCCATTCCCCGTCCCTCGACATATCTCTCTAGTTTATACCCGGAATGACTTCTGGAATCAAGTTTTTCTGAAATATCCGCCCCGCATAAACCCGTTCGAGCGACGAAACCGGCTTCCTACGCGCCCGGAGACAGACAAACCTTTCCCTAAATGCGAGAGAAGCGCAAAACACGCCGAATTCCATACCCAGGGCCCCCGCGTATCAAAAACATGTTGTCAGCCCTGACACAACATCGACGTGCGCCTGCGCAAACTGCGGATTTCGCCACCTGGTTTCAGCAGAACAGAATGGCGCAAGTGGCTTATTTAAAGCGGGTTATATCGATTTGACCACCTTGGCACGCACCTTGCGTACCTTGCCTTTTATCGAAGCAACAGGTGGGTATCCGGCTGCGTCTTCTGATCGTGCGGACAACGCGGAAAAACTGCGGTAGTCCGTGGCGGGCGATGGAATCCTCGTGATGGGGTGAAAGGGTGCATGGGGCAGCCTTTCCAGGACGCAGATGGAAATCCAAAGAAAGGCGAGGTGCGAGGGATGAATAAAGTACTACTGAGTCTGGTTCTGGCCGTCCTGGTAAGTTTCAGCGCGGCCGCCATCGATGTGGCCGACGTGAACGTCCAGCCCGCCTATCCGGGAGAATGGGAACTGCTGGACATTTACGAAGCGATCTTCGGCGTCAGCACCGGGTTTGCCACCAGTGACGCCCTGTACGAGGCCGTGGGCGTGGATCCGGACGATTATAACGGACCGGACGTGCTCCACTTCTTCGGCGATCAGGACGTTGCTCTGGAAGCGCGCTACGCCACGTATACCCACGACCTCTATTTCTACGACCCGGTATTGCCCGACGCCGTGGCGAACGAGAACTTCCTGTTCACGGTGACGGGGGGCTACGTCAACCCCGGCGCGGGCGGCTCGCCCTCCGCGGTGCTGACGGCATCGGTCCAGCCCTACGGCTTCTCCCTGCACGTGGGGCAAACGGGCGCCACCCTGTATTCGGAATACGGCCGGAACGAAGAAGAGCGCGTGCAGATGCTCATGCTCGCCGCGCCGGACAGCTACCTGCCCGGCACGTACCTGCTGGCGTGGGAAGACCGGCTCAACAGCGATCCCCAGGCCGACTGGGACTACCAGGATCTCGTGATCATGGTACGGCCCATCGTTCCCGAACCCGCCTCCATCGTGCTGATGGGGTTGGGGATTGCCGCGCTGTCGCTGCGTGGGCTGCGTAAACTGGTGTAATCGATTCGCTGGGCTGCGGTCGATGGTGTAAAAAACCCCGAAGGCGCCCCTTGCGATCCAGGGCTGGAACGCAAGGGGCGCCGCATTTCTGGCCCGCCCATCCCGGCGCCGCCCTGCCCCCTGTGGCCCGGCGTTCCCCCGGCCGTTACTCCCGTCCCCGCGTTGCGGGTAACGTTGCGCCAGCACGGTATGCTATGATCGGTCCCCGGAGCTACGGAGGTACCGGTATGACGCAATCGTTGGAGCGCGAAGCGCTCGAGTTGGCGACCATCCTCGACACCATGGCCGATGGTGTTTTTGTCATCGACACCGAGTTTATCGTCCAGCGCTGGAACCGGGCCATGGAACGCATCACCGGCTACACGCCGCCCGAGGCCATCGGACGCAATTGCGCGTTTTTGAACGCCAACACCATGGACGAACACTTCCGGAGCCTGCCGCCGCTGACCTGCGACCTCTTCAAAGTGGACTGGGTGGACAAAGTCGAGACGGTCATCAAACACTGCAACGGCGAGGAAATCCACGTGATCGCGGCTGGCCGCGTGCTGCGCGACGATCACAGCGAACCCGTCGGCGCGGTCATCACCCTGACCGACATCACGTCGCTCCGCCGCCTGGAAACCGAGATGAACCAGCTTCGCCGGGAGGTGACCGGCCGTTTCGAATTCGACAACATCGTGGGCAAGAGCCCCCAGATGCGCGAGATCTTCAACCTCGTCGAACTCGCCGCCGCCTCGCCGGTGACCGTGCTCATCACCGGGGAAACCGGCACCGGCAAGGAGGTGGTCGCGAAGGCCATCCACTACCACAGCGAGCGCAAGAACGGCCCGCTCGTCCGGGTCAACTGCTCCGCCCTTTCGGAATCTCTCCTCGAAAGCGAGCTCTTCGGCCACGCCCGGGGCGCGTTCACCGGCGCCATCCGGGACCACGTGGGCCGCTTCGAACGCGCCAACGGCGGCACCATCTTCCTCGATGAGGTCGGCGACATCCCCCCGCTGGTCCAGGTGAAGCTGTTGCGCGTGCTCCAGGAACGCGAACTCGAGCGCGTCGGCGAATCCATTCCCCGCAAAGTCGATGTGCGCGTGATTGCCGCCACCCACCGCAATCTGCGCGAACTCGTCCGGCGCGGCGAATTCCGCGAAGACCTCTTCTACCGGCTCAAAGTGTTTCCCGTCCACCTGCCGCCCCTGCGCGAACGCAAGGAGGACATCGACCCCCTCGTCAAACGCTTCATCGCCCAGTTTAACGCCGACACCGGCAAGAACATTCAGGGCCTCACCCCCGATGCCCTCCGCATGGTCCTCGACTACTGCTGGCCGGGGAACGTCCGCGAACTCGAAAACGCCATCGAACACGCCTTTGTCACCTGCAACAGCGCGTACATCGGCCCCCTCGATCTCCCCATCGAAATCCGTCGGGTCGAACTCAAACGGCAGCTCTGCGACGACCCCGGCCAGGCCGATCCCTTCGCCCTGCCCGGACCCTATTCCGAACTCCCCGCGCGACGCAAACGGGGAAACACGCGCGAAGAGCTCATGGCCGTGCTCGACGTCTCCGGATGGAACAAGGCCGAGGCCGCGCGGCGGCTCGGAATCACCCGGACCTCCATCTGGCGGCGCATGAAAAAACTCGGCGTGCCCCTCGATCGGCCTGCGGAAGGCCTGCGCGAGGAGATGCCGGGCACGCCGCCGGCATCGTAACCGCCGCGGCGCCGGGCGAACCACCTGCGCCTGGCCCGGCATGCTGCGAGACGATGCGCGGCAACTGCCCGTTCCCGGCTGCGGAAACCGGTCTGGCGGCCCAAAAACCGTTCGCGCAACGTTACTCCTAACAGGCTTTGTAACGCATTGAAACGTTACTTGCTGCTTTACGTCCGGTGTTCGCGGTATTTTCGGGTCTCTCTAACTCGTTTTACGGTAAACGCTTGGACCTCAGGTTGACTTCGGGTCATATTTTGGCATGGAAAATGCTCTCCTTTCAGGTGTTGTGAGACTCCCGGAAGGGCGGAGAGCCAAACACATGACTGTCGAACGGGCACTGCGTGCGATCGCAGGGTTCTTTGTTCTTGCCAGTGTGGTTCTGGCCGTGCTTCATTCCTGGTATTGGCTTGTTTTCACGGGATTCGTGGGAGCCAATCTTCTCCAGTCGGGGTTCACGAACTGGTGTTCCATGGTGTGGTTGCTCGAAAAGGCGGGCCTTCGTCGTTGCGACGCGCCGGAAAAGACACCAAATACTACAGTTTAATCCGGTCGTAATGACCGTCAGGGTTCCCTCCCTAAAATCGGGGTGGCCTATCCACGCTGCCCCGTGCCGCCAGGTCTTTGCCGAGGCCTGCGCGGTGTAGCTCCGCCCGAGGAAGGTTCGGGGGCTCGCGACCCCTCAGTATGCCGCGCGGGTCCCCGACCTTCTTCACCCCCTCTCTCTTCCTCATGCCCCCTTCCCGTCACACGCTTGCGCTGCCTCTGTGCGCCTGCCAAGGGCCGGTCCGCCGCCAACGAAACCGTTGCATTTGCAGCGTTGCGCAACGCTTTTCGTGCGCCGTCGCACGCGGGATACGGCGTGGGCGATCACATCTTAACCTTTTGGTAAAAAACGGTTTATCTCTTAATAACCCCGTGCCTGGACCCGTTGGCACCGCGATTGCTCTACCGTACGCACCATAGGGCAGGCAGGAATCGATGCAGAGCAAAGCAGACCAGATGGTGGCCGAGGTAACGAACGCCCGGACGGCGGTCCTGGCCTTCTGTGCTTCCTGGTGCGCGCAATGCAACGTTCAGCAGCGGGCGTTTGAACAGGCGTCCGCCGTCCTGGGAGACTGCGTGCGGACCTGCTGGGTGGATGTGGACCTGTATCCAGCCCTCGTGGAGCGTTTTGCCATCGAGGCCATCCCCACCATCCTGATCCTCCGCTACGGGCTCGAATGCCTGCGCCTGACCGGCCTGCAGCCGGAAGACGCGCTCGTTTCACATGTCCGGGCGCTCGCGCTGCAGGCCATTCCCGGAACCATGCCGCGCCTGCGGGCCGGGTAACCGGCCCCCGGGACAGCTTACATCCTGCCCGGCCGTGTGATAAGCTGCACCACCAGGGATCGCAGGGCTGGCAACGCAAGAAGAAGTAAAGGACAGGTAGCTATGGGAGACGCTTTCGTCAGGTTTGGCATGAATCGACCGTGGCTGGTGACCGGCGTCATGGTGGCCGTATCGCTGGCGTTTGTGGTGCTCGCGGCACTCCCGTCGCTCTGGCCCGACACGTTCCCGATGCTGCAGCCCGTGAAAGTGGACACCGACCCCGAGAACATGTTGAGCCGGGAGGAGGCCGTGCGGGTGTTCCACAACCGCATGAACCAGATCCTCACCCTCTACGATATGGTCGTGGTGGGTGTCGTGAACGACGACCATGCGGACGGGGTGTTCAATGTCGAGACGCTGGCCAACGTCTACGAGCTGACGGAGTTCGCGAAAACGCTCACCGGTGCGAACGTCGGGCAGGACGACCCGAACGCGGGCGTGAAAGGGGTCGACATCATTGCGCCGTCGACCGTGGACAACATCGAGCAGGGCGGAGAAGGCGAGGTGCGGTTCGAATGGCTGATGCCCGCGCCGCCCGCAACGCGGGAAGAGGCCCTCGCCGTGCGCGACAAGGCGTTGCGCATCCCCTTTCTCGAGGGCACCATGGTGTCGGAGGACGGAAAGGCCCTCGCGCTCTATCTGCCCATCTCCTCGAAAGACCTCAGCTACGAAGTGTATACCGCGCTGCGCGCGAAGATCGCCATGTTCCAGGGCAGTGAGCAGTACCACATCACCGGTTTGCCGGTGGCCAACGACGTGTTCGGCGTCGAGATGTTCAAACAAATGGCCATCTCCGCGCCGCTCGCCATGCTGGCGATCTTCCTTCTCATGCTGTTCTTCTTCCGCAAGCTGATCCTCATCGTCTCGCCCATGATCATCGCCATGGTGTCGGTGATCTGCACCATGGGCCTGCTCGTTGTGACCGGCAACACCATCCACATCATGAGTTCCATGATCCCTATTTTCATCATGCCCATCGCGGTGCTGGACTCGATCCACATCCTGTCGGAGTTCTTCGAGCGCTACCAGGAGACCCGCGACCGGCGCGTGACTATGGAAAACGTGATGCGGGCCCTCTTCGTGCCCATGCTGTACACCTCGTTGACGTCCGCGGCGGGCTTTGCCTCGCTGGCCCTGACGCCCATACCGCCCGTCCAGGTATTCGGGATCTTCGTCGGCATCGGGGTCATGATCGCGTGGGTGTTGACCGTGCTGTTCATCCCGGCCTTCGCCATGCTCATCCCGGAACGGCGCCTCGAGAACTTTGGCGCGGTCCACCACGAAGCTCAGGAGAAAGCGCCCAGCCGGGGATTCCTGAAATGGCTCGGCGACCTCACCTTTCACCGCGCAAAACTGGTGCTGGCCTTCGCCGCCGTGCTCGTGCTTGTGACGATCTACGGCATCAGCCAGATTCAGATCAATGACAACCCCACGAGATGGTTTAAGAGAACCCATCCCATCCGCGTCGCGGACCGCGTGCTGAACGAGCATTTCGGCGGCACGTACATGGCCTACCTGGCGCTGTTCCCCGAGGGCGACGAGCCCGGCGCCCTGCCGCCGCCGGCCGCCGAATCCGCGGAGGCGCCCGCCGCGGAGACCGGCGCGCCGTCGCTGCCCGGCGGCCTCGACGCAGGCGGGGACGCACCGGAACTCCCCGAAGGACTGGGCGCCCTGAACGAGGGGCCAGCGTCCGGCGCGGACAGCGCCGCACCCGCCCTCCCCGCGGGTCTCGGCGGGGAACCGGAAGCGGTTGAAGCGCCGGCCGCCGCGCCCGCGGCTGTCGCGCCGCCCGCCGAGGAAGTGTTCAAGGATCCCGAGGTCCTGCGGTACATCGCCGACCTCCAGGCGCATCTGCGCAGCACGGGCATCGTGGGCAAATCGAATTCGCTGACCGACATTGTGAAGACCGTGCACCGGGAACTCATCGACGGCACTCCCGAATCGTACCGCGTGCCGGACTCGCCGGCCGCCGTCGCGCAATGCCTGGCCCAATACCAGAGCAGCCACCGCCCGCAGGATCTGTGGCACATGGTCACCCCCGACTACCGCGTGGCCAGCGTGTGGGTGCAGTTGACCAGCGGCGACAACAAAGACATGTCGAGAGTCGCCGCGGCCCTCGATGAGTACATCGCCCGGAACCCGCCGCCCAAGGCCCTCAAACACGAATGGTTCGGCCTGACCTACATCAACGTGGTCTGGCAGGACAAGATGGTCTGGGGCATGGCGGAAGCGTTCCTGGGCAGTTTCCTGGTCGTCCTGTTCATGATGATCCTGCTGTTCCGGTCGGGGCTCTGGGGCTTGCTCTCCATGATCCCCCTCACGGTAACGATTGGGTTGATTTACGGCGTGATTGGCTATGTCGGCAAAGACTACGACATGCCGGTGGCGGTCCTGTCATCGCTCACGCTGGGGCTCGCGGTGGACTTCGCCATCCACTTCCTCGCGCGGTCGCGGGCGCTCCACGCACACCACGGCTCCTGGGAGAAGGCCTATCCGTACGCCTTTGGCGAGCCCGGCCGGGCCATCATGCGCAACGTGATCGTGATTGCCGTCGGGTTCCTGCCGCTGCTGGCCGCCCCGCTGGTGCCCTACATCACGGTGGGGTTTTTCCTGGCGTCGATCCTGTTCGCGTCGGGCATGGGCACGCTCCTGTTCCTGCCCGCGCTCGTGCGCGTGGCCGAGCCGCTCCTCTTCCCGAAATCGAAAGTGTGTTCGGTCACCTGCATGTGCGGCACCTGCGTGCTCACGGGCGTCACGGGCCTCTTGCTGGTGGCCGTCAACCTGTATCAGTTCCTCAAGGTGGGCATTACCACCTTGACCTGGGTCACCCTGGCCCTGCTTCCCGTGCTCGCCATCGGGTGTTTCCTGATGTCGCGCCGTGAAAAATGCCGCGTCCAATGCGATGCACCCAAATGAATGAAACCGCGTCTGCGCGCGTCTGAATTGCGTGCTCCAACCAGGAGGAAAATCATGAAGCGTTTACACCGGATACTGTGGGGCGGACTGCTGGCCGCCCTGATGCTCGCCCCCGCGGCCGCTGTCGCCGCGCAGGAGCTCTCGGCCAGTGAGATCGTCAAAAAGGCCAAGCACATGGCCTACTACCAGGGCAAAGACGGCAATGCCCGCGTCAAGATGACCATCACCGACGCCCAGGGCCGCAAACGCGAAAAGGAATTCACCATTCTCCGCAAAAACATGGACGACCAGGACCAGGAACAACGGTTCTACGTCTATTTCCACCAGCCCGCCGATGAGAGCGGCACCGTGTTCATGGTATGGAAGTACGTGGGCAAGGACGACGATCGCTGGCTCTACCTGCCCGCCCTCGGCCACGTCAAGCGCATCGCGGCCTCGGACGAACGCACCAGTTTCGTCGGCTCCGACTTCTTCTACGAAGACGTGTCCGGCCGGAATCCCGAAGAGGACGACCACGAATTGATCAAGACCGACGACACCTACTACGTCGTCAAAAGCACGCCCAAACCCGACAACAAGGCCAAGGTGGAATTCGACTCCTACACCTCCTACATCCACAAGGCCACCTTCCTCCCGGTCAGCATGCAGTTCGAGCAGGGCGGCAAAGTCTACCGCGAGATGAAGGTCCTCTCGGTCAAGGACATTCAGGGCTACAAGACCACGGTCAAGAACAGCGTCAAAGACCTCAGCCGCGGCAGCGAGACCGTGCTCGAATACACCTCGGTCAAATACGATATCGGCCTGCCCGACGACGTCTTCACCGAACGGTACCTGCGCAACCCGCCCCGAGAACACCTGGAATAAGCGCAGGCCGTTGAACAGCATCACGGGCCGGACGCCCCCGTCCGGCCCGTTTCGTTGGCCTGACCCCGCACCTTCGCCGCGGCCGTACACGGCCCGGCAAAGCGCACAAAGCGCCCCGCCGGATGACTTCCCCGGCGGCCATGCGTTACAATATCCGTGGGCGCGCCACGATCACGTGCGCCGCGCCATGTCCCGCGCGGAGGGTTAGCGTAATGGTAACGCACCGGTCTTGAAAACCGGCGCCTTCGGGCTTGGGGGTTCGAGTCCCTCACCCTCCGCCACTTC
>Ga0123332_1004795_pt1 | contig 11701 bp, 10 predicted proteins | sample BioC12SIPDNA_4_FD_89958 | JGI IMG/M metagenome (GOLD analysis project Ga0123332, IMG submission 89958) | Anaerobic biogas reactor microbial communites from Washington, USA - Biogas_R2_A C12 SIP DNA | ecosystem: Engineered > Bioreactor > Anaerobic > Unclassified | place: Washington, USA...
CCGCTGGGTCGCCGTGCGCCGGCTGCTGGACGCGGGCTACGAGGTCGCCGTGACCGAGCTGGACGAGGCCCTCGCGCGCTGAGGGCGTGGTCAGTCGTCCGTGACGGGGGTGTAGGTCAGCAGGTCACCGGGCTGGCACTCGAGCACGCGGCAGATCGCGTCGAGCGTCGAGAAGCGGATGGCCTTGGCTCGCCCGTTCTTGAGCACCGAGATGTTCGCGACGGTGATTCCCACAGCCTCGGCGAGCTCGGTCACGGTCATCTTGCGGCGCGCGAGCTCGACGTCGAGGTTCACCACGATCGCCATCAGATGACCTCCTTGAGGTCTTCCTCGAGCTGCGTCGCGCGCACGAGCAGGGCGCGCATGACAGCCATGAGGAGCGCGAGCGCGAGCCCGCACACGATCCCGCCCGTGAGGAACAAGAACACCGCGGGGGGCATCGCGTGGATGGCCGACAGGTGCACGAACATGCCCGTGAGGATCGCGACCGCGACGAGGACCGCCCACGTGATGCGGTCGACCCAGACGAAGGCGCGCGGCGAGAAGATCGTCCCGCTGCGCACGAAGCCGAGCAGGCGCCAGATGCACACGATCGCGACCTGGACGCACACGACCACGGCGATCGCGAGGACCGTGTAGGGCCAGCGCAGGGAGGCAACCTCGGGGTTCTCGCGCGCGGCCTCCGCGGCGAGCAGGGGGATGACGAGGGCCTGCGTGAGCAGGGTCCCGAGGAGCACCGCGGCGAGTGCGGCGCGCAGGGCGAGGATCGTGCGGGAGTGCATCACGCCTCCAAGTCGACAATCGATACGAACGCATCGATAATCGATGTGAACCTATCGATTGTCAATACCACGCAGTGGTGACCCTCAGATTCTCCTCGCGTGCGCCGGTGCGGCCCCCTACCGTCGGGGCATGTCATCTCCCCTCGCCGGCCGCACCGCCGTCGTCACCGGCGCGAGCCGTCGCCGCGGCATCGGTTTCGCGGTCGCCGCACGTCTCGCGGCGATGGGCGCGAACCTCTTCGTCCACCACTTCGCCCCGCACGACGCCGAGCAGCCGTGGGGTGCCGACTCGGTCGACGACGTGCTCGCCGAGCTTCGCGGCAGGCTGACGAGCGGCGCGCGGCTCGCCTCGGGCAGCATCGACCTTGCCGACGACGACGGCGCCCCGCGTCTCGTCGAGGAGGCCCGCGCCGCGCTCGGGCACCTCGACATCCTCGTGTGCAACCACGCGCGCTCGGGCGGGGACGGGCCGCTCGACGTCCAGTCCCCCGCGATGCTCGACGCGCACTGGCGCGTCAACACACGGTCGACGCTGCTCGCGACGCAGGCCTTCGCCGCCCAGCACGACGGCCGCGAGGGCGGACGGGTCGTGTGGTTCACCTCGGGGCAGGTCGCGGGCCCGATGCCTGGCGAGATCGCCTATGCGACCTCGAAGGCTGCGCTCGCGGGCGTGACGGCCTCGGTCGCGGACTGGCTCGCCGAGCGCGGCATCCTGCTCAACACCGTCAACCCCGGACCCGTCAACACGGGCTACCTCGACGAGGAGACGCGCGACCGGCCGTCGGAGGTCCTGCGCGAGGTGCTCGCGCGCTTCCCCGGGGGACGCTTCGGCGAGCCTGACGACCCCGCGCGGCTCGTCGCATGGCTCGTGAGCGACGAGGGCCGGTGGGTCGTCGGCCAGGTCGTCTCGACCGAGGGTGGCTTCCGAAGGGCCTGAGCCTGAACGTCTCGCGAACATCGCGCGAGGACCGGGCAAGACGGGGCATGTCGTCGTGCAGGGCGGTGCGCTCCCGGGCCACGATCTGCTCGTGATCATCGAGACCATCGCCCCTCAGCTCACCCGACCTCTGCGCACCGAGCGTGGGCCGCAGACGCTCGACCCGTTCCTCCCTGTCGCCAGGCTCGGACGTGACGTCGAGGTCGTCGACGCGACGATGCCGTGTCCACGCCTCGCCGATCTGTTCGCCGCCGAGCTCGTCTCCTCGGTCGCGGTCGTGGACACCTCGGTCCCCGAACGGATCGGGATCGTCTCTCGCGAGCGTTTCCACCTCGTGAGCGCGGGCACGCTCGGCTATGGCCGTGCGCTTCTCGCCCGACGCCCGGTGGGCGACATCACGGACTGGTCGCCGCTGTGCGTCGCGCCCCGTACCCCGCTCGTCGACGTCGTCCGCGTCGCGATGGGTCGTCCGGTACGCCATCGGCTCGACGACGTCCTGATCGCGGGCCACGTGTGGGGTGTCGTCTCGACGACCGAGCTCGTCCGCACGCTCGCCGAGATCACGATCGCGGGCACCGTGCCCGTCGTGCACACCGAGGGCTGAGGCACCCGACCCGGTACGGCCAGGCGCGAGACATGCTCGCCGTCTCGCAGCTCACCCGTGCCGCACGCGCGGACGGCGCGAGTCGTGGCTCGGCGCGCCGCGGTCGACCGCGATCCGCAGGGGACGGCCCGCGACCCGCGCGCGAGAGATCCGCTCGACCGCCCGCTCGTCGAGCGGGGTGCGGATGTCGACGAGCGAGAACGTCGCGAAGATGTCGATCTTCCCCAGGTCCTTGCCAGACAGCCCGCCCTCGTTCGTCAGGGCACCGACGATCCCGCCCGGCTGCGCGCCGTGGGTGTGCCCGACGGCGACCCGGTACCGGGTGCCGAGCGGCTCGCGCCCCCCGCGCGGGGGGCGGACGTGGTCGGGGGAGTGGCGCTCGGCGCGACGCTCCTCGGCCGCGCGCCTCGCCTCGGCACGCTCGGCCTCGAAGCGCTCCTGCTCCTCGCGTGCGCGCGGCCCGTCGTCGCCGACCGCGAGCGCGAGCAGCGCTGTCGCGAGCTCGAGGGGGTCCGCGCCGGCCGTGACCTGCTCGTCGAGCAGCCCGGCGTAGAGCTCGAGGCGCCCGACCTCGGTGCGTGCGGGGACCTGCGCGAGGAGCGTGCGTGCCTTGTGCGCCGAGACGTCGGCGGGGGAGGGGACCTGGACCTCCTCGAGCGAGGTGCGGATCGTGCGCTCGATCCCGCGCAGCCGGCCACGTTCGGCCGGCGTCACGAAGGTGATCGCCTCGCCCGTGCGCCCGGCCCGACCCGTGCGTCCGATGCGGTGCACGTAGGACTCCGGTTCGCCCGGCAGGTCGAAGTTGACCACGAGGCCGATGCGCTCGACGTCGAGGCCGCGCGCCGCGACGTCGGTCGCGACGAGCACGTCGAGCGCGCCGCTGCGCAGCCGCTCGACGATCTTCTCGCGGTCCTTCTGTGCGACGTCGCCCGAGATCGTCGCGGCAGAGATGCCGCGTTCGACGAGCGCTGCCCCGAGCGTCTCGGCCGCGCCGCGCGTGCGCGTGAAGACGATCGCGGCCTCGGCGCTGCTCGTCGCGAGGACCCGCACGAGCGCGCCCGTCTTGTGCCGGAAGGGGACGACGGCGTAGGTCTGACGCACCGCGGGGACGGTCGTGGCCGTCCGGGCCACGGCGACCTCGACCGGGTCGAGGAGGTGCTGGGCTGCCACGCGGCGGATCGGTGCGGGCATCGTCGCGGAGAACAGCGCGACCTGCTTGCGCTCGGGCGCGGTCGCGAGGATCGTCTCGACGTCCTCGGCGAAGCCCATGCGAAGCATCTCGTCGGCCTCGTCGAGCACGAAGAAGCGGATCTGGTCGAGGCGCAGCGTGCCGCGCTCGACGAGGTCGATCACGCGCCCGGGCGTGCCGACCACGACCTGCGCCCCGGCCTGCAGCGCGCGTGCCTGCGGCTGGTACGGCGAGCCGCCGTACACCGCGACGACGTCGACGCCGGGGGAGTGGGCGGCGAAGGACGTCACGGCAGCGGCGACCTGCATCGCGAGCTCGCGCGTGGGCGTCAGGACGAGCGCCTGGACGTGGCGCGCGGCCGGGTCGAGGGCCGCGAGCATCGGCAGCCCGAACGCCGCCGTCTTGCCCGTCCCGGTCTGGGCGATGCCCGTGACGTCGCGGCCGTCGAGCAGCGCGGGGACCGCCCGTTCCTGGATCGCGGTCGGGGTGGTGAAGCCGAGGTCGGTCGCCGCGCGCAGCAGGGGTGCGGGCAGGCCGAGGTCGGCGAAGGAGATGTCAGGCACGAGTGAACCGTTCGCGTGGGGGTGCCGGAGCCACGTACGGTCACCGAGTCGGTTCTCCGTAGGTCGCTTCTCCCGCACTCACACAGCTGCGCGGCCCTTGCGGCCGCGGACACGAAAACACGCGGACAAGCGACGAACTCCAGGGGATCTGTGGAAGTCTACGCGGCTCGTCCCCGCCCGTCCCTGCGAGCGGACGTGACCTCGCGCACACCGGACGGGGCGTCTCGGCTTGCCCTGGAGCCCGGTAGCCGATATATCAGGAGACGTCTCGCAGGCTGGGACGTACTCGTCAGTATCAACTCGGTAACGATAGGCCGGGAAGGAGCCCTGCGCCCGTTTTGCCCGGTACGCGATGTGTAACGTCGCAGTACTCATAACCGCCGCTCGGACGCCAGCGCTTTTCGCCCTCGGGCGAGACGAACTGGGCTCGGTGGTGCGTTTCACTCCCAGGAGGAATCTTGAAGATCAGGCGATTCAGTGCGGTCGGGGCCGTGCTGGCGACGGCGGCTCTCGCCCTCGCTGCGTGCTCCACCCCGGCGGCGGAGGATGACACTCCGACCACCACCGAGACCACGAGCGCTCCCGAGGACACCGGTGAGCCCGGCGCCGGCTCGACCGTGACGGTCGGGTGGAACCAGCCGTTCTACTCGTACAACTCGGACACGAGCCACGGCAACGCCACGGCCAACGCGATCATCCTCTACATGACGCAGGCGGGCTTCAACTACTACGACGGCGACCTCAACCTCGCGCAGGACACGTCGTTCGGCACGTACGAGAAGCTCTCGGACGACCCGCTGACCGTCAAGTACACGATCAACGAGGGCGTCACCTGGTCGGACGGCACGCCGGTCGACGCGGCTGACATGCTCCTGTACTGGGGCGCCGTCTCGGGCCACTTCAACGACAACGAGGAGGACTTCGAGACCGACGAGGAGACGGGCGAGCTCATCGTCCCCGAGGACTCGGTCTACTTCACCTCGGCCTCCCCGGGCCTCTCGCTCGTCGAGGACATGCCCGAGGTCGGTGACGACGGCCGCTCCGTGACCCTCGTCTACACGAAGCCCTTCGCCGACTGGGAGACCAACTTCGGCTACGGCGTCCCCGCCCACGTGACCGCGCGTCTCGCGGGCCTCGGCGACGACCCGGCCGCCGCGAAGGACGCCCTCGTCAAGGCCTTCGAGGAGAACGACCGCGCTGCTCTCTCGGCGATCTCCGAGGCGTGGCGCACGGGTTACGACTTCACGTCGCTGCCCTCCGACGAGGGTCTGTACCTCTCCTCGGGCCCGTACATCATCACGGACTTCGTCGAGAACCAGTACATCACCCTGACGAAGAACGCCAAGTACACCGGCGACAAGGTCGGCAAGGTCGAGAACATCACGGTCCGCTACAACGAGGACCCGCAGGCCCTCGTCCAGGCGCTCCAGAACGGTGAGATCGACATGCTCGCCCCGCAGGCCACGGCCGACACCCTCGCCGCCCTCGAGGCGATCGACGGCGTCGTCGTCGAGACGGGCCAGGACGCGACCTACGAGCACGTCGACATGGTCCAGAACAACGGCGGCCCCTTCGACCCGGCCACCTACGGCGGCGACGCCGAGGTCGCGAAGAAGGTCCGCCAGGCCTTCCTGCTGACGATCCCGCGCGAGCAGATCGTCGAGCAGCTCATCCGTCCGCTCAACCCGGACGCGAACGTGCGTAACTCGTTCATCCTCACGCCGGACGCCCCGACGTACGACCAGATGGTCGCGGAGAACGGCTCGGACTTCTACGCCCAGACCGACATCGAGAAGGCCAAGCAGCTCCTCGAGGAGGCCGGTGTCGACACCCCGGTCGACGTGCGCTTCCTCTACGGCGCGTCGAACGTGCGCCGTGCCCAGCAGTACCAGCTCATCGCCGAGTCCGCCGCCGAGGCCGGCTTCAACGTCATCGACGGTGGCAACGACAACTGGGGTTCGATGCTCGACACGGCCACCGACCAGTACGACGCCAACCTCTTCGGGTGGCAGTCGACCTCGCTGGCCGTGACCGAGGCGGACGCGAACTTCCGCACCGGTGGCGCGAACAACTTCTACGGCTACTCCAACGAGGAGGTCGACGCGCTGTTCGACGAGCTCCAGACGGAGACCGAGGCCGACCGTCAGCAGGAGATCCTGCGCGAGGTCGAGAAGCACCTGTGGGCAGACGCCTTCGGCATCACGATCTTCCAGTTCCCGGGCGTCAACGCCTGGAACGAGCAGGTCACCGGTGTCGACCCGATCCCCCTGAGCCCGACGATCTTCCACGGGTTCTGGAACTGGGAGAAGACGTCCTGACCCAGGTCACCTCGGTGACCCGGACCTAGGGTTCCGCCAGCGACGTGGGGTGCTGGGGCACACGCTCCAGCACCCCCGTCGCGTCCCAGCGCCCCGAGCATCGTGCGGTTGGTTATAGGCTGCCGCCACGGTGCTCGAGGAGGAGCCCGGGCCAACAACCGTCCAAGAGGTCGTGTACCCATGCTGAACTTCGTGCTCCGGCGGCTCTTGTCGTCGGTAGCGGTCCTCCTTGTCGCGACGTTCCTCGTCTTCGTCCTGGCCGACATCGCCGTCGACCCGCTCGAGGACCTGCGCACGAGCACCGCCCCCAACAAAGAAGCCCTGATCGCCGAGCGCATCGCGCTGCTCGACCTCGACACGCCGTCCCCCGTGCGCTACCTCTCGTGGCTCGGCGGAGTCGCCGGCTGTGCGGTCGGCAAGTGCGACCTCGGTCTTGCGTGGAGCACGAACCAGCCCGTGAGCGAGCTGCTCGCCTCGGCGCTGATCGTGACCCTCAAGCTCGTCGCGGCCGCGACCGTGCTCGCGATCGTCGTCGGCGTGCTCGTCGGAGTCGTGAGCGCGCTGCGCCAGTACGAGGGCTTCGACTACGGGATCATCTTCCTGTCGTTCCTGCTGTACTCCCTGCCGACCTTCTGGGTCGCGGTCCTGCTCAAGCAGTGGGTCGCGATCGGGTTCAACGACTTCTTGCGCGCCGCGACGATCTCCCCGCTCGCGATAGCCGCGATATCGCTCGTCGTCGGCATCGTGTTCTCCTCGGCGGCCGGCGGCCATTGGCGGCGCAGGCTCGTCGTGCTCGGCTCCTCGACCGTCGTCGTCGCCGCCGTGCTCGCCTACATCTCCGCGACGAAGTGGCTGCTCGACCCGAGCCTGGGCCCCGTCGTCATCCTCGTCTCGGGCCTCGGCCTCGCCTACGTGGTCACGAGCATCTCCGCGGGACTGCGCAACCGGCGCGCGCTGTTCTCCGCTCTCACGACCGCCGTCCTCGGCGCCGCGCTGTGGTTCCCGATGCAGATCGTCTTCCGCGCCGCGAACGGGGGCCTCATCGCGGGGCTCGCGGTCAGCGCGGTCGTCGCGGGCATCGTGATCGGCCTGCTGTGGGGCGGCCCGGACAAGTGGGTCTCGGCGCGCACCGCAGCCTTCGTCGCGGTCGGCGTCGGCTTCCTCATCTTCACCGACCGGCTCATGCAGGCCTGGCGGCCCTACTCGGAGTCCTCGGTCATCAACGGTCGCCCGATCCCCACGATCGGCTCGCAGACCCCCGGGCTGACCGGCTCGTACTGGGTCGTCACGCTCGACCAGCTGACCCACCTGCTGCTGCCGACGCTCGCGCTCATCCTCATCTCCTTCGCGGGCTACACCCGCTACCAGCGCGCGAGCATGCTCGAGGTCATGAACCAGGACTACGTGCGCACCGCGCGCGCGAAGGGCCTCACCGAGCGCGTCGTGATCATGCGCCACGCCTTCCGCAACTCGCTCATCCCGCTCGCGACGATCGTCCCGATCGACATCGCGGCCCTCCTGGGTGGCGCGATCATCACCGAGCGGATCTTCGGCTGGACCGGCATGGGCACGATGTTCCTGCGCTCGCTCGACCGCGCCGAGCTCGACCCCCTCATGATCTACGTCCTCATCGTCGGCGGTGTCGCGGTGCTCGCGAACTTCGTCGCCGACCTCGTCTACGCCGCCCTCGACCCACGGATCCGGGTGAACGCATGACCAACATCGAGCAGACCCTCCCCGAGGAGGGCGACCGCCTCGAGAACGCGATCGAGCTCAAGGAGGTCGAGGGCCTCTCGCAGGGCCAGATCGTCTTCCGCCGCTTCGTGCGGCACAAGGGCGCGATGATCGCCGTCGTCGTCCTGCTCGGGATCGTCGCCCTCGCGACCACGTCGATCGGCTGGGGACCCATCCCCGGCTGGTGGAAGGGCGGCGGCTTCGGCGGCTCCAACCCCGTCGAGATCCCCGGCGGGCGCCCCACGCTCCAGGTGTTCGGCGAGAACGGCTTCCAGATCGGCAACTACCCGTTCGGCCAGGACGCGATCGGCAAGGACATGTTCGCGCTCACGATGCGCGGCACCCAGCAGTCGCTCATGATGATGGTCATCATCGGCCTCATCGCGACCGTGATCGGCGTCCTCGTCGGTGCGTTCTCGGGCTTCTTCCGCGGCTGGCTCGACAACCTCCTGATGCGTCTGACCGACGTGTTCATCGTCCTGCCGACGATCGTCATCGGGGCCGTCCTCGGCAAGATCTTCGGCAGCGTCAACGCCTTCATCCTCGCGGTGACCCTCGGATTCATCTCGTGGACGGGCCTCGCGCGGCTCGTGCGCGGTGACTTCCTGTCGCTGCGCGAGCGCGAGTTCGTCGACGCCGCGCGCGTCGCAGGTGCCTCGAACGCGCGCATCATGTTCAAGCACATGCTGCCCAACGCGATGGGCGTCATCATCGTCAACACGACGCTGCTGATGAGCGCGGCGATCCTGCTCGAGACGGCGCTGAGCTACCTCGGCTTCGGGGTCCGCTCGCCCGACGTCTCGCTCGGCCTGCTCATCAACGAGTACCAGACGGCGTTCGCGACCCGCCCGTGGCTGTTCTGGTGGCCCGGTCTGTTCATCGTCGCGATCGCGCTGTGCATCAACTTCATCGGTGACGGTCTGCGCGACGCGTTCGACCCGCGCCAGCGACGCATCCCGACCGCCCGTGCGCTGCGCCGCACCGAGAAGGCCGCGGCCAAGCGCGCCGCACGTGCCGCGAGTGTCGGGACCGTCGACGGAGCGGGCGGCTGATGGCCGTCTCAGCCCGGCAGCAGCACGCTCGCGACCGTCGCGACGAGCGCTCCGAGGCACACGAGCGCGGGGCCCGTCGCAGGCTCGACCGTGACCGGTGCGCCCTCGAGACGCACGTCGTCGAGGAAGCCTGCGGCCCGCAGCGCCTCGCGCCGGTCCTCGACCGCCCGTGCCGCGCTGAGTGCGGTCCCGGCACCCTGCTCGGCCAAGCCGCGCGCGGGAGCCGCGAAGGCCGAGACCTTGCGCCCGTCGACCGTCGTGACGGTCAAGGACCAGCGGTGCGAGACCCCCTCGAGCGCGGGCCAGGGCACGTGCACGGTGCGCCACGGGTTGACGATGCGCACGCCGCCGTCGGACACCTCGACCTCGGGACGCCAGTACACCGCCCAGGCGAGCGCGCAGATCAGCGCTGCCGCGGCGAGGGTGCGGGCGAGCACGACGGGGGCGGGGCCGGACACCGCGACCGCGCCGAGCGCGACCGCGCAGCACACGACGACCGCGACCGCGATCGGCCGGCTCGAACCAGGACGCATCGTCTCGGTGGGTCGCATGGGAAGATTCTCGCAGTGAAGGAAGGTGACCGGTGAGCACGCAGACCGAGCTCGAGACCCCGTCGCGCACGGGCGAGCCGATCCTGCGCGTCGAGGGCCTCGGCGTCGACTTCTGGGTCGACGGCGAGTGGTACCCCGCCGCCGAGGACGTCTCCTACGAGGTGCACCCCGGTGAGGTCGTCGCGATCGTCGGCGAGTCCGGGTCGGGCAAGACGCAGTCCTCGATGTCCCTCATCGGCCTCCTGCCGCCCAACGGGCGCGCGAAGGGCAGCGCGAAGCTCGCGGGCCAGGAGCTCATCGGGCTGAGCCATTCGCAGCTGCGCAAGGTCCGCGGTGACGAGGTCGCCGTGATCTTCCAGGAGCCGATGACGGCGCTCAACCCCGTCTACACCGTGGGTTTCCAGATCATCGAGACGCTGCGCGCGCACACCGACATGGGCCCCAAGGAGGCCCGTGCCCGTGCGATCGAGCTGCTCGCGATGGTCGAGATCCCCGACCCCGAGATCTCGGTCGACAAGTACCCCCACCAGCTCTCTGGGGGGCAGCGGCAGCGCGCGATGATCGCGCAGGCACTCTCGCTCGACCCCAAGCTGCTCATCGCGGACGAGCCGACGACGGCGCTCGACGTGACCGTCCAGGCCGAGATCCTCAAGCTCATGCGGGACCTGCGGCACCGCATCAACTCCGGGATCCTGCTCATCACGCACGACATGGGCGTGGTCGCCGACCTCGCCGACCGCATCCTCGTGATGAAGGACGGGCACGTCGTCGAACGGGGCATCGCCGAGCGGATCTTCAAGGACCCGCAGCACCCCTACACGCGCCAGCTGCTGTCCGCCGTGCCGCACCTGGGATCGGTCGCGGTCGCCGAGCGGGACGCCGCAACCACGCAGCCCGAGCAGACCACCGCGACCCCGCGCGTCCTCGAGGCGCGCGGCCTGTCGATCGAGTACCCCAAGCGGGGGCGCACGCCCGCCTTCCGCGCGGTCGACAAGATCGACCTCGACATCGCCGAGGGCGAGGTCGTGGGCCTCGTGGGCGAGTCGGGCTCGGGCAAGACGACCGTCGGACGCGCCGTCGTCGGCCTGCTGCCCGCGGTCGAGGGGACCCTCAAGGTCAACGGCCACGACATGGTCGGAATCTCGCCCGCGAACCTGCGCAAGGTGCGCCAGGACGTGTCGATCGTCTTCCAGGACCCGGGCTCCTCGCTCAACCCGCGCCTGCCCGTGGGCGAGTCGATCGGCGAGCCGCTCCTGCTGCACAAGGTCGCCAAGGGCAAAGAGCTGCAGAAGCGCATCGAGGAGCTCCTCGACCAGGTGAACCTGCCCCGCGCGATGCGCAACCGCTACCCGCACGAGCTCTCGGGCGGTCAGCGTCAGCGCGTGGGCATCGCCCGTGCACTCGCCCTGAGCCCCAAGCTCCTCGTCGCGGACGAGCCGACCTCGGCGCTCGACGTCTCGGTCCAGGCCAAGGTCCTCGAGCTGTTCGCCGAGCTGCAGCGCGAGCACGGCTTCGCGTGCATCTTCATCTCGCACGACCTCGCGGTCGTCGAGATGCTCGCGCGGCGCATCGCCGTCATGCACCGCGGCAAGATCGTCGAGTTCGCCGCGCGCGACCAGGTGCTCGGCTCGCCGCAGCACCCGTACACGCAGCGACTGCTCGCCGCCGTGCCCGTGCCGGACCCGGCCGAGCAGAAGCTGCGCCGCGAGACGCGAGACAAGATCCTCGAGCGCGAGGCGGCCGCCGCGGGCCGGGCGGGCGCGGTCGACGACCCGGTCCTGCTCGCGGAGAAGGAGCAGCACGCGGTCCAGGATCACCGCAAGCGCGCCGGGGGTCTCTGAGCCCTCGCGCGCGGGGACGCAGCGGGCGGCGTGTAATATCTACCGGCGCCCGGAGCCGAGGCGTCCCCATCCTGCTGAAGTGAGACTCCTATGACCGTGCGCTCCGACCTGCGCAACGTCGCGATCGTCG
>Ga0123332_1004796_pt1 | contig 11697 bp, 7 predicted proteins | sample BioC12SIPDNA_4_FD_89958 | JGI IMG/M metagenome (GOLD analysis project Ga0123332, IMG submission 89958) | Anaerobic biogas reactor microbial communites from Washington, USA - Biogas_R2_A C12 SIP DNA | ecosystem: Engineered > Bioreactor > Anaerobic > Unclassified | place: Washington, USA...
GAACTGCAGAAGTCCACCATTCCGGCGCAGGTGAAGGGAGGCGTGGAATTCACGGTGGAGGTGGAACTCATCAACCGGGGCTTCTCCACGCTGCACAATCGCCGTCCCGTCTGCCTGACACTCATCGATCAAGCGGGACACGTGACGGAACTGGCGGTCACTGCCGCCGATCCGCGACAGTGGCAACCTTTCCGTCCGGGTGACGCCGAGTACACGCCGCTGGTCCACAAGATCACCTGGACCGGGACGCTGCCGGCCCAGGTGGCACCGGGCTGGCAGCAGATTGGTTTGTGGCTACCCGACGCCGCGGAGTCGTTGCGCGGTGATGCGCGTTTTGCCGTCCGGGTGGCCAATCGCGACGTTCCCTGGTGGACGGGCCCGCGCGGCGAGTACGGCATCAACCTGCTGGGGATCATCGAAATTGCGGCCAGCTGATGCGCTGGTCCGCACAGTCCAGGCAGGCCCGGATGGCTGGTGGATGCTGCCCGGCCGGACGCCGTATGGCTACACGGATGCTGGAGGTTCGTAGGCGCAGTCAGGTTCGGACGCCAGCGGATCGCCGGAGACCGCGTAGGCCCGTGCGCGGCTGCCGCCGCAGACGTAGCGGAACTTGCACACGCCGCACTTGCCGTGGAACTGGTCCGGATCGCGCAGCGCGCGGAACGAAGGGTGGTTCTGGTAGGTGTCGACCACATTCGCATCAGGAAACCGGCCGCACAGCAGCGGCATGAAGCCGGCGGGAAAGATTTCGCCGCGGTGTCCGACGAACATGACGCCCTTGCCATCGCAGACCCCCAGTGGTGCGCGATGACCGCGGTGCCGGCCCTCATCGGCCGACCCTTGCGGGCCGGCCAGCGGATCCCCGCCCTGCTGCATGACGAACCGCCGGTAGTGCGGGGCTTCGGTGGTCTTGACGCTATAGGGCTGCACCTGCGCGTGATGCCACAGCTTTTCGAACACCTCCTCCATTTCCTGCGCAGATACACGCTGCTCTTCCACACCGCGCCCGACCGGGATGAGGAAGAAGGTGGCCCACATGGCGATCCCCTGGCCGGCCAGCAGCTCCGCCATCTGGTCGATCTGCCGGAAGTTGCGGCGGGTGATCGTGGTGTTTATCTGCACGGGCAGGCCGAGCTCGCGGGCGTTCTGCAGCATGATCAGCGTTCGCTCGAAGCTGCCTTCCCAGCCGCGAAACGCATCGTGGGTCCGCGCGTCCACGCCGTCGAGGCTGATGCCCAGCCGTTGGATGCCCGCGTCGCGCGCCCGGGCAAACGCCTCACGTGTGGCCAGCGGCGTTGCCGAAGGGGTGAGGGCCAGCTGCAACCCCTTGCCCGCCGCGTAGCGAATCAACTCGAACAGGTCCGCACGTTTGAGCGGATCGCCGCCGGTCATGACCAACACCGGAACCTTCGGAAAGGTCGTGATCTGGTCGATCAGCGCCAACGACTGTGCGTGATTCAGCTCCAGCGGATCGGCCGCCTCCTGGGCCGAGGCGCGGCAGTGCTTGCAGATCAGATCGCACGCCTGCGTCACCTCGTAATAGAACATCAGGGGACTGTGCGAGAAATCGTCTTCAGTATAGTGCATCATTTGTTCGCGCCGTTTTGCAGGTAGTCCACCACTCGCTGTGCTGCCTTCTCGCCGCCGTGAATGCAGACCGGCACGCCCACGCCTTCATACGCGTTCCCGGTCAGGAACAGGCCGCGGATCGCCGCTGCCCGCTCGTGAATCGTTGCCACACGCTCGCCATGCCCGACATAGTACTGCGGCATCGACGCCGGGAGTCGGGCGAGACGATGGAGGAGCGGCTCGCCACGGATGCCCAGCAACTGAGCCATCTCGCGGTGGGCGATGCTCAGCAACCGGTCATCAGGCAGTTCGAGCAGTTCCTCTTGCAGGGCACCACCGATGAAGACACGCAGCAGCACGTGCCCGTCCGGAGCACGGCCCGGGTATTTTACGCTGGCAAAGCTGCCCGAGATAATCTCCCGCTGTTCTACTGCCGGCACCACGAATCCAAAACCGTCCATCGGATGAGACACCTGGTCGCGCTGGTACGCCAGGGACACAATACAGCAGCTCGAATGGTGGATCTGGGACACCTGGTCAGACAGGATGCCGTCAAGCGGCTGAATCAACTCCGCGGTCGCCTTGGCGGGTGTCGCCAGCACAACCGCGTCGAACGCCGGGAGAGGCGGGTGGCGGCCTTCAAGTTCCAGCGTCCAGACGCCGTTCTGCTGCATTATGCGGCGGACGCCGGCCCCCAGCCGAATCGTGCCGGCCGGCAGGCGGTCGGCCACGGCCTGTACCAGGCTGAACATGCCGCGCCGCGGCGCCACGAACATGCTGTACCGTCCGCCGCTGGAGTTGCGGTCCGCTGAGGTACGCCTCCCCACCTGACGCATGATCGCTCGGATCAGACTGCCGTGCCCCTGCTCCATCTCGCGGAACCGGGGCATGGTCGCTTGCAGGCTCAGCAGGCGGGGATCGCCAGTGTAGATGCCGCCGATGAGCGGCTGTACGAGCCGGTCATAGGTTTCCTGGCCAAAGCGTCGCGTGACGAACGCCGCGAGGCTCTCGTCCCCCTCTTCCCGCCGCGGTGGCACGAAGAACTCGGCCGCCATACGCAGCTTGCCCCACGGGCTCAGAATGGGCGTCGTCACCACCGGCCACATGCGGCTGGGCGCCATGATGATGAACCCCTGCGGGATCCTGTGCAGCCGGCCCCTGCGCACGACGAAGGCACCACGATGCTGATCGTCCGTTTCCAGCAACTGATCGGCAAAGCCAATGCGGCGGCAGAGCGCGATGCCCCACGGCACGTTGGTAATGAAATTGTCGGGCCCCCATTCGAAGAGAAAACCGTCCTGCTCGGCGGTCTGCAGCACCCCACCCACGCGGTCGGCGCGGTCCACCAGCGTGACGGACAGTTGAGGCGCAAGCTCGGCGAGTCGATGAGCCGTGGCCAGGCCGGAAATGCCTCCACCAATGACCGCCACACGTGGGGCGGAAGTTGTCGGGTTATTCATAGGACGGTTTGCTTGCTCATACGGGGACGGCCATCGGCCAGGCACACCCGGGGTTAGCCGGTCCGGACAATGGGCCGGGGAAATGCGATCTGAAAAGACACTGAGTTGCCACCGCAGCCATCTGACGCATTGCGGCAGGGGGCGCTTCAGCGGCACGGAAACCGCCTGTCAGTTTAGCAGACGATCGCCGTTTGGCGCAGGGTATCGGCGCTGTCGCCGACCGACCGACCGGCCGCTGCGGGCGGATCCAGGGAGCGCCCTCTGCTGTACCGGCGCCCCATGTCAGGGCAAAGTCAGCGCAAAGTCAGCGCAAATCGCACCACGTCCGATAGGCACGCGCGATGGTGGCTTCGTCGACAGCCCCGTCCCACGCCGCCACGCCATAGGTCACCTGAAGCGGCTGGTCACGCGTGATCTTCAGCTGCTGCTTGTTCAGGCCGGCTGCCGTGTCCAGATCCAGCGTGGCGCTGATATATGCAAAGGGGTCGTTCATCGTGAACCACGTGGCTGGGTGGCGCGGATTGCCCGGAGCGTCGAACATGGCGACCGTCACCGGCTTGCCGTCCGCGTTCCCGTACAGAGCGCACCAGGGGGCGCGCGTCAGCTTCTCCGACCCACGCACGGTCGTGCCCGCCTCGCCGCCCGGCGCCAGGAACGTCGCACCCGCGTCCATCGACTCGACGAACCGCGCGCCGAGTCCGAAGTAATGGCTGCCGCACAAGGTCACCTCCGGCTTCTCCGGCGTCGGCCTGAGCGTGGTGGCCCAGGTCAGCAGCGAAGCCGCTTCGATCACCCCGATATGGGCCGTGATCTCGCGCGACTCCACGGCCAGCACTTCGTTCTGGGGGCTCACCCAGTTGATCGTCTGCTTGATCACTGCCGTGCCGCCAGCGTCGGAGCGGGCCATCGCCGTGCTCTCGGTCTGGACAGGGACCTGCCTGCCGTACTGGTGAGACGGCTCTTCGGACCAGAAATCACAGTTGTCGATGCCCACGGCGAACATCAGCGCCCGGTGGTGCACATGGTCGGCTGGGGAGTCCCGCAACAGTTGTGTTCCCTGCGGCGTGGTCCACTGCGCGACGTAGACTTTCATCGGATTCGGTTGTGAACGGTACTCGAGCAGCAGTTGTCCGCCACGTTCAATGGTCGTTACGCCATCCTGGACCACGATATTCAGCAGCTGCTGAACCCGTTCGAGATACCCCTTGGCGCGGGACTCCGTTTCCCCGCCCACCGCGGCGTGGATGACCGCCTGCATCGCTTCCGCCACGGCCTGTGGATCAGTCTGGATGGCGATCTGGGCGATCGCGACAGCCACGGTGGCGGCTCGCGTCTTCAACGCGGCGTTGTCGAGTTGGGTGACGGCGATCCGCAGCGCCACGGGCGACGGATCGGCCGCCAGCACATTGAGCACCAGCTCGCGCTCTTCGTCACGCTGCGCGGCGGCCAGGGCCTTGGTGCACATGTCCATCTTCTCATCGTGTGGCAACCCGAACTGGCTGGCGATCCGGATGTAGCCCCGGAGCACGCGGATCTTGAACTTCTCGTTGTTGATCGAATGCGCGAGATCCAGCAGGACCGGGCCGACATCGGCGCCGATCCAGGTGCCCAGGATCCGGGTGGCGGCGTCCTGCGTGTCGGGTCGCGCGTCGGTGGCGCAATCGGCCAGGCAGGCGAGTGCCACCGGCCCGCCCATGGCGCCGAGCTGTTCCAGCAGGATCGTCTTGGCGTCATCTGGAGCGCTGGCGAGTTTCTCGGTGAGCATCCGGGCGCAGGCGTCACGATCGACCATCCGCACACAGGCGGAAGTCAGTGCAAGCTGGGCTTGCGTCTTCTCCGCGTCACCGCGCGCCGCAATCACGGCCGAGACCAGCACCGGCACCTGCTCGAGTGGCACGGTTTCGCCTAGCGCCCGGAGCGCCGCGTTCTTGAGCGCCCCATCGGAATCGCTGGCCAGTTGCAGCAGCTGCGGCACCGCCGCCACGATTCTCCGCCGGCCAATGAGCTCCAGCGCCAGGATCTGGCTGGTCCCCCCGGGGCGTGCCAATTCCGCGATGATGGCCTCGTCGGTCTGGTGGCCTGGCAGGGCCGCCAATGTCGCGCGGGCCGCCTCCGCGAGTTGGGGATCGGGTCCGACCGCCAGTTGCCACACGGCGGGCAGTACCGTTGCGTCGCCGATCTGCTGCAGACTCGACAGCGCCGCTTGGCGCACCAGAGGGCTTTCTGCCTGCAGGGCCGCTGCGACTGGGCCGAGGGCCCGGGCATCTCCCAGGTCGCCCAACGCCAGGATCACGCCGGCGGCGTTCTCCGGCGGCAGTTCGTCCAGGCTATCGATCAGCGCCGGCACGACTTCCGCCGGCGGCAACTCGCGCGCCGCCCGCAGCGCGACGTCGAATGCGTCTGGCTCGCCCGCCCGCAACTGCTCAGAGAGCAGCGCGACGCCGCCGGAGCCACGGGCCAGTATGGCGCCGCGCAGCGCTGCCTGGCGGACGACCGCTGGCACGTCGGCGCTGCGCACGCGGTCGTACAGCGTCACGGCCTGCTCGCGCGCCCCCGCTTTGCTGCAGTTCTCAGCGCACACGATACAGCCGCGGGCGATGGCCGCGCGGTGTGGAGCGGCCTGGGTGGCGAGGGCGGCAGACAATGCGTCGACGGCGTCGGCGGTGGCCAGGCAGCCCAGCGCATGGGCCGCCGCGGAGGCGACTTCCACATCCTCGTGGGCCAGCCGCGCTGCCAGCGCGGACACGGCCTGCGCGTCCCGGCGGACACCCAGCGAGTTGATCACGCCGATGAGCAGCTGGCCGTCGAGCCGATCGAGCGACTGGCGCAACAGTGCATCGACGGCCGGGTCAGGGTTGGCCTCCAGGGCGAAGCGGGCATAGTGCGCGAGCTGCTTGTCCGCCAGCAGCGGCGCCAGGATCGGGATGACCTCCGCGGTGCCCCACACCGCCAGCTCTTCGAACGCGGCAGCTTTCTCCGCGGTCAGCTCGGCGGCTTCCAGAGCCCGCACGAGCCGCGCTTGCTTCGCGGCGGGCGATTCCGCTGCGGCATCGCCGCCCGCTCCCCCTTGCCCCCGCGCCACGCCAGCGGTGAGGAATGCCAGGCCGGACAGGCTGCCGACCAGCAGCAAATGTGTCAGGTGGTACATGAACTGTGTCTCCAGGCAACGATGGTGTGGTGGTAGGCAGACACGCGCGCCGTCGGCGCTCAGGCGTGCCACGGTTCACGCAGCGCACGGCACCGCATGCGATTGGCTTCCGCGTCTCCGATGAACTCGTCCCGGGCCGGATCGAATTGCACCTTGCGCCCCAGCTGCCACGCGATGTAGGCCGCGTGGCAGGCAATGTGCGACTGGCAAGCGACCGCCGCATTCCCGGCCGGCATGCGGCGCGACTTGACGCACCGCAGAAACTCCAGGATGTGCGCGGTGGGCGTTGTGCCGGCCACGTCGAAGATCCGCTTGTCGGCCCGCAGGCTGGCCGGATGCATCTCGATGCGGCCGCTGTCCCCCGTTTCCACCCAGCCTTCGTCCCCTTCGAACCGCACGGCGCAGGTGCCCAGCCCCAGCCAACCTTTGTCGCGCATCACGAGCTTGACGCCGTTGGCATAGCGCGCCACGACATTGGTTGCCCCTTCCGGCTCATACTCCACCGGTGCCGTGGCATCGGCCTGGTTCGCCCACTGGCACAGGTCGACGGTGTGGGCGCCCCATTCCAGGATCCCGCCGCCGTGGAAGTCGTAGTACCCGCGCCAGGCCCCTTGCACGTACGACTCGTTGTACGGGCGCCACGGCACGGGCCCCAGCCAGCGCTCCCAGTTCACGACGTCCGGCGCCGGTTCCGGCTGCGGATCCAACCATACCTTTTTGGTCGCCGGATCGAGCGTGTTGGCGTGGACAGTGTGGAGCTGGCCCAGTCGGCCGCTGTGCGCCAGCTCGATGGCCAGGATGAAGTTGGCGATGTTCCGCCGCTGCGTGCCCGCCTGATAGACGCGCCCGTACCGTGCGATGTTGTCGGCCAGCGCGCGGCTCTCGGCAATCGACAGCGAACAGGGTTTCTCGCAGTACATGTCCTTGCCGGCGCGGGCCGTGACGATGGAGGCCTGGGTGTGCCACCGGTCGCCGGTGGCGATCAGACAGGCGTCGATGTCATCGCGCGCCAGCATGTCGAACATGTCCCAGTACGTCTGGCAGTCCGCGTTTCCGTACCGGGCGTCAACCATCTGTTTGACCGCGTTGCGGCGTTCGGCACGGACGTCCGCCACGGCGACGAACTGGACTTCCGGCTGTTCAAGGAAGATCCCCAGGTCGTAACCGCCGCGCGAGCCGATACCAAGGCCGCCCATCACGATCCGTTCGCTCGGTGCGACATGGCCGTCACGGCCCAGCGCTGAACTGGGGACGAACGTCGGCGCCAGCAGCAGTGCGCCGGCGCTGGCGGCGGACTGAAGAAATCGCCGTCGATCAAAGAGTTGCTTCGGGGCGCGCATCGTGGATTCATCTCCTTCGCCGGATGGGCAGGTGCTCGAGTGACCAGCGTCAGTTTCCCATTGTACTGCGTTGCGCGCTGCCGTGGGGCAGGGGGGGCCTGCGCCGCGGCAGGCGGCGAGCGGGTCCTTTACCCTGGTACGCCGGCACCCGGACCGCGGCCGGCGCTGGGTCTGCCGCGGGAACTCCTGGGGCGCCGTCCTCGCTCAGGTGGCGACCTGCTGCCCCGCCATGTTGGGCTGGTAGAAGATGCCGCGGCAGTACATCTTGGGGGCGAATCGCGGTCCCAGGTCGGTCAGCGATTCCGAGGCGCCTACGAACAGATAGCCGGTGGGCGTCAACCGCTCGGCCAGCCGATGGAACAGGTTGCGACGTGTGGTGGGGTCGAAGTAGATGGCGACGTTGCGACAGAAGATCACGTCGAATGGCCCCAGATCATGAAACGGCTCCAGCAGATTACGACGCTCGAACTGGACCAGCGCGCGGAGCGAGTCACGGACCTTCCAGTTCGCGCCGTCCCGTTGCATGTACTTATGGAGGTAGTTAGGGGGCATGCCGCGCCCGATTTCGTAGTTGGAGTAGGTGCCTCGGCAGGCCTGGGCGATCGAGGAGTCGGCAATGTCCGTCCCCAGGATGTTGATGTTCCAGGAGGCGATGTTGGGGAGCAGTTCGCTGAGCACGATCGCGATGCTGTAGCATTCCTGGCCGGTGCTGCACGCAGCACACCAGAACCGGATGCGTTTGGAGAGGGGCGAGTTGGCCTTGGCGTCGATGATGTCGGGGATCACGCGATGCTTTAGGACGTTGAACGGTGAACCGTCGCGGAAGAACAGCGTCTCGTGGGTGGTGATCGCGTCGACGACTTTCGTACGCAGCTGCCGGTCGCCCGACAAGGCGCGGCGGCAGAGTTCGACATAATTGTCGCAGCCGGCCTCGGCCGCGACCTGCGACAGGCGACTCTCGATCAGATACCCCTTGCTGTCGTCCAGTGCCAACCCACACAGCTGTTTGACGAGTTTGGCCAGCTCCAGCATATCCTGCGGTGTCACCGGCATGCGAATTCCTTTCGTCGGACGAGTTGCACGATCTCGGTGGCGAGGCGCTCGGGAGGCCCCACGAGGTCGGCCAGTCCCTCCTCAATGGGCTGTCGCGGCATCCCGAACACGACACACGACTGTTCGTCTTGAGCCATGACGGTTCCGCCGCACTGGCGGATCAGCCGGCAGCCGGCAGCGCCGTCGTTGCCCATGCCGGTCATGATGAGGGCCAGGGAGTGGGCCCCATAGACGTCGGCGACGGAACGGAACAGGTAGTCCACACTGGGCCGGCAACTGTTTTCACGTGGATCATCGGTGATGGCGATCTGCAGATTGTCGTCCTCCTTGGCCAGCCGCATCTGCCGGCCGCCCGGCGCGATGTAGACGTGCCCCGGCAACACCGGCTGTTCGTGTGCCGCTTCGCAGACCGAGATCACGCTGCGGCGGTCCAGGTCCTCGGCCAGCGAGCGGGTGAACACCGGCGGCATGTGCTGGACGATCAGCACCGGCACCGACAGGTCCGCCGGCAGTCGGGGGATCAGTCGTTGCAGAGTCTGAGGTCCGCCAGTCGAGATGCCGATCGCGACGACGCGAGGCGGTACAAGCGTCCGGGGCGCGGGCCGCGGGCCACTGCCGGCGGCCCCTGCCGGGACGCGGCCGGGAGTGGTCGGAGCGGAAGCCGGGTGGCGCACGGCGCCACCGAGCACTTGGCGGATCCGCTGCACGCGTCCCAGGCTGATGACGCGGCTGGCGAGCGACTCGCGCAGCTTGCGGGCGTTCTCCGCCAGATTGCCGGCGCTAGGTTTGAGGACGAAGTCGAGGGCTCCCAGTTCGAGCGCCGTGACGGTGGCCTGCGCGCTGTCGGCCGTCTGCGCGCTGAGCATGATCACGCCCACCGACATGCCCAGCCGCTTAAGCTGCCGCAACGTCTCCAGGCCGTCCATGACCGGCATTTCCACATCCAGGGTGACGATGTCCGGACGCAGCTGACGGATCTGTGTCAGTGCCATCCGGCCGTGCGCTGCGGTCCCGACAATCTCAATCCCCGGGGTCTGCTGCAGCGCCTCCGCGACGATCTTGCGATAGATCGCAGTGTCGTCTACAACAAGTACGCGAATGGGTTCGTTTGACATGCCTATTCACTTCACTGCAGTGACAACGCTTCCTGGACGTTCAGAATCAGCAGGAGTTCGTTCTCCATGGCGTGCACGCCCTGAAGAAACCGCGTGTCCATGCTGTCGAAATTGGCCGGCAGTTCATCGATCGCATCGGTCGTGGTACGCACGACATCCGCGATCCGGTCCACGGCCAGGCCAATCCGCTCCCTCTCGAAGCGGATGATCACGTTGTGCGAGGGACGCGCCGGGATGTCCGACTTCACACCGAGGATCGTGCGCGAGTCGACGACGGTGACCACATTGCCCCGCAGGTTGAGTACGCCGAGCACAAAGGGGGGTACATGCGGCAGCGGCGTCACGTCCATCTGGCGGTTGATCTCTTCCACCTGGCGGATGTCCGCGCCCACCAGAAGATCACCTACATAGAAGGTCGCCAGTTCCAGCGTATCACTTGCTCCCGCAAGTGCGGGGGTTTCCACAGCGCTCATTTGTTGTTCCTTAGTAGGCAGCACACGCCAGGTCCAGGGACGGAGATGACGACGATATACCGGCTCGGGTGAGGTGCGTCATGATGGTGTTCAGCAGCTCTTCACGCTCGAGTTTGATGTGGTAGGCATCGATGCCCGCCGCTTCCCCGCGTTGAATGTCCGCATCGCTTCCGAGCGATGTCACGGCAATGATGGGGAGCCGGGACAGGGCCGCATGATTGCGGATGTTCTGCGCCAGTGCCAGGCCGTCCATGCGCGGCATTTCGATGTCGGTGATCACCATGTCGAAGTGCTCCTCCGGTTGCTGCAGCAGCTCCCAGGCCTCCACGCCGTCCTCGGTGCCGGTCACGGAGTAGCCGACCTCCTGCAGCATGTCGGTGAGTTGGTTGCGGAAGAACGCGGAGTCCTCGACGACCAGCAGGCGGGCCGGGCCACGCTCCTGGCTGACCACCACCGCATCGGTCTGGGTGAACCAGTCGGGGAAGGCGAGCTCGGCCAGTTCGTACAGATTCAACAGCCGGGTGGTAGTGTCCTGCACGATGAGCGACCCGAGTATGCCGCGCTGCTTGAGCGTCCGTGTGTCGACGTTGGTCGGGATCTGGCCGATGTCGACCAGTTGGGGCACGATCAGGCCGATTTCGCGCTTGGCGACCGTGAACACGATGACCGACACGGTCGGCCGCGGCGGCGGTGGCTGGGCCGTGATCAGGTTCTCGATTCGCAACAGCGGCAGCGTGCCTCCGCGGTACTGCAGCACCTCCTGCATGCCGACCAGGGTGACACTGTCGCTGCGGATGCGTTCGAGCCGCGCGATCAGCTGCATCGGCACGCCGAACTGTTCGTCGGGGTGATTGCGCAGGATCAACGCCGTCTGCGTCTCCTCCGTTTCACCTTCGTTACTTTTGAGATGGGTGTTGTCCTCGCTGGTCACCTTCAGGTTCATATGGGTCGCGATGCCGGTCACGTCCAGGATGGGCGCCACGGTGCCGTCCCCCAGGACGGTCGCGCCAGCCAGGCAGGTGCTCTCCTGGATGTGGTGTCCCAGCGGCTTGACGACGATTTCCTCGGAGTCGGCCACGCTGTCCACCACCAGTCCGTAGCGCAACGCTCCGGAGTCGACCACAATGATATAGACCGCCTTGGCGCTGGAGGCGCCCTCCGGCGCAGGGGCCGGGGCCATCGACAGGACATGGTTGAGACGGACGAGCGGCAGCAGGACGCCGCGGAGCCGGAACATCTCGGCGTTCTTGACGTGTTCGATCCGCTTGGCCACTTCCACGGCCCGGATGCGGACCAGCTCGTTGATGCTGGCCTGAGGGATGGCGAACTTGCGTGCGCCGCACCACACGATCAGCGAGGGGACGATGGCCAGGGTCAGCGGCAGACGTACATCGATCCGCGTGCCCGCGTTCATCGTCGTCTCGATGCTGACCGTCCCGCTCAGCTTCTCGATGTTGCTCCGCACGACGTCCATGCCTACGCCGCGACCGCTCACGTCGCTGACCTTCTCCGCCAGGGAGAAACCCGGCTGGAAGATCA
>Ga0123332_1004798_pt1 | contig 11695 bp, 7 predicted proteins | sample BioC12SIPDNA_4_FD_89958 | JGI IMG/M metagenome (GOLD analysis project Ga0123332, IMG submission 89958) | Anaerobic biogas reactor microbial communites from Washington, USA - Biogas_R2_A C12 SIP DNA | ecosystem: Engineered > Bioreactor > Anaerobic > Unclassified | place: Washington, USA...
CATCCCTGCATCCTCGCGCAGGGCGCGCAGCAGTGTCTTGCCGTGAGCCTCAGGTAGCGCAGTCGGTACGCCGTTGAGCACCATGCGTATCGCCGGTGAAGCGTTCTCTCCAAACTCAGCCGCATGCGTTCGCGGGGGGAAGCGGCCATCGGTCCCGCCCCAAAGCATGACCGGACGCGCCGGCCAGTCCGCCCGTTCTGCGCTGTCACGTAGCTGGTGCAGTGCCTGCGCGGTCAAGGCGCGCACCAGGGCACGCCGATACTCAGCGCTGGCTCGCACATCCGAGATCGGTCGGGCTGCTTGCGCTGCCAGCTCGGCCGCCTGTGCGATGACCTCGTTTGTCAGGCTGCGCCCGGTCAGATACGCCTCGGCCTCGCCGGCGCGCAGGATGGTCGGCGCGACTGCGCCCAACGCGATGCGGGCGCTGTGGATTTGGGATCGGGCAGGATCGGCATCCGAGCTTCGAGACCCGAAACCGACGATAGCCGCCACATTGGCCACGCTGATCGCCTGGGCCTGTCGCAAGCCGAACTTGAGAAATGTTCCTCGCTCGGTGGGTTTCAGAACAGGGACGTTGATGCTCACAAGAGCTTCATCATCCTGCAACGCCGTGCGCCGTACTCCGAGGAAAAACTCGTCGAAACGCAGCGTGCGACTGCCGCGCGCCTCGCTGGCGAGCGTAACCGTCGCATCCATGGCCCAGAGCGGTGTGATCGTATCGTTGGCTGGACTGGCCGTGACCAGGTTGCCGGCCACCGTGCCGCGGTTGCGGATCTGCGGCGCGCCCACCTGCCAACACGCGCTTGCCAGCGGTAACGCACTTGCCGCGACCTCCGCAGCGCCGGCAACCTGGTTGTGCGTCACCAGTGGTCCGAGCCGCAGCTCGCCATCTTCGACCACGATGTGGTCCAGGCCCGGCACACCGCTGATGTCTATCAAGACTTCAACCTGGCGAACGCCGCGCGTCAGTTCCAGGATCAGGTCAGTGCCGCCGGCAATGATCCGGCCGGCATCCCGATGCCGGGCCCGCAGGGCCAGTGCCTCTGCCAGGGTTGATGGTGCGTAGTAAGTTCGCCACATGGCAGTATCCTTCATCCCTCGTGCAGGCCTCTCCACACCGCCTCAGGCGTGAGCGGAAGCCGATCGAACCAGACCCCGGTCGCATCGCGGACTGCGCAGACAATAGCTGGCGCCAGGGGGCCGAAGGGTGCTTCGCCTACGCCGCGCACCCCCAACGGCCCCTCAGGGTCGGGCTTTTCCAGCAGATGCGTCTCCACGCTCGACGGGATGTCACGCGCAGTGGGGATCAGATAGGTGCTCAAGCGGTCCGTCAGGATGCGACCGCCCTCGGTAACGAAATTCTCCATCACGGCCCAGCCCTGCGCCTGGACCACGGCGCCCTCGATCTGTGCCCGCACCTGCTGCGGGTTGACCGCACGGCCAGGGTCCTGGACTGCCACGACGCGTTCCAGGCGAACCAGGCCCGTCTGGGTATCTACCTCCACCTCGACCGCCTGGGCAGCGTAGGAGAAGCTGACTGAGTTCACCGACGCACCGGTCTCCGGATCGAACGGCGTGGTCGGCGGCGCATTGTAGCGATACTCGGCGACGGCCGGGCGATCCTCATCGCGCCAGCGGGCCAGCGCCATGCCGGCGGCGGTCACCACGGCGTTGCCGGCGAAAAACGTCAGTCGGGAAGCCGATGCCGGCCCTGCATCGCCGATATCAGCCGTATCGGATGCGACTACTCTCACGCGTTCCAAAGGGATCTCCAGCCGTTCGGCCGCAAGCTGCGCCAGGGCCGAGTGCGTCCCCTGCCCCACCTCCGCAGCGGCCGTATGGACCTCCGCGCGTTCGATCGTCGTGGCACCATATAGCTCCACTCGTGCCGAGCTGCCCTCCGGGAAGCCGAAGCTGAAGCCGGAATTCTTCATACTCACGGCGATACCCAGCCCGCGTTTCTTGACGTGAGACTGATCGCCGGTCCGACTCACATCGGGCAGATGCCAGCCGTCCGATGTCTCGACAGCGCCGGCCTCCCGGGCGCAGATTTCGAGCAGTTCTGCCACGCTAACGGCGCCAGGAATCGGTGATTGGGTGGCCAGAAGGTCACCGTCGCGCAGGCAGTTGCGCAGCCGAATCGTGATCGGATCGATGCCGAGCGCCTCGGCCAGGTGCGCCATCTGCAGCTCTGAAGCAAAAGCTGCCTGGGGCGCGCCGAAGCCGCGCAATGCGCCCGTGGAGATGTTGTTGGTGTACACAGCCCGGCCATCAATGCGAACGTTTGGGATCCTATAAGGTCCGGTGGCGGCGAAAAGGAAGTTGTCCAACACCGAGGTGCTGGTGGAGGCATAAGCACCGGCGTCAGACACGATGTCCATTTCCGCGGCCACCAGCGTGCCATCGCGCCGCGCGCCCCACTTGTAACGCAGACGGATCGGATGACGCTTGTGGTGCGCAGTAATGGATTCCGTGCGGGTCCATTCGATCTTGACCGGCCGGCGCAGATGCCATGCGGCCAGCGCCAGGACGAGCTGCACCGAGATATCCTCGCGGCCACCGAAGGCCCCACCAATCGGGCCGTAGATGATCCGCACCTGCTCCAACGGCAAGCCCAACGCCTCAGCAATCTGGCGCTGGTCGTCGTGCGTGTTCTGGCCCGCACCGTGAACCGTGACTCGGCCCTGCTCATCTATGTAGCCGAGACCCGCCTCCGGCTCCATGAAGGCGTGCTCCTGGTACGATGTATAGTAGGTGCGTTCGACCACGACGTCGGCCGAGGCCATAGCCGCGGCCGCATCACCGCGGCGCAGGCGGATGGTGCGCAGCACGTTGTCCGGGTGTTCTGCGTGGAGAATCGGCGCACCGGGAATGAGGGCTTGTTCGGGATCGGCCAGCACGGGCAAATCCTCGTACTGCACCGCCACCAGCGCGGCGGCTGCTGCGGCTTGCTCCGGCGTCTCGGCGACCACGGCCGCGACCCGATCGCCTACGAATCGCACTACGTCATCGCAGAAGACGGGCTGATCGGCGATCATCAGGCCGTAAAGGTTATGCGGTACATCACGCGCCGTGAACACCGCGTGTACGCCGGGGCAGGCCAAGGCGCGGCTCGTATCCAGGCTCACGATCCGCGCGTGGGGGCGGCCGGCGAACACCAGCTTCATGTGCAACATGCCGGGCACGTGCAAATCCCGTGCGAAGACCGCCGTTCCGGTGACCTTGGATAGCGCGTCTTGCCGAACGACCGATTTCCCCACTGCTGTCATCACTACCTCCTTGGGCGGGACGGTTTCAACGACATCTGGCCTATTTCTCAACGCGCGAATAGGGCACTGCGTATGCGGCCGGGAACTCAGCACGGCGGGAAACACCCACGAGGACGATGATCGTGATGATGTAAGGCAGCATCAGTAGGAGCTCGGAGGGGATGGGCAGTTTGAGCGTCTGCAGGGACAACTGCAGCGCCATCGCGCCGCCGAAGAGTAACGCACCCCAAAGGGCGCGCACCGGATCCCAACGCGCAAATACGACCACGGCCACTGCAATGAAGCCCCGGCCTGCGGTGATCTGGGTCCAGAAGATGCCGAGGTTGGCCAGAGGCAGGACTGCGCCGCCCAGGCCGGCGAGCGCCCCGCCGATGATCAGACTGATATAGCGCAGTCGATCCACGCTCAGCCCGCGCGTGTCGACCGCGTCGGGCCTCTCGCCAACCGCGCGCAACGCCAGCCCGAAGCGCGTGCGGTACAGGACGATCCAGGCCACAGGCACCAGGATCAGGGCCAGGTAGACGAGAACGTTGTGGCTGAAGACCATCTCGCCCAGCACAGGGATCCGGCTCAGCCCCGGAATCGGCTGTGCCGGAAACATGGTGATGGTCGGCGGCGTGCTGCGCAGCCCAAAAAACAGGCGGAAGAGCAGTGTCGACAGCCCGCTGCCCAAAATGGTAATGCCCAGGCCCGCAACCACCTGGTTCACCTTGGCGGTGACACTCATAAAGCCCATCAAAAGTCCCATGGCGCCGCCGCACAGCAGCGCCAACAGCACGCCGAGCCACAGGTTGCCGGTCGCGTAGGCGCCGACAAAGCCCGCCAACGCCCCCATGAGCATGATCCCCTCCAACCCGAGGTTGAGGATGCCGGCCCGCTCCGTGAAGGTCTCGCCGAGGGCTGCAAAAAGAATCGGCACGGCCAACCGTACGGCTGCCGCCAGCAGGCCAACTATGAAGGGAAAGGTGATCAGTTCGACGTTCATCGGGCGCCCCTCCTGAACTTGAAGATGTAGCCGCGCGCCAATATCAGCAGGATGACGCATCCCTGGATGACGTCTACCAGGGCAAACGGGACGCCCGCGTTGCGCTCCATCGCGTTGCCGCCCACCACCAGTGCCCCGAACAGGAATGCCGAGACGACCATGCCCAGCGGGTGCAGCTCGCCAAGCAGCGCCACCACAATCCCCAAGGAGCCCATGCCGCGCGCAAACTCCTCGATCAGGCGGAAGTGCAGGCCGAACATCTCACCCCAGCCGGCAATGCCGGCCAGCGCGCCGGTGAGCATCGAAACCAGCGCAATGGTCGCGGGTACGCTGAGACCGATCTGGCGGGCAACCCGGCGGCTGGCGCCGACGATTTCGGTGCGCTGGCCCAGCGTGGTGCGCCAATAAAGGAGGGCGGCCCCTGCCATCAACAGCGCAATCAGGAAGGAGACGCTCAGGCGTGTGCCGGCCACCAGACGCGGCAGTTCGAGCGCGCGGGCGATCAATGGCGACTGTGGAAAGTTGAAGCCGGCTGGGTCCATCATCGGGCCGTGCACCAGGAATGCCAACAGGTAAACGGCAATATAGTTCAGCATCGAGGTCGTGATGACCTCGTTGGCCTGAGCGTATGCTTTCAGCAGCCCGGCGATCAGGCTCCACACCGCGCCGGCCAGCGCGCCGCCGATGAACGTCAGAGGCAGCAGGATCGCCGGGGGCAGCTCGGAGAAGGTCAACGCGACCCAGATCGAAGCAATCCCACCCAAAATCACCTGCCCCTCGGCGCCGATGTTCCAGATCTGACAGCGGAAAGAAAGCGAAACCGAGATGGCGATCAGCAGCAAGGGGGTGGCCTGGACCAGCGTTTCAGTGAAACGATCTACCGAACCGAAGGCGCCATCCCACAGGCTTCGGAACGCCAGCACGGGGTTCTGACCGCTGACCAGGAGCAACAGGGCGCCAATCAACAGGGAAAGCACCACCGAAAGGGCCGCCTGATAGGTGCTCCGTCCTAACGCCTGCCAGTCGATGCTGCGCCGCAGGACCACCTGCCCACGCGTTGTCATACGACACCTCCGGAACCATCAGTGTCGCCCAAGGGTGTGCCGGCCATCATCAGCCCCAGGGTCTGAGCATTGGCCGCGTGCGCATCCAGCTCACCCATCGATCGGCCATTGTACATGACCAGGATGCGATCGCTGAGCAGCATGATCTCGTCCAGGTCAGTCGAGATGAGCAGGATGGCAGCCCCGCGGTCGCGTTCCTCCATCAGCCGCTGGTGAACATAGGCAGCCGCACCGATATCCAGGCCACGAGCCGGCTGGCTGGCGATGACCAGGCGCGGGGTCTGGCTCAGCTCGCGTGCCAGGATCAGCTTCTGCTGGTTGCCGCCGGATAACGTTCTGGCTCGCACGAACGGATTCGGCGCACGTACGTCGAAATCCTCCATCAGTTCCACCGCGAACTGGTTGATGGCGCGGTTATTAAGGAATCCGAACGCGGAAAAGGGCCGGTGCTTGAACAGCTTCAAAGTGGCGTTCCGGGCGATATCAAAGCTGAGGATGAGGCCGTCGTTTTGCCGGTCATCGGGGATGTAAGCTGTGCTGCGCCTCAGGAAATCGGGCGTGCCCCATTGCGAAGCATCCTCCTCCGCAATGACAAGTTGGCCGGCCTGCAGGGGGCGCAGGCGAACGATCGCTTCGGCCAGTTCGCGCTGGCCATTGCCGTCCACGCCGGCAATGCCCAGGATTTCGCCGCTGCGGAGCACCAGGCTCAGCCCACGCACGGCCGGCAAGCCGCGGTCATCATTGACGTGGACCGCCTTCGTTTCCAGCATCACCCCACCTGTAGCGCGCTGAGCGGGCGACTCCTCGACGGGTGCAGCATCTTTTGCACCGGCCAGCACAAGCACCTGGTTTCTTTGCTCCGCGCGCAGGGCGACCAGATCGTGGCCGATCATCTCTCTGGCGAGTCGGGCCTTGTCGGTATCGCGTGTCAGTGCCTCAAAGACAACCCTGCCAGCCCGGAGCACGGTGACGCGGTCGGTAAGCCGCATCACCTCTTCCAGCTTGTGGCTGATGAAGACGATCGCTTTCCCTTGCTCCGCCATTTTCTTCAGGCTGAGGGCCAGACTATTGGCTTCTTGCGGCGTCAGGACGGCAGTAGGCTCATCAAGAATCAGAATCTCCGCTCCGCGATAGAGGCTGCTCAGGATTTCGACCCGTTGTTGTTGGCCGACCGAAAGATCCTGCACGGTAGCGCCAGGGTCAATCTGGACCCCATATTCTTCAGCAACTTGCTGAACCCGACGCTCGGCTGCTTTCAGGTCGAGCAAACCACGGCCCTCGAGGCCCAGAATGATATTCTCAGTAACCGTCAAGGGTGGAACCAGCCTGAAGTGCTGGTGCACCATGCCGATTCCGCGATGGATGGCGGCGGCAGGAGAGGCGATCGTCACGGGCTGACTTCGAACCAGGATCTGACCGGCATCTGGCTGGTACAGGCCGAAGAGGATGTTCATGAGGGTGGTCTTCCCGGCGCCGTTCTCTCCGAGCAGACCGTGAATCTCGCCTTTGTGCAGCTCAAGATTGACCTGGTCGTTGGCGAGTACCCCCGGAAACCGCTTGGTGATGCCTGCCATTTCCACAATGCCCATAGCCCGTCCCTCCTGCGAGCCGGCACACCTCAGTTCCCGGCAGGCATCGGGCCCGCGAGGAACTGAGGTGTGCGGAGAGGTTATCTACTATTCTTCCAGCTTGACAGAGTCCAGATCGCCAAGGTCAAGGGTTCCGGCCTCGAACTGCTTCTGCGTTGCCTCGAACTTGGTCAGCGCCTCAGCAGGGATCTTACTCTTTACCGCATCGTTGAATGCGAAGGACACGCCCTTATTGGCAAACTCGATCCAGTAATGCTTGTTGCCGAACTGATTGGCGCCGATCTCGTCGATCATCTGGCCGAAGACTGGGGCCCAGTCGTAGACAAAGCTCGAGATGACACTGTCCGGCGCGAGGCTCGTCTGTTCGGCGATGTTGCCGAAGCAGAGCTTGCCCTGCTCCTTGCAGGCGCCCAGGACGGCGATGCCGATGCCGTCGCCGCTTTGCCAGACGATGTCGGCCCCGGCCTTCATCTGGCTCAGCGCAGCTTCCTTAGCGCCGGCCAGATCATTGAAGTCACCGACGAAGTTGTTAACTACCTTGGCATCGGGGTTCACCGACTTCACCCCCTGCATGAAGGCGACGTGGCCGCGGTGGATCTCCGAGACATCAACGCCGCCGACGGCCCAGATGAGTTTCGTCTGGGTCAGGTAGCCGGCGATGATGCCGGCCAGGTAACCGCCCTGCTCCATCTTGACATCATAGACGCCGACGTTCTCAGCGACCTTGTAGCCCGTGCCGATCGCGAAGTGGGCCTTGGGGAATTCCGGTGCGACTTTGATGATGGGCTCCTGGAACTGGAAGCCGTGGCCGACGATCAGGTCGTAGCCTTGCTGCGCGTAGTCCCGCAGGGCCGGTTCGATGGAGACCGGGTCGTAAACCTGCTCGACGACCTTAAGCTCGACCGGCACCTTGGCGCTCTTGACGGCGCGCTGCATGCCGTCATAGGCCGCCTGGTTCCATGATACGTCATCCGCCCGACCGGGCAGGATCAGCGCCACCTTGACCGGCTTTGCGGCCGGTGCAGTTGTTGCAGCCGGTGCGGCCGTCGCGACCGGCGCGGCTTGAGTAGGGGCTGGCGCCTGCGTTGCAGGGGCGGGCGCCACACATCCGGCCACCAGCACCAGCAGCAGCGACATGCAAACGATTACGCCACCGATTTGAACGCGTCGAGATTTCATAGAGATCCTCCTCCGTCATGAGAAATGTGGTGAAAATGTGACCGTAACTCCGCATAGGGTTCCAGGGCTATTGAACAGAAATCGTGATGCCCTCCTTAGTGCGCGACGCGGCGCCTGATGTGGAACTTGAAATACTCAGGAACAACGTAATTTCGGGACCAGCTAACCAGTTTGGTGTCTTGCGCATAGAAAGTCTCGTCCAGCCGGAACAGGACATCGCCCGGCTTGACTCGCAGGAGCGCGGCCAGGGTCTCGTCTGCCCGGGCCGCACCGAGGTGGCTGTCGCTCCACTCGATGATGGGCCGCCCTTCGCGGCCGTCAAAGTAGTCGATTACGGAGTCGCTGAAGTTGGCGCGCAGCGCTTCCACGCTGCAGTTGCAGATGGCGACGGGCAAGAAGTCCTGCAGGTGAACCATGGGCACCGCGTCGAACTCGACGACCCGCGTCACACAGATCAAGGGTTCGCCTATCCGCAACCCCGTGGCTGTGGCGATTTCAGCGGTTGCGGTCACTTCCTGAATGTCCAGGTGTGCGATTTGTGAAGAGCGGCCCAAGCGAGCAGCCAGCCGCGGATGGAAGCTTTCCAGTGTGTCGAGTTGTGCTTCTACTTGCAGTCGCTGCCGAGCCACAAATGTGCCGGCCCCATGGATGCGCTGGATGTAGCCCAATGCCTCCAGGTTGGCCAGCGCACTACGGATCGTTGTCCGGCTGACCCCCAGGTCAGTGGAGAGTTGATCTTCCGGCGGGAGTTGTTCGCCGGGCTGGTAGGTTCCCTCCATGATGCGCGCAATCACGACGGCTTGCACTCGCTCATAGAGCGGTCTGCGGTCCCCGCGGATCGGATCATCCTTCATTGGCCGTCCTCACGCGGTCGAGGAGATCAGGCCGGCACCTGCTGGCCATACTCCGTCTGCACGTGGTTGTGTACCACGATTGACCCCTGCCGGATCACATAGGGTCGGATGGGTTGCCGGGCGAGGGCTTCCGTTGCCGAGCTCGCCGGGATCAAGACCAGGTCGGCCGTCGCGCCCAGGTGCGCGCCGTAGTCAGGCAGGCGCAAAACGCGCGCCGCGCGGTAGCGTGGCATATCGAACGCGGCCTGGATATGAGCTGGCGAACTCAGATGTGCCGCGTGCGCCACGAAGTTCGCAACTTCCAGCATGTCCATTTGACCGAACGGGTAGAACATATTCATCAGGTCATCTTGCCCGCAGGTGACATTGACCCCGGCGTCCAGCAGTTCGCGCACCCGGGCGATTCCGCGGCGGACAGGCTGGCGGTCGCCCCGACCCTGGAGCAGCAGGTTGACGGGCGAATTCGTGCAGATGTTGACCCCTGCCCGCTGCACCTTCTCGATCACGCGGGACGCCAGCGTATCGTCCCACGCGGCCATGGCGCAGCAATGCCCAGCTGTCACACGGCCCTGGTAACCCGCTTCGATGGTCTTGTCGGCCAGCAGTTCCAACGTGTGCCAGTAGGGGTCGTCTGTCTCATCGATGTGAATGTCGATGTCGGCGTCATGCGCTTTGGCAATCTCAAAGGCGATTTCGATATGGCGCGCGGCGTCGTCCATATCCCTCTCACCGTGCGGCATGCCACCCACCACCGTCGCCCCGCGCGTCATCGCCTGCCACATCAGATCCACCGCCTCGGGATTCCGCGCCAGCCCCAATTGTGGGAAAGCGATGACCTGCACATCGATCACGCCAGCGAACTTATCGCATGCTTCGCAGATAGCCTCCAGTAGACGCACTTTGGCTATCTGGTCGATGTCGACGTTATTGCGCATCCACAACGTGCCATTGGCGACCGCCATGCGCAAGGCACGCGTGGCACGAGCCACAATGTTCTCGCGGCTCATGTCACGCTTGATGCCGGCATAGATGTTGATTGCTTCGCGCAGGGTTCCGCTTCGATTGACCGCGTCCGAGAGGAGCGCATTCTCGAGATGAAAATGGGGATCCACAAAGGCAGGGGAAACTATTGCGCCATTGGCTTCGATGGCGACCTGGCCGGCGGGCAGTTCGTCCTCTTGCAGTGCAACAATCTTGCCGCCTGCAATGCCCACATTGATGACCTGCTCCGCGTTCTCTAAACGAGCGTGATGAATCGTCAGGTCCATAGCTGCTTCTCCCCCACTGACAAGCTCTATAGCAAGATGTAAACGATCGCCGTCTTGAAGACGGTGGCCATCGATAGGTAATACGTCATACCTATCATCTATCGAGTACATTAACATCGATCGGCACCGCTGTCAAGCGTTGTACTGCGAATCAGCACACAACTTTAAGGTTGAGGTGTACCTGCTGTATAATTCGTCTGCCGGCCCAATGTATTCGGTTGCAGACATTTCGCCCGCGCCAACCGGCAACCGCAGGTAACCCATGCCCATGCATCCCCTCCCACACATCGCCATGCTCAGCGTCCACACCTGTCCCCTTGCCACCCTCGGCGGCAAGGAGACCGGCGGCATGAACGTCTACGTCCGCGAGCTTGCGCGTGAGCTTGGAAATCGCAGGCTCGCAGTGGATGTATTTACGCGGTCCCAGGATGCACGCATCAAACGCATCAGTACGCGGCTCGGTAATGCCGTCCGCGTCATCCATCTGCCCGCCGGTCCTGAGCAGCCCTACAACAAGAATGAGATCTATCACCACCTGTCCGAGTTCGTCGACGGCGTGCGTCGCTTTGCTGCCGCGGAGGGCATCACCTACGACATTCTTCACAGTCATTACTGGCTCTCTGGCCTCGCGGCGCACGATCTGCGCGAATCGTGGGGCGCGCCCATCGTTCACATGTTTCACACCCTGGCCGAGCTGAAGAACCAGGTTGCCGCGACCCCAGCCGAGCTGGAGCCGCCCTTGCGCAGTGCGTGCGAGGGCGAGATCATGCGCTTTGCCAGCGCCATCATTGCAGCCACCACCCTGGAGCGGGATCAGATGGCTGAGCTGTATCGGGCCGACCCGGCCAGGATCCACATCGTGCCGCCGGGCGTCGATCTCGATCTGTTCCGCCCCATCCCGTGCCAGGAGGCACGCGCTGCGGTCGGCATCCCGCCCGAGCACCAGATGATTCTCTTCGTCGGCCGCATCCAGCCCATCAAGGGAATCGATACTTTGATCCGCGCCCTGGGGATGCTGCTTCGCAAAAGGATCCACCTGGTGGGTAAGCTCTGCGTGTGCATCATCGGCGGTGCGGGCGATCCTGCGGCGGACGATGAACTGGCGCGCCTGCAGGCGCTGGAGCGGGAGCTCGGCATTGACAACCGCGTCACCTTCCTGGGCTCGCGTGACCAGGATACCCTGGTCAACTACTACAATGCGGCTACGATGGTGGTCGTTCCATCGCACTACGAGTCATTCGGCATGGTCGCGCTTGAGGCGATGGCCTGCGCCACGCCTGTGATTGCGTCGGACGTCGGTGGGCTGTCGCTTAATATTGCCGATGGGTTCAACGGTTACCTGGTGCCCAAGGGCGATGTGAGTGAGCTGGCCTACAAGATGGAGTTGCTGCTGGAGCACGAAACGCTGCGCGGTCAACTGGGCAGCCAGGCGTGTCACTGGGCGCAGCGTTTCTCCTGGCAGAACATCGCCGATGAGACACTCGCCA
>Ga0123332_1004805_pt1 | contig 11689 bp, 11 predicted proteins | sample BioC12SIPDNA_4_FD_89958 | JGI IMG/M metagenome (GOLD analysis project Ga0123332, IMG submission 89958) | Anaerobic biogas reactor microbial communites from Washington, USA - Biogas_R2_A C12 SIP DNA | ecosystem: Engineered > Bioreactor > Anaerobic > Unclassified | place: Washington, USA...
AACCCGGTTGTGTTTTCGAATGGCAGGGCGCCATTGGGTGCATGACACCTCTGGCGCCCTGGAGGACTTAGCTTACAGACACGGAACCGACGCCGGTTTCGATGTCGATATCGACCTTGTTGGTCGCAGTCTCGTAATCCGGCGACTGATAGCGGTTGTCAAAGCCGGGGAAGCGGGTCTCGTCCACCATCGCGGCAGCAAGACCTGCGCTGGCGCGAATCCGGGCAGCAACCCCACCCGGTATACGGAGGTCGACGCGCGCTGCGCCGGCCTCCACCTTGACCCGCGTGAAGCCCGCTGCCGCGGGCAGGGTCACCTGGACCTTGCTGGCGCCGGTCTCAAGCTTGAGATCGGTCACCTTCAGGTTCTGCAGGTCGAGCACACTCTCGCTCGCGTCCGTCTCGCATTCCAGGCTGATCGGCACGCCGGGGTTGAGACGCACGTCCCAGTCGAGGCTGCCCGGCGCCCAGTTCAAAAATGAAACGGGCTCTGCACGCATCTTCATTTCAAGATCGAGCAAGTCGTCGCGTCGCCGTGCATGGTGGCGAAGCCCACCGCCAAAGTCGCCTTCCATCAACACGCCGGGCGCCGCACCTGCGGACAGAGACATCCGGCCCGCCCCATGCGATAGTTCCACTGACGCGCGGGTTGCGCCGTCCAGGGGCACGGTCACATGCTCCGGCTCAGCAGGCGACGGCCGCCAGAGCACACGCGAGATGAACCAGATACCCAACAGGATCAGGAAAAGCGGCCAGATCAAGCTCCAAATGCCAAAACGCAGCGCGGCAAACAACCCGAAGTTGTCCAACAACAGCAGGCTACCAACCCCGATCAGGACGATCGCCCAAAAGACCGAACCATTGCGCATGTCCCCTCCTTACGCCGCGCGCCGGGACTTGGCAAAGTAGTCGACCAGGCTCAGTACCCCGACCAGGATCAGCAGCACCGGCCACCAACGGCCCAGGAGCCCCAGGCTTCCGCCGAATAAGCCGCCGAGAAGAGCGCCAAAGATCACGAACATGATCGCACTGATCAGCACCAGCCACAATCCGCCGCGCACGTCGGCCCCTTTACGTTCCCACAGCCCCATAACAATGGTCCCGATGCCGACGAAGCCAGGGATGAGCGCCCAGGCATAGGCCCAACTCTCCCAGTTGCCCGTGCGATTTTGCCAGAAGAGCAACAGCCCAATCCCACCAACGATGCAAGCGGGAATGGCCATGCCGGGCGCATTCACCAACACGCCGATGATGAGCAGAAGCAAACCGGCGCCGACGATGATGAGGGGCCAGCTGGCCTCGCCAACCCAGGACCAGATGCCGGGGACCAGTTGGCCCAACAGGAGCAGCGCGCCAATCAGAATCAAGATCAACCCGCCACCCAAAGCGGACCGTTGCGATGAATTCATGCGCACCTCCTTACGGCTCCAGCGGCATCACGATGGCCAGGATGATGTACAACAAGACGCCTGAACCCACGCCGAAAAACACCAGAAGGGCGAAAACCAGCCGGACCAGCGTTGCATCGACACCAAAGTACTGTGCCAACCCGCTGCATACGCCACTGATCATCTTGTCCGTCTTGCTGCGATAGAGCTTCTTGGTTTCCATAGTAAAAACTCCTTCCATACCGGCGAGCTATGCTGGGCCGTGCTGGCTCGTGCTCGCCTCTTTCACCCTACTCTACGCAGCGCCTGTGGTTTAGTTGCACACGTCACGCGCCCGGTCGCGCCAGCTTGCGCACGTAAACCACATCGACCTCCTCATAACCCAGTGCGTCGAACAACGCCCGCGAGCCGTCGTTATGCGTATGAATGAGCGCAGCGCTCACCTCCACGCCGATTTCATCGTTGAACCACCTTTCACTGGCCTCGACCAGCCTCCTGGCATAGCCGCGGTGGCGATGCACCGGGTCCACGGCGAGGCGATTGATCCAGCCCTTCCGGCCATCGTGCGTGAGGACGACCACGGCCACGAGTTGGTCCTCCACCCGGATGCCGAGGCTGCGTTGAAGGCCAGATTCCTGTTGGCGCCGAAAGGCTTCCGGTGCATCGCGGCCGTCAGGGCGTGCCGGCAGCCCGGCCCGGCCCCACAATGCCAAAACCTCCGGGTAGTCTCCCAGCCCCAGAACTACCAAATCGCCTGTTTGTCCACTATCCGCGCTCATCTACAACTCCTCCGTATGATATGCGTAGGGTAAGCGTAGGGTTTTCGTTAAAAAGAAGTACCCTTTTCATGGGGAGAACGTCCAGTATTGTGCGGTCAGTCATGTTACACTAACGCACGAGAGATGAAAAAAAGAGTTCTCTCCTTCTCCTCCTTTTGATGAGCACCGAGGTAAGGGCAGCCTCGGTGCTCGCGCGTTAAGGCTCCAACGTTAATCTTCTTCTTAACCATCCCTTACGGACCTTTAAAGCACTTTTCCCGGCTTGAGGCTATAATCACTGGTGGACAGACGACGATTGCTGTCATCTATATTCGCCTGCCGTGTAAACGGCGCACGTATGACCACGAGTGTGGAGGCAAAAATGAAAAAAGGTATTCTCGTATTGTCGCTCATCCTGGCGGTGAGCTTGAGCGGTTGCGCGGCCTTGCCCGGCGCAGTGTCCAGCACCCTCAGCATGGGGCGCAGCGTTGCGCAAGTCGCCCAGGCAGAGGCCACTCCGACACCGGTCCCAGCCATGATGAGCACGCAGCCCGCAGCGTCCGTGACGTTGGATGTGCCCCCGGGGATTGCAGACCTGCAGGACACGCTCTCAAACCTATACGAAGTAGTCTCACCCTCTGTCGTAAACGTCAGTGTCCTGGTGAGCGTAAAGAACATGATGCAAGGCTTCCCGGAGCATCCTGACTTGCCCAATCTGCCGGATATGCCGGATGGGTTCGGCGCCGCAGGCGAGGGCTCGGGCTTTGTTTGGGACACGCAAGGCCACATCGTAACCAACAACCATGTGGTCAACGGCGCCACCAGAATCTTGATCACCTTCGCCGACGGCCTGACGGTGCCGGCGGAGCTCGTAGGCAGCGACCCGAACAGCGACCTGGCCGTGGTGAAGGTAGATCCCAAGAAGGTGGACAATCTGCGGCCTGTGGCCGTGGGCGACTCGACCCGGGTGAAAGTTGGTCAGTTTGTGGTTGCCATCGGCAATCCGTTCGGCCTGGAAGGCTCGATGACCTTCGGCATCGTGAGCGCATTAGGCCGCACGCTCTCCGTGGACAACGGTCTGACGACCGCCCGCGGCTCTTACAGCATCTCAGACATCATCCAGACAGACGCGCCGGTCAATCCTGGCAACTCGGGCGGCGTGTTGCTCGATATGTCGGGCCGGCTCATAGGCGTGCCCACTGCGATCGAATCATCGACCAACAGCTCCGCGGGCGTCGGCTTTGCGGTGCCATCCGTGACCGTACAGAAGGTCGTGCCCGCGCTGATCCGCAGCGGCAAGTTTGAGCACCCATACATCGGCATTCGCGGCGGCACGTTGACAACAGAAGTGGCCGAAGCGATGGGCCTGTCCACGACGACTCGCGGCGTGCTGGTGGCCGAGGTGACCGAGGGCAGCCCAGCGGACGAGGCGGGATTGAAAGGCTCTACCAAAACGGTGGAGGTTGACGGCTTTGAGACGATGATCGGCGGTGACGTGGTCACTGCGATCGACGGCCAGGTGATCAAGGACTTTGAAGATCTGACCACCTACCTGTCACGTCGCGGCGAGGTGGGCCAAAGGGTCAATCTGAGCATCCTGCGCAACGGCACGATGCAGAGCGTGCAATTGACGCTGGCTGCGCGGCCGGCAGAGGCAGAGACTGCGGTGGCCCCGCAGGAAGAAGAGAAGCCGGAGAAGGAGCCGCCCGCGGAAGAGGCCGCGCCGGGGACCGGGACCGTCTATCTGGGCGTGACCGGCATGACCCTCATGCCTGAGATTGCTGAGGCGATGGACCTGAGCGAGCAGGAGGGCGTCCTGGTGGTAGAGGTTGTCGAAGGCAGCCCGGCGGACAAGGCTGGCCTGCGTGGGGGCAACCGAACGCTTGATTTTGACGGCGAACGCGTGAGGATCGGCGGCGATGTGATCATTGCGGTGGATGGCGAGCCGGTCAACAGCATCGAGGAGTTGATCGAGGCGGTGCAAGCCAAGGAAGCCGGCGACGAGATCGAGCTCACTCTCCTGCGCGACGGCGCGGAAGAGACGGTGACCGCGGAACTGGCGATCCGGCCAGAGACGGCGCCGCGCGAGCAGCCCAGTCGTCCGCAGGTCACCCCAGAGGAACCGCAGAACCGTGAGACACCCGAAGCACGAAATGCTCCTGTGGGTGGCGAGGCGTGGCTGGGCGTCAACGGTGTTTCCATCACAGCCGAAATGGCAAAGATGGTGGGACTGGGTGACCAGGGAGGCATCCTGATCCTGAGCGTCGCGGAGGATAGCCCAGCGGCCGAAGCCGGGCTGAAAGGCGCAGGCCTGGGATTGAGCCGCGGCAGAGGGCGCATGTTCGACGCAGATATCATCGTAGCTGCGGATGGCCAGAAGGTGACTACGATGGACGAGTTGGTGGACGCAGTCCAGTCAAAGGAGCCCGGTGACGAGCTGACGCTGACGGTTCTGCGCGATGGAGAAGAAGAAGAGGTCGCTCTGACGCTGTCAGAACAGCCACAGGACTAACACAAAAACGGTGTGTGCGGCTGCGTCTCGGGGCGCAGCCGCATCTTTATGAATGCTCACGGTGTTTCACCCGAACGATCCGCTGCCCTCGCCGCTGCTCTGAAAATCGCGTGCGATACGGCCGCTCATTCGACTGCGGGCCGCAAACTGCGGCAGCCCTCCACTCAGGATGCTACACTTCAAAAATCCTATGGCTGGCGCTGTTCAGCCCGTTCGTGCAAAAACCTGGTCGCGGCTGTGGCCAGCAGGGCGGCGCCCAGGGGCAGCGCATCTTCATCGAAGTCAAAGCGCGGGCTGTGATGCGGCTCCGCCAGCCCTATGCCCGGGTTGCCCGATCCCAGCAGCATGAAACACGCGGGCATGCGTTCTGCATATTCAGAGAAATCCTCGGACACCATGAACGGTGGCTGCCAAACGACATTTTTGGCGCCCACCACCTGGTTCGCGGATAGGCGGGCGATCTCCGCCATAGCTCCGTCGTTGACGACCGCGCGCGTGATATCCGTGATCTCCAGTGTGTAGCGGGCTCCAAAGCCGGCGGTCACTCCATCCAGCAGCACCATGAGGCGGGTCACGACGGTCTCGCGCACCGTGGCGGAAAAGGTCCGTATCGTGCCCTGCATCTCCACGGTCTCCGCAATCACATTGTATTTGGAGCCCCCATGCACCGTGCCTATCGTGAGAACAGCAGTCTCCTGGGGGTCCACGTTGCGGCTGACGATCGTCTGGAGCGCGGACAACACCTGGCCGGTGACTGCGATCGCGTCCACCGCCTCGTGGGGCAATGCACCGTGGCCGCCCTTGCCCCGGATGACGATACGCAACACGTCCGCGGCAGCCATGAGAGGACCGGCCTGCGCAGCCACGCGGCCCAGCGGCATGGTGTTCCACAGATGCAATCCGAACGCGGCTGCGGGAGTTGGATCCTCGAGGGCGCGATCGGCGATCACCGCACGTGCACCGCCCAAGCCCTCTTCCGCGGGCTGGAAAAGCAAGAGAACCTGGCCCGGCAACTCCGCTGCATGGCGCGCCAGCAGGGTCGCGGCGCCCAGGCCGACGGCTACATGGCCGTCATGGCCACACGCATGCATCACGCCTGGAACCTGCGAGACGTAGGGTGCATCACTGATCTCGCGAATCGGCAGTGCGTCCATGTCGACGCGCACCATGACGGTCGGCCCGGGTTTCCCACCCGAAAGGAGACCGATCACACCGGTCTGAGCCACTCCGGTGCGCACCTCGCAGCCAAGCTCGCCCAGCGTGGCCGCAACGATGCCTGCAGTGCGGCGCTCCTCGAAGGCTAGCTCGGGGTGCGCGTGCAGATCGCGCCGCCACGCAGTGAGCTGCGCAGCGAGAGCTTCCGCCTCAGCACGATAATCAGGTAGGGTCATGATGTTTGCCTGTGCTCATCCTCGAAGCCCGCCATACGACCAGGGCGTGTCCCGTAAGACCATGGGCCGGCCCTCATGCCGGACCCCTGCGCCGGTCACTTCGCCCAACATGAGCGCATGGTCGCCGGGAGAGACAGGCTCAGCCACGAGCTTGCACTCCAGCCATCCCAATGCGTCGGTCAGCAAGGGGCACTTGCCCAGGGTCAGGCGGAAGGGTGAATCAAGACCGCGTTCACCTTCCAGTGGACCGGTGAAGTGTTCGAAGTAACGGGCCACGATCTCCTGCTGATCTTCAGTCATGATGTTCAGTGCAAAACGGTGCGCCTTGCGCACTGCCTGCGCCAGATGGGAATTGCGCCGCAGCGCGACCAGGACGAGAGCCGGCTGAAACGAAACCTGGCTGGCCCACGTGACCGTCGCTGCATGAGCCGAGTCGGCAACTGCCGCGGTCAAAACATAAACGCCGTTCGACATAAGGCGCAGCGCTTCAGCGCGCACGTCGATGGGAGCCTCCGGCGTCATCGTCACCTCCTCGCTTGAAAGCCTCACGCTTGAAAGCTTCACGGTTTCAAGCGTCATCCTCCGTAATGCCACACAGTATCGTGCAGGGCCAGCGGCCGGATGCCGGGCGCCTGGATATCAGCGCCAACCACCGTCGCGATGAAGAGCACATGATCGCCCGAATGACCGGCCTGTTCCACCACCTCGCACTCCATCCACGCAATCGCTGCGCCAAGGATCGGAACGCCGGTGGGCGAAATCCAATAACGAAAGCCCGCGATATCGGCCGGACCGACCTGCAAGACCTTAAAGAAAGCGCGTGCCAGCTCCGGCTGATTCTCGCCCACCACGTGGAGGCCAAATCTGCCACACTTCTGCACGCCCTCACAAATGCTCGTTCCTTTGCGAAGTGCGACAGCGATTTGTTTTGGTTCGAACGAAACCTGGCTGACCCAGCTCACCGTCGCGGCGCGCGGTCCTTCATCGCCCGAGCAGGTGGCGATGAACAGGCCGTAGTTGAACAAACGCAGGATCGCCTTAAGGGTATCGGAATCCGCCAATCCATCCTCCCCAGAAAATCACCACAGACTCCGGTGAGACTTTCCATCGAGGGCCGCCTCGATCGGCTCGCGCCATGTTGGCTCGACATCGGCACAGGCGCGCAGCAAGCCGAAGCAGCCGGCCAGCATCTGGTCGCCGTGCGGCACCGCAAAATAGACGGGCAGGCCTGCGTCTTTCAGCAGCGCGCGCCGCGGCCCGACGACCGCTACGTGCTCCAGGGATTGAGGTTCGTCGTCCAGGACCAGCGCTCCATGACCTTTGCTGGCAAAGACCGCTTCGTGGCGGATGGAGCCGCCTGCCAGGGCGCGGAGCCACGCCACCAATTCGCCTTGCGTGAGTTCGCCCGTGTGATGCTCGAACAAGCGCAAGAAGTTACCCCCGGCGAACTGGAAGGCGAGCGTATGGAAGTTACCGACGTTAACGACGATAGGCGCGGGCTGAGCGGCAACGATGGGATCTTCCAGCGCGCCCAGCACCGCCGCAGGCGCAGTGTCCATGACCACGACCGGAACGCCTGCATCAGCCTGTGCAGTCGCTGCCAATGCGGCCAGCCGGGTCATATCAGGCGGAACCGCATCGCCGCGAAAGGCCAGCGCGCTGAGACGGTGATCGCTGCGTAGGCGTTCGGCCAGGTAATCCATGCGAAACTGGCGGTCACTGATGTGCGGAGGCGCGTTGCCATGGTCGAACACCGCCAGGCTGACCGCATCGGGCTGCAAGTTCAAGCCAAACGCGCCGAACGCCCGGTGGATAGAGGCGTAGTCGAAATCACGGAACTCGACGTGCGCGTGGCTGTTCCCCGCCAGGAGGCGAGCAGCCTCGGCATCGCCGATTAGCTCGATGCCCAAATCGGCACGGACGGCGTCAAGGTCGTCATTGAAGGTCCGCGCGGCATCGGGCGTAGCGAGAATCGGCAGGCCGGCGCGATGGTGGGCCTCGACGGCCCAGGAGACAGGGCCACCGCCCATCAAGATGCCGGTGATCAGGAGAGGAACACGCGCCGCGGTCGCCGCACGCACCTGCTGGCTCAGCCGGAGCGTGGGCGATGGTGCAACCAGCTTAAGGCAATTCTCAGGCGCCCGCTCGCTATCGAAGAGCAGGATGTCCTGGGTGCCCGTGCCGACGTCAACGGTGAGGATCTGCATGGGCTTCCAATCTCAAAACCAATCAGGCCGAGGCCGGATTGCGCGGCGGAATGATGCGCGCCTGGCCGTCCGCGTGATATGAGGAGCGCACGAGCGGTGCAGATTCAACCCACTTGAAACCACGACTGTAGGCTTCCTCGGCCAATTGATCGAACTCGTCGGGATGATACCAGCGCTCGACGGGCAGGTGGCCTTTGGTCGGTTGCAGGTACTGACCGATCGTCAGAATGTCCACATCGACCGCTCGCAACGAGTCCATGACCTCCAAGAGCTCATCCCACGTCTCGCCCAGGCCCACCATTACCCCGCTCTTGGTGAGCACGACGGGATCCATTTCCTTGGCCATCCGCAGGACCGCGAGGCTGCGCTCGGGTCGCGCTTGCGGACGCACGGTGCGCGACAGGCGCGGCACCGTCTCCGTGTTATGGTTCAGGATTTCCGGATGCGCATCCATGACCAGGCGCAGTGCCTCGGGGTCAGCCTTGAAATCGGGGATCAGCACTTCGATCGTACAGTTTGGCAACAGCCCGCGAATCTCCCGGATCGTGTTCGCGAAGATGTGCGCGCCGCCATCTGGCTGATCATCGCGATCGACGCTGGTGAGCACCACGTGCCGCAGCGCCATGCGATGGACCGACTCCGCGATGCGGCGCGGCTCATCCTCGTCCAGAGGCAGCGGCTTGCCGCTCTTGACGTTGCAGAACCTGCAACTGCGGGTGCATATGTCGCCCATGAGCAAGAAAGTGGCGGTGCCGCGGCTCCAACACTCCCCCAGGTTCGGACAAAACGCCTCTTCACAGACCGTGTGAAGCGTTTGCCCGCGCATCAGCTTCCTGATCTCCCAGTAGCTTTCGTTTTGATGGAGCTTGACCCGAAGCCAGTCGGGGCGCCGGCCGGCAGTGGCCTCAGGCACTTCGGGCCGCTCGCGCAGCCGCGCACGCTTCGGTGCGTTGCGCGGCTCGCTTTCACCGGCTGCACCCGTTTCCTCTTGTTGCAGCTCGGGGGGGATCGGATCGAATGTTACCTTGCCTTGCATGACTCACTCATTTGCACCGGCTGCACCAGTCAGCCGGTCCTCACCAACAGTATAGCACGCATCACATCGCGGGCACATGCCGTCGAGGCGTTAGATATGGATGGCCTGGCCGCTCACCGCGTGCGCCGCTTCCATCAATGCCTCCGAAATGGTCGGGTGCGCGTGCACTGTGCGCGCGACCTCCTCGGTGGTCAGTTCCCACGTGCGCGCCAGGGCCAGCTCGGGCAACAACTCGGTGACCTCGGGGCCGACCAGGTGTGCGCCCAGGATTTCGCCGTATTTCGCGTCCGCGATGATCTTGACGAAACCTTCCTTTTCGTTCAAGCCGAGCGCCTTGCCGTTTGCGATGAAGGGGAACTTGCCGACCTTGATCTCGTAGCCCTTCTCTTTCGCCTGGGCTTCCGTGTAGCCCAGCGAGGCCACCTGGGGCTTGCAATAGGTGCAGCGGGGCATGAACGCGTAGTCGGAATCGCGCAGCGGGCGGTTTTCGTGACCGCTGAGGTGCTCGGCCGCGATGATGCCCTGTGCGCTGGCGACATGCGCCAGCATCAGCTTGCCGGTGACATCACCGATCGCGTAGATGCCCTCAACGTTCGTCCGCATGGTCTCATCCACGACGATGAACCCGCGCTTGTCCGTCTGAACGCCGGCAACGTCGAGCCCGATGGCGTCGGTGTTGGCCTGCACGCCGATCGCAACCAGCGCCACATCCGCCTCTAGCACCTGGCTTTGGCCGGTGGCCTGGACGGTCAGCCGCACGGTGACACCCACGTCGGTCGCCTCGATGCCCTCTGTCTTCGTGTTGACCAGCATCTTGAAGCCCGCGCGCTTGAATTGCTTGGCTACCTCGGCCGCGGTTTCCTCATCTTCGAGCGGGAGGATGTGGGGCAGCATCTCAATGATGGTCACTTCCGCGCCGTAGGAGCGGAAGACGTAGGCGAATTCCATGCCGATCGCACCCGCGCCCACTATCACCAGCCGCTGAGGCACGGTCGTCAGCTCCAACGCCTGGCGATAGGTGATCACCTTCTTGCCATCGATGGCCATGCCCGGCAGATTGCGCGGCCGCGCACCCGTCGCTATGATGATCGACTTGGCCTCGAGCACCTGGCCGCCCGGCTCGACCGTCACCTGGTTCTTGCCAGTCAGCTTAGCCGTGCCCTGCACATGCGTCACCTTGTTCTTGCGGAACAGGAAGCCGACCCCCTTGACCAGCCGGTCGGAGACCTGCCGGCTCCGCTTCTGCGCAACGGCGTAGTCAAGCTTCAGGTTGTCGAAGCTGAAGCCGAATTCCTTGCTCTCGTTCGTCAGGATGCTGGCCAGCTCGGCATTGCGCAACAACGCCTTGGTGGGAATGCAGCCCCAGTTGAGGCATATGCCGCCCAGGTTCTCGCGCTCCACGCACGCCACCGTTTGGCCGAGCTGAGCCGCCCGGATCGCCGCGACATAGCCACCCGGCCCGCCGCCAATCACTATGACATCGTATGACGCAACATCTGCCATCGTCGATCAATCTCCTTTTGCGAGGAATTTAGCGCAATTACAGCACCGCAGTTTAGCAGGCCCGTCGCTTTTATGCAACGAAGGGGCTGGCAGCGGAATTTCCCGCAGCGCAGGCCGCATCCTTCGGCTTCGCACAGCGTAACTGCCGCCGTGCTCCGCTCAGGACGCTTTTGGGCTGCTGCCACGGTGCTCCGGTCAGGATGCTTTCGGGTTGTAAGCCTCCAGATACGACACGACCGCTTCCAGGAACGCGTCGGCGCTGCGGCCGTCGAGGATTCGGTGATCGAAGGTGAAGCTCAGGTAGGCCATGGGGCGAATGGCGATGGCGTCCTCCGCGTCGGGAAGAAGCGGATGCCCCTTGGACAACACCACCGCGCGCTTCTGGATCGCCCCTACCCCCAGGATGCCTGCCTGCGGCTGGTTGATGATGGGCGCTGCAAAAAGGCTGCCGGCAGTGCCGTGGTTGGTCAGGGTGAACGTGCCGCCCTGCACCTCGTCGGGAGCAAGCTGTTTCGCGCGGGCGCGCTCCGCAAGGTCGTTGACCACCCGGCTGAGGCCCAGCAGGCTGCGCTCATCCGCGTCGCGGATCACCGGCACGATCAGCCCTTCGGCGATGGCGACCGCCATGCCCACGTGGATGCGGCGGTGCACCAGAAGCCCCTCCTCGGTGAAGCTGCTGTTCGCCTCGGGCACGGCCTTCAGCCCGGCGACGACCGCCTGCACGAAGAAGGGCGTGAAGGTGAGGCGCACGCCCTGGCGCTCGAACTCGCCCTTCAGGCGTTCGCGCGCCTGCACCACGCGCATCAGGTCGGCCTCCATGACCGTGGTCACGTGAGGTGATGTCTGCTTGCTGTCCACCATGTGCCTTGCGATGCTGCGGCGGATGGCGGACATG